>OLRD01001703.1_pt1 | contig 11685 bp, 6 predicted proteins | sample 1672051 | NCBI WGS metagenome assembly OLRD01 (sample SAMEA3136640, study PRJEB25190) | human gut metagenome | biome: human gut; feature: human-associated habitat; material: faeces | place: Austria | collected 2013 | reverse complement strand
GGAGTCAGTGCATTTTTAACAGTATGTGGAAAGCGGACCAGGGCGACGGCTATACAGCCGGCGCTCTGGTCTTTCTATGCGTATACAGATAAACACGGACAGGCAGCATGAACTTTCGCAGTTCTTGACAGATTCTCCCCCCTCCCATTAAAATAGAAGAAAAATTGTTTGAAAACGGAAAGGAAGCACACGATGGAAGAATCTCTAGAACATATCCGGGAGAGCGCGGAGACACGAATGAGGAAGAATGCCTTCATGCTCCATAACTATATCGAGCTGGAACGTGTGGAAAAAGACCGGGCGGTCTTCAAGCTGGACATCCGCCCGGAGAGCTGCAACCCCTACGGGCTGATTCATGGCGGCGCCATCTACACCCTGGCGGACAACGCCACCGGCGCGGCGGCCCACAGCGACGGGCGGTATTACGTCACACAGACCAGCGCGCTCCACTTCCTGCGCAACCAGGCCACAGGGACGGTGCGGGCCTCTGCTTGGGTCCGGCACCGTGGAAAGTCCACGGTGCTCACCGCTGTAGACATCACTGGAGAGGGCGGCAGGCTGCTGGCCACGGGGGAGTTCACCTTCTTCTGTGTAGACAAGGCGCTGATGGACCAGAAGGCGGCCGCTGAGCAGAAATAAGAGAGATGCGGGAGAGGGCGAACCCCTCTCCCCTTTTTCCCAAACACTGTGGAAAACCGGGCTGTCATATCTCCGCCCGCCGCCGCATAAGGTTGTCCCAGAGGTGAGGCGATATGAAGAGGCCGGTTTTTCCAGGCCCGTTCAGAAGAGGGCTCCGGCGGCTGGGCGCAGCCGGGCTGGCGGCCGGGACCCTTTGGGCGGTTGTGGTCACCGCCGGAAGCGACAGCGCGTCTGCAGCCTGGGCGGCCCTGCGGGCGGCGTCTCCGCTGGCGGCGCTGAAATGGGAGCTGGGGGACCTGTGGGCGGACGATGACCTCTCCCCCGCCGCGGTGATGACGTTGGGAGAGTCTCCCCTGCTGTTGTCCGCCCGGGCGGCTGTGGCGGAGCTGTGGTCCACCGAGCGGACGGAGGAATCCGGTGCGGACGGCCGGGAGGAGACTGTCACGGAGCCGGTGGAGGAGACGCCGCTGGAGACCACGGGAGAGACGGACAACGGCGTTCCGGCCAGAACACTGGTGCCTACGGACCCCAGCGGCTATACGGTCTGCGGCCGGTCCTACATCTCCAACAGCACGGACCACGCCCTCACCGTCACGGAGCTGTCGGAGCCCTTTGACGCCCGGCTCGCCGATGGGGAGCCTCAGATTCTGATCCTCCACACCCACGGCAGCGAGGCCTACACCCCACCCCCGGGCACGGACATCGTCTGGTCCGGCAACTACCGCACTACGGACTCCCGCTACAACGTGGTGGGGGTGGGAGACGAGATGGCGGAGGTGTTTACCGCCGCCGGGATCTCCGTCCTCCATGACCGGACACTGTACGACTACTCGTCGTACAACGACGCCTATAACAACGCCCTGGCGGCCATTGAGACCTATCTGGCGGTACCGGGGACACAAATGGGAAACGGCTATGAACAGACAGCGGGAGCAATAAACCTGCTGTCTGTTTTTGTACGAAAGAATGACAGCCGTGCGGATGGAAATAAACGAAGGATAAAAAATTACATAAAATAAGGAAGATACGGGAAAGAAAAGGTTTTGACAAACAGCAGTGAGTATTTTATAATGAAATGAATTTTTATATGATACTTATTTTACTTAAAAAAGTTACCTGCAATTTTATCCAAAAGTACGAACACGCCGCATGGCGGTAGAATGGAGGAAAAATGGAAAGAGAATTAGTGATAGTTCTGGACTTCGGCGGACAGTATAATCAGCTGATTGCCAGAAGAGTCAGAGAATGCAACGTTTACTGCGAGGTTCACCCCTACACCATGAGCCTGGAGGAAATCCGTGAAAGAAATCCCAAAGGCATTATTTTTACAGGCGGCCCTAATAGCGTATACGGCGATGATTCTCCTTCCTGTGATAAAGCGATTTTTGAAATGGGGATTCCGGTACTGGGTATCTGCTACGGCGCCCAGCTGATGAACCATCTTTTAGGCGGCACCGTATCCACGGCTCCGGTTCGTGAATACGGGAAAACGGAGGTGCATTTTGATACAAGTGGGAAGATGTTTACCAATGTATCGGAGACTTCTGTATGCTGGATGAGCCATACGGATTATATTTCCCAGCCTGCGCCGGGATTTGAAATAAAAGCAACTACTCCGGTATGTCCGGTAGCTGCGGCGGAAAATGTGGAAAAAGGCCTGTATTGCGTGCAGTTCCATCCGGAAGTGGTGCATACCCGGGAAGGAAAGAAGATGCTGGCTAATTTCCTGTTTGACGTCTGCCATTGTGCAGGGGACTGGAAAATGGATTCCTTTGTGGAGACGAGTATACAGGCGCTGCGTGAGAGAATCGGAAACGGAAAAGTCCTGTGCGCCCTTTCCGGCGGCGTGGATTCCTCTGTGGCAGCAGTGCTGCTGTCAAAAGCGGTGGGAAAACAGCTTACCTGTGTGTTTGTGGATCACGGCCTGCTTCGCAAAAACGAAGGGGATGAGGTGGAAGAGGTATTCGGCCCTGATGGCTCCTATGATTTGAATTTTATCCGGGTAAACGCCCAGCAGCGTTTTTATGAGAAGCTGGCCGGAGCCGTGGAACCGGAAGATAAGAGAAAGATAATCGGAGAAGAATTTATCCGGGTGTTTGAAGAAGAGGCGAAGAAGATCGGGAAGGTGGATTTCCTGGTACAGGGGACTATCTACCCGGATGTGATTGAAAGCGGCCTTGGTAAATCTGCGGTGATTAAGAGCCATCATAATGTGGGAGGACTTCCGGATTATGTGGACTTCAAGGAAATCGTGGAGCCTCTGCGGCTGCTCTTTAAGGATGAGGTGCGTGCGGCAGGAAGAGAACTGGGAATTCCGGAGAAGCTGATCAGCAGGCAGCCTTTCCCGGGGCCGGGACTGGCTATCCGGATTATCGGAGAGGTGACGGAAGAAAAGGTTCGGATGCTGCAGGATGCGGATGCGATTTATCGGGAAGAGATCGCGGCGGCGGATCTGGAGGAGAAGCCGGATCAGTATTTTGCGGCGCTCACTAATATGCGGTCTGTCGGGGTTATGGGAGACGAGAGAACCTATGATTATGCGATTGCGCTGCGCGCGGTGACGACTACGGACTTTATGACGGCGGAATTCGCGGAACTGCCGTGGGGGTTGATTGGGAAGGTCAGCAGTCGGATTGTGAATGAGGTGAAGAATGTGAACCGGGTGCTTTATGACTGTACGGGGAAGCCGCCGGCTACGATTGAGTTTGAGTAATGTGGGGGTGAAAAAGCTAGTATTTATGCTGGTTATAAGTATATTTATATACAAATTGACAAAATTAAAAAATATAGAGAACTTATTGTTAAATAAAAGAATGCTATAAACTCATAAACCTTTACTGATTTTCAGAAATGAAACTGAACTTCAGTAAAGGTTTTTTGCGTTAAAAAAGAATTTGATGAAAGTCAAAAAATGGTAGTTTAATGGATTTCATCTGACGAATGTTTATCATTAAGCAGGCAGGTCAGATAGTGTGTATTTTCAGTTTGAATATCATTAGTATTCTTCCTTTTAGGGTATCTTTTATGAAATTGTTTAGTGTCTATAGGAAACTACCATACTCCATTGCTTAAAAGTATCTAGTTGGGGATAATTGTAACACTATTTACATGTTCCTCATTACTTATCTCTTCATGTTTCAGACGTAAGGCTTATTTTTATTGATGCAATCTGTAAGGTCCGTGAGAATGGAGGAAAAAGGAATAGCTATTACAGTAATGTGAAATTGTAACAAAGCTAAAATTATTTCGCAGTATATGCGAAATCTGTCTGTAAATGGTTCATATTAAATACACGCTGGAATCAAAAGGTAACTTTGATAGAATTTCCAGCACAAATGTTTGCTTAATGTGAAAGATGAGAATTTATTTTGTACAAGAAAAGTACATTGAAAATCCTGCTGTATCGGATATTATGGGGCTGATAAGCAGGATTAGAAATTAATCATAGAGATTGACTGAACGAGTAGTATTTGGAAATTTAGAAAGTGGAAACAAAATTAGAAACCCGCTATCGAATCCACTTCTAGAGTATTCAATGAATTTTTTGCGAGTATAGATAAGAGTGATAAGTAGACGAGAGATAATTTGCAAACACTTACAGGATATAGAGTTACAGTTAAATATTATTTCAAGAAAACTAAATATGGTCAATAGTCAGTAATTCAATGATTATGATATTTTATATAAAGGAGGAGTGTGGAAAATATAGATGTTATAAAATCAGAAGTGATGGATTGGTGAAGAAGGTGCAAATTTCTTATGAATGGTTTATAGAGTTGCTTTATTATTCTTTGGTAAAGCTTTTCTAAACAAAATTCGATTGGGTTAGAGCAGAAATTAGATTTTTTGGTGTGCTATGAAGTATATAAAAATATAAGACTGTGTCCATACAGGTGGAACATAAAATGTGAAGTATTAGTCAAAATTGTATTGACTATCTGTTGGAAGCTGAAATTTATGTTTAAAGCTGGGAGGCGTGAGGTTATAGAAGCTGTGGGGGTATACATATGATTTTGTATTTTATAAAAAAATACTGAAAACTGATACTGGGTAGTTTCTTGATTTCTGTAATTAAAACTTTAATACATAATTGATGTTGTTCCGATAATAGAATATAATGCATTTATATGGAACTTTATCGTGGAATATTTAACAGCGTCAGAATTGTCAGAAATTTGAATTGTTTTTTAAAACGTATAGGAATCCCCTGTATTGAAGGAGAAATTCTGGGAACTTTAAAAAGGAAAAAATGTGGTTGATTCCTCCGATATACGAAAATCGGATGATGCTCGTTATAAGAAGAACAAGAAGAAATAAAGTGAATTATTCGGTATGTGAGGTGGGTTACATGGCTACATATATAGCAGATCGTTATAGACTTAAGAAGAAGGATATAGGTGGCGGCAATATGGCATCTATACATCTGTGTGAAGATACAGATATTGATGATGACGAGAAAGATAGTACCGTAATAATAAAAATGTTTAACAAGCCTGGGATAGGGGACGAAGACTTGCAGAGGCAGGTTTTTAATAGGGAAGTAGAATCTTTAGATAAATTGAATCATAAGAATGTGGTTAAGATTTTAGACCGAGGATATGATAGTGGGTTTAAGGCTTTCTTTATTGTACTTGAATATATAAAGGGAAAGACATTTAAAGAGGCGTTTGATGATATCTGTCGTTTTAATTATGCGCAGAAACTTGAGTTGATGAAGCAGGTCGTTGAAGGAATTGAATATCTTCATAAAAAGAATATTGTACATCGGGATTTAAAACCGTCAAATCTTATGCTTGATTCAGATAATATAGTTAAGATTATAGATTTTGGTATTAGTAAACTTCAGGATACCTTTTATAGTGATTACACGCTTGCTGGATTTGCAACTAAAAACTATAGCTCACCGGAGCAGTTACAGCGTAAGATGATAACTGCTCAAAGTGATATTTATTCATTGGGCCTTATTTTTTATGAGATATTTACCTGTTCAACTTTATCTAACAGAGCAACTATGGATGTTGATAATCTTGAACCTGGTATTAAAAACATTCTTATAAAAATGACAAGGGAAGAATTAACTCTGAGATATTCTTCTATATCAGAAGTTAGGCGTGATCTCGAAAAAGAGCTTAGTATTTTAATTCAAGAAAAGTATATAAGCCTTGGATTTACGAAGAGTGTTACTAAGAGATTGTATACAACGGGATATATTGTCAAAGAAGAAAATAGTCTGGCACTTGATATTCTGAATAATGAATATGCTGGAAAGTGTTATATGCTTACAAGTAAGGACAGAGAAACGGGTAAATTTATAGATACATTCGAATTATATGGAAGCCGATTTGTATCCTACTTGAAGGTTAACCAAAGAGATTCTACACGTTTTACTGTTACAGGAATTGCATTTATTGCTCCAGATAGGCTTATGATTCAAAAGGAACATGCTTATGAAATTCCTTATGGAATAAAGGTAAGTAGTGGTTCTGTTCGTATCAAAACTAAAACTGAGATTGATGCCAATATTATTATAGAAAATGTATTGAATCATGAAGTGGATTATAATAATCAACGAAATGATGATATGCATATGAAAGATATTACAGGAAAATGGAGAGATATTCTAGACTTGGAGAAGAAACAGTTGAGTCAGAAAAAGTCTTTTCTAAATTATCATAAGTGTAAAATAAATAAAGATGATTTATCATTAGAAATTGATATTGATACTGATAAGGCATATGAGCTTAACTATAGTTCGGATGATATGCTTCAGATGACCACAAGAAAGAATATTCATCGTTTTATTGATGTAGGCCATATGAGAGAATGTTCAGATGGTCATATGATTATCGATTTGACACCGCAAGTGGATTGTTCAAATATTGCTGCAGTTGGTGAAATATCAATAAGCATGAGAATGGCTGAAATAGCTCTTTCTAGACAAAGTAAAGCACTTAAGAGTATCCAATACAAAGAAAATGTTAATCCAGAGATTAGTGATATTATCTTTAATCCTGGAACTGCTAAATCAAAGAATAATTTGATTCTTACTGAGAAAGATTGCAAATCGATAGAAATAGATAGATCTAAATTGATGAGTTTGGAAAAAGCATTATCTGCTGAAAATATTTTTTTGTTGCAGGGACCACCAGGAACCGGAAAAACATCATTTATTTCGGAATTGGTATATCAGATTCTTAATGGAAATGAAAAATATAAAGGGAATCCTAATGCAAAGATATTGATTGCATCACAGTCTCATGTTGCAGTAGACCACTCTCTATCAAAAATAAAAAATCTTATTTCAGACATCAAGATGATTCGTGTCGGAATTTTAGACAAAATGACAGAGGCATCCAGAGAATATACACTCGATATATTCTGCAGAGATTGGACACAAAAGGTAATTGAAAATTGTAAGGAAGCATTGGCTCGCTATAAGACAGAAATTGGTATAGATGAATCTTTGCAGGAGAAAAACAGTATTATTACGGAAATTGAAAGTATTACAGCTGAAATAAAGGAACTTATAGAGGAACTAAGCGATGTTGAAATTGAACTTGAAAAGGTTAATGTACTTGATGCTAAGTGGCAGTTCATAAATGATAAAATTGTATCAATGAAGCAGATGGTCTCAATTAAGACAGCAGGAGTTACAGAGGAACATCTAGTACAGATTATTGAGGATTTTACGGATAATCTTTTTGCGTTGAATGAAAAACTTGCAAAGGTTATTGATGAATCAATTGAACTGGCAGAACAAAAAGAAAATCTAGAAGCTAGATATGCACAGATTAATGATGCATTGGTCGTAAAAAGTAGTGAGGTTAATGAGTGGAAAGATTTATTAGGTATTTCAACTCAGGAGGATTATGTACAAGTAAAGGCAGATATTCAGGCAGCATTGAAGGAAAACAAGAAAAAATATTCAAAATATTCAAAGATTGAAAATTTATGTCAAGAGTGGCAAAAACGTGTTACACAAGGAGATGGCCTTCTGCAAGAGAGTCTTGCTGATGCAACTTTAGTTGGAGCAACTTGTCTTGGCATTGCCAGTTTGAGCGAAGGTATTGAATTTAATTTTGATTGGGTAATTGTAGATGAAGCAGGGAAAGCTACTCCTCCAGAAATTCTTGTTCCTATTTGCTTAGGTAAAAAAGTGGTTCTTGTTGGTGACCATAAACAGTTACCGCCGGTAGTGGATGAAGCAATTTTGAAATTTCAGGATAAGGGATCAATGAATATTAAAAAGGAGGATTTGGAGTTAAGTCTATTTGAATATCTTGAAAGAAGTTTAAGTGATGACTGTAAAAATATTCTTGATGAACAATATAGAATGAACCCTGTTATTGGGGATTTAATTAGTAAGCTGTTTTATGAAGATAAGCTTATATCGAGAACATCAAAAGAAGAAAAGACAATACCGCTTAAGATGTATGAGAATAGGTCGCTTATATGGCTTTCAACAGCTAATAATCCAGACAGAAGGGAAGAAGAAATTTCTGATTCTTATAGAAATTCTTGTGAGGCAAAGATTATTTTTGAACAGCTTCTTAAAATTGATGAAGAATTGGGTGAAATGAAGCTTAAAAAGGAAACTGCTATTATTGCAGGATATAGAGGGCAAAAGGATAAGTTGAATAGGCTTTATGAGAGTAGCTATAAAGCAAGACTTCATAATATGATGGTCGAGATTAATACTGTTGATGCATTCCAAGGAAAAGAAACTGATATTGTATTTTACAGTGTAGTCAGAAGTAATGAAGAAGGCAAACTTGGATTCCTTAAAGACGTTCGCCGCTTAAATGTAGCTTTTTCAAGAGTAAGAGAACTACTAGTGGTTGTTGGAGATCATCATTGTGCCCAAAAACAGATCGAGATAAATGGACAAGAAAATCCGTTTGTTGGTATTATTAATTATATACGTAATAATGATGGCTGTTTAATGAGGGAGGTATAGGGTTGTATGACAATAGAAAAACTAGCAAAATCAAAGGCAAACGCTGTACCAAATTGTAGCCTTGTTAAGTATTATGAGGCAGGTGTTCCTCAATGGCACATGGAAGTAATATTAACAATGTTAAAGCAAAAGAATTTAACTGTACTTCAGGAGTTTATTCTTAAATTTATTTCTGCAGGTATAGAGAATGTGGCAGAAATAAGAAGTTTTCTTGGTATCAATGAATCAGCTATAAATAATGCAGTAGCAGTACTTCAGAAAAATAGTTTTATTTCTGTAGATATTTTCTATTCAAAATTAAAGCTTACTGATAAGGGTGAAAAAGCATTGAGAGAAGCTGCAATTATTGTTCCAGAGGATATTGAATATGCACTTTATGTTGATGGGTTATTAGGAAATATTTATCTTGATACGAGAAAGCTTTATACACAAAAAGAACTTCATGATTTTGATATTAAGCCAGTTAATACTATTATCGATAAACCTACACAGGATTATCTTGTCTATGAAAATGTAAAAAGGGCTGTAAATACTTTTAAAAAGAGTCATGCATATGAACAGGATAAACTAGAAGGAGATCTTCAAGAGGTTTCAAAGGTTGAAAAGACATATATTGAATATAAGAAGATATATGTATTGGTATTTATGAATAATAAATCAGGTGATATAGAGCTGCAGGCATATGAAGGGGCATCCAGAAATGATGATTATGGCATTGCTTTACAAAAAATGTATATAAACAATACCAGAGTATTTGATTTTGATAGTAAGAATGAGGAGGTGGATAATCCGGGTGATGATTCACTTATAGGTGTTCTTCCAAAAGAAGTTATAGAAAGTGCTAAGGCATTCGCATATAAGGATTCTACTATTGACAAGGAAATATCAAATCTTAATACACAGCTTATCGATATTAAAGAGAATAGCCAAGATGAAGACGAAATACAGAAGGAAACTGCAACAGAAAGAATCAGATTTCTTGAAAAGAAAATTGCTGAAATGGAGAATGAACGTAAAGGTGCAGATAGAGTTTTGACAACATATGATCATAGACCATTACTTATAGATGCTCTCGATAATGTTCAAAATTGTGTTATTATTGTGTCGCCTTGGATTAAAGCTGGAGGCCTAAATAATGAAATTATTGATCGTATTGAAAAGGCATTGCAAAAAAAGGCAAGGGTAGTCATCGGATATGGAATTAGCGAGAAGGAAGATAATGATGAGTGGATTATTAATAAGTTATCGGATATACAGAAAAAGTGGTATGGAAAGAAATATCTTAATATTATTAGGTTGAGTAATACTCATGAGAAAGTTTTAATTAAAGACAATGAGTTTATGGTCATTACAAGTTTTAACTGGCTGTCTTTTAAGGGGGACCCTAATAAGGGATTCAGACAGGAAACTGGATATTATACGGAATCAAAGGATGCAATATCACAGATGAAAATAAATCTTTCTCAGAGATTAGGGATTAAGTTATAAAGGAGTGGTAGAATGGTTTACATAACAATAGAGGATGAGAAAATACCTGTAAGTAATTTTGCTTTCTTATATGATATTACGCAAAATGAGGAGTTATTTAAAAGGTTCTATGATGCTGAAAAAAATCTTAAGGTGGATTATATGGATTTTGCACATAAGATAAGGGTAGCTTTTGAGGCATTCGCATTAGAAGAGGAGGTAAAAAGGAGAAAACGGCAAGAGGCATACAAAGAATTTCAAATAGATATTATCAAGGAAAAAATAGTTTTAGAAATTAAAGAACCAGCATCTCTATTGAATTATAAAAATATCATAATTGAATTATGCCAAAATAGAGAAATAGATTTCGCAAATATGCTGCTTAAGTATTCTTTTATAAAGAATATAATAAGTGAAGATAATGTTAGGAGAAAGTTAAAGTCATTTATTAGATTCCTTTACGCATTTGGAAGTGAGAGTTCACATGAAAATGTATCGATAAATAGAAAGTATATTGCTAACCGAGAAAATTGCTTGAAAGTGGCAGGGGCATTTCATGATTTCCTTTGTATCTATTATTATGTGGATAAAAAATACGATAGTACACTGATTCCTGTGAGGGATTATGTTCCAGTCCCCAATCCAGTTGTAGAAAAAATGGGATTATCTCTAGAAAACGGAAAACATTTATTTATTAAAGAACATAGGAACAAGATTTCATTTTATATTTTTTCAAATGATGCTGAAGGCATAAGTCGGGGTCAGAGAAGAGATATAGATACAATTAATAAACTGTGGGAAGAAAATTTTGAAGACCCAGCAAACATAATAAGGCAAACAGAAAACATCAGTAGTAGTAATGGAGATTATAGATTTCAAGTGTATTCTTTACCGAGTAAACCTTTAAAATTAACAAGTGAATTTGTGAATCATTTGTCTATAGATGATAAATTAGATATAATCAAAGGGATCTGTAGAGGGATAGAATCTATTCATAGTTATGAAACAAAGTTATACCATAGAAACATAAGCCCAGAGGCTTTTTATATTTTTCAAATAAGAGATAAATATAAAGCATTATTGGCTAGATTTGATTGTACTAAAGACTCAGCAAATGCAGATTTTACTGTATTTCAAAATGTTGAAAAGAAAGTCCTAAATCAGAATACAAATAAGTATTTTGCTCCAGAAGTATTAGCAACTAATATGAAGCTGGAAATAGAATGGGAAAAAGCGGATATATATTCTTTAGCCAAAACAATTTTATTTATTATTACCGGAGAGATAATATTAGATTCGGACTATGCTAATGTAATAGATAAATATGATATAGGTGAAGAACTTAAAATTATATTACTGGAAATGATAGATAAGGAACCAAAGAATAGACCGCAGTTATGCGAGTTAATGAATGTATTGCTACATTAATTGATTTTTATTTTCTGTAGTGAAATAGGAATTGAATTAATCTGAAAAGAACTACTTAATAATACCTTTTTTACAGCACATTATAATATAACAATGGACATACCATATATGAATAGTTGTTAGGAAACCAGGATACTGTGGGAGTATCCCAAAGATTGTGTAAACCTCTAAACTGATGTAAGATAGAATTACTC
>OLRD01001696.1_pt1 | contig 11740 bp, 10 predicted proteins | sample 1672051 | NCBI WGS metagenome assembly OLRD01 (sample SAMEA3136640, study PRJEB25190) | human gut metagenome | biome: human gut; feature: human-associated habitat; material: faeces | place: Austria | collected 2013 | reverse complement strand
CAGTTCAACGGCTCGTCCGGCTATGAGGAGGCGGCCGTGCAGGGCTTCGTCGCAGGCGTGAACGCGGCGCTGAAGCTGCTGGGGCGGGAGCCCATGATCCTCCGCCGCTCGGACGGGTACATCGGCACGCTCGTGGACGACCTCGTGACCAAGGGCACGAACGAACCGTACCGCATCATGACCTCCCGTTCGGAGTACCGCCTGCTGCACCGGCAGGACAACGCCGACGAGCGCCTGAGCGCCATCGGCCACCGGATCGGGCTGGTATCGGACGAACGCTTTGCCGCCGTGCAGGAAAAATACCGCCTGGTGGACGCCGAGTGCGCCCGGCTGGAGAAAACGCACCTCGCCCCGTCGGATGCCCTCGCCGCGATGCTCACCGCGCGCGGCACCGCGCCGACGAGCTCGGGCGTGAGTCTGGCCGACCTCCTGCGCCGGCCGCAGATCACATATGCCGATCTCGCGCCGTTCGACTCCGCGCGGCCGGAGCTGCCGCGCGTCGTGACCGAGCAGGCGGAGATCCGGCTCAAGTACGCGGGCTACATCCAGCGCCAGCTGCGGCAGGTGGCGGAGTTCACCCGGCTCGAGGAGCGGCTGCTGCCGCCGGATCTCGACTACCGGCAGGTGTCCTGCCTGCGGCTCGAGGCGCGGCAGAAGCTCAGCGACATCCGCCCCGCCAGCCTCGGCCAGGCCAGCCGCATCTCCGGCGTCTCCCCCGCCGACATTGCAACGCTGATGGTCTATCTCGAGAGCCGGGAGGGACAGAAATAAAATTATCTGGATTCCTGCACCCCAGCGCAGATATTCGACATTCTCCATTCCCGGACGCGAACCCGCGTCCGGGAACTTTTTGCATCAAAATGCATCTTAACCCTTGACAGATGCGCCGGCACATGGTAACTTAACTGTACCAACACGGTTAATACAGTTGATACGCTACAGAAAGTTGGTGTTGCACTACGATCTCGATCAATTACCGCGATTCCCGGCCGATCTATGAACAGGTGCGCGACGGGCTGCGCCGGCTGATCGTGTCCGGCTCACTGCCGCTGGGCGAAAAGCTGCCCTCGGTGCGCGAGCTGTCCACACAGCTGACCATCAACCCGAACACGATCCAGCGCGCCTACCGTGAGCTGGAAACGGAGGGCTACATCTGCTCCGTTGCCGGACGCGGCAGCTACGTCTGCGCCCAGATCCCGGACGATCCCGCGCGGCAGGTCGCGCTGCTGCAGCAGTTCGATGCGGCCGTGCAGGAGCTGCTATACCTCGGCATGCGCTGCGAGGAGCTGCGCCGCCGCATCCCCGAAGGAGGAACGAACCATGATTGAAGTCAAAGACGTCGTCAAAACGTTTGACGGCTTCCGCGCGCTCGACGGCGTGACCATGACCGTGCCGCGCGGCGCGGTGTACGGCCTCGTCGGGCCGAACGGCGCGGGCAAGTCCACGCTCATCCGCCATCTGACGGGCATCTACCGCCCGGACAGCGGCGTGATCGACATCGACGGCCAGCCCGTGTACGAAAACCCGGCCGTCAAGGCGCGCATCGCTTACATCCCGGACGACGTGTTCTATTTCCCGCAGGCGACGATCCCGGACATGATGCGCTACTACCGCGGCATCTACCCGAAGTTCGACGCCGAACGCTATCAGAAGCTCGGCGAGGTGTTTCAGCTCGATCCGAAGCGGCAGATCCGCCGCCTGTCCAAGGGCATGCAGAAGCAGGCCGCGTTCTGGCTGGCGATGTGCCTGCGGCCGGACGTGCTCGTGCTCGACGAGCCGGTCGACGGGCTCGACCCCGTCATGCGCCGTCAGGTCTGGAACCTCGTGCTGGCCGATGTGGCCGAAAACGGCACGACCGTGCTCATCTCGTCGCACAACCTGCGTGAGCTCGAGGACGTGTGCGACCATGTGGGCATCATGAACGGCGGCAAGGTCCTGCTCGAGCACCCGCTCTCGGAGCTGCAGGCCAACATCGTCAAGGTGCTCGTGGCCCTGCCGGACGGCACAGAGCTGCCCAAGGGGCTCGACATCCTGCACCAGAGCAGTCAGGGCCACCTGTACACGCTCATCGTGCACGGTGACGCCGCCGAGGTCACGAACCGGCTGTCCACCGCGCAGCCGCAGTACCTCGATGTGGTGCCGCTGACGCTCGAGGAGATCTTTATTTATGAATTGGGAGGTGCAGACTATGCCGTCAAAGACATCCTTCTGTAACGGGACGGAATTTCGCAAATGCCTGTCGCGCTGGTGGCCGCTGTGGGTCATCTACGGCGTGATTCTGTTCATCATGCTGCCGGGTGCGCTGCTCAACGCGCGCTCGACGATACCGTATGTGTCGACCGGGCAGATCAGCTACCTCTCGAACGTCATTCTCTCCGAGACGCAGATGCTGCTGCCGCTGACAGCGTTTTGCGCGGGCCTGCTCGCAGCCGCCGCCATGTTCGGCTATCTGTACACGCCGCGCGGCGCGGGGCTGGCCGCCTCCCTGCCGATCCGGCGCGGGTGCATGTTCCGCACGCATCTGCTGGCGGGCCTTGTGATGCTGCTGTCAGCCGAGGCCGTGATCTTCGGCCTCGCCGTGCTCATCGAGGCGACGCGTTTCGAACTCGTCATCGAGCCGCTGCTCATCTGGCTGGGCATACTCGCGCTCGAGACGGTCGTATTCTACGGCATCGCCGTGCTGTGCGCCATGTTCACCGGCCACGTGGTCATGCTGCCGTGCCTGTACCTGCTCGTGAACTTCATCGCCGTGGGCTTCCAGCTGCTCGTCGAGGCCGTGCTCTACACGTTCGTGTACGGCATGTCGGGCATGGTGGATCTGCCGGTCGACTGGCTCTCCCCGCTGGTGCTGTTCATGCGGCGCACAAGTGTCGGTCACGCCGATCTGGTGCGCCCGATCAGCGGCACGGAGGCGGAGGTCGCCATTGCCAACTTCTCCGGCTGGATATATCCGCTCGTCTGGGCGGTGTTCGCGCTGCTGCTGCTCGTGTGCGCGGGCCAGCTCTACCGCCGCCGCCGTATGGAGAGCGCGGGCGACACCGTCGCCATCCCGGTGCTCAAGCCGGTGCTGAAGTACATCGTGGCGCTCTTCGCCGGTCTGGCAATGCCGGTCGGCGTGTACGGCATGCTGCTCAACGTGCCGGCCTACCGGACGCAACTGGTGCCGTTTCTGCTGCTGACCGTTCTTGGCGCGGCGCTCGGCTTTGTCATCAGCGAGATGGTCATCCGCAAGTCCCTGCGCATCCCGCGCACGGTCTGGCGCGGCTGCGCGGTCACAGCGGCCGTGTGCTGCCTCGTCGTGATCGGCGCAAAGTGCGACCTCTCGGGCTACGCCCGCCGCATCCCGGATACCGCGCAGGTCAAAAGCGCGCGCATCATCTGCAACGGTTACAACTCCGCGCTCACCGAGGCGGAGAACATTCAGGCCGTGGAGGATATCCACCGCGCCGTCGTGGCGGAGCGCGAAAAGATCACGGACGACACCAGCATCACCAGTCTGCAGCTGACCTATAAGCTCACGAACGGCAAGGTGCTGATGCGCGAATACACGCTCCCCGACACGAGCACGCGTCTGGCGCAGATCGAGCAGGTGCTCAACTGCGACGAAGCGCGCACCACGCGCAACACGCCGGAGCTGGCCGTGACGCTCGAGCACCTCACCTACACAAACATCGGCTATGAGACCGAAAGCGGCGACTACCTCTACATGGAGCTCACGGCCGAGCAGGCGCTCGACCTGTACGAAAACGCCATCGTGCCCGACTGCGCGGACGGCACCATGGGCCGCGCCTGGCTGACCGACAGCGGCACGCGGCAGAGCACGGCCTACGCCGTGACCATCGGCTATCAGCTCAGCCAATATGACCCGGCAACGGGCGAAACGACCTACGCCGATGTCGACTACACCCCGCTGACCGATTCCACGCGCACGCTCGCGTGGCTGCGCGCGCACGGCATCGAGCCGCTGCTCGAGGGTGACTCGATCAAGTATGGCGGCGATGCCGACACGCAGCCGGCCATCAACACCTATGAAACGACCGACAGCAGCTTCGGCCGGTAACACCCGCAAAGCCCTACCGCCCGCACATCCGACGATGTGTGGGCGGTTTTTTGCCGCGCGTTCACAAATCAGACGCAGTGTTCACAAATGCTTTTGGGAATATTCGAAAAATCTTCGCCCTTTGTTCATGCGCGTGTTACAAATATCGACTACGATATAGACACTTCAAAAACAACACAGCCGGGAGGCAAAAAAACATGAACGACGCTTCCAATTTCCCCGAAAACGAACAGCCGGAAGCTGAAACCACTTCCGCACAGGCAGGGACCGAAACCACCTCCGCGCAGGCAGAAGGCACGGAGAACACCTCCGCGCAGGCAGAGACGGCGGCAAACGGGACCGGCTCCGCACAGGGCCGCGTGTGCCCGCAGTGCGGTGCGGCGCTCGAGCCGGGCGCGAGCTTCTGCACGAGCTGCGGCGCGAAGATCGACGGCAGCGAGGACGTGACCTATCACATCGTCCGCCCCGAAGCCGAGCGCAGCTACGAGGACGCAAACTTCCACCCCAGCGACGACGCGGGCAATACTCCGCCGCGCTACTACACGCCGAATGACGACGCCTGGGCCGAGAAGCCCAAGCACAAGCACCGCCCGAGAAAGCCCAGGACTGCGCACACGCCGAAACAAAAGCGGCTCATCACGCGCATCGCGTGCCTGTGCCTCGTGTGCGCACTGCTCGGCGGCCTTGGCGGCGGCGCGATTGCGGGGCTCATCACCCGCTCCGGCAGGACCGGCAGCAGCTCCGCCTCCAACTCCGGCGGCACGCTCGTGACGCAGCCGGTCAGCTCCGACCCGAGCTCCGCCTCGGCCATCTACAGCCAGGCATGCGAGCAGGTCGTCGCCATCACGACGGAAGTGACCTACACCAACTACTTCGGCCAGACGAGCTCTCAGGCGAGCTGCGGCAGCGGCTTTTTCATCACGGATGACGGCTACGTGCTCACAAACTACCACGTCATCTCCACCGCGCACCAGTACGGCTACAGCGTGTCTGTGCTCACCTACGACGGCACGACCTATCAGGCGACCATCGTCGGCGTGGACGAGGACAATGACATTGCCCTGCTCAAGGTCGACGCCACCGGCGTGACGCCCGTCACCTTCGGCGACAGCGACAGCATGACCGTCGGCGACACGGTCTACGCCGTTGGCAACCCGCTCGGCGAGCTGGAGTTCACCATGACGAGCGGCATGATCAGCGCGCTCGACCGCACCATCACCACCTCCGACGGCACCGACAACGGCATCAACATGTTCCAGATCGACGCTGCCGTCAACGCCGGCAACTCCGGCGGTCCGGTGTACAACACCTCCGGTCAGGTCATCGGCATCGTGACCGCGAAATACAGTTCCTCCGGCGTGGAAGGTCTGGGCTTCGCCATCCCGGTCAATGACGCCGTGGCCATCGCAAACGACCTCATGAAAAACGGCACCGTGACCGACCGGGCCCAGCTCGGCATCACGCTGCAGACCATCCCGGACAGCGCCGCGCAGTACTACAACATGCCGAAAGGCGCGTATGTCAACGCCGTTAACAGCGGCAGCTGCGCCGAGAAGGCCGGCCTGAAGGCGGGCGACATCATCACCGCCATCGACAACACGGCTGTCTCCTCCGGCGAAGCGCTGCGCAGCGCGCTGCGCGGGTACTCCGCTGGTGAGAGCGCTACGCTGACCGTCTCGCGCAGCGGCGAGACGCTGAAGCTGACCGTCACCTTCGACCGCGCCAGCGACAGCACGAAGTAAGCGCGCACTCCTTCTCTATCGTCCATCGGCGGCGGGGAACCGCCCCGCCGCCGCCAACTTACCAATCCTCTTTTTTCTTTCTCCCATCTTCATTTTCCCAAGCGGAAGAGCGCCGTGCAGAGCGATCTGCACGGCGCTTTTTCCATGTCCGGACGCGGGCTGCGCGGTGACCGCCGCCGCAGCGCACGGCACAACAAAAACCGGCAGCCAGAAGGCTGCCGGTTGCGGTTGTTTTGTTTCGTTGTACGAAAAGCTTCTGATGCTGCGATCAGTTGAACCAGCCCAGACCGAAGAACGTGCTGATCTGCACAAGCAGGATGAAGAACATGATCACGGGGCAGAGATACTTGATGCAGAAGGTGTAGAAGCCGTGGATGTGGCCATTGTAGCCGCTGTCGATCTCGCCGTACAGGGATTTCGGCTTGATCTCCCAGCCGACCATGATGGACATGAGCAGGGCGCCGAGCGGCATGGCAATGCCTTCGGAGATCATATCCATGAAGTCGAGCCAGTCAGCGCACCAGTCAGCCTTGGAGTTGATGTGGAACAGATCCTTCGGCGCGATGCCGTTGGAGCCGAGACCGTCAACCGCGACGAGGCAGGCCAGCAGGGTGATGGCGAGGCAGACGACGGCGAGCACCTTGTTGCGGTCACGCTCGTGACCCTTGGCGCTGGCGTGGTCGATGAAGGTGACGGAGACCGCCTCGATCAGGGAGATGGCGGAGGAGATGGCCGCGATCAGAACGAGTGCGTAGAAGATCAGGCCGAAGATACCGCCGATGGTGCCCATGTCATGGAACACGTCCTGCAGCGTGGCGAACAGGAGGTTCGGGCCGCCGAGCTGGATCTCGGAGACGGCCATGCCCTTGGCGATGCCGTTGGCGACGGCCGCCGGGATAACGGCGAGACCGGCCATGATGGCGACCATGGTATCGGAGATAACGATGATGACGGAGTTTTTCGGGAGGTTCTCATTCTTGCCGAGGTAGGAGCCGTAGGTGATCATGGCGCCCATGGCAAGAGACAGGGAGAAGAACATCTGGCCGCCGGCCGTTGCGAGAACTTCCATAAAGCCGGGCGCCTTGTCAAAGAAGCCCGCCTTCAGAGCGTAGCCGGGGACGAACATGTACTTGAGGCCGACGTCCGCATTCGGAAGCGTCCAGGCACGGATGATGACGATGACGAGCATGACGAACAGTGCGGGCATGCCGATCGTGTTGAACTTCTCAATGCCGCCGCCGACACCGCCGCGGTTGATGAGATAGCAGATGAGCATGAACAGAACCATGCAGCCGATGCTGGCCCACGGGTTGGTGAGCAGAGCCCCGAAGGAGCTGCTGTCCGGCATGCCGCTGAACATGCCGACGACGTTGATGACCATGTAATAGATGCAGTAGCCGCCGAGGACCGAGTAGAAGGTCATGATCAGGAACGGGGCGATGATGGCCAGCCAGCCGATCCACTTGAACTTCTTCGAGACCTTCTTGTAGGCGTTGACCGGACCGAAGCCGGTGCTGCGGCCGATCGCCAGCTCAGAGAGCATGATCGCGAAGCCGACAAATGCCGCCAGAGCCAGGTAAACGATCAGGAAGGTAAAGCCGCCGCATCTGCCCATCTTGTACGGGAAGCCCCAGATGTTGCCAAGGCCGACGGCGGAACCGATGGCAGAGAGCAGAAAGCCGATTGTGCTGCCAAATGAACCACGTTTGTTTTCGTCCATTGTTTTTCCTCCAATTTCAAATTGCTTTTCCCCGGAACTCCCCCACCAAATAGTGCCGGACGATAACCGCTTCGTCCGGGCATCCATAACCGCAAGTGGGAAATTCTCGATGAACTTATTGCTAATTTACACTAAAAACACAAAATCCGCAACTGTTTTCCGGCAATTTTGTTCATAAACTGTTCATTTTAGACGAAGCAATGGTTTGACCTGCGAAAAAGGAACCCGTTTTTAGATATTCTGACGGCGTCACGAAAATGGCAGCTCCCATTATTTTGATATTCTGTTTTCGAATGGGTAACTTTACTGAAATATATTCGAAACACATCCGTCCATATGACACATACACAAAGACATCTTTTGCCGTCGGGAGTCTTGCATTTTTCCGGCAATCATGTATAATGCTTTTGTTACCCTGTTATTTTATTTAGGAGGAATTTCAAATGACATATGAGATGGATATCGCCGGGCTAAAGCGCGATCTGCCCCTGTGCAAGGTCTCGGACGACCTGTACATCGGCGCGTTCGTCATGTTCGGCGACGTGGAGCTGACCGTGCACTGCGCGGCCGAACTGCTCAAGCTGACGCCCGAATATGACTATCTGATCGCACCCGAAGCGAAAGCCATCCCGCTGGTGTATGAAATGGCCCGCCAGAGCGGCGCGGACAAGTACTTCGTCGCCCGCAAGAAGGCCAAGGCCTACATGAGCAGCGTGTTCCAGGTGCACGTCAAGTCCATCACGACGCAGGGCGTGCAGACGCTCGTGCTCGACCAGACGGACGCGGAGCTGATCCACGGCAAGCGCATCGTCATCGTGGACGACGTGATCTCGACCGGCGAGTCGCTGCGTGCGATGGAGGAGCTCGTCAACGAAGCCGGCGGCATCATCGTCGGCAAGATGGCCGTGCTCGCCGAGGGCGACGCCAACGACCGCCCCGACATCACCGTGCTCGGCAAGCTGCCGCTGTTTAACCCCGACGGCACGCAGAAAGCGTAATCCGGAACGCACAGAACACGCGGGCGCTGCCAACGCAGCGCCCGCGTGTGCCATTTCAAGGAGGTACCGCTATGAACCTGCTCTTCGCGATCAACGGGGGCTACATCCCCACGTTTCTGGGCTGCATGCGCAGCGTGCTGCTGCACGGCGGCGCGAGCCATTACGAGGTCTTTATCCTGCACTCCGATCTCACGCCCGCCGATGAGGAGCGCGTGCGCGCGGCGCTGCCCGAGGTCGGGCTGCACTTTGTGTTCGTCGACCCCGCGATGTTCGACGGCTTTCCGGAGTCGAAGCGCTACCCGCGCCAGATCTATTACCGCATCGCGGCGCCCCTGCTGCTGCCGGACACGCTCGAGCGCATCCTCTACCTCGACGCGGACACCATCATCATTAACCCGCTGACGACGCTGTATACGACGCCGTTCGGCGATGCGTACTTCATGGCCTGCACGCACACGCGCAGGCTGCTCGAAAAGCTCAACGCCGCGCGCCTGGGCATGGACGAGGCGGCGCCGTACATCAACACCGGCGTGCTGCTGTATAACCTCCCCGCCCTGCGGGCCGATCTGGACATGGAGCGCGTGCGCGCCTTCGCCGACGAGAAGCAGGACGTGTTCCTGCTGCCGGATCAGGACATTCTCACCGCGCTCTACGGCGACCGGGTGCACCTGCTCGACAGCATGGTCTATAACCTCAGCGACCGCATCCTCGCGCTGCACAACGCGGAGCTGCGAAACGCCCCGGTCGATCTCGACTGGGTGCGCGCGCACACGGTCATCATCCACTACTGCGGCCGGCTCAAGCCGTGGAAGCCGCACTATGTCGGCGTGCTCGACGTGTTTTATCACGAGCTGATGGAAGAGATTCAGAAATAAAAAACATGCGTCCCGAACGATTGGGACGCATGTTTTTTTATCCGCGCAGGCCGCTGAAAAATGTGCGCAGCACGCCCGCGCAGTCGTCCGAGAGCACGCCGCCGTAAATGGCGGGGTGGTGGCCGTAGCGCTCCTCAAAGAGGTTGAGCACGCTGCCGCAGGAGCCGAAGTTCGGCTCTTTCGCGCCGTAGACGACGACCGGCACGCGGGCATTGATGATCGCACCGGCGCACATGGGGCACGGCTCAAGTGTGACATAGAGCGTGCACTCATCGAGCCGCCATGTGCCGAGCGCGCGGCACGCCTCGGCGATGGCCTCCATCTCGGCGTGGGCATCGGCCCGGTGCGTCCGCTCGCGGCGGTTGCGCCCGCGGCCGATGATGCGGCCCGCACCGTCGGCGATCACACAGCCGACCGGCACTTCCCCATCGGCCGCCGCGGCGTGCGCGAGCGCGAGCGCCGCGCGCATATAGTCCTCGCGCTCCACAGGCGCTCTCCCCTTTCAAAAAACCGGCGCTGTTATCTTCAACAGCGCCGGAATAGATTTTGGACGAAAAACCGATCAGGCCAGAGCCGCCGTGATGATGGACATCTGGTAGACCTCCTCGGCGTCGCAGCCGCGGGACAGGTCGTTGATCGGCGCGTTCAGGCCCTGCAGGATCGGACCGTAGGCCGCAAAGCCGCCGAGACGCTGCGCAATCTTATAGCCGATGTTGCCGGCCTCGATGCACGGGAAGATGAAGGTGTTGGCATGACCCGCGACCGGGGAGCCGGGGAACTTCAGCTGGCCGACGACCGGGGAAACGGCCGCGTCAAACTGCATCTCGCCGTCGAGCTTCAGCTCGGGCGCGAGCTCCTTGGCGATGACGGTGGCGTCGTGGCTGAGCGCGACCGTGCCGCCCTTGCCGGAGCCCTTGGTGGAGAAGCTCAGCATGGCGACCTTCGGGTCGATGCCGAAGGTCTCGGCGGTCTTGGCGGTCTCGATGGCGACCTCGGCCAGCTTCTGCGCAGCAGAGAACGTGACCTCGCCGGTGGCCTTGTCGACGGTATCCTGATAGTCGATGTTGATGGCGCAGTCGCCCATGGCGAGCATCTCGTCGCCGCGGACCATGATGAAGCAGGAGCTCACGAGGTGGGCACCCTTCTTGGTCTTGATGAGCTGCAGCGCCGGGCGGACGGTGTCCGCGGTGGAGTAGGTCGCGCCGCCGAGCAGGGCATCGGCCACGCCCATCTTCACGAGCATGGTGCCGAAGTAGTTGCCCTTCTGGAGGTTGGCACGGACTTCTTCCATGGTCATTTTGCCCTTGCGCAGGTCAAACATGCACTGGGCCATCTCGTCCATCTTGTCGTAGTTGGCGGGGTCGATGATCTCGAGACCCTCGATGTCGAAGTTGCCGGCCTTGGCCGCCGCCTTCACGTCATCGACATTGCCGACAAGGATCGGCGTCAGGAAGCCGCCCTGCTTCAGGCGGGCAGCGGACTCGAGGATGCGGGCGTCGGTGCCCTCGGTGTAAACGATCTTGCGCGGATTGGCTTTGAGAACTTCAACCAGATTTTCGAACATGGTGTTTTCCTCCAATATATTCATCTATTTTCTGCTTGCTGTGAACATGGTTTCACAAGTAAATAGTGTAACACCCCGTTCGACGTTTTTCAAGTCTTGCGCGCGATTTTATAAAGAGGTTGTTGCCGTTTGGGCGCGGGCGTGGTAAAATACAGTCCGTTATCATGAATGTTACAGGAGGTGCGGCATGGAACGCAATTTTGCTGCCGTCATGTCGGAGCTGCGCCACGCGCGCGGGCTGTCCCAGCGCAAGGTCGCGGCCGATCTGAAGATCAGCCAGGCGCTGCTGTCCCACTACGAAAACGGCGCGCGCGAGCCGGGGCTGGCGTTCGTGTGCCGGGCATGCGATTACTACGGCGTGAGCGCGGACTTTCTGCTCGGCCGGGCGCCGAGCCCGACATGCACGCCCGAACAGCTTGAGGCGCTGCGCGTGCTCGTGCAGGACGTGCGCACCGCCGCCGACCGCGCCGGGGCCGCACTGGAGGAGATTGCCCTATGATCCCACAAGAAGACATCCGTAATTTTTCGATCATCGCACACATCGACCACGGCAAGTCCACGCTGTCCGACCGGCTCATCGAGCTGTGCGGCGCGGTCGATCAGCGCGAGATGGAGCCGCAGTTGCTCGACAACATGGACCTCGAGCGCGAGCGCGGCATCACGATCAAGGCGCGCGCCGTCGGGCTGACGTATCACCGTGGCGGCAAGACCTACACGCTCAACCTCATCGACACGCCGGGCCACGTGGACTTCAACTATGAGGTCAGCCGCTCGCTCGCCG
>OLRD01001692.1_pt1 | contig 11759 bp, 8 predicted proteins | sample 1672051 | NCBI WGS metagenome assembly OLRD01 (sample SAMEA3136640, study PRJEB25190) | human gut metagenome | biome: human gut; feature: human-associated habitat; material: faeces | place: Austria | collected 2013 | reverse complement strand
AGTCTTGGTTTCTGTAACTGTTTCTCTGGTAGAGTCTGTGGTGATTCCATACTGCCGGTGGTGAAGGGCCTTCCACTGGCCGTAGAATTCCGCTGGGGAAAGGTCCTCCCGCCCATTGCGGGCCAGGATCTCCTGGGCTGCCTGCACAGAACCCGTTCCCGTGTCAAAGAGCGTGCCATAGGCATCCAGAAGCACTGCTTTTATCATGTGTGACAGCCTCCCTCCCAGAAATCATTCCTCCCGCTGCAGGAACCACTTGAGCCCTGTATAGCGGCGTGTTTTGCGGTCATTTTCGATCATGGCGCTGATAACGCTCCGCTGGCCCACCAGGATGAGCAGCTGCTTGGCCCGGGTGACGCCTGTATAGAGCAGGTTTCGATAGCACAGCTGGAACGGCGGACGCAGCACAGGGATCACCACCGCGGGGAACTCATTGCCCTGGCTTTTGTGGATGGTGACTGCATAAGCGGGCTCCAATTCCGTGGAGGCGTGTTCAAAATCGTAAAGCACATCCTTGTCGTCGATATGGACGTGGATGGCCCCGCCGGGCCTGTCAATTTCCGTAATGACCCCCATATCGCCGTTGAAAATCCCCTGCCCGCTGGTGCCGTCCTCCCTGGTCCAGGGGAGGTCATAGTTATTGCGGACCTGCATCACCTTGTCCCCCTCCCGGAACAGGCTGCCGTTCAGCTTGACCTCCCGTTTCCCCTTGGCGGGGGGGTTGATAGCCTCCCGCAGGAGCTTGTTCAGCTCTACCGTGCCCAGTTCTCCCTTTCGCCCGGGACAGAGCACCTGGATATCGGAAAGGCTGGAAAACCCATAGCTTCGTGGCAGGCGCACCCCGCACAGGGATACAATCAGCTGGGCCGCCTTGGCCGGCTCCTCTTGGGGGAGGAAAAAGAAGTCGCTGTCATGGCGGCGCAGCTCTGGCAGCTTTCCCTCCACAATGCGGTGGGCGCTGAGGACAATCAAGCTCTCCATAGACTGGCGGAAAATCTCTTTGAGCTGCACCGTTGGGAACAGCCCAGAGGCCATCAGGTCTCCCAGCACGTTGCCCGCCCCCACGCTGGGCAGCTGGTCCGCATCTCCCACCAAGATCAGCCGGCAGGAGAAAGGCAGGGCCCGCAGCACGCTCTCAAACAGGTAGGAATCCACCATTGAGAGCTCGTCGATGACCAGGCAGTCGCATTCCAGCGGGTTGCGCTCGTTGCGGGTGAACACCGGCTCGTCGTGCTCGTCCCAGTCCACTTGCAGCATCCGGTGGAGGGTCTTGGCCTCCTCCCCGGTCAGTTCGCTCATGCGCTTGGCGGCCCGGCCCGTGGGGGCGGCCAGGAACACCCTTTCCCCCGCCTCCTTCAGCAGGCGGATGATGGCGTTTAACGTGGTGGTTTTGCCGGTGCCTGGCCCGCCGGTGAGGATGAGGATGCCCTGCTCCAAGGCGGCCCGAATGGCCTCTTTCTGCTTGTCCGCATAGCGGATGCCGTCCGCGCTCTCAATGGCGGCGATCTTTTCCTCTGCCCCGCTGATGGCATGGGGGGACATGGAGAGCATGGACCTCATCCGCGCGGCGATGTAGGCCTCTCCCGCATGCTGTTTTTGCAGAAACACATACGCCCTCTCCCCGAACTCCTCCCACACGGTATGGAAGCCTTGGCACAAGGTGTACAAGGCGTCTTGAACGGCCTCTAAATCCACGGAAAGGAGCTGGGCGGCAGCCTTTTCCAGCTTGTCCGCAGGCAGGCAGGTGTGGCCGTTATTCAGGTTGTGCCGCAGCACATACAGCACACCGGCCTGCACCCGTCCCTCATCGTCCCGGGGCTTTTCCATGCTTTCAGCAATGGCGTCGGCAATGTCAAAACTGATGTCCAACCCCTCCCCGCACAGGCAGTAGGGATCTTCCTGAATACAGGCGATAGAGGCCTCCCCAAACTGCTTCCATACCAGCACGGTCTCTTCCGGCCGGACACCATAGGCCCCCAGGAACATCATCAATTCCCGGATGCCGTAAACACGCTTGAGCTCCTCCCCCAGGGCCTTGGCTTTTTCCGGGGTGATGCCCTTGATCTGGGCCAAGCGTTCCGGGTCCTTTTCCATGACTTCCAGGGCCTTGTCGCCGAAGGTGTCGATGATGCGCCGTGCCAGGGCAGGGCCTACGCCCTTCACAGTCCCAGAGGCTAGGTACTTCAGCATGGCGGCTGTGGTAGCTGGCCGGGCCCGCTCAAAGGTCTCTGCCTTGAACTGATCCCCGAAGGAGGGGTGGCTCTGCCAAGTACCATAGATGCGCAGCTCCTCCCCCTCGCTGACAAAGGGGAAGGCCCCCACCACGGTGACCAGGCCCTCTCCCGCCGCCAGCTCCAGAACGGTGTATTGGTTTTTGTCGTTGTGATAGATAACGTGCTCTACGGAGCCGGAAAGCTCCAGCAGGGCCTTTCCCTGTTCTTCCAAATCGGTTCCCCCATAGCGGCTAATCCGCTTGATCGCTCTGCAGTATATGATACACCAAATCCGGGGTTTTGCAAAGGGTCAGCTGGGGATAGCGCCGCTCCAGCACTTTGCAGATCCCCTCCACCTGGGGGTCCTGCCTCTTATTGACGCACACCAAGCGGCAGGTGCCCCAGTCCATCCATTGGAGCCGGGCCAACCCTGCCCGGATGAGCTGCTCGCACTCCTCCCCATCCTCGATGGAAAGCACCAGGGTGAGGGCGCCGGGGCGCAGGGGCCGGGTGAGCCAAAAAACCAGCATCCGCACCAGCTCGATAAGCCCCAGGGCCGCCAGGGCCGCCGTCACGCCCCAAAACACGATTTCCAATCAGACCACCTCCCACACACACATCCTATGCAGGGAAAAGGCGGCGTGTCACACAGAAAAAGGACGGGCACCAGGCCCGCCCCTGTTTTACTGTTCCGCCACGGCCCGAAGAAGGGCTTCGGTGCGGTTTTTCTTTTCCCACGGCACGTCCAGGTCTTCCCGGCCCATGTGGCCATAAGCGGCTAGCTGCCGGTAGATGGGACGGCGCAGGTCCAACTCCTTAATAATGGCAGTGGGGCGCAGGTCAAAGACCTTTTCCACAGCCTGTGCCAGCAGCTCATCGCTAACCCTGCCCGTGCCAAAGGTATCCACCATGATGGAGACGGGATGGGCCACACCAATGGCGTAGGCAAGCTCGATCTCGCAGCGCTTTGCCAGGCCGGCGGCCACGATGTTCTTAGCCACCCAGCGGGCGGCGTAGGCAGCAGAGCGGTCCACCTTGGTGGGGTCTTTGCCGGAGAAACAGCCGCCCCCATGGCGGCCGTAGCCGCCATAGGTGTCCACAATGATCTTCCGGCCTGTAAGGCCGCTGTCTCCTACGGGGCCGCCGATCACAAACCGGCCGGTGGGGTTGATGAAGATGCGGGTGTTTTGGTCCACCAGCTGGGCGGGCACCACGGGCTTGATCACATACTTGATCAGGTCCTTCTTCAGCTTGTCCATCTTCACGTCCTCGTCGTGCTGGGTGGAGATGACGATGGCATCTACCCGCTTGACCGTGTCCCCGTCGTACTCCACGGTGACCTGGGTCTTGCCGTCGGGACGCAGATATTTCAAGGTGCCATCCTTGCGCACAGCGGCCAGCTGTTTGGCCAGCTTGTGGGACAGGGAGATGGCCAGAGGCATCAGCTCGGGGGTCTCATCGCAGGCATAGCCGAACATCATGCCCTGGTCCCCGGCGCCGGTGAGAGAGTTCTCATCGGTTTCGCCGTTTTTGGCCTCCAGGGACTGGTTGACGCCCATGGCGATATCGGGGGACTGGGTGTCGATAGAGGTGAGCACGCCGCAGGTGTTGCCGTCAAAGCCGCACTTGGGGTCGTCGTAACCGATCTCCTTCACCACCTGGCGGACGATGGCGGGGATGTCCACATAGCAGGAGGTGGTGATCTCCCCCATCACATGGATCACACCGGTGGTGGCGGTGGTCTCACAGGCCACATGGGCCTCGGGGTCCTGTTCTAAAATGGCGTCCAGCACTGCGTCGGAGACTTGGTCGCAGACCTTATCGGGATGCCCTTCTGTTACAGATTCGGAAGTAAAGAGCTTTTTTGTCATCACAATTCCCCTTTCTAAAAATTTCCACTCCTATCAAGCTTCTTTTTTGAGAAAAAGAAAAGGACCGCTCGAAAAACGAGGGTCCTTTTTCACCTCATCTTTCGGTATACACCGCAGGAATTGGCACCTTTTGGTCAGCCAAACCACATGGTTCCTTGGCTTTTCCCTAGGTTGCCGGGCATCACAGGGCCTGTCCCTCCGCCTCTCTTGATAAGGAAGTATGCAATTGTGTAGCAAATAGTATAGCACTTTGCAATCTGGTTGTCAATGGAAAGATTTCCGCCGAGCCGCAAGAAATCTAGCGGCGATACCCAACACGGGCGGGAGCATCCCCCAGAAAAAGCAGCTGAGGGGCCACAAGCTTCTTGCCCAGGAAAAGGGAACCAGCAACGCCCCCACTCCAGCGCTGAGCAAAAAGGCCGCTCCAAACAAAGGCAGGCACATCCATTTTTTCGGGAAGGGGCCGCGTTTTTCCTGCCACTGGGGAGCCCCTCCCAGAGACCATCCCGCCCGGAGAGCGGCCAGACCCCCCAAGGCGCAGTGGGCAACAAACAGAAATGCTCCCACTCCCCCGCGCAGGGCCGCAATCGCCACTTCCCCAAAAGGCAGGAACATAGACAGAAACAGTGCTGCAACCTCTATCAAGGGCAAACTGAACAGCGCCGTGGCGCTGAGGCCCCACACCAGGCCGAAGGTCCACAGGGGACGGCGGCGGTCCTCCGGGCAGGCCTTTCGGGCTTTTACCCATCGAACAGCGGACCCCAGGCACATGCCCGGCATGGCGTAGAACATCCCGTAGGGGATGTATTCCCACTCCGGCAAATAAACAGTTCCCGTAGAAACCATATTGGCCAGGGAAAAGGTCCCGTAAGGCACCAGCATAAATCCCACGCCAAAGTAGAGCAGCATCCACCACTGACGCTCCTTCCAGGAGGAATCCAATCCCATCACCAGGCTTACCACAAAGGTACATAGAGGCAGCACCCAATACAGCACCAAAATACTATACCCCATAGCCCCGGCCTCTCCGCCGCCCAGCCAGAAAACGGCCACGCATACCGCCCAGATCACCAAGAAAGACAGGGTTTCCATCCATTTTCCCAATCGCTGACGGCTTTTCACCGCGTTGGTAGATTCTTCAATATGATGCAGCATATTCGCGTCCCCCTTCAACAACTCATCCAGGCTGACTAAGTAAAGGTCACTCAAAGCAATGACACTGAGCACATCTGGCAGGGATTTTCCCGTTTCCCAGTTGGAAATGGTCTGCCGGCTGACGTGAATCTCGCGAGCAACCTGCTCCTGTGTCATGCCTGTTCTCTGTCGGGCTTGTCGCAGCTTACTACCAATTTCCACTGCTCTCCCTCCTCTCTGCCTCTATTATGAAGGAGAAACCGGGAAAAGTCCAGCAAAGAGAATGGGAATCCCCCCTGATTTCCCTGTCAAAAGTTTTTGACACCGGTAAAAACGCAAAAAGACCGCCCCTTGCGGGACGGTCTTCTGTGCTTTTCGGTTTCGAAAGAAACTTAGGAGTTGATAGCGGTAACAACACCAGAGCCAACGGTACGGCCGCCCTCGCGGATAGCGAAACGCAGGCCCTCTTCGATGGCGATGGGGGTAATCAGCTCAACGTCCATCACAACGTTATCGCCAGGCATGCACATCTCGGTGCCTTCGGGCAGGGAGATAACGCCGGTCACGTCGGTGGTACGGAAGTAGAACTGAGGACGGTAGTTGTTGAAGAAGGGAGTATGACGGCCGCCTTCATCCTTGGTCAGGACGTAAACCTGGCCCTTGAACTTGGTGTGGGGATGAATGGTGCCGGGCTTGGCCAGAACCTGGCCGCGCTCGATGTCGGTACGCTGAATGCCGCGCAGCAGAACGCCGATGTTGTCGCCAGCCTCGGCGAAGTCCAGCAGCTTGCGGAACATCTCGATGCCGGTAACGACGGACTTGCGGGTCTCGTCAGCCAGACCAACGATCTCAACTTCCTCGCTCATCTTCAGAACGCCACGCTCCACACGGCCAGTGGCAACAGTGCCGCGGCCGGTGATGGTGAACACGTCCTCAACGGGCATCAGGAAGGGCTGGTCAGCCTTGCGCTCGGGAGTGGGGATATACTCGTCCACAGCGTCCATGAGCTCCAGAATGCACTTGTACTCGGGAGCGTTGGGATCGGTAGAGGTGCTCTCCAGGGCAGCCAGGGCGGAACCCTTGATGATGGGGGTGTCGTCGCCGGGGAACTCGTACTCGTTGAGCAGGTCGCGGATTTCCATCTCAACCAGCTCCAGCAGCTCGGGGTCGTCCACCTGGTCGCACTTGTTCATGAACACGACGATATAGGGCACGCCCACCTGACGGGACAGCAGGATGTGCTCACGGGTCTGAGGCATGGGGCCGTCAGCAGCGGACACAACCAGGATAGCGCCGTCCATCTGAGCACCGGTAATCATGTTCTTCACGTAGTCAGCGTGGCCGGGGCAGTCCACATGAGCGTAGTGGCGCTTGTCGGTCTGATACTCAACGTGAGCGGTGTTGATGGTGATGCCGCGCTCGCGCTCTTCGGGAGCCTTATCAATGTTGGCATAGTCCATGAACTGGGCGTCGCCCTTCATGGCCAGAACCTTGGTGATAGCGGCAGTCAGAGTGGTCTTGCCGTGGTCAACGTGGCCGATGGTGCCAATGTTAACGTGCGGTTTCGTTCTTTCGAATTTTTCCTTTGCCATTGGGATTTCCTCCTTTTATTTGCAAGAAAAGATATTCCGGCTTTATAAGCTCCATTTTACCAATAAAGCATAGAAAAAGCAAGTGGAATTTAAGACTTATTCAGACTTTTTGCCCCGCTCGGAGATGATCTTCTCAGAAATGTTCTTGGGAACCTCGGCATAGTGGGCGGGCTCCATGGTGTACTGGCCACGGCCCTGGGTCTTAGAGCGCATGTCCGTAGCATAGCCAAACATTTCAGACAGGGGCACCTCGGCGTTGACCTGCTGGGCGCCGGGGATGGCGTCCATGCCCAGGATCATGCCGCGGCGGGAGTTCAGGTCGCCGATGACGTCGCCCATGTACTCCTCGGGAGTGATGACGGTAACCTTCATAATGGGCTCCATCAGCACGGGATCCGCCTTGCGCATAGCCTCTTTAAAGGCCATAGAACCGGCGATCTTAAACGCCATTTCAGAGGAGTCCACTTCGTGGTAAGAGCCATCGTACAGGGTGACCTTTACATCCACCACGTTGTAGCCAGCCAGCACGCCGGAGAGCATGGCTCCCTGGATACCCTGGTCAACAGCGGGGATATACTCCTTGGGAATGGCGCCGCCAACAACAGCGTTGACGAACTCGTATCCCTTGCCGGGGTTGGGCTCAATGCGGATCTTAACGTGACCGTACTGGCCCTTACCGCCGGACTGACGGGCATACTTGGTGTCCACATCAGCGTTCTTGCGGATGGTCTCCTTATAGGCAACCTGGGGCTTGCCCACGTTGGCCTCCACCTTGAACTCGCGCATCAGGCGGTCCACGATGATTTCCAGGTGTAGCTCGCCCATGCCGGCGATGATGGTCTGGCCGGTCTCCTCATCGGTATAAGCCTTAAAGGTGGGGTCTTCCTCAGCCAGCTTGGCAAGGGCAATGCCCATCTTCTCCTGGCCGGCCTTGGTCTTGGGCTCAATAGCCACGCGGATAACGGGATCCGGGAACTCCATGGACTCCAGGATGATGGGATGCTTCTCATCGCACAGGGTATCGCCGGTAGTGGTGTTCTTCAGACCCACGGCGGCGGCGATATCACCGGCGTAAACCCGGTCGATATCCTTCCGGTCGTTGGCGTGCATCTGCACGATACGGCCCATGCGCTCGTTGCTGTCCTTCACAGAGTTGTACACAGTGGAGCCGGCTTCGATGGTGCCGGAGTAGACACGGAAGAAGCACAGCTTGCCCACGAAGGGGTCGGTGGCAATCTTGAAGGCCAGAGCGGAGAAGGGCTCCTCGTCGGAAGAATGCCGCACCTCTTCCTCCTCGGTCTCAGGGTTGATGCCCTTGATGGGGGGGATGTCGGTGGGGGCGGGCATATAGTCCACGATGGCGTCCAGCAGCTTCTGCACACCCTTGTTCTTATAGGAAGTGCCACAGGTGACAGGCACCATGTGGTTCGCGATGGTGGACTTGCGGATGCAGTCCTTGATCTCGTTGATGGTGAGCTCCTCACCGGAGAGATACTTGTCCATCAGATTGTCGTCCAGCTCGGCCACATGCTCCACCAGCTCGGTGTGATACTTCTCGGCCAGCTCCTTCATGTCCTCGGGGATTTCCTCGCAGCGGATGTCCTTGCCCAGGTCGTCGTAGTAGACATAGGCCTTCATCTCCACCAGGTCCACAAGGCCCTTAAAGGTGTCCTCGCTGCCGATGGGCAGCTGGATCGGGACGGCGTTGCACTTCAGGCGGTCTTTCATCATCTGGACGACGCGGTAGAAATCGGCGCCCATGATGTCCATTTTGTTCACATAGGCCATGCGGGGAACTTTGTATTCCTCCGCCTGGCGCCACACAGTCTCAGACTGGGGCTCCACGCCGCCCTTGGCGCAGAACACAGTGACAGAGCCGTCCAGCACGCGCAGAGAGCGCTCCACCTCTACGGTGAAGTCCACGTGGCCGGGGGTGTCGATGATGTTGATACGGTTCTGCTTGCCGTTGCGGTCGGGCCAAAAACATGTGGTTGCGGCGGAGGTGATGGTGATGCCGCGCTCCTGCTCCTGGGCCATCCAGTCCATGGTAGCGGCACCCTCATGGGTCTCGCCGATCTTGTAGTTCACGCCGGTGTAAAAAAGGATACGTTCGGTCGTGGTGGTTTTACCAGCATCAATGTGGGCCATGATGCCGATGTTTCTAGTAAGTTCCAGTGGTACCTGCCTGGCCATAGTTTCCTCCTTAAATACCTGCTTACGTTACCATCTATAATGAGCAAAGGCCCGGTTGGCCTCGGCCATCTTGTGTGTATCCTCGCGCTTCTTGGCGGCGCCGCCGGCGCCGTTGCAGGCGTCCAGGATCTCGCCGGCCAGTCTTTCCTTCATGGTACGCTCGGAACGGTTTCTGGAGTAAGCGGTAAGCCAGCGCAGGCCCAGGGTCTGGCGGCGCTCAGGGCGCACCTCCATGGGCACCTGATAGGTGGAGCCGCCCACACGGCGGGCCTTGACCTCCAGGCTGGGCATCACGTTCTCCATGGCCTGCTCGAACACCTCCAGGGGCTCCTTGCCGGTCTTCTCCTGCACGATTTCAAAGGCACCGTACACAATCTTCTGGGCAACGCCCTTCTTGCCATCCAGCATGATGCTGTTGATCAGGCGGGTGACGAGCTTGGAATTATACATAGGATCGGGCAAAACATCGCGCTTTGCCACATTGCCTCTTCTTGGCATGATCTTCCCTCCTTCATAAAATGATATCATCGGTACTCGAAAGCACAAAAACTCCCGTTGGCCAATCCGGCAAATTACGGTCCCATGGGGATCAAAGTGTAATATGCCAATATTCCGCGGTTTCACGCGGTTCAGCCATACGATATTTTGCGATCAAGCGTGAAAGCAAGCGGATGCTTACTTCTTGCCGGCCTTGGGCCGCTTGGCGCCGTACTTGGAGCGGGCCTGCATGCGCTTGGCAACGCCCTGGGCGTCCAGGGTGCCGCGGATGATGTGATACCGCACACCGGGCAGGTCACGCACACGGCCGCCGCGGATCATAACCACGCTGTGCTCCTGCAGGTTGTGACCCACACCGGGGATGTAGGCCGTGACCTCAATGCCGTTGGACAACCGCACACGGGCAATCTTCCGCAGGGCGGAGTTGGGCTTCTTGGGGGTCTGGGTCTTCACAGTTGTGCACACACCGCGCTTCTGGGGGGAATCCTGGTCGATAGCGATTCGCTTCTTGGAGTTCCAGCCCTTGAGCAGGGCAGGCGCTTTGCTCTTCTTCTCAGCAACGGAACGGCCGTTGTTGATCAGCTGATTAAAGGTTGGCATATTGCACCTCCTCTTAAAAATATTTATGTGCTGGCGTTTTCGCCTTGGCACCAATCGTTTCGAGCGGGCGAAAAGGAAAGCGCCCCGGCTAAGCCGGAGCGCGGTTTTCCTAAACTTTTCACAGAAATTCCCGTCTCTCCCCCGCCTGTTTTGGCAAGGAAAAAGCCGGTTTCACCTGAAAACCGCTCGGTTTATTATTATAACACCAGGGTTTTAGGTCTGTCAAGCTTTTTCTCGATTTATGGGGCTTTTCAGGCGCCGGCCTGCTGGGGCTCTTCCAGCTCCGGCTCTTCCTCCGCATCCTCCGTGGAGAGGTTCTCATCCTCCAGGCCCTCCTGGAAGAGGTCTTCCTCCTCGGGCTGGAAATCCTCTTCCCTCTCCTCCTCGCGGGTAGCGGGGGCAGGGCCTTCGTCATCCGGCCCATTCACAGACTGGATTTCCACATCGCTGTAGCACTTCATGCCCGTGCCGGCGGGAACTAGCTTGCCGATGATGACGTTCTCCTTCAGGCCGATCAGGTGGTCCACCTTGCCCTTGATGGCGGCATCCGTGAGAACACGGGTGGTCTCCTGGAAGGAGGCGGCGGACAGGAAGGAATCGGTGGCCAGAGAGGCCTTGGTGATGCCCAGCAGGATGGGGGTATAAGTGGCCTCGCGCAGCTCGGTCTCGCCGTTGGCGATGCGCTCCCGGATCTTCTCGTTGGCGGAAAGCACCTCGTTCTTGTCAGCCAGGGCGCTGACCAGCAGGCCCGTATCGCCGGCGTCATCCACCCGCACCTTGCGGAGCATCTGGCGGACGATGATCTCGATGTGCTTATCATTAGTATCCACGCCCTGCATGCGGTACACACGCTGCACTTCTTGGATGAGGTAATCCTGGACCTCCTGGGTGCCGCTGATAGCCAGCACGTCATGGGGATTGACAGAGCCCTCTGTAATGCGCTTGCCGCGCTTGATATACTCGCCTTCCTTCACCGTCAGGCGGCTGCCGAAGGGGATGAGGTAAGAGCGGGAATCGCCGGTCTCCTCGTTGGTGACCACCACATGGCGGTTTTTCTTGATCTCCTGGAAGGAGACCTTGCCGTCGATCTCATTGATGATTGCCACATGCTTGGGACGGCGCGCCTCAAACAGCTCTTCCACGCGGGGAAGACCTTGGGTGATATCCTCCTCACTGGCAACGCCGCCTGTGTGGAAGGTACGCATGGTCAGCTGGGTGCCGGGCTCGCCGATGGACTGGGCGGCGATGATGCCCACGGCCTCGCCCACGGTGACGGCCTTGCCGTTGGCCAGGGAGGCGCCGTAGCACTTGCGGCAGACGCCGTTCTTGGCGCGGCAGTTCAGCACGGAACGAATCTTGATGCGCTCGGTGCCGCGGCTGGTAATCAGCTCGGCGTCGGCGTCGTCCATCAGCTTATCCTTGGAGACCAGCACGTTGCCGTCCTCGTCGCAGTAGTCCTCCACCAGGTACCGGCCGATGAGACGCTCCTTCAAGGGCTCGATGGACTCGGGGCCGGAGGGGATTTCAAAGACCTCCAGGCCATCGGTGGTGCCGCAGTCGTCCTCCAGGATGATGACCTCCTGGGTATCCATCATCTCTTTGGCCTCTTCCTGGGTGATCTGCTGGTAGGCATCGCCCGCGGCAGTCCCGCCGCATCC
>OLRD01001687.1_pt1 | contig 11782 bp, 9 predicted proteins | sample 1672051 | NCBI WGS metagenome assembly OLRD01 (sample SAMEA3136640, study PRJEB25190) | human gut metagenome | biome: human gut; feature: human-associated habitat; material: faeces | place: Austria | collected 2013 | reverse complement strand
AGGCTTATGCATCTGTTTCTATATTATAGGGGCTTCCCGAAAACTTGTCAATATTTCCATTTCGTCTCCAGGCTGCCTCACGATTTCTTTACCACCTATGGCCCCTCCCGCCAAGCTGGTCAACGGCTTCCTTTGCTCCGGTCCCTTCCGGATGAATATGCGGATTCCTTCCATCGCCTATCTTACCAAAAAGAAACACGCCTCCCTCCACCCCTGGGAATACGCCTCTATGGGACGCTGCTCCAACCGGACGTCTTTCTCCATAGAACGCTCCCGTTGCCGGCCTAAAAAGGAAAAGGACTTTAGCCCCAGCTAAAGCCCTTCGGTTTTGGCGTCCCACTCTGGAAACCGTTCCATGTTGCTTACTTTCTTTTGGCAAGAAACCCTATTTCCCGGCAAGACACAAATGTGGCTTGGCTCCTTACTCCGTCTTCTCTGTATACTCTTTGGGAATCCCGCGATAATTCGTCAGCCCCAAAAGATAGTCCGTCGTTGTATGATGATATTTCGCCAGGCTGATGAGAACCTTTGTGGGAATGTCCCTCTGCCCGAGCTCATAATTGCTGTAAACCTGCTGCGAGCAATATAAAATCTGCGCCATTTCTGCCTGTGTCAGGTCCTTGTCTTCCCGTAAATCTCTGATACGTTGGTACATGCGATCACCTAACACCAGAATAACGCAGTCCTGTTTATTTATTCGTTCTTACCGCAAATTGCAGTATTGACGGATACCGCGTTATGCAGTAAAATGAAGAAAACCATCGAAAAAGGAAGTGTTCGCATGTGGCTTCTGTTGTGGCAAGCCATTTATTTCCTTGCAATCCCCTGCATTCTTTGCTATCAAGCGCTCAACTAAAAAGCACCTACGTTGGCAAAATCTGCCCGCACCATAAAAAACCACTGGACAGACAAAAGCCCCTTCCCGAAATCGGGAAGGGGCTTTCTGAACCGTGTGCTATCCTGTTAGCTAACTCGCTTTATTATGCTCTTTTCTCTTTCACAGCAGCCTGCGCCGCAGCCAGACGTGCGATCGGCACGCGGAACGGAGAGCAGGAGACATAGTCCAAACCAACCTTATGGCAGAACTCGACGGAAGTCGGGTCGCCGCCGTGCTCGCCGCAGATGCCCAGGTGCAGGGCTGCATTTGCTTCGCGGCCAGCCTTTGCGCTCATCTCTACGAGACGGCCAACGCCATCCACGTCGATGTGCACGAACGGATCGGACTCATAGATCTTGTTGTCATAGTAGGCATCGAGGAACTTGCCAGCGTCGTCACGGCTGAAGCCGAACGTCATCTGGGTCAAGTCGTTGGTGCCATAGCAGAAGAAGTCTGCGTCCGCAGCGATCTTGTCCGCGGTCAAAGCGGCGCGCGGGATCTCGATCATGGTGCCGACCTCATACTTCAGCTCGACGCCAGCGTCAGCGATGAGCTTGTCCGCCGTTGCAACGACGATCTTCTTCACGAAGTCGAACTCCTTGACCTCGCCTACCAGCGGGATCATGATCTGCGGGATGACGTTGACGCCCTTCTTCTGGACGTTGATTGCTGCGTTGATGACAGCGGTGGTCTGCATCTCTGCGATCTCCGGATAGGTGACCGTCAGACGGCAGCCGCGGTGGCCCATCATCGGGTTGAACTCGTGCAGGCTCTCGATGACCTCGTGAACCTTCTCAACCGTCACGTTCAGCTCCTTGGCGATCTCCGCGATGTCCTCTTCCTTGGTCGGGAGGAACTCATGGAGCGGCGGGTCCAGGAAGCGGATGGTGACCGGATAGCCGTTCATCTCTTCGAACAGAGCCTCGAAGTCGCCCTGCTGATACGGCATGATCTTGTCCAGCGCCTTCTTGCGGTCCTCGGTGTTGTCCGCAATGATCATCTCACGCATCGCCTTGATGCGGTCGCCCTCGAAGAACATGTGCTCGGTACGGCAGAGGCCGATGCCCTCTGCGCCGAACTCGCGAGCCTGGTGCGCGTCACGCGGGGTATCCGCATTGGTGCGAACCTTCAGCTTGCGATACTTGTCCGCCCAGCCCATGAACAGGCCGAAATCGCCCGCGATGGAAGCCGGAGCGGTCGGGATGGCTTCGCCGTAGATGTTGCCGGTGGAGCCGTCGATGGAGATATAGTCGCCCTCGTTGTAGGTCTTGCCGCCGAGGGTAAAGTTCTTTGCGTCATAGTCGACGTTGATTTCGCCGCAGCCGGAAACGCAGCAGGTACCCATGCCACGAGCAACAACGGCTGCGTGGGAGGTCATGCCGCCGCGAACGGTCAGGATGCCCTCAGCAACCTGCATGCCTTCGATGTCCTCCGGGGAGGTCTCACGGCGGACCAGAACGACCTTCTCGCCCTTCTTGGCCCACTCTTTTGCGTCCTCAGCCGTGAAGACGATCTTGCCGCAAGCTGCGCCGGGGGAAGCCGCCAGGCCCTTGCCAACGACGGTCGCCTTCTTCAGGGCATCCGCGTCGAACTGCGGATGCAGCAGAGCGTCGAGCTGCTGCGGCTCTACGCGCAGGACTGCCTCTTCCTCGTCGATCATGCCCTCGTGTACGAGGTCAACGGCGATCTTCAGGGCAGCGTTTGCGGTGCGCTTGCCGTTACGGGTCTGCAACATGTAGAGCTTGCCATTCTCGATGGTGAACTCCATGTCCTGCATATCTTTATAGTGCTTCTCAAGACGGTCTGCGATCTCTGCAAACTGCTTGTACACTTCGGGCATATCCTGCTCCAGCTGGCTGATCGGGGACGGCGTACGGACGCCGGCCACAACGTCTTCGCCCTGTGCATTGATCAGGTACTCGCCGAAGAGCTTATGCTCGCCGGTTGCCGGGTTGCGGGTGAACGCAACGCCCGTGCCGGACTTATCGCCGGAGTTGCCGAAGACCATGGCCTGCACGTTGACAGCAGTGCCCCAGTCGTACGGGATCTCGTTCATGCGGCGATAGACGTTTGCGCGCGGGTTATCCCAGGAACGGAACACGGCCTTGACCGCTTCCATGAGCTGCACCTTCGGGTCGCTCGGGAAATCCTCGCCCTTGTTTTCCTTATAGAAGGCCTTGAAGCGCTTGACGAGGTCCTTCATGTCCTCGGTGTCCAGCTCGGTGTCCTGCTTGACGCCCTTCTCTTCCTTCTTCTGGTCGATGATCTTTTCGAATTCCGGCTTCGGCAGCTCCATAACAACGTCGCTGAACATCTGGATGAAGCGGCGATAGGAGTCGTATGCGAAACGCGGGTTGTTGGTGAACTTCGCAAGGCCCTCAACCACGACGTCGTTCAAGCCGAGGTTCAGGATGGTGTCCATCATGCCGGGCATGGAAGCGCGGGCGCCGGAACGGACGGAAACCAGCAGCGGGTTCTCCGGATCGGCAAACTTCTTGCCGCAAATCTCTTCCATCTTGCCGAGATACTCATAGATCTGGGCCTGGATCTCATCGTTGATCTTTCTGCCATCCTTATAATACTGGGTGCACGCCTCGGTGCTGATGGTGAAACCCTGCGGAACAGGCATCCCTGCTTTTGTCATTTCAGCAAGGTTTGCGCCCTTGCCGCCGAGCAGTTCACGCATGTCCTTGTTTCCTTCAGAGAAAAGGTAGACATACTTATGGCTCATGAACATATACCTCCTAAATAAAATAAATAACGAGCACAGGTCACACACATTCTCATTCTTGCTCTCCCCGTATTATATCAAAAAAGCCGCTGGATTACCAGTTCTTTTTCAATAAAACCCACCGAGATTTGTAAATTTTCCGGCGCAAAACCGAGGAAGTTCCACAAATCCGGCTGGAAACATGAATTAATGCTTGAAAAATTCCGTACATATGAGATAATAATAACAAGAGCCGGGTGTGCTTATAGCAAGCCAGGCGTTTTCGTGCTTGCGGCCGGATACAGGGAAGGCCCAAGCGCCAATGGAACTTTTAAAAGTTTATGCGGAGGATTTTGCCTATGCCAGAGCAGACCTGTGCCGTTATCCTCGCCGGCGGCGAGGGAAAGCGCATGAAATCAAACCACCCGAAGGTGTTGGCTTCCGTGCTGTTCAAACCCATGCTGCAATGGGTGATGGACGCCGCGGAGGGCGCGGGGGTAAAGGAACTGTGCGTGGTGACGGGACATAAGCACGAGCAGGTGGAAGCTTACCTGCAAGCGGCGCAAAAGCCCGGCGGCGCGAACCTGCACCATGTGTTGCAGGCGGAACAGCGCGGGACGGGGCACGCCGTGATGATGGCGGAGCCGTTTTTGCGCGCGCACAACGGCGGGAACACGCTTGTCCTCAACGGAGACGCGCCGTTTGTCAGCGCGGAGGTGCTCAAAACCGCCTTAGCAGCGCATGTGGGCCAGGGCAATGCCGTCACGGTGATCAGCGCGGAGCTGGACGATCCATCCGGCTACGGCCGCATCGTGCGCGACCCGGCGACGGGGCTCGTGCGCGCCATTGTGGAACAGAAGGACGCCGACGAAGCGACCCTTGCGGTGCGGGAGATCAACTCCGGGGCCTACTGGTTCCGCACGGACGACCTGCTCTCCATCTTAGGCTGCATCCGCAACGACAATGCACAGGGCGAGTATTATCTCACCGACGCAGTGCGCCTCTTGATCGAACAGAATAAGAACGCGGGAGCCTACATCGCATCCGATCCGGCGGCGGTGATGGGCGCGAACGACTGCGTGCAGCTGAACTCCCTGAACGAAATCGCCAGGGAGCGGGTTTTGCATGCCCAAATGCTGGCGGGCGTGGAGATCCCCTGCACGGACGGCGTCCTAATCGGCCCGGACGTCACCATTGGGCGTTCCACCCGCATTTTGCCAAACACCATCCTGCGTGGGAATACGGCGGTCGGGGCGGATTGCTCCATTGGGCCAAGCGTTGTTCTGACGGACTGTACGGTGGGCGATGGCGCGTCGCTGTGTTTCGCCTCCTGCGAACACACCAATATTTCATCCAGCCAGGCCGTTGCGCCTTTTACGGTGATTGGGACGCCTTGATGCCGGGGCATTCCAAGAGGGAAAGAGTCACACAAAATATAGGGGGAAGCAAAAATGAATTTTCATGGCAAGGACATCAAGATTTTTGCCGCAAGCGCAAACCAGCGCATGGCAAAGCAGATTTCGGAGTGCCTGGGATTGTCCATGGGCAAGAGCGAGGTCGGCACGTTCAGCGACGGGGAAATCTCGGTTTCGCTCTTTGAATCCGTGCGCGGCTCCGATTGCTTTATTGTGCAGTCCACCTGCGAACCGGTCAACAACAATCTCATGGAACTACTGATTATGATCGACGCCATGAAGCGCGCGTCCGCCGCCCGCATCACGGCTGTTATGCCCTACTTTGGCTATGCCCGTCAGGACCGCAAAGCCAAGGCCCGCGACCCGATCTCTGCAAAGCTCGTTGCAGACCTGCTCACCACGGCGGGCGCCGACCGCCTGCTGACCATGGACCTGCACGCAGCGCAGATTCAGGGCTTCTTCAACATCCCGGTTGACCATCTGCTGGGCGCGCCGCTGCTCTCCTCGTTCATGAAGGAGCGCGTGGGCGAAAACAGCGACGAATACGTTGTCGTTTCTCCCGACCTGGGCTCCGTCACCCGTGCGCGCAATTTCGCGGCCCGCATCGGATGCAGCCTGGCGATCGTGGACAAGCGCCGCCAGAAGGCCAACGTCTGCGAGGTTATGAACATCATCGGCAGCGTTGAGGGCAAAAAGGTCATCCTGGTCGACGACATGATCGACACCGCAGGCACCCTGTGCAACGCTGCGGCGGCCATCATGGAAAAGGGCGCGAAGGACGTCACCGCCTGCGCCACGCATGCGGTCCTCTCCGGCCCGGCGATCGACCGCATCCGCGACAGCGCGATCAAGGAGCTGGTGCTCCTGGATACCATCCCGCTGCCGGAAGAAAAGATGCTTCCGAAATTCACAGTCCTGCCCGTGGCCCCGCTCTTCGCGGAAGCCATCGAGCGCATCTATGAGGACAAGCCGGTCAGCCCGATGTTTGTATAACCGGGCGCGGTCTCTCTGACTGTTTTCCTTTGATTTTGTACACACGGGCGGGGTAGCGCAGCTATCCCGCCTGCTTCTTCTGTCCGGCAAAACCGACGGGTTCCGCAGGGATTCGCCGGTTTTCGCGCAGAAATCATATACCAACCCGGCGGATGGACCACGCTTTCCGTTCCATCCGCCCGTTTTCGTGCGGCAAAGCGCCCGGCCGGTCCGGGTGCGCCCCCAGGGGCGGCCGCATCGGTTCACGAGGCATTCCAACGCCGGGCGCCCCGTAAAAACGTGCCGCCCGGCAATAGAAAGGGAGTTTTTATGTTTCAGAAGTTCTTCAGACGGCCCGCGCCGGTCACCGGGCCTGTGGAATATCTGGTCGTCGGCCTGGGCAACCCGGGCAGCAAATACGACGGCACCCGGCACAACACGGGCTTTATGGCCATCGACCGGATTGCGGAAAAGGCCGGCGTCCAGATCGACCGCCTCAAATTCAAGGGGCTCTGCGCGCGCGCGGAGGTCGGCGGGAAAAGCGTCCTGCTGCTCAAGCCCTCCACCTTTATGAACCTCTCCGGGCAGAGCGTACAGGAAGCCATGCAGTTTTATAAGCTCCCCGCGGAGAAGGTGATCGTCCTGTTCGACGACATCTCCCTGCCGGTGGGCCGGATGCGCATCCGCATGAAGGGCAGCGACGGCGGGCATAACGGCATGAAAAATATCATATATTTGAGCGGAAAAGATACCTTTCCCCGGATAAAGCTCGGGATTGGCGCAAAACCCAACCCCGGGTGGGATCTGGCGGATTGGGTGCTGAGCCGCTTTACGGAGCAGGAACAGAAGCAGCTCTCCGATGTATTCGACCATGCGGCTGAGGCTGTGGCGCTTATGGTCAACGGCAACAGTACGGAGGCGATGAACCGCTTCAACGGGGCTTGAGTTGCGCCGGTTCCCTGCCCCTATCTTCGTATACAATTTGGATTGTTTATGTAAATTGATACATATAGTATATTTTGTAACAGATACTTCCGTGTGTTGCTGGCCATCTTTGATAGGCTTTCAAGCAACGTCTTCTCACCGTTCATCCGCTTTTTGGCCTTCATCGCGTTATCAAATATTTCCTATTTGTAGTTTTTTATTTCTAATCAACAGATCGTAATGCATTTGCATTGCGCACAGTATGGAGTCGATATGAAATTTCTTTGCAACACCTTAAACCGCTTAAAAGAATTTCAAACATTGGACAATGCCGTCCAAACCGGGCAGCTTCCCGCCGCGGTCAACGGCTTATCCGGCGTGCACAAGGCGGCCTTTATCTACACGCTCTGCGCCAACCAGCATCGCAAGGCGTTCATCCTTGCCGGGGACGAGAGCGAAGGGCAGCGCCTTTGCGACGACCTCTCCGCCATGGGGATGCACCCGCTGGTTGTCCCCATGCGTGATTTCACCTTCCGCGACGCGGAGGGCGCTTCCCATGAATACGAACATCAGCGCCTACAGGCCCTAGCGCGCATCCTGAACGGCGAGTGCGACGCGGTGATCGCCTGCCTGGACGCGGCCCTGCAATATACGATCCCGCCGGAGGAGCTGCGCAAGCGCACCATCACGATCTCCGCCGGGCAGAGCATCCCCATGGAAGAGGTGGTCTCCGCCCTGGTCGCCTGCGGCTATGAGCGCGCCGCGCAGATCGACGGCACCGGGCAATTCTCCCAGCGCGGCGGCATCCTGGACATCTTCACGCCGGACGCCGCCAATCCCGTGCGCCTGGAATACTGGGGCGACGAGATCGACACGCTCTCCCTGTTTGACTTGGAGACGCAGCGCCGCACGGAATCCATCGAGAAGCTGACCCTTGCGCCCGCTGTGGAGGCGTTGGTCGACGACCCGCAGGTGCTCGCCAAAAAGATCGAAAAACTGGCCTCCTCCCTGCGCGGAAAGGCCGCGCCCAAGGCGAAGGAGATTTTGCGCGCACAGGCGGAAAAGCTGGAACAGGGCGTCCATCTCGGCTGTGCGGACAAATTCTTCGCCCTGCTGTATGGGCGCATCGCCACGCTGTTCGACTACCGGACGGACGACATGCTCCTGTTTGTCAGCGAGGGGACCAAAGTCAAGGACCGCGCCCGCAGCACCGCCTTCCAATGGGGCGAGGACCTCAAGGACTATTTGGAGGAGGGCGTCCTCTGCCGGGGATTGGACACCTACAGCGCCGATTGGACATACGCGGTGGGGCAATTTTCGCACGATACGGTCTATCTGGATACCTTTGCGCGCGGCAGTTACGACACGCCCATCCGCACGCTCATCGGCGTGACCGCGCGCCAGCTCTCTGTGTGGGGCGGCAGCACGCAGCTCCTGGAAGAGGACCTGCGGAACATGCTCCACAACAAGTGGTCCTGCGTGGTATTGGCCGGAAACGAGCGGAGCGCGCGCACCGTTGCGGCGGACCTGCAAGCCGCCGGCCTGCCCGCGGACTACCTGGAAAACCCGCAGACCATCCAGCGCGGCACGGTCGTCGTGACCGCCGGCGCGCTCTCCGCCGGTATGGAAATTCCCGGCGCCTTTTTCGGGCTGATCACCCACGGCCGCCTGCTCACCACCAAGCAGCGCAAGCCCAAGCGCGCCAAAAACAGCCAGGAGATCTACAGCATCGCGGAATTGCAGCCGGGCGACTATATTGTACACGCTTCGCACGGCATCGGCGTGTTCGAGGGAATCCACAAAATCGACATGCACGGGGTTGTCAAGGATTACATCAAGCTCAAATACGCCAAGGGCGATACGCTCTATGTCCCGGTCACTCAGCTGGACATGGTCTCCAAATACATTGGGCCGCGCGAAGACGCCAACATCAAGCTGAACCGGCTGGGCGGCACCGAGTGGCAAAAGACCAAGGCCCGCGTGCGCACCGCCGTGAAGGACATGGCGAAGGAGCTCATCAAGCTCTATGCCGACCGGATGCAGGCCAAGGGGCACGCTTTTTCCGAGGACAATGAATGGCAGCGCGACTTTGAATCGCATTTCGAATTCGACGAGACGGAGGACCAGCTCCGCTGCATCGATGAGATCAAAAACGATATGGAACGGGAAGCGCCCATGGACAGGCTGCTCTGCGGCGACGTGGGCTTCGGCAAGACGGAAGTCGCCCTGCGCGCCGCCTTCAAATGCGTGTGCGACTCCAAGCAGTGCGCGCTGCTGGTGCCCACCACGATCCTGGCCTGGCAGCACTACCAGACGGTGACGCGCCGGATGGAGGGCTTCCCGGTCCGCGTGGAACTGCTCTCCCGCTTCCGCACGCCGAAGCAGCAGGAAGAAATTATCCGCAAGCTCAAGCGCGGGGAAGTGGATATGATCGTCGGCACCCACCGCCTGGTCAGCAAGGACGTCAAATTCAAGGACCTCGGCCTGGTCATCATCGACGAGGAGCAGCGGTTCGGCGTGGCGCAGAAGGAAAAACTGAAGTCCCTCTGCAACAATGTGGACGTATTAACCCTGTCCGCAACGCCCATCCCCCGCACCTTAAATATGGCGTTGTCCGGCATCCGCGACATGAGCGTCATTGAAGAAGCGCCCCACGACCGCCATCCGGTGCAGACCTATGTGCTGGAACACGACAATGCGGTCATCAACGAGGCCATCCGCCGGGAGCTGCGGCGCGGCGGCCAGGTCTACTACCTGCACAACGACGTGGCGTCCATCGAGCGCACCGCCGCGCGCATCCAGGCGCAGATTCCGGAGGCGCGCGTCGGGTTCGGCCACGGCAAGATGGCGGAGCACGAGCTCTCCGAGGTCTGGCGGAAGCTCCTGGAGCACGAAATCGACGTGCTGGTATGCACCACCATCATCGAAACCGGCGTGGATGTGCCGAACGCCAACACGCTCATCATTGAAAACGCGGACCGCATGGGCCTCTCGCAGCTGCACCAGCTCCGCGGGCGCGTGGGCCGTTCCGCACGGCGCGCCTATGCCTATTTGACATTCACGCCGAACAAGGTGCTCTCCGAGATCTCCCAGAAGCGGCTGTCCGCGATCCGGGAATTCACCGAATTCGGGTCCGGGTTTAAGATTGCGATGCGCGACCTCGAGATCCGCGGCGCGGGGAACATCCTGGGCGGCGAACAGCACGGCCATATGGAGACCGTGGGCTACGACATGTACCTGCGCTTGCTCAGCGAGGCGATCCGCCGCGAGAAGGGCGAAGAGGTGCAGGAATACGGCCAGGAATGCCTGGTGGATATGCAGATTCAGGCGCACATCCCGGACAAATACATCGAGAATCTCAGCCAGCGGCTGGAAATTTACCGCCGCATTGCAGACATCCGCACCCGCGAGGACGCGCTGGACGTGACCGACGAACTGATCGACCGCTTCGGCGAGCCGCCGGAGAGCGTCAACGGCCTGATCGAAGTAGCGCTGCTGCGCAACCTGGCCTCCGGCCTGGGCATCAGCGAGGTCAAGCAGCGCGACGACTGCCTGCTGCTGTATAAGCCGGGCTTCAGCCTGAAGAACCCAGCGGACATGGCGCAGATGGCGGCGCTGACCTCCACCCTCAAAAAGCGCGTGACGCTCAACGCAAGTGGGAAACCGTACATCAGCGTGAAGATCCTCCCCCCGATGACCCCGCTGGACGTGCTGGGCGAAACGCTGAACTTGATGGAGGACGCACGGAAAAGCGTAAAGAAATAAATCTTTTTAGAAATGGCAGCTCCCGGAGCAAGGTGTCGGATGTGCGCCTGTTCCGGGAGTTTTGTTTGCTAGCCAACCAATTAAAAGCTCATATATGTTTCTTATAAACATTTATGGATTCTATTGACATGCCTTTGCCCGGTATTATATGATGACTATATAAAATCTTTATTGAGATTTTCGAAAGGGAACGATTGGCTCAATGGAAATATATTGAACTATCGTAGGGGGTTATTTATCGAATCGACAAGGAAAAAAGGGGGCACCGCCTTATGTATAAATCTAAATTTCTATTAAAGCATGGCGCAACCGCATCCATCCAGCAATGGGTTTCTGACCATTTCTTGCTTCTGGCCGTCCTGATTTGCATGCTCATCGCTGTTGTTTACAAACAACCGGGCTCCTTTTCGAATCACGCCGGGATTTGGGGATGCCGCCAGATTCAAAGCATTCGGGGCGGCGTCTACGATGTGGGCGAAGAGGTGGATGACGACCTCGTCCTTCTCGCGCAGAGGCAACTCGATGGGAGAAGCGAAACCTTTCCAGGAAACTGTAAAGACTTTTTTCAGATTGTCAATGCCTATACCTACTCCCGCTCTTTTCAACAGTGGAAGCGGTCAAAGCCCAGACAGCTTCACTATCTGATCATAAGCGTCAGCACACCGGAAAAACTCATCACGCTCATTTTATATGAGGACGGAGACCTGCGATGGGGAAATACGCGCTACAATGTTGGCCTATGCAATTTCCAAGGAAAGGAGCTCTATCAAAAGCTCTCTGCATGGATTGGCGGAGAGGGCAACGGAACCATTTCGCCGTAACGTTCCTTCTCGCCGGTTGTGCCGGAAAGAAATATGGGACGCGCGGAAAAGAGTAAAGAAATAAATCTTTATAGAAATTGCAACTCCCGGAACAGGGCGTCGGATGTGCGCCTGTTCCGGGAGTTTTCTTTGCCGGTGAATCAATCAAAAACTTCTATATATTTACAAAAAACATTTTTAAAAATGTTATAGATTCCCTGTGAAAATATATGACTTTTTATTGACAATTCCTATATAATTCTATATTATTTTTCTTATAAGGATGATGCTCATTAGAAAGGTGTGATTGGTTCAATGG
>OLRD01001674.1_pt1 | contig 11856 bp, 10 predicted proteins | sample 1672051 | NCBI WGS metagenome assembly OLRD01 (sample SAMEA3136640, study PRJEB25190) | human gut metagenome | biome: human gut; feature: human-associated habitat; material: faeces | place: Austria | collected 2013 | reverse complement strand
CAATATCGGGAGAAAAACGCGCCTACTGATGTACTTTCCTTCCCACTTGGCGAAAATGGAAAGTGGGACAAAAACGAAGATACAGGAGCATATATGTTGGGGGATATTGTGATTTCCGCTGAAAAGGCTTTTGAGCAGGCACGAATATTCGGTCATACTATTCAACGGGAGATTGGATTTTTGACGGTACACTCAATGTTCCATCTTTTAGGATATGATCATGAAGCAGGTGGATTGCAGGCGCGTCAAATGCGAGAAAAAGAAGAAGCTGTTTTACAAGAATTGGGCCTTTCGCGTAATGGAAGCTATGTTGTATAATCTGTGAGATATTCTATGTTAAAATTTATACGTGGTTTTGGTTACGCTTTTCAGGGAATAGGAAACTGCCTTTGGCGAGAGCGGAATATGCGTGTGCATTTTTCAGCAATTGTTTTGGTTTTATATTGGTGTTGCTTTTTCGACATAGTGCTTCGGTTTGCCTTCAGAAAACTCCAGAAAGTTAACGTTTGGCGACAGTGTCAGCATCGGAAAAGTCTGCTCACTATCCTTGAACATCCTGATACATTCATCATCCAGCAGCGAAGCGTGTTCTACAGTTCTGACGCCGCAACGAATACACATCTTTGTACCTTCTTCGCCGTGGCAATGCACGGCTACTGGCAGGCCCACATATGCGGCTGCCCGGCAGGCTGCCTCGATTTCAGCATCCGTAGCGTTTTCATCGCCCCAGCGGAGATTGTCGCGGATGGTGCCGGAGAAGAGCAGCGCCTTCTGCGGCACGACACCGATCGAGGGCCGCAGCGCCTGCAGCCGCAGCTGCCGCACGTCTTCGCCGCACACAAGGACCTGTCCCTGCGTTGCGTCGTAAAACCGCGGGATGAGGTTCGCCAGCGTGGATTTGCCCGCGCCGGTGCCGCCGATGACGCCGATGGTCTGCCCGGGCGCGGCGGAGAAGCTGATGCTGCTGAGCGCGTCCGCGCCCGCGCCGGGATAGCGGAACGAGACGCCGCAGAACTGCAGCGCCGGGCTGCCGCTGCCATCCGGCAGGGCGTCCTGCCCGTCGGCCATGCTGGACTTCGTCTCCAGCACCTGCGAGATCCGGCCCGCGCAGGCGACGGATTTTGTGATGTTCAGGATCAGGTTGGCGAACTTGATGAGCTCGACCAGGATCTGCGACATGTAGTTATACAGCGCGATCAGCTGGCCCTGCGTGATGACGCCCGCGTCCACGCGGACGCTGCCGGTCTTTAAGATCGCCACGATCGCCAGATTGATGACCACATACGTCAGCGGGTTCAAAAGCGCCGACAGCTTGCCCACGAACCGCTGCGCGGCAAACAGTCCGTCCAGACGGCCGTCAAAGCTCTCCGTCTCGGTCTGCTCGCGGGTAAAGGCGCGGATGACGCGCACGCCGGACAGGTTCTCCTGCGCCGCGCCCGTCACGCCGTCGAGCTTCGCCTGCACCCGGCGGTAGAGCGGGATGCAGCTGAGCATGATGGCAAAGACGATGGCAAAGAGCACCGGGATCGTCACGACGAAGATGAGCGCCGAGCGCACGTCGATCGTAAACGCCATGATCATCGAGCCGAACACGACGATCGGCGAGCGCAGCAGCAGCCGCAGCGTGAGGTTGAGGCCGGTCTGCACCTGGTTCATGTCGCTCGTCATCCGCGTGACGAGCGTGGCCGGGCCGATGGTATCGAGCTCCGCATACGACAGCGACTGGATATGCGCAAAGAGCGCGTGGCGCAGACTGGCCGTCGCGCCGGTCGCGGCCTTGGCGGAAAAATACTGCGCGCAGGTCGCGCTGGCAAAGCCGCACAGGCCGAGGCCCACGAGCAGCAGGCATTTTTTCAGGATATAGCCCGTGTCGCCCGCCGCGATGCCGACGTCGATGATATCTGCCATGATGAGCGGCACCAGCAGCTCAAACGCCGCCTCCAGCAGCTTGAACACGGGCGCGAGGATGGCCTGCAGCCGGTAGGGCCGCAGATAGACAAGCAGTTTCTTCATTCGTTTCTCTTCTCTCTTCGGATGCTATTCGATGGATTTGAGCGCCTGGGCCATGTCGATGGCGCGGATCTTCCGGCGCAGCGCCAGATTGACCAGCAGCCCGAACGCGAGCGTCAGCGCCGCGGAGAGCAGATAGCTGCCCGGCGCCACCCGCACGTCGAAGCACATGAGGTCGATGCGGATCTGCGACATGACGTAGGCGTGCAGCGCCTTGCCCATCGGCAGACCCACAAGCGCGCCGAGCACCGTCAGGATGATGTTCTCGCGGAACACATAGCGGTTCGTCTCGCTGTCGTAGAAGCCGAGGACCTTGATGGTGGCGATCTCCCGCTCGCGCTCGGTGATGTTGATGTTCGTGAGGTTATACAGCACGATGAACGCCAGCGCCGCCGCGCAGACCACCACGACCACCACGATGTACCGCAGGCTTTCCATCATCGTCGCCACGCGCGCGCGGAAATCGCTGCTGAGGCTCACGGAGGCGACGTTCTTCGCCCCCGCCAGCGCGGCCGAGGCCGCGTGGGCATCGGCGTCAGGCGGGAAGTTGACCCAGGCCTGCTCGTATGCCGGCGCTTCGCCGAAGCACTGCGCCCAGCTTTCCGCCGTCAGGTAGACGTAGTTGTAGACATAGTTTTCAAAGACCGCCGCGACCTGCAGCTGCGCTTCGCGCGTGCCGCTCTGCAGCGTGATGGTGTCGCCCGCCGACAGCTGCAGCGCCTCGGCCAGCCCGCGGCTGATGACGCACGCGCCGTTTTCGGGATAGGCGACGGGCGTCTTGTCCTTTTCATGCAGGTCGACAAAGCCCTCCACGCTGCCGGACGCCGGGCAGACGACGTTCGTCGTCTTGACCGTGCTGCCCGCGCTGGCGTCGGCGCTCTTTTCGGCCACGAAGAGATATTCTTCGGCTTCTTCCTCGCAGAGCGCGGCGAAGGCCGTGCGCTCCGTCTCGTTCAGCGCGTGCTGGAACGTGACCGACGCGTCGTAGCGGGTGATCTCGCTGTACTGATAGTCGACGACGTTGCTGATGGAATCCTGGATGCCATAGCCGGTGATGAGCAGGGCCGTGCAGCCGCCGATGCCGATGATCATCATGATCATCCGCTTTTTATACCGCAGGATGTTGCGGATGGAGACCTTGTGCAAAAACGGGATCCGGTTCCAGAGGCCCGGCAGCCGCTCCAGCAAGATCCGCTTGCCCGCCTTCGGGGCCTTGGGGCGGATGAGCTCCGCCGCGGGCCGCTGCAGCTCCGCATGCGCGACGTACCACGTCGTGCCGAGCGCGCAGAGCAGATACGCCCCCGCGGACAACAGCGCCAGCGGCCAGTCGAACGCATACAGGATGTCCGTGAAGCCGTACATGATATTATACCCCTGCCAGATCATCTTCGGCAGGAAATACGAGCCCGCCGCGATGCCAACCACGCAGCCGAGCACCGAAGCGCTCCCGGCGTAGAGGAAATAGACCAGGAAGATCGCGCCGTTGGAGTAGCCCATGGCCTTCAAAACGCCCGCCTGCGTGCGCTGCTCGTCGACCATGCGCGTCATCGTCGTGATGCACACGAGCGCCGCCACGGCGAAGAAAAACAGCGGGAACACACGCGAGACGCCCCGCACGATATCCGAATCGCTCTCAAAGCAGGCGTAGCCGATGTTGCTGCTGCGGTCCAGCACGAACACATCCGGGTTTTCGAGCTTTTCGAGCGCGTCCTGCCCGTCCTGATACTCCTGCTCCGCGTCGGCCAGCTTCTGTTCGCCGTCCGAGAGCTCCACTTCGGCGTCGGCGATGTCCTGTTTGCCATCCGTGAGCTGCTGCTTCGCGTCGGCAAGCTCGGCTTCCGCGTCGGCGATCTTCTGCTCGGCCTCGGCCTTGCCGCTGTAGTAATCGGCCCAGCCGTCCGCCAGCTCCTGCTTCGCGTCGGCAAGCTGCTGCTCGCCATCGGTGAGCTCCTGCTTTGCGTCGGCCAGCTCCTGATTTTTTTCATCGAGCGTAGCCTTGGCCTCGTCGAGCTTTTTCTGGTTTTCGCTGATCTCAGCGTTGGCCTCCTCCAGCCCGTCGCCGAATTCCTCGCTGCCTGCGTTGAGCTCCGCCTGCGCCGCGTCGATCTGCTGCTGCGCCGCGTCGAGCTCCGGCCCGGCGGCCTCGATCTTCTGCAGCCCGGCCTCGACCTGCGCGAGCTGTGCCTGCAGCTGCGCCCGCTGCTCCTCGGAGAGCATTTCGCTGCCAAGCTCCTCCCCCAGCTGCGCCTTGGTCGCTTCGAGCTGGGCCTTCTGCGCGGCGAGCTCCGCGCGCTTCTGGTCGAGCTGCGCCTGATTCTTGTCGATCTCCGCCTGCCCGGATTGCAGCTCGCCGACAGTCTCGTTAAACTGTTTGCGAAGCTCCTCTCTGGCCTCGGCCAGCTTGGCCGCGCCGTCGTCATATTCGGCCTGCGCGTCGGCGAGCTTCTGTTCGCCGTCCGCGAGCTCCTTGCGGGCGTCTGCAAGCTTCTGCTCGTTCTCCTCGATCTCCTTCTGGCCGTCGACGAGCTTCTGGTAGGCGTCGGCCAGCTCGCGGTCGGCCTCCTCCTTCGCATCGGCCAGCTTCTGTTCGCCGTCCAGGACGTCCTGTTCGGCGTCCGCCAGCGTCTGCTTGGCGTCTTCGAGCTTCTGCTTCGCGTCCGCCAGCTCCTGCTGCTTTTCGTCGAGCGTTTCGCGGGCGTCAGCCAACGTCTCGGCCGCGTCGTCATGCAGCCGCGTGCCGCGGTCGTCCGCGCACTGCTCCGCAAGCGCGGTGACCCAGGGCTCGGCGTCGTCGATGCAGGTTTTATACTCGTCCGAGTAGATCTCGCCCGCCCGGTCCGTCAGGCGCAGATACAGCTCCGTATCATAGTCAAAGTCAAACGCCTCCGGCAGCACGTACACGAAGGCGGACAGCGACCCGCTGCCGACCGACGTGCTGCCGCGCTCATAGTTGATGTACAGAGCGCTCTTGGCGATGCCGACGATGGTGAATTCCCGCCGGGTGAACTGCCCCAGCGTATCGTCGTCATTCTCCTCCGAGAGCACGATCTTCTGCCCGAGATCCTGTTCCGAGTACAGCATCCCGTCGGCCAGACACTCGTCCGCCGTCTGCGGCAGCCGTCCAGCCTTCAGGCTCGGCAGGTCGAGCGTCTCGGGCAGCGACAGAAATTTGCATGCCCGCGGCGCGCCGCCCGCCGTGCTGGTCAGCGCGTCGGCGCTCTTTGTGCCCTCGCACGCGGCGACGCGGCTGTCGTCGGCGATTTTGGCCGCGTCGGTCTCGTCAAAGCCAATGGTGCTCACGAGGCGGAAATCGTACATCTGCTGCGCCTCGGCGTAGGCGTCCAGCGTGCGCACCATGGCCGTCTTCGTCAGCCGCAGGCCGCAGAAAAAGCCCACGCCCAGCGCCACGATGGCCGCGATGGCCAGAAACCGGCCCAAACTTCTGCGGATCTCCCGCAGCGTCAGCTTCCCCATGCCGCTCACCACTCGATCTGCTCGACGGGCGTCGGATGTTCATTGATCCGGACGCCGGCGATCTGCCCGCTTTTCACGCGGATGACCCGGTCAGCCATGGCGGTCAGCGCCGAGTTGTGCGTGATGATGACGACGGTCATGCCGCCCGCGCGGCTCTGCGCCTGCAGCAGGGACAAGATCTGCTTGCCGGTCTGGTCGTCGAGCGCGCCGGTCGGCTCGTCGCACAGCAGCAGCTTCGGCCGCTTTGCCAACGCGCGGGCAATGGCCACGCGCTGCTGCTCGCCGCCGGAGAGCTGCGCGGGGAAATTCTGCATCCGCTCGCCGAGGCCGACCTGCCGCAGGACCTCGTCGGCCGGCAGCGGATCCTTGCACAGCTGGCTTGCGATCTGCACGTTTTCCAGCGCCGTCATATTGGGCAGCAGATTGTAAAACTGGAACACGAACCCGACCTCGTGGCGGCGGTAGGTCGTCAGGCGCTTGCGGCTATAGTCCGCCACGTCCTCGCCCGCGAGCAGCACATGGCCGGAGGTGAGCCGGTCCATACCGCCGAGGATGTTCAGGAGCGTGGTCTTGCCCGCGCCGGACTGGCCGACGATGACGCAGATCTCCCCCTCGTCGATCGTAAACGACGCGTCCTTCAGCGCCTCAATGCGCACGTCTCCCATCTGATAGGTCTTACAGACATGGTCAAATACAACAAAATCCTGCATGCGTCCGCCCCTCACTTTTTTTGCTTTCTGAATAGTATATTATGCCATACCGGCACACATTTTGCTTGAATAAATCGTGAACACGCAGAGAAAAAGCCTGCCCGGAAGGGCAGACTTTTTGAGGCAGCGCCGCAGGATTGGCGGAAAATATCCGCCGAAGCGCGCAGACGCAATTGTGCGGTGCTGCCTTACCCGATGGCTGTCCACTGCTCGCCCTGCGGCAAAAACCTGCAGGTGTGGTCGGCGGAGGCTTCGATGAGGTCCGCGTAGTACCAGGCGGTCTGGTCCTGGTTGTCGCGGTACCAGGCGGCAGCCTGCAGCTGCGCGTCCTGCCCGTCCGGGCAGCGGCCGAGCAGACTGTTGAGCGCCCGGGCCAGCTCCGCCCGGGTAAGGACAGCCTCTGCCGCGGTCTCGTCCGCCTCGGCGGCGGCCAGCGTCTTCTTGCTCCAGGCCGCGGCCAGCACCGGGAAGGCCGCGCGCCCGGCCTCCGTCTGCGCGAGCTTGTCCAGCACGCCGGAAAAGTCCCGCCACGTGAGCCCCGCGTCCGGCCGGAACCAGCCGTCCGACCCGAACGGCAGCAGCCCCAGCCCCGCCAGCCGCGTAACGGCCGCGTAGGCCCAGCTCGTCCCCGGTACATCCCAGAAGCGCACACGCGCGCCCTCCGGCAGCTCATTCTCTGCCAGCCGCAGCAGAATGCAGGCGAAGGCCGCGCGGCTCACCTCCGCCTCCGGTCGGATGGTCCCGTCCGGGTAGCCGTACAGGTACGCCCGGTGCGTCTGCTCCGCCCCGGCCTGCGCCGCCAGCGCCAGCAGCCCCACGAGCACCGCCGCCATGCACAGGATCTCCGGCAGCCGTTTTTTCATGCGCATCCCCTCTTCTCACAGGATGCTCCCAGTTTGCCACCTTTCCCCCGCAGAACCCGTCGCCTTGTGCCGCTTGGGAAAATAATCCCACAGCGAAAAAAGCTCCCCTGGGAGGGGAGCCTTTTTCACAGCTCGTAGTCGATCGCGCCGCGGGATTCGCGGATGGATTTGCAGAGGGTGGAGACCGCAACGTGGCGGGGGTCGTTTTTATAGCGGCTGAGGGCCTCCAGATCGTCAAAATCGGCGATCAGGCAGGCGTCGTAGGGGTTGCCGGGCTTGCAGCTGCGGTGGATCTCCATATGGCGGATCTCGGGGATCACACCATCCAGCGCCTGCAGGCCGGAGAGAAATTTCTCCCGGTTTTCTTCTTCTCCTTCGCGGAACTTCCACATCACGATATGACGGATCATAGCCCTTCTCCTTTATTCTTTGATTCGGTATTCGAAGTTTTCAAAAATGAGCACCATGCCCTCGCGGACGCCGTCCGGCAGCAGGGCCAGCGCGACCTCAGTCGTGCCGCCGGATTCGTTTTCCAGCACGGCGTAGTCGCCCGCGATCTCGCGGACCGTTCGTTCCATACGCATATGCATGCCTCCTTTTTCCGCATTGTATCATATTTTTTCCGCTTTTGGAACACAATAATTGCAGAGTCTGAAAGGAGGAGATGCAAGATGAACGAAGACACGCTGCACCTGTTGTCCGAGTGCGCGGCGGGGACTGATATGGCCATCCGCTCGCTGGACGACGTGCTGAAAAACAGCCCGGACGGGCCGCTGCAGCGGCGGCTCGCGAGCAGCAAGCGCCAGCATGAGTCGCTCGCCGCCGAGACAAAGGCGCTACTGCGCGCGCAGGGCAAGGAGGCAAAGTCCGCCGATCCGGCCGCCCGCGCCATGTCCTGGATGAAGACGGAGGCGATGCTCGCCATGAAGCCCGGCGACGCGACGACGGCCGACCTCATCTCGACCGGCTGCTCGATGGGCATCAAGTCGCTCGCCCGCTACTGCAACCAGTATCCGACGGCCAGCCGCGAGGCGAAGGACATCGCCCAGTCGCTCATCCGGCTGGAGGATCAGCTGGTCAAGGACATGAGGCCGTATCTTTGATGCCGTCCTGACGGAAATTTTTCATTGTCATCCCGAGCATTTTGGTGTATAATAGGGGCATCAAAAATAAGGGGGAGTTTTTATGACAAACAAGGTCATCACCATCAGCCGCCAGTTTGGCAGCGGCGGAAGAAGCATCGGCAAGGCGGTGGCCGAGAAACTCGGCATCCCCTATTACGATAAGGAGCTGGTCGACAAGGTCGCAAAGGAGAGCGGCTTCTCGCACGAGTTCATCGAGGAGATCGGCGAATACGCCTCCGTCACCAGCAGCTTCCTGTTCAACATCGCCGTGTCGTCCCACCCGATGGGGCTGATCGACACCATGTCCGTGTCGGATAAGCTCTACGTCTGCCAGACAAACGTCATCCGCGATCTGGCCAGCAAGGGCCCGTGCGTCATCGTCGGCCGCTGCGCGGATTTCATCCTGAAGGACCAGCCGGACTGCCTGCACATCTTCGTCCATTCCGACATGCAGCACCGCGCCGCCCGCGTGCGCGAGCGCTACGGCGAGACCAGCAAGCCCATGGAAAAGCGCCTGCAGGAGAAGGACAGCAAGCGGAAGGTCTACTACAAGCACTACACCAACCGCAACTGGGGCGAGGCCGAGAACTACGACATCTGCCTCGACAGCGGCAAGCTCGGCGTCGACAAGTGCGTCGAGATCGTCTGCGACATCGCGCAGATGAAATAAGCGACCGGATCTGACGGCCTGCCGCGCTGCGGCAGGCCGTTTTTCTGTCGGATCCGCGGGGAATAGCTGCAAGATGGTTGCAATTATCCTGCAAATGGGATACAATAGAAAGAACGTGCGGCTGCACGTGTGCGCAAACGATACTCCCTCTCTTCGGGAGCTCCCAATAGAAAGAAAAAAGGACATTGTATCTATGGAACAGGTTTTACAGCAGTTCTGCCTGGACGGAACGCCCATCTCCTGTGAGCCGCTCGGCAACGGCCATATCAACCGCACCTTCCGCGTCGTCTGCGACAACCGGAAGGCCTACACCCTGCAGCGGATCAACCGCGTCGCCTTCCGCCACCCGGAGGAGCTGATCGAGAATATCGACGCGGTCTCCCGGTTCATCGACCGCAAGCAGATTGGTCTGGAGTGCATCCGCCTCTGCAGGGCCAAGGACGGCAGAAAATACTGCATCGATGACCAGGGCGAGTTCTGGCGCGCCTACAACTTCATCTCCGGCGGCATCAGCCTGGATATGCCGCGCGACAGAAACGACTTTTACCAGGCCGCGGTGGCCTTCGGCAAGTTCCAGCAGGCGCTGGCGGATTTCCCGGCGGCCTCCCTGTATGAGACCATCCCGCATTTCCACGACACCATCGACCGCCTGCGCCAGTTCCGCGCCGCCATCGAAGCCGATGTCTGCGGCCGCGTGAAGGATGTCGGGCCCGAGATCGACTTCCTGCTCGCGCGGGAGCAGGAGCTCGGGACGCTCTGCCGCATGCTCGCGGCCGGCGAGCTGCCGCTGCGCGTGACGCACAACGACACCAAGCTCAACAACGTCCTGCTTGACCCGCAGACCGGCTGCGCCAAGTGCGTGCTCGATCTCGACACGGTGATGCCGGGTTTGTCTGCCTATGATTTCGGCGACGGCGTGCGCTTCGGCGCGTCCTCGGCCGCAGAGGATGAGAAGGATCTGGATCAGGTCTGGCTGAAGCTCGACATGTACCAGGCGTTCCTGGAGGGCTATCTCGACGCCTGTGGTCACGCGCTGACCCCGAAGGAGATCGAGGTCCTGCCGCTTGGCGCGAAGATCATCACGGCGGAGCTGGCTATGCGGTTTTTGAAGGATTATCTGGACGGCGACGTCTATTTCAAGATCGACTATCCCACCCAGAACCTTGACCGCTGCCGCACGCAGCTGAAGCTGGTCGCCGACATGGAAGCCAAATGGCCGGAGATGCAGCGCATCCTCCATGAAACCGCCGCCGTCCGCTGCGCCCAGCCGACAACGCCGCAATGACCAGCATCCCCGCGCTGCGATCCACGCAGCCGCGGGGATCTTTCATATTCCGCAGCAAGCAAAAAGCTCCCCTTCCAGGGGAGCCTTTTCATGCTTTACACGCTGGCGGTGAAGCGGAGGAAGGCGGATTGGCCGGCGGGGGTGCGTTTGTAGACGCCGGCGTCTTCGAGGACCTGCATGAAGACGGCGCCGACCTCCTGCTGCAGGATCTGCTCGGTATTCTCCGGCGTGAAGGTATAGCGGCCCTGCAGCGCCTCGGCCCAGTCGGCGTGCTTCTGCAGCGTCTCGTCCGCGCGCAGGTCGCGGCCAGAGAGGATCGCGTCCTTCAGAAGCGCCAGCTCCTTGTCCAGCCGCGCGGGCAGGACAGCCAGACCCATGACCTCGATGAGGCCGATGTTTTCTTTTTTAATGTGGTGCAGCTGCTCGTGCGGGTGATAGAGGCCGAGCGGATGCTCCGGCGTCGTGAGATTGTTGCGCAGAACAAGATCCAGCTCAAAATCTTCCCCGCGGCGGCGGGCGATGGGCGTGATGGTGTTGTGCGGCGTGCCGTCAGTCTCGGCAAAGACCATGGCGGCTTCATCGGTGTAGCCGCGCCAGGCAGTCAGGATCTTCTCCGCCAGCAGGCACAGCTGGTCCGGATCGCTGCCGGTCAGGCGCAGGACGGACATCGGCCATTTGACGATCCCGGCTGCAATGTCCGGGAATCCGGCAAACGAGACCGGCGTCTCGACCGGGGCCTTTTCCATGGCGAAGGTATAGTGGCCGCCCTGGAAATGGTCGTGGCTCAAAATCGAGCCGCCGACGATGGGCAGATCCGCGTTCGAGCCGAGGAAATAATGCGGGAACAGCTTCGTAAAGTCCAGCAGCCGGCGGAACGTCGCCGCGCTGATGCGCATGGGCGTATGCTCGGCGTTGAGGACGATGCAGTGCTCGTTGTAATAGACGTACGGGGAATACTGCAGATACCAGCTGCCGCTGTCCAGCTCAAGGGGGATGATGCGGTGGTTCTGCCGGGCGGGATGGTTCATGCGGCCCGCGTAGCCCTCGTTTTCCGCGCACAGGGCGCATTTGGGATAGCCGGACTGCGGCGCGAGCTTGGCCGCGGCGATGGCGCGCGGGTCCTTCTCGGGCTTGGAGAGGTTGATGGTGATGTCCAGCTCGCCGTATTCGCAGGCGTAGGTCCACTTTTTGTCCTTCGCGATGCGGTCGCGGCGGATGTAGTTGGTGTCCTGGCTGAAGCGGTAGAACCAGTCGGTCGCCTTCTGCGGGGAGATCTGGTAGAGCGTATGGAAGCAGGTGCGGACCTCGTGCGGCCGGGGCGTCAGCACCCCCATGAGCTTCGTGTCGAACAGGTCGCGGGCGACCTGATTATCCGGGCAGACGCCGCGGGCGACGGCATCGCCGGTCAGCACCTGCAAAATATCGGCCAGCGAGGCCTCTGCCGGGGCGGCGGCTTCGTCGAAGGAATCGAGCTGCAGCGCCTCGAGCAGCGCGTTGCGCGCAAAGACCAGATCCTCCGGCTGGAGGAGCCCCGTGTGCTCGGCATAGCGGCAGAGCGCGGAAATATAAGAATCAAGCATGGCGATACCTCTTTTGTCGATTTTGTCTTAGGGTGTATCTGAAAACCAGCAATGAGACCGGCAGCGAGGAATTTTCGCGCTGAGAAAGACATTTTTTCGCAGGAATACTGACGTATTTCAAGGAAAAATGACGCAGCGCA
>OLRD01001667.1_pt1 | contig 11911 bp, 8 predicted proteins | sample 1672051 | NCBI WGS metagenome assembly OLRD01 (sample SAMEA3136640, study PRJEB25190) | human gut metagenome | biome: human gut; feature: human-associated habitat; material: faeces | place: Austria | collected 2013 | reverse complement strand
TCACCGTCGCTTGGGCCATCCCGATCACCTCCCGGCAGCAGGCCAAACAGGCCGCTGTGGATACTTATGCTGTGCGCGGCAGGCACCGCGCTGGCGCTGTGGACCGGTGTGCGCCGCCTGCGCGCCCGAGACGCATCGGGCCTGGTCCCGCTGCTGACGGTCCTTTTGTGGCTGCTTCCGCTGGCCTTTGCCGTGCTTACCCGCACACGCGTATACAACGGCTGGCGGCATTTCTACTTCCTTTACGGACCGATGCTGGCGCTGGCCGTGCTGGGCGCGCGGGAACTGTGGATGCATATGCGCGGCGCAAGGCGGGGGGTCTTTGCCACGCTGCTGGGGCTGTGCATGGCCTTTACCGGCGTGGGTATCGCCACGCAGCACCCTTACCAGTATGCTTATTACCAGCCGCTGGTACAGCTCCGCGGCATGGATTACAACGAGCTGGACTACTGGAACGTGAGCGCGCGGGACGCGCTTGTCCGCCTGGCCGGAGCGTATGAAGGCGTGCTGACCGTGGAACCCGCCGACCTGTGGAGCGAGTATGCCCTGCAGCGCGCGCTGGCCTCCCTGCCGGATGAGCTGGCCGGCCGCCTCGTCTGCCTGCCGGAAGGAAGCGGAGCGCGCTTTGTGCTCTCCAACCCCACCTACGCCTGTTTCAGCGGATTTTCTCCGGGCGCGGACATGGCCGAATGCGTCACGCTTTCCGCCTACGGCCATCCCATCATGATCCTCTACGAGCGTACTGCAAAGGAGGCTGACCGGCCATGACCGTTGAGCGTGTCAAATTCGCCTTTGTGGCGCTGTTTTTTGCCGTCCTCGCTTTGGTGGGACTCTCCGCCGGGGCGGACTACGGCCTGCCCTGCGACGAGCCCACCGAGCAAATCATTCTGCAAGAGAACATGCTGGAATACGCCCTGCGCCTCTTCGGGGAGGACAGCGCGCCCGCCCAGTGGTACCTGTCGCGGGGCATCACGCCGATCTCGCAGAGCATTGAGCGGGATCACGGCCAGTGCGCCTACTATCCGGCTGCGGCGCTCCTGCCCCTGCAGGAGGAGGCGCCGGACCGTGTCATGGTGCTGTGGCACGCCTATACCTGGGTGTGGTTCATGCTGGGCGTGGCCGCCGTGTACGGCTTCTGCCGCGAGGCCAAACTCAGCCGCCCGGTTTCCTGCGGCGGTATGCTGCTTCTCTACCTGTGTCCGCGCTTTTTTGCCGAGGGGCACTACAACAGCAAGGACATGGTGCTGCTGACGCTGTTTTTGTGCACACTGTGGCTGGGGCTGCGCTTTCTCAAGCAGCCGGGCTTTCTGCGCGGCGCGCTGTTTTCTCTGGCGGGCGCCATGGCCGCCAACACCAAGGTTGTGGGTTTTTTTGTGTGGGGACTGATGGGGCTGTGCGCGTTGGTGCTGGTGACGGCACAGCGGCGCTGGGACCGCCGGATGGCGTGCATAGCGGCCGCAACCGTCGCGCTTTTTGCGGGGTTCTATGCCCTGCTGACCCCCGCGCTGTGGAGCGGTCCGGTGGAGTATCTGCGCTATCTGCTGGTCAACGCATCCGGCTTCACGCGCTGGCCGGGGGTGGTGCTGTTTCGCGGCATGCGCTTTGAGCACGCGGTCAATCCCCTGCCGCGCTACTATCTTGTGTGGATGATGCTGGTCACCCTGCCCCTGTACGTGACGCCGCTGGCGGCGGTGGGGCAGCTCAGCGTGCTCCGCCGCGTGTGGCAGCAGCGCGCCGCCGCCCTGCGTGACCCCGTCACTCTTGCCCTGACCGCCGCCAGCCTGTGCTGGTTTGTGCCGCTGCTGTTCGCGGTACTGACCCGCCCGCTGGTGTACAACGGCTGGCGGCATTTCTACTTTGTATACGCGGGTGTGGTCCTGCTGGGGGCGCGCGGGTTGTCTGCATGCATCGGCTTTCTGCGCAGGCGAACGGGCGAATACGGCATGCACCGCGTCTTTGCTGCGGGCCTGTGCCTCTTCTTCGCCTGGACAGCCGGGGATATCGCCAAGAACCATCCCTATCAGTACGCCTACTACAACCGTCTGGGCCATAGAAACGCGGAAACGCAAATGGAGCTGGACTACTGGGTGGTCAGCACCCGCAACGCGATGCAGCGGCTGCTCAAGGAGCCCCGCGACGAATCGCTTCCCCTGCAGATCGGCGCGCGGGACGACATGAGCCAGCTCGGTCTGGACCGTTCCTTCGCTACGCTTGCTGCCGGGGAACAGGCGGTGCTGGAAGTGGTAGCCGACCCGGAGGCGCCCTATCTGTTTTCCAACACCACCTATGCCATCATCTACGAGGTGGACCCGCCGGAGGGCTACCATGTGCTCTTCACGCTGGACAGCTACAGCATCCCCATCTGCACCGTCTACGAGCGCGACTGACTTCTCCTATGCCAGTTCCAGTTCTTTCAGGATGCGGTCCAATACCGCCTGCCATTTCAAAAAATCCATATGGCCCACATAATGGCTCTCCAGCTCGTCATGCAGCTTCTTGGCGGAGGAGAGCTGTTCAATAGCCCGCTGGATGAGCAGTTCATAGGCGTTGCGGTCAAAGCTCTGCTCCTTCTCCGCTTCTTCCTGCATCTGAAACAGGCGTTCCGTATCCAGCCATTCCCCTTGGTCCGCGGGGCTGCGGCGGCCCGACAGAAGGCCGATCCCGTGTGCCGGAATGATGACATGGCTGATCCGCGCGGGGCAGAGCGGGTCCATCAGCGCCACCACATGCAGCCCACGCATGGTGGCCTGGCGCGCCGCTTCCGTCATCAGCGTATCCGCATCCAGCCCGAAGGGACAGTCCACCGTCATGCGCTGCTTCAGATCCATGCGAGCCACCAGATCCACATGTCCCCTGGGTGTATAGGCTGAGCCGAACAGGTGACGGAGACTGCCCCCGCCGCCCCTGAGCGGAAGTGTCTCCGCCCATTCTGCAGCCAGCTTACGTGCCTCGCGTGGGTCCTCCTGTCCCGGACGAGCGGCCTCCAGCACACTGCGCGCGCCGTTCAGATAGCAGTAACAGCGTCTGAACCGGCCGGAGATGGCTTTTTGCAGGTTCAGGATATCCTCTATGTGCGACCGCAATGCCGCCTCATCCAGAAAATCCCCCAGGCCGACGAGGGTATCCCGGGCGCCCGGCGCCACGGGATCATATACGTGCGGCGCGGTGCCGTCCATCAGGGCTGCCCCCTTCTGCGGGAGGCACACCGCGTCCAGGCTGTCCGGATCGGACGAGCAGTGGAAGTATTCCACCTCGAGCCCCGCTTTTTCCGCCGCCTCTCCCACACGGCGCATCAGTGTGCTCTTGCCAACGCCCGGTCCTCCCTTGAGGTAGAACATCCGCCGCTGCATGGGTGCCGGCAGGATGTCTCCAAAATGGCTGCAAAATCCCTCGGCCGTGTTTCCACCGGGAAAATAGTGAATGGCCTGCATAGAACGCCTCCTTCGAAATTTGGTTCGGAAAAAGGATATGCAGCCTGAGCGCAACAAAAAACCGCTCCGCGCGGCACGCCGCGGGAGCGGTTCTTTGTTAATGCTTACTTGACCAGCGTGGGCCAGAGCTTCTTGGCATAATCGTATGCCGTATTGATGGCCGCCTGGTGCTTGGAATCGGGCGAAGTACCACCGTGCGTGGTGCTGCCCACGAAGTGAACGCACATCATGCCGTAGTAGTTGTTCACGGCGTAGAAGTACTGTCCATTGGAGAAGCGGGACTGAGAGAAACTGTCCGTCCCGTTGAAACCATGCGGGAAGCCGTAGATGCTGACCGGATACACGGTGCCGTTGACGTTGAGCAGCGCCGCGCGGCGGTCCCAGGCACTTCCGATATTGGTGGCCCCGCCGAACTTGTTTTTAAAGTCCGGCCAGGTGTAGTTGACCACGTCGCTGTCGCCGTCGGCCTTGATCTGGGCAAGCTGGCTGCTGTTGGGATGGTTGCTGTTATAGGGGAAGCCGACGATATCGCACATCACCTTGGTATCGGCCGCGGTGGCGGGCACGCAGTCCGCGTGCCTGGAACCGGACCAGCGGTAGATGCGGAACACCTTGCCGGTGGCCACGTCCATCACGGTGGCGTAGCTGCCCTTGGGGAACAGGTCGATGCCGGCATTGTCCCAATCCCAGCTGGCCTTGACCACCCTGTTGACCGTTCCGAAATCCGTCACAGTGATGGAACCGCCGCCTGTGCTGCCGCCCGAGCCGCCGGTGCTGCCGGAGCCGCCCGTGCTGCCGGTGCCGAGCACCTGTGCCGTCAGCACGGACCAGGTTTCGACGCCGCAGTCTCCATCCACGGAGATTTTGGCCTTGCGCTGATAGTTACGCACCGCGCTTTCCGTGCCGGAGCCGTAGGTACCGTCCAAATTGCCGGTATAGTAGCCCAGAGAGCTGAGGGCCACCTGCAACGCATACACGCGCACATCGCCCACCAGCCCCAGCTCCCGCTTAAGCGAGGAGCCCAATGCGCTGGACCAGAGGGTCTTGACATAGGCAGCCAGCTGATCGCTGCTGAGAATGCCGCTCTTGACGTCGCTGTAAACGGCGTTGAAGCGCTGGTTGTTGTAATAGAGGGTACAGTATTCCACCCCGCCCACATTGTAGGTGGTGGTGTTGACCATTTGCAGCACCGTTCCCGCCGCCACCGTAATGCCGCCGGAAGAGGGCATGGTCTCGGTGGTGAAGAGCAGGGTGTTAGACGGCAGGCGCACAAAGGTCTTGTCCGAGCCGGGCACCACGCCGGAGCTGCCGCCCGACCCGCTGCCGGAGCCGCCGCCGATGCTGGCGGACGCGCAGTCCCCGCGGACAAAGCCCACCAGGCCGCTGGAGGTGCGGATGTTGTACCAGGTATAGCCGCCCGCCGACGTAGGCTGGGCCAGCAGGTCCACCACGGTGCCCTTGGCCAGCACGGTACCGGTCTTGTTGCCGTCGGCCGCGTCGCGCACACGGGTGCCCGGCATGGTGATCGTCACCGTGCCGATGGCAGGGCTGGAGGCGTTGCCGGCCGCGCTGACAAAGGTGCCCATCAGCCAGCCGGTCAGGCTGTTGTAGCGGACCTTGAACCAGGTCACGCCGCTTCTCACGTAGGTTTCCGTGTAGCTGAGGTTTACGCCCTTGGGCACCACCGCCAGACGGGCCGAGGAGGTGGACGCGCTCTTGCGCAGGTTGACGCTCGCCGTGGTCTTGAGCGTACCGCTGGAAGGCGCCGTGCTGCCGTTACTGGTACTTCCGCTGCCGGAACTTCCACCGCTGCCGGAACCGCTGCTGGAGCTGCCGCCGCCGCTGGAACCGCCCGTACCCGGCACCGTGCTGCCCGACGCGAGCGCAAAGAGCACCGGCTGGCTCAGCGGGCCGGCGGAGCCGTCCGGGTCCAGCCCGTTTTTGCGCTGGAATTGCTTCATGGCTTCATTGGTCTTTTCGCCGTAGTCGCCATCCAGTGCGCCGGTGTAATAGCCCAGCCGGCTCAGCGCCAGCTGTACCGCATGCACGCGGATGTCGCCCACCAGACCGTCCCGCTCGCGCAGGGTACTGTAGTTGGTCTGCTTCCACAGGGTGCCGGTGATATAGGTTTCCGTCTCGGCGGCGGTCATGATATCGCCCTGGATATCGGTCCGCAGCACATTGTAACGCGTGTTGAGATAATAGAGGCTGTAGTACTGCAGCCCGTCGGAAGCGGTATAATAATTCTCCGAATACAGCTGGCACACCGTGCCTGCCGGCAGCGTAAGCGATACACCGCTTCCATAGGTATCGCCCTGGAAAATCAGCACGGACCGCGACAGCTTTACATACGTAGGCGCTGTACTGCGCGTCAGGCTGGAGGGGCCGGACCCTACCGAGGAGGCCCAGGCCGTGGGAAGCGCGGAAACAAGCAGACACACTGCCAGTACAAGCGCCAGCAACGGGCGTGGCGCCGCGGCGGATGTCCTTACTGTTCGATGGTCGTTCCTCATGGTGAAACCTCCGTGTTCCTTACGGCCTTGGCCGGTTCATTCCTGCCTTCATCCAAACGGATGTAGCCCCTTGTATCATGCTTATAATATTACAATTTTATTACGCTGTCAACGCTTTTTTCTTACTTTTTACCGCTCGTTTTTTAACAGCGTAACGTTTCTGTGCCATTTGCTTCACGGCCCATCAAAAAGCCCGGTCGATATCGCGCAAAAGCGCGTCCACGTCGGCGCGGTCCGTGGTGACATTGGTGCAGAATCGCACCGCCTGATGGGTATCATCCACCCGCTCCCAGAAAGAAAACGCATACCCGGTGGCCAGACGCCTTGCCGCTTCATCGGGCAAAATGGGAAAAATCTGGTTAGCGGCCGTATCGCTGAACAGAGCGCAGCCGTGGTCCACAAAAGCGCGCTTCAGCTCCTGTGCCAGGTCGTTGGCACGTGCGGCCAGACGGGTGTAGTCGCCGTTTTCCAGCATCGCCTCAAACTGCACGCCCAGCAGCCGTCCCTTGGCCAGCATGCCGCCGCGCTGCTTGATATGATAGCGGAAGCAATCGTTGATCCCCTCATCCGTGAGGACGATGGCCTCGCCAAAAAGAAATCCCACCTTGGTGCCGCCGATGGTGAAGGCATCGCACACGCGGGCCAGAAAAGGCAGGTCCACCTCCGGCTGCGCCGCCAGCCCGTAGCCCAGGCGCGCGCCATCCAGGAACAGGCGAATCCCCAGCGCGCGGCAGGTATCCGAAAGATCCTGCAGCTCCTGCCGGGAGTAAAGGGTGCCCAGCTCCGTGGGGTGGCTGATGTAGACCAGCGCGGGACGCACCATGTGCTCATGGGTGGCGTCGGCACGATGGGCCTCCACGGCGGCGCGCACCTGCGCGGCGGTGATTTTGCCCTCGCGTCCCGGCAGCGGCAGCACCTTGTGGCCCGTGGCCTCCACGGCGCCCGTCTCATGCACGTTGATATGCCCCGTATCTGCGCACAGCACGCCCTCAAACGGCCTGAGGGCCGCTGCAATCACCGTCAGATTGGCCTGCGTGCCGCCCGTGACGAAATGCACTGCCGCGTCCGGCCGGCGGCACAGCTGGCGAATCAGCGCGCGCGCCCGCTCGCAGTGCGGGTCTTCGCCGTAGCCGGAAGTCTGTTCCCCGTTGGTCCTTACCAATGCGTCCAGCACGGGCTGCGCCGCGCCGCAGGCATAATCGCATTCAAAATGCAGCATATGTTTTTTCCAGCCTTTCCTCATTCCCTGCGGATTCATCGCACAGATATCGTACACGTCAGGCATATATGTGTCAAGGCTTTCCTGTTGGTGTGCGCCATGCTATAATAGGAATCGGTCCTTAGGCCGCGCCTGCTTTCAGCGGCCGGTCATGCCTATTTTACATCAAGCGCCGCGCTCCATGCGCGGCAAGGGAGCCTGCCACATGCATGCCAATGACGTTCCCCTGCATGGACTTACGCAAGACGAGGTGCGCGCCCGCCGGGAAGCGGGCCGCACCAACACCATGCCCCGCCGGGCCGATGGCGGCCTGGCCGATATTCTGCGCCGCAACGTTATGACCCTTTTCAACCTGCTCAACCTCTGTCTGGCAGGCCTGCTGCTGTGGGTAGGCAGCCACCGCGACATGCTGTTTCTGGGCGTGGTGCTGTCCAACACGCTGATCGGCACCGTCCAGGAACTGCGTGCCAAGCGCACCCACGACCGCCTCCAGCTGCTCAGCGAGGGGCAGGTACGCGTGATGCGCGACGGCGCAGAGTGCCTTTTGTCTCCGCATGATCTTGTTCTGGACGACGTGGTCCTGCTGTCCCGCGGCGATCAGGTGCCCGCCGACGCCAAGGTGCTGTCCGGCACGGCCGAGGCGGATGAATCCCTGCTGACCGGCGAAAGCGTGCCTGTTTCAAAGAACGCGGATGACGCGCTGTATTCCGGCAGCTTTCTGGTCAGCGGCAGCCTGGCCGCGCGGCTGACCGCCGTGGGCGCGGACAGCTACGCCGGGCAGCTACAGCTTTCCGCGCGACGCGTCAAACGCGCCCAGAGCGAGCTGATGCGGGACATGCGCCGCATCATCCGCTGGGTGTCCGCCATCATTCTTCCCATAGGCGCCGCCATGTTTTCCAGGCAGTACGCCTCCGTGGACCTCAGCCTTGCGGACGCCGTCACCGGCACGGTCGCCTCGGTGCTGGGCATGATTCCCGAAGGACTGATTTTGCTCACGTCGGTTTCCCTGGCGGCGGGCGTGGTGGCGCTGGGCCGCCGCAACGCGCTGGTCAATGAGCTTTTCGGCATCGAAACGCTGGCCCGCACCGACGTGGTATGCATGGATAAAACCGGCACGCTTACCAGTGGCGAGATGTTCCTTGATCGAACCCTTCCGCTGGGGGATGCGACGCCGGAGGAAATCGGCACATGCATGGCGCTGCTGCTCCATACCGGCGCCGACGAAACGCCCACCGTGCGCGCGCTGTCCCAGGCGTTTGCCGCTGCGGACGGAGCGGCAGTCCTGCAGGCGGTGCCGTTTTCCAGCGAGCGCAAATGGTCCGCGGCGCAGGCCGAGGGGCTGGGCAGCGTGGTGCTGGGTGCGCCGGAACGCCTGCTGAGCGGTCAGGCGCTCACGCAGGCGCAGACGCTGGCCTCGGAGGGGCTGCGCGTGCTGGCGCTGGCGCGCTCCTCCTCCCCCCTGTCCGGTGAAACCCTGCCGGAGGGCCTGATCCCGCTGGCGCTTCTGTGCCTTCGTGACGCGCTGCGTCCCAACGTGGAGAAAACCGTGCGTTACTTTGGCGAGCAGGGGGTCGCGCTCAAGGTGATTTCGGGGGACAACCCGCTCACCGTCTCCCATGCCGCCGCCGCTGCCGGCGTGCCCGGAGCGGACCGCATGGTGGATCTTTCCGCCCTGTCCGGTTCAAAGGATTACGCCGCCCTGTCCCGCAGCTACACCATTTTCGGCCGCGTATCCCCCCAGGATAAGCAGGGGCTGATCGAGGCGCTGCGCAAAGACGGCCATGGCGTGGCCATGGTAGGAGACGGCGTGAACGACATCCCCGCCCTTAAGGCGGCGGACTGCTCCATCGCCATGGCCGGCGGAAGTGACGCCGCCTGCCGCGTGGCGCAGATCACGCTGCTGGACGCGGATTTTGACGTGATGCCGCGCATCGTGCTGGAGGGCCGCCGCGTCATCAACAACATCACGCGCGCCGCATCCCTGTTCCTGGTCAAAAATATCTTCAGCCTCATTTTGTCCGTACTGCTGCTGATCTTCCCGTTCGCCTATCCCTTCGCGCCCATCCAGCTTACTCTGGTCAGCTCCCTCACCATCGGTTTGCCCTCCTTTGTGCTGGCGCTGCAGCCCAGCCGGGACCGGGTGAGCGGCCGTTTCCTTCGCAATGTCATCATGCGCGCCCTGCCGGGAGGCGTGTGCACCGCGGCGCTGATCATCCCCCTCATGGCGCTCTCCGGCAGGCTGGGCTTTTCCCAGGATGTGGTCAGCACGCTCAGCACCCTGATCGCCGGGTATTCCGGGCTGGTGGTGCTGCTGCTGACCTGTCTGCCCCTCAACGCGCTGCGCGCCGGACTGGTGGCGATCATGGCGGCGCTTTTTGCGGGCGCGGTGGTGCTGTTGCCACAGGTATTCTACCTGTCCCCCGTTTCGGGAGGGCAATGGTGGGTGCTTGCGTCGGCGGCCGTGCTGGCGCCTGCGATTCAGATCGGCCTGGGCGCGCTGGTGCGCCGCTTCCGCCGCACGGAGGCCCCGGCGAACAGCGTGGCGGTGGGATAAGGATTTCGTTTTCCGCGGCATCCCTTTGGGTGCCGCGCCTTATTTTGTAATCCGGCTTTTCTTTGTCTTTTTGTGCGGCGGCGCTCTGCCGGGAATTGGCAGTCCACAGGGGCTGTGCTATAATGATGCAGGCGCGGAAGATGCCGCGACAGCTGCGAAAGGGGTGCCTGCCATGCTGGCTAACGAGGTTCTTTCCTTCATTGAAGAAAACGACGTAAAGTTTATCCGCCTGGCCTTTACGGATCTGTTCGGCCGGCTGCGCAACATTGCCATCCTGCCTGACCAGCTGGCTCCGGCGTTGGAAAGCGGCGTGGCCATCGATGCCACCGCCGTTCCCGGATGCGCGGCCGCCCCGGGCGGCAGCCTGCTGCTGTGTCCCGATCCGGATACGCTGTGCATTTTGCCCTGGCGGCCCCAGTCCGGGCGGGTATGCCGGCTGTTATGCGACCTGGTTACGCCGCAGGGCGATTCCTTTTTCATGGACAGCCGCGCGCTTCTTAGGACGGCTGCACGCCATGCGAAGGAAGCGGGTTTGGAAGTCCGCATCGGCACCGACTGCGAATTTTATCTGCTGAATCTGGACGACCATGGACGGCCCACGCTGGACCCCTACGACCGGGGCGGCTATATGGACGTGGCGCCCATGGACCGGTGCGAGGATATCCGCCGCGACATCGTGCTGACCCTGGAACAGATGAATATCCGCCCGGAGAGCAGCCATCATGAGCGGGGTCCCGGACAAAACGAGGTGGATTTTCACCGTGCTGAGCCCGTTACCGCCGCGGATCATTATGTGGCGTTCCTCCACGCGGTACGTTCCGTATCGCAGCGCTATGGCGTGCATGCTACCTTCCTGCCCCGCCCGTTGGCAAACGAAGAGGGCAACGGCCTGCATGTGAAGATGGCCTTTTATCAGGACGGACGCAACCTGTTCCGGCTGGAAAACGGCCATCTGGAGGCGATGGCCCAGAGCGCCATGGCAGGCGTGCTGCGCCGTCTGCCCGAAATCACCCTGTTCTTAAACCCTCTGCCCAGCAGCTATGACCGGCTGGGCGCTCCCGGCGCATTCGACCGGCTGTGCTGGTCGATGGAGCGGGACCGCAGCGCGTTGCGCATTCCCCTGCCGCAGAGCCGCTTCGCACGCATGCAGCTCAGCAGCCCTGACCCCACGATGAACCCCTATATCGGCTTTACGCTGCTGATCGAGGCCGCGCTGGAAGGCATCGCGGAAAACGCCTCCCTGGAGCCGTACAGCGTGCCGCCGGATCAGGCCAGGCGCCTTCCCTCCTCCATGGACGAAGCCCTGGCTCTGGCGGATGGCAGCGCCTTTGTGCGCCGCATCCTGCCCGGCGATGCGCCGGAATGCTTCTTTGCCCGCGCCCGAACGCTGATGGAGCGCAACCGCAGCGACGCCTCCGAACTGGCCCTTGCGCAGCTTCTGCGCTACTGACCGGGCCCGGATGGGAGGGGAAACGCATATGGCGCAAGAACGCGCGCTGGTGGTCTCGGCGCAGGGATTGGACAAATTACGAAGGGCGCTGGCTTCCGTCGGTTTCCTCAACGCCGCCTCCGCCGCATCCGGCGGGGAAGCAAGGCGCGCCGCGGCTCAGGATACATGGCCGCTGGTGGTCATCAACGCCCCTTTGCCCGATGAAACCGGCCTGGAACTGGCCATGGAGCTGACGGGCACCACGCTGAGCGCGGTGGTGCTGCTGGTGCGCGCCGAGTTGATGAGCATGGTCTACGGGCCCGCTACCGAGGCCGGCGTGCTGGTGGTGGGTAAGCCGGTCATCCCACAGGTATTGCAGCAGTCGGTCCAGCTGGCGGCCGCCACGCACAACCGCCTGCAGACGCTCAGCCGCGAAAATGAGAAGCTGCACCGCAAGCTGGACGAAATTCGCCTGGTAGACCGGGCCAAGTGCCTGCTGATCGAACGCAGGCACCTGAGCGAGGCCGAGGCGCATCGTGCCATTGAAAAGCAGGCCATGAACCAGCGGCTTACGCGCGCGCGGGTGGCGCAGCTCATTCTGGACCGCTACGAACTGTAGCGGTGCCGGAGGGCTGCATGGCCAGCAGTCCGCTTTATCGCAAAAGCCCGGCTGAAATGCCGGGCCTTTTGCATATAGAAAGGCCCGGTGAAAGCACCGGGCCCCAGGCTGCTGACAAAGTGCGGGGTGCAGGGGGATCATCCCCC
>OLRD01001659.1_pt1 | contig 11960 bp, 9 predicted proteins | sample 1672051 | NCBI WGS metagenome assembly OLRD01 (sample SAMEA3136640, study PRJEB25190) | human gut metagenome | biome: human gut; feature: human-associated habitat; material: faeces | place: Austria | collected 2013 | reverse complement strand
GTGGAGATGGATTTCTCTCAATTTCCCCTGCTGGGAATCTGGTCCGCCCAAAACGACGGTCCCTACGTCTGTCTGGAGCCTTGGACCGGCTGCGCCACCCAGACCACCGAAGGGGACGGCTTTCTGGAGAAAAAGGGGATGCAGCTTTTGCCCCCCTGGGAGAAGAAAGCCTACGCTTTTTCTGTCCGTTTCCTGTGAAGGGGCGGCTTGAAGGCCCCCTTGGGCTGGTTTTTTCAAAAGCAATAGGATAAAAGTGAAGGCCGGCTTTTTGCTTATATAGAAAATCTTTTTTATAAATAGGAAAGTTTTTTATAAAACTGAGGAAAACCATTGAAAAAGAAAAACAGTGGTGTTATACTGATGGCGTATAAAAGTGTATTGGGTTTAGAAGGGGTATACCCCTTCTTTTCTGTTGTGAGGCCACAACAGAAAGGGCCCATGTATGCAAAAGGAGGAAAAAGAAATGAAAAAACTCATGTCCGTGTTGCTGGCATTGGCCTTGGTGCTGGCAATGGTCCCTGTTGCGGCCAGTGCGGCGGATGGGGATGTGGCCCAGGTGGGAAACAACACCTATCCCACGTTGCAAGCGGCTGTCGAAGCTCTTGACGAAAATGGGAGCACTATCACATTGCTTGCTGATGTGGAGCTGTCCAAGCAGGTAACACTTCCTGCTAACACCACCCTGGATGGCGATGACCACACAATTTCTGTGGCGGACAGCGTTAATGCTTGGAGCAGTGAGAATAGCTCCAAGTACATGCTGCTTTGCACGGGTACGAACACCACCATCCAAAATGTGACTGTGGATGCGGAAGGCAATGCCTATGGCTGCATTCAGTTCTACGCAACTACTGGTGGTAAAGTGGAGAATGTCACTCTCAAGAACGCGCAGCAGCTGGGCCTGCTGGTGAACGCATCTCAGGTTACCGCCACTGGCACCCTGACTCTGGCCGGAAATGGCTGGGGCGACGTGATCAACGTGGGCTGGGGCTCCGGCATTCCTGAAACGGCTACGGAGAGCAGCTTCACTGCGACCAACGCGACCCTGGTAGGTGTTTCTTCCATCTATTCTGATAGCTCTGATGTGCAGAACGCTGGTGAGGACGGTTCTGATAAATTTGAAGTCAATGCGAAAGATTTTGAACCTGCCGAGGATGGTAGTCATAACTATACCCGCCCGGTTGCCGATTTTAATGGTACAAAGTATCCTTCTTTGCAGGCTGCCATTGATGCAGCTGCTGCATCTGCGGATGGCGACACCATCACCCTGCTGGACAATATCACCGCTGAGGACGTGGAAGATGCCGGCAACGGCACAGCTGCTTTCACCATTCCCGCCGGTGTGACCCTGGATGGCGCTGGCCATACCATCACCGCCTCTGCCACTTGGACTGACACAAACCATCCTATCTTGGGTGTGACCTCTGGCGCCCAGGACGTCACTACCACGATTCAGAATCTCACCATCGTGGGCAATGAGAAGAGCGGCCATGGCATCAATGTGTGGAGCGCTGAGGGTGCTGCGGCAAAAACCACTGTTGCGATTGAAGGTGTGGCCATTCAGAACTGTGGCACAGCGGGTATGGTCGTCAATAACAGCATCGTAACGGCCAGCGGTTTGCAGACCAGCGGCAATGCTTGGGGCGCTGTCAACGTGGACAAGGGTTCTGCCTTTACACTTACTGGTACCAATGAGCTTGCTGAGAATGTCCAGGTGTATTCTGAGGATGCCGGTGAAGAAGACGGCAGTAAAATTACCACTGACCTGACTCCGGTAACGGGCGTGGGCGATACTTTGAAGGGCTACACCTACTACACCAGCGACGTCTCCAAGCTGGGCGAAGCCACCATTACCACTGATGAGGTTACGACCGTTTACGAAAAGGTTGAAGACGCGATTTCCCAGGCTAAGGAGGGGGAGACTGTCACCCTGACCAAGGACGTTGCGGTTGAGGCCCCTATTTCCATTGGCAAGGGTGTGACCTTGGATGGCAACGGTAAGACCATCACTTATGCGGGAGAAAAGAAAGAGACTAATCCCAGCGTATTGATTTTAGCCAATAGCGGCGCGGACAATGTGACGGTTAAGAACGTTACGCTGGACACAAATGGCAACCTCAAGCACGGCGTGGAATTCTTTGCTACTGATAAAGGAACACTCAGCGGTGTGACTGTTAATGGCGGAAGTGGGACTTCTGTGCAGGTCAATGGTTCTACCGGTTTCACGATTGAAAATTGTGTTTTGAATCCGAATGACGGTGCCTATGCCAACATTGAGTATTGCCTCAGCGAGAGCGCTCAAAATGCTGGTGGCACTACACCCTCTATGACCATCGAGAACGTGACTTTTGACAGCACTGCTACTTATGAAGTGTGGGCAGATGCGACCACAGTAGAAAAGATTAAGGAAGAGCTGAAGAAAGCCGGAGTCAAGAATCCTACTGATGCGGATGTAAAAAAGGCAATCAGCGAAAATGTCACAACGGAGAATAGTGACAGTGTGACCATTACTGTTGGCTTGGATGATAGTAACACAGAAACGATCACCAAGCCTAGCACCAAACCCTCCACCCCCGGCGGCACCCCCTCCGAGCCGGAAGAGCCCACCTGGCCCTTCACGGACGTGACGGAAGGGGACGACTGGTTCTATGACGCCGTGGCCTATGTGTACGAGAACGGCATCATGGCCGGCACCGACGAGACCACCTTCGAGCCCTACATGGAGCTGGACCGGGCTATGGCTGCTCAGTTGTTCTACAACCTGGAAGGCAAGCCCACCGTGACCGGCGACTCCACCTTTACCGACGTGACCTCCGGCCACTGGGCTGTGGACGCCATCACCTGGGCCGCCCAGAACGACATTGTGGCGGGCATTGGCGGCAATTTGTACGACCCCGACAGCAACGTGACCCGTGAGCAGTTCGCCGTGATGCTGTACAAGTACGCCCGCTTCAAGGGCTACGACCTGACGGCTACTGGCGACCTGACCCAGTTCCCGGACGCTGGCAGCATCAGCAGTTGGGCGGAAACCGCCCTGAGCTGGGCCAACGGCAACGGCCTGATCAATGGCAACGAGGATGACACCTTGGCTCCCGGCGGCACCGCCACCCGGGCCCAGGCAGCCAGCATTCTGGCCCAGTTTGATCAGAGTTTTATTTCATAATTGCGTACAACACTCCTTTTGCAGCAACGGGGACTCCTTGGGGGTCTCCGTTGCTTTTTTGTGGTTTCTTTTTGCACCAGTGCGGGAAATGCGGAATTGGGTGCCTGGTGGAGCCTCCCGCTGTTCAACACGATGGGGAGGGAGTGCTCCTATGCCGCTTTGGGCAACAGGGGTGCGGCTGTCAAAGGACTTCTCTGAAAAGAAATGCCGCCAAAACCTGAGACACAGGCTTTGGCGGCATTTGAAAAATAACAGGTAGTCTAAATTTATCTTTGATTCCAACTAACTAAGAAAAACTTTGCTCTCTTTTACCACTGGGTCAGCTCCAGATACAGCTCTTTGTACTGCTTGGCAGAGTTCTCCCAGGAGACGTCCTTGTCCATGTCCCGCTGAACCACCTCGTCCCAGTGGTAGCGGTTGGTGAAATACAAGGTCTTTGCCCGGTTGATGGCGTCCAGCAGCAGGCCGGACTCATACCGGTCAAAGGTGAAGCCGTTGCCACTCCCGGTGAAGTCGTTATAGGGCTCTACAGTATCCTTCAAACCGCCTGTCTCCCGGACAATGGGCAGGGTGCCGTAGTGCATGGCATTGAGCTGGGTCAGGCCGCAGGGTTCAAAGCGGGAGGGCACCAGCAATGCGTCCGCGCCGGCATAAATCCGGTGGGCCCGTGATTCATCATACTGGATGCAAGCGGCGAATTGCCCCTTATAGGCTCCCTCATAATACCGGAAAGTATCCTCAAATTCCCTGTCGCCGGTTCCCAAAATGACCACTTGGGTGTTTCCGTCCATTACCTGGGGAATGACGGCGCTGACCAAATCCAACCCCTTTTGGTTGGTCAGGCGGGAGATCAGTCCAATGACAAATTTGCCCTCGTCCTCTTCTAAGCCCAGTTCCTTTTGCAGGGCCAGTTTGTTGGCCATCTTGTGGTCCAGCACATTTCCCAGGCTGTAGTTTTCAACCAAGGCAGAGTCGGTTTCCGGGTTCCACATTCCGTAGTCGATGCCGTTGACAATGCCCCGCAGCTTCTGGCTGTGATACCACAGATGGTTTTCCAAGCCCTCGCCATATTCCTTCGTCTGAATCTCCTGGGCATAGGTGCCGCTGACCGTGGTGATCCGGTCGGCATAGGCCAGGCCGCCCTTCAGCATGTTGGCGTCCTCATAGCCTTGCTTCAAAGCGCCCATAACGAAAACGGAATCCGGCAGGCCGGTCCAATACTGAATGGTGGGAATGTTGTAAATCCCTTGGAACCGCAAATTGTGAATCGTGAGAATGGATTTTGCCTTTCCCACAGGGGAGCTTTGGAACAGCGTCTTCAGGAAAACCGGCACCAGGGCCGCCTGCCAGTCGTGGCAGTGGACAATATCGGGAATCCAGTTCATGTAGTTCAGCGCGGCCAGGGCAGCCTTGCTGAAGAAGCAGTATTTTGGAATGTCGTCTACCAGATTGATATAGGGGTTCCCGGTAGAGAAGAACTCCTGGTTGTCGATAAAGTCGTACACCACTCCATCGTGGATGTATTCCATGATCCCCACATAGTAATTCCGGCCGGTTCTGCCCAGATCCATGTAGAACTCACCCCGGTAGACCATCTTATCCTGATATTCCTTCGGGATGCAGGCGTAGCGGGGGAGAATCACCCGAACGTCGCAGTTCAGCCGGACCAGTTCCCGAGGCAATGCGTACATGACATCGCCCAAGCCGCCGGTTTTGACAAAGGGGTAGCACTCCGAGCCGATAAAGGCTACGCTGCGCCGGGGCTGGTGGGCCATCACCTCTACAGGGGCAGGCGCTTCCGTGGCGGGAGCCACCTTTTCCTCCACAGGGGCAGCCTTCTTGGGAGCGGCTGCCTTCTTCGCAGTGGCGGGAGCCGCCTTATCCTCCACAAGGGCGGTCTTCTTGGGGGCGGCCTCCTTCTTCGCAGTGGCAGGAGCCGCCTTTTCCTCCACAGGGGCAGCTTCCTTCTTCACAGTGGCGGACGCTGCCTTTTCAGCAATAGGGGGTGTAGCTTTCTTTGGGGTTGGTTTCTTGTTTGCGGAATCTGCTTTTTTCCGTGTCATAGCATGTCGTCCTTTCCTGAATCTCTGCCTGTGGGAGCGATGCCGTCCCCACGGGTTTCGCAGTGGCGCAATCCGTGAAGAGCCTGCTTGCCGTTTTTTAGCGTGCGCTTTGGTTGCGGGACCCCTCCCTGGCATTTCATTGCCTATATTATAGCAAATATCATGCCAAAAGGCGATAGGGAAGCGAAAATTTTTGTGTTTTGGTTATAAAAGAGCTCCGCGGTTCCAGGTTCCCAAAGGGATAGTGGAGGCGGCGCGAGAGGCTGTGGGAGAGAGGCGCGCCTTACTGGGATGGCTCTTAAGAAAGGGGGCCACAAAGAGCGGTGAAAAAGGGACACTAGCTTCCCGCCTGTGTCCCTTTCTTCCTAGTTCTTATTCGGCTTTTTCAGATTCTTGCGCATCCTTGGAAGGTTCCTCGGGAGCCGCTTCCACAGGAGGGGCAGCCGGAGCGGGGGCCTCCTGATGTTCCGCGGCAACTTTCCCTCCAAGCATTCCGGAGAGCAGCGCCTTGATGTCGATGCCCATGCCCTGGGCAATTCCCTCAGAAACCTGGGTGGTGCCGTTGATGATGTCCTGCAGCAGCTTGGCGCTGTTGCCCTCGCCATACATGGTAATCTTGTCCACCTTGGAGAGGGGCTGGGCCACATTCTTGGCAATCTCCGGCAGGGCGTTCATCACCATCTCAATAACGGCCGCCTGGCCGTATTTCTTCATGGCCTCGGCCTTCTTGTCAATGCCTTCTGCCTCTGCCAGCGCCTTGGCCTGGATGGCCGCGGCCTCTGCCTTACCCACAGCGGAGATGCCGGCGGCCTCCTGCTCCTTGGCGAAGCGGCTGGCCTCTGCCTGCTTTTTCACAGCTTCCGCTTCCTGCTCCTGCTCGTAGCGCTTGGCCTCCGCGTCCTTTTGCCGCTGGAAGAGGGCGGCCTGAGCCTCCTGTTCCTTCCGGTAACGGTCGGCGTCCGCCTTGGCGCGGATCTCCGCGTCCAGGGCCTGCTTGGCCACCTCTACCTCTTGCTTTTTCAGCTCGGCCTCCCGGGCGGTCTTGGCGATTTCCGCGTCCACCGTGGCGGTGCCGATGATTTTCTGCTGGGCCTGGTTTTGAATCTCATAGGCGGCTTCCGCCTCGGCCTTCTTGGTGTCGGCGGTGATTTTCAGCTCTGCCCGCTTGATTTCCAGCTCGTTCTGCTTCTGGGCAATCTGGGTTTGGGATTCCACCTTGGCGTCGTTGGCGGCTTTGTCGGCGTTTGCCTGGGCGATGGCCACGTCCCGGTCTGCCTGGGCCTTGGCAATGGCGGCGTTCTTCTTGATGAGGGATGTGTTCTCCGCACCCAGATCCTGAATCAGGCCGTTTTCATCCTGGACGTTCTGGATGTTGCAGGAGAGGATCTCAATGCCCAGCTTCTCCATGTCTCGAGAGGCCTTCTGCATCACCTGGTCGGAGAAGGAATCCCGGTCGGTGTTGATTTTCTCCAGCGTCAGCGTGCCGATGATCTCCCGCATGTTGCCCTGGAGGGAATCCTTCAAATCCATGGCGATGTCATTGCCTTTCTTGTTCAGAAAGTTTTTCGCCGCCAGCCGGATGCCGTTTTCCTCCGGAGAGATGCGCACCTTGGCCACAGCGTCCACGGATACATTGATGAAATCGTTGGTGGGGACGGACTGCTCGGTTTTGATGTCCACGGTCATCTGGCCCAGATACAGCTTATCCAGCCGCTCCAAAAAGGGGATGCGGATGCCCGCCTGCCCAATGAGGATGCGGCTGTTTTTCCGCAGGCCGGAGATGATATACGCCTGGTCCGGCGGGGCCTTTACATAGCCCATAAGCAAAATAATGAGAATTACCAGAATCGGGATGATAATGGGGAGGTAGGGCAACAGAAATTCCATTACATAACACCTGCTCTTTCTTCCTGTTTCGGAACTGTAACGTGAACGGGCCTTTCATATTCGCCGGTTTCCGCGCCCCCCTTCTTGCTGCTGTTTCTCCAAAATGCGCTGTACGGCCTCAACAGATTCCTGAAGCGCCTTTTGGTTGGCCGCCTCCAATTTTTGAAGATGGCCCTCTAAGTCCCCCTGCATGGAGAGCAGCGCCTTGGCCGTCATCTGGAACCGGCCGGCGTCCTCCCCGTGGGAGAGCCGCCAGTCGAACCACTGCCGGTAGCGCTTCCGTTCTTTGGGCAGCATGAAAACCAATAGGCCGTCCAGATCCTTCCCATGGGGATAGTAGGTGGGGCCGTCCACCTGCATGTCCCACTTTTCCGGGGCGGCGTTGTACAGGGCCATGATCTGCTCAAAAGTCAAAAGTAAAATCTCGCCGTTTTTCCAGCGTTCCCGCAAATCTTTCGGCTCCCGCCGCAGGATGTGGAGCGAAAGCAGCACCAAAACCGCCGCCAGCGCCACACAGCCTGCGATGATACCGAACGTAACCTGGGTATCCATACCAGTCCTCCCATGCTAAGAACTGTCTCCAGTATAGCGGAAAGGGGCTGGAAATACAACTGTTCCCGGCCCCTTTCTTTGTCTTTTTATAGAAAGCTGTAGTGAATCATTCCTGTTTCCCCTTCCAACACCTTGCTCTGTTGTAAAGTGAGCCCCACCGGACTGTGCCCCGGCAGGAAAGGCGCCTGCTCAAAGATGGACACCGCCGTGTTGCTGCCGTCCGCTACGGGGGCAACCACCAGGCTGATTTCATCCAGCAGCCCTTCCGACAGGAACGACCAGTTCATCACGCCGCCCCCTGCCACCATCAGCCTTTCAATGCCAAACCGGTTGTGGAGCTTTTGGAGCAGCAGTCCGCAGTCCAGGGCCTCTTTCCCGGCGAATACATAGGAAACTCCCTTTTCACGCAGGTAAGCCAAGTACTTTGGAGCGGCCTGCTCGGTCAGGGCTTCAATGATGTGGGCAGGCTCCCGTCCCTTCTTTTCTGAAATGTGGGAGGAAAAGGCCAGCTCGCCTTTGGGGTCCACGGATACAACAAAGTTGCCCATATCCCGGCCCTTTACATTAACCCAATCCTCCTGGGACAGGGGAGTGGAGATAGAGGAAAGGCTTCCCGCTTTTCCGTCAGCATAGCCCCCCAGCATGGTGGTGATGCCGTACAGCGTGGCCTGGCAGCCGTAGTACTTTCGCAGCTCCCCATAAGCCCGGGAGGCAGGAGCCGCCTCTACAGCCCCGAAAAAGGCGCCGTCAATCTTCCCGTCTAGGGACGCCAGCATGTGGCAGACTACAAACATCCCGCTCATTTCAGCGCCGCCCCATCCTGGAAGGCGTTGCCCACACGCTGGCCCAGCACATGGTAGCCGTTGTGGACCGGCTCGAAGGAGATGGGCCGGAACTTGGAAAAGTCGATGTTCCCATCCTCGCCCAGCACGCTCTCATCGGCGGAGACGTTGACAATCTCCCCGATGACGTTGCCGTCCTCGTTGATCTTAATGAGCTTGCACTCCATGGCCACAGGCAGCTCGTCAATCAGCGGGGCGTTGACGAACTGGCTTTTGGTCAGGTGGAAGCCGGACTTCTCCATCTTCTTCGGCTCGGTGTTGGCGGAGGCCAGGCCCACATAGTCGCTGGCCACCAGGTTGGCGGCGTCGGCAAAGCTGACCGTAAAGGCGCCGACAGCCCGGATGTTCTTGGTGGTCTTGTGGCCGGCGCTCAGGCACAGCTCCACCTTGTTGCCGTCGTACAGGCCGCCCCAGGCGGCGTTCATGGCGTCGGGGTTGCCGTTCTCGTCATAGGTGGCGATGATCAGTACCGGCTGGGGATAAAACCAGGATTTCACTCCAAAATTTTTGCGCATTGCGATACACTCCTTTTCAATTTTTCAATAAGGGGAAGCGGGGTGCGGATGCACCCCCCGTTTCCTTGAATCTCATTTCTGGCCGTCTACATCGGGCACAATCTCCGCGTACTTTTTCAGTATTTCAGGGGTGCTGTAATAGTAGCGGGTGTTCTTGTCCAGAGCGGCGATTTTTTCCATTTCCTCTTCTGTCAGGGAGAAGTCGAACAGGTCGAAGTTATCCTTGATGTGGGCAGGATTTTTGGAGCCGGGAATCACAATATTCCCGTCCTGAATGTGCCACCGCAGAATAATCTGGGCGTTGGTCTTGCCGTACTTCTTTCCAAGCTGGGTGAACAGAGGCTCCTCCAGCAGCGCCTTGTCCCCGTGGCCCAGGGGGTACCGGGCCTGGATGACCATGCCCTCTTTGCTGAGGAACGACTTTAGCTCCTGCTCCTGGAAGTAGGGGTGGACCTCGGTTTGCAGCACGGCGGGCTTCACCTGGCACAGGCCCAGGATTTCCTCGATCTGCCCCTGGTTGAAGTTGGAAAGGCCAATGGCCTTTACCTTGCCCTCCTTGTAGGCCTTCTCCATCTGCCGGTAGCCCGCCACATAGTTGCCCGCGGGCTGGTGGATGAGCAACAGGTCGATAGTGTCGGTGCCCAGCCGCTCCAGGGTCTTGTCCACGGCGTCGTCATTTTCGTAGAAGGAGGGCCACAGCTTGGTCTCCAGGAAGATCTCCTCCCGCTTCAGTCCGGACTTCTTCATGGCCCGGCCCACGGCCTTCTCGTTGACGTAGGCGTTGGCGGTGTCGATGAGCCGGTAGCCGTCCTCCAAAGCCGCCAGCACCGAGGCCTCCGCCTCGTCGGGGGTCAGCAAGAAGGTGCCGATGCCCGCCATGGGCATGTTCAGGCCGTTGTTCAATGTAGCGAATTCCATACCAATTGCCATCCTTTCTATGGTTGCAGTGCCGCTTTTTTCTGTAATTATACTATACTCCCTCCGGGGAGAGAGCGGAAGTTTCCATTGGTTATGCGGTAGAAACCCTTGGGTTATTACAGCCCCAACTCATCAATCCAGCTCTGCACGTCCTCTATGGGGGTGTCCGCGGTGAAGGGGCCGCTCTCTCACCATGGAAGATTCCTCTCTTTCTTCTGAAGCTTGCGCCCCGTTTTCCCCCTGCGTGATGGGCTCCACTTGGCCGGGAATGCTCCCTTCCGCCGGGGCGCACCCGGTGAGCAGCGCCAGCCCCAGGGCCGCCAATGCCGCCGCGAGTTTCATGGTTCCCACCGCCTTTCTCTTTCTTGCCCACATTATAAAACAAGAGAGACCTCCGCAGAAGTCTCTCTTCGTTACCAGGTATAAAGCCGAAGGTTATCAGCCAGGGTTCACAGCCTGTTGGACAGCTTTTAAAAACCGTTGAATCTCTGGGGTGGGCTTTGGCGCGTGGAGCAGTCCAAAGGGGATGGTGTAGCCCCAGTCCACAGGCAGAATTTTCAGCAGCGGGTGGACATACCGCCAATTCTCCACGGCCATCAGCAGGTAGTTGTTGTTTTCACACCGGTTGAACACCCCCACATCATAGAAATCAAAATCCACAATTTGAATTTGGGGGTGGTTCTTCCACAAGTCGTCCCGAAGCTGATCCACATAGCGGCTCCAATCCCGGTGCATCAGCAAAAGCTTTTCCCCATAGAGGTCCTGCACGGTCAGCCGTTCTTTCTGGGCCAAGGGATGGTGGATGGATACAGCAACGCAGATTGGCTCTTTGGTCAGCTCCAGGCCGGCGCAGCGGCGCAGGTTCAGCATGGTTTCGTCAAACACGCCCGCCACCACGTCGATGGTCTGCCCCATGTTTCCCAAAATTTCCCTGGCGTTCTCCGGTGTGTTCTCATAGGGCACCAGCTGGAACTTCACGTTGGGGCAGGTCTCCCAGATCTTGGGCCACAGGTCCACCAGAAACTGCGCGGGGGTCATGATGGACGTGCCGATGCGGATGATATGGTCCGTCTCTTCCATAGCGTTTTTGACCCGGGTGACAGAGTCTTTGCAATATTGGATGATATATTTTGCGTCCTGATAGAGGGACTTTCCGGCTTTCGTCAGCTGTAGTCCCCGGTGGGTGCGGATGAAGAGCTGCAAATCCAGATTTTCTTCCAGCAGGTTGACTTGCTTGATCACCGCGGGAGGCGAGATAAACAGCCGCTCCGCCGCTTTGTTGAAGCTGCCCGCTTCCACCACAGAGATAAATGTGTCTAGCTGGGGATTGTACATGCATTGTCCCTCCTTTTCTTCATTGTAGTAGAAAAACGAGGCGGATGTCAAGACAGCCGGACCCAGGGCCAGGTTACGGCTCTTATCGGCCCCTCTGGAGGGGGAAAATCCACCGCCAGCCTGGATGTGGAGAACGAAAGCGCCGTCCAAGCCGCTTTGTCCCAGCTGCTCCGGAGTAAAACCGTTCTGGTTATCGCCCACCGGATGCGCACGGTGGCTGGGGCTGACCAAATCGTGGTTCTGGAGGAAGGCCGCGTGGCGCAAAAGGGGCCCCCGCAGGAGCTAATGGAGCAGGGTGGTCTTTACCGCCATATGGTTGAGCTGTTATTGACAGGCGTGGACGGCAACCTGGGCAGCCAGGCGGCGGAGTACCTGCTGGAACTGGAGCCGGCGGAGAATTTGATTTTCTGCGGTTACAGCGAAGAGGCGCTGAAAAAGTTCGCGGAGCGCGGCGTGGAAACCCGCGTCACCAACTTCAATTTTTCTGAGGGCTTGAAGGAAGCTTTCACCGGCGCCGAGCGGCTGGCGCTGATCTCCATGCCCTTTGTGGGGGCCAAGCGGCAGAACGCCCACAAGAACGTGGTGGACGCCGCCAAGGCCGCCGGGGTAAAGCAGGTGATCTACACCTCCCTGGTCAACGCCGGGGACGAAACCAACCCCAGCGTGGAAAAGAAAGACCACATCT
>OLRD01001655.1_pt1 | contig 11984 bp, 8 predicted proteins | sample 1672051 | NCBI WGS metagenome assembly OLRD01 (sample SAMEA3136640, study PRJEB25190) | human gut metagenome | biome: human gut; feature: human-associated habitat; material: faeces | place: Austria | collected 2013 | reverse complement strand
AACAACGGAAATTCGAGGCATACCTGAGGGTGGAGATACTTGCTGCGGAGGCGTGGAGCGAGCTCGGCGTCATTCCGAAGGAGGATGTCGCCAAGCTGTGGGAGAAGGCGTCGTTCAGCATAGACCGTATAAAGGAAATAGAGGAGCAGACGCATCACGATATCGTGGCTTTCACGCGTGCTGTCAGCGAGACGCTTGGCGAGGAGCGCAAGTGGGTGCATTATGGTCTGACGAGTACCGATGTGGTGGATACGGCCAACGGGTATCTCATCAAGCAGGCCAACGAGATATTGCTGAAAGATATCGAGGATTTCATCGAGATGCTGCGCCGGCAGGCACTTCGTTTCAAGGATACGCCCTGTATCGGACGCACGCACGGTATCCATGCCGATATTACCTGTTTCGGCCTCAAGTGGGTGCTGTGGCACGAGGAGATGATGCGGAATTTGGAGCGTTTCCGTGCGGCGGCCCGCAATATCGAGGTGGGCAAACTCAGCGGGGCGGTCGGTAATTTCGCCAACATTCCGCCTTTCATACAGGATTATGTATGCGAAAAGCTCGGTATCCAGAGTGCCAATATCTCCACGCAGGTCATCCAGCGCGACCGGCATGCCTACTACATGGCGACGCTCGCTGTCATTGCCGCTTCGCTCGAACAGATGGCGTTCGAGGTGCGGAACCTGCAGCGCACCGAGGTGCACGAAGTGGAGGAGGCCTTCGGTAAGGGTCAGAAGGGGTCGAGTGCCATGCCGCACAAGCGTAATCCCATCAGCAGCGAAAACATTACGGGGTGTGCACGCGTGATGCGCGGATACATGCTTACGTTCTATGAGAACGTGGCGCTGTGGCACGAGCGGGATATCTCCCATTCGGCTACCGAGCGCATCATCCTGCCCGACGCCACCATGCTGCTCGACTATATGCTGACGCGTTTCCGTGGCGTGCTCGAAAACCTGACGGTCTTTCCGGAGGTGATGCTGGAGAACATCTACCGCACGCGCGGCGTCATCTTCGCCCAGCGCGTCATGAACGCCCTTATCGGGAAGGGGCTTTCGCGCGAGGGAGCCTACGACATGGTGCAGCCCATCGCCATGCGGGCCATGGGTGAGCGGCGCGATTATCAGGAGTTACTGCACGAGAGCCCGGAGGTGATGAAGTATCTGACCGGCGAGGAGCTGGATGCATGTTTCACACTGGATTACTATATGAAGAATGTAGATTACATCTACCGCAGGGCGGGGATTAAAGAAGATTCAGAAGAAGAACGATAGCGATGAAAAAGAGGCTGGTTGTCGTCGGAACCCAGTGGGGGGACGAGGGAAAAGGAAAGATAACCGATTATTATGCCGGGAACGCCGATGTGGTGGTGCGTTATCAGGGCGGAAACAATGCCGGTCACACCATTACGTTCGACGGGCAGCGGTTCGCCTTGCAAAGCATACCGTCGGGTATATTCAATCCGCACATCAAGAATGTGATGGCCAACGGCATGGTGGTGAACCCGGTGAGCGTCGTCAGCGAGCTGGAGGCGCTGGAGGCGCGCGGTATCAGGGAGTATAATCTCTACATTTCCGACCGGGCTGCGGTCGTGATGCCTTACCATTCGGTGCTCGACGGGGCGATGGAATCCATGAAAGGAGGCAAGCTTATCGGGACGACCAAGAAGGGAATAGGCCCAGCGTATGCCGACAAGTACGAACGGACGGGCATCCGCATGGGCGACCTGCTCGATGCGGACTATTTCGCTGCGAGGCTGCGCGACGCGCTGGAGGAGAAAAACATGGAGCTGCGCATGTTCGGATGCGAGCCCATGTCGTTCGACACGATTTATGCGCAGTACATGGCGCTTGCCCACGGTGGTCAGCTGCGCGGGCTGCAAATGGGTGTAGGCCAGCGCGGGCAGGGCCTTGTACTTTTCGGCGAAGCGCGCAAGCAGGTCCATGACGTTGAGCACCTTGCGGCGCACGATTTCCAGGCCCTGCTTCATGAGGATCACGTCGGTGTTGTCGCCCACGTAGCAGCTGGTGGCCCCCAGATGGATGATGCCGCGCGCCTTGGGGCACTGCAGGCCATAGGCGTAGACATGGCTCATCACGTCATGGCGGCACTCGCGCTCGCGGCGCTGGGCGTCGTCGTAGTTGATATCGTCCTTGTGCGCCTCCAGCTCGGTGATCTGCTCGTCGGTGATGGGCAGGCCCTGCTTCTGCTCGGCGCGCGCCAGGGCGATCCACAGCCGCCGCCAGGTGCGGAACTTGTTGTCCTCGGAAAAGACGAACTGCATCTCCGGACTTGCATACCGGGTGGAAAACGGGCTGATATACCGGGAATGATCGGACATGGGGCGCCCTCCTACGTCTGCAAAAAATGGGATATCCAAAACGATTATACCACCAACCCACCCCATTCGCAAACGAAACCGAAAATTTCCGAACGTTCGTGACAAAAAATGCTGGAAATATTCAGCATCGTGTGCTATACTGTGCTGGATATTTCAACAAGGAGGAAGCCCGTGGAACGCATCAAGCGCAACGAAAGAATGGCGGCGCTGACCAAGCTGCTCACCGCGTCGCCCAACCGCATTTTCACCCTGTCTTATTTTTGTGAAATGTTCGGGGCGGCAAAGTCCACCCTGAGCGAGGACATCGACCTGCTGCGCGGCGTGTTCGACACCTTTGGTCTGGGCAAGCTGGATACCGTGACCGGCGCAGCCGGCGGCGTGCGCTACCGCCCCGTGATGAAAAGCCAGGACGCGCGGGCGTTCCTGGGCGAGCTGTGCCAGGAGCTGTGCACCCCCTCGCGCCTGCTGCCCGGCGGCTTTCTCTATCTGGGCGATATTCTGAGCATGCCGGAGATCGTGCGCAAGATGGGCGTGATCATCGCGGGCGAATTCTATGACGCCGCGCCCGACTTCGTGCTCACCATGGAAACCAAGGGCATTCCCGCCGCGCTGATGGCGGCGCAGGCGCTGGGCGTTCCGCTGGTGATTGCCCGGCGGTCCAGCAAGGTATATGAAGGCTCCGCCGTCAACATCAACTACGTCAGCGGCTCCTCGGCCCATATCGAACCCATGAGCCTCAGCCGCCGCGCCGTGCGCGAGGGCCAGCGCGCGCTCATCGTGGATGATTTTCTCAAGGCCGGCGGCACCGCCCGCGGCATGATCGAACTGATGGGCGAGTTCAATGTGGAGGTTGTGGGCATGGCGTTCGTCATGGCCAAGGCGCACCCTGCCAGCAAATTGATTCAGGGAGAGCGCGCGCTCATGGTGATGGACCTGGAGGGCAACGATCCCTCCACGCTGGCCATTCGTCCGGCGGATTGGGTGTAAGGGCTTGGCAGTTGTGAAAGAATCTAGTATAATGGGGCTGGCAAGGAGAACGCCAAAAAAATAACAGGAGGAGCCCCCATGACCAAAAAGCTGCTGAGCCTGCTTGTTGCATTTGCGTTGCTTGCGATGCCCTGTCTGACGCTGGCGGAGGGATACCAGACGTACGTTTCCGAGGATAAGAGCGTCACCTTCCTTTATCCCTCCGACTGGATTCTGCTGAGTCGGGAGAACATTGATACCATTATAGACGCAGCCGCCACCGTCGAGGAAGTGGCCGAGCTGGCGCAGACGGCCCGGACGCAGATCGAACAGCTGGGCATCATCGTCCTCATGGACGCCACCGGCGCCAACAATATCAACTTCCAGCACCAGAACGCCGGGGTGGCGCTGAGCGGGGATGACCTGATGAACCTGTCCTCCTCCCTGCAGAGCAATATCTCGTCGGCCATCGGTGGCGTGAGCTTCTATGATCCTGAGCTTATGGCCATTGGCGGGACCGACGCGATGCTGCTGCAATACGTCTACACCATGGCGGGGATCGATTTTACCGGCATGCAGGTCTATATGCCCGTGGGGACGGAGCTTGCGATCTGCACACTGACCTCCTCCGCCGAAGATATCAGCGCAGGGGCGGAGGCCGTGGGGATCATCATGGGAAGCCTTGAGCTCCAGTAGGCCCACCCTCAAAAAAGCGCGCCGTTGTCGTCAAACGGCGCGCTTTTTTCGTCCAATAGGTAAAAGGAGGTGAGCGGCGCATGGCGGCGGACAGGAATCAGGGCTGGCGGGAAGCAGCGTTGACGGGTCTGGTAGAGCGCCACAGAACCGCGCTCGTGCGTATGTGCTGCCTGTGTCTGGGCGATGCCTCGCTGGCCGAGGACGCGGCGCAGGAGACATTTTTCAAGGCCTACCGGGCACTGGACAGCTTTCGGGGAGAGTGCGACGAAAAGACGTGGCTGATGCGCATCGCCATCAACACCTGCCGGGACATGCGGCGTTCCCGCTGGACAAGGCATGTGGACCGGCGCGTGACGCCGGAGATGCTTCCCGAGGCGTCGGCGCCGTTTGAGGAGCGGGACGAGGAGCTGACGCTCGCGCTGATGCGCCTGCCGCCCAAGCAACGGGAGGCGGTGCTGCTGCGCTACTATCAGCGCATGAGCCTTGCGCAGACCGCCCAGGCGATGGGCGTGACGGTTTCCACGGTGTCCAAGCAGCTGGGCCGCGCCCTGCGAAGCCTGCGCGGCATTCTGGAAGGAGGGCGCGAGCATGAATGAAAGGAACGTATCGGAGCGGATTGTCAGGGCCGTGGACGCGCGCCTGTCAGGCCTGACAGGCGACCCGTGGATGGCGAAGCATGTGCTGGCGCGCGCTGAGGAGGAACTCCCGAATCGCAGAAAAAAAAGGGCCGTGGCCCTGATCGTGGCCGCGGTGCTCGCACTGGCGGGCATGGGCGCGCTGGCGGCGTCGCTTCTGTGGCGGGAGCAGGCAGCGTCCATGAAGCAGGTCGAGCAGACCGAGGGCGACTACGCGGGCTGGGCCATCGAGGATAAGGCGGCGCTTGTGCGGGCGCTGGTGGATTCGGGATACCTCGCGCAAGGCGGGGAGACGGAGCGCCTCTTTGACGAGGGCACACCGGAGGCGGAGCGCCACGCCATCGCGGACGCGCTGCTGCTCGCCCTCACCGGTCAGACGGAGGTGGCGGAGATCAGCGTGGACATCATCACCTACGCCGTGATGGGCGCCGAGGATACCTGGACGCCGGAGGAACGCGTGTGGTGGCAGCAGGTCACCCGGAAGTTTGACGGCGACGACGGCGCGGACGACACGTTCCTCGTGCCGGATGACGGCGTAATCACCGAAGCGGAGGCCGTCGCCGCGGCAAGGGCGGCCATCCTGTCGGCAAAGGAGCTGGCGCCGGACGCACTGGACGCGGCCCAGCCCGTGGCGGACCTGTACGTGACGCAGCAGCAGCCGGACCGGCCACGCTGGAACGTGCAGTTCAAGCTCTTTCGGGAGGGCAGCGACAGCTATGTGGAGCGGGTGTATTCGGCCGTAGTGGACGCGCGCTCCGGCGAGGTCCTGTCCGACCCGGATACCGGCGTGCCGCATCCTGACGAGGCCGCGGCGCAGCAGTCCGCCGCCCGGCGGACACGCCGCTGTTCCAGGCCATCGACGCCATGGGGGAGAGCGTGCAGCGGGATATCGCGTCCTTCGGGGCGTGGCCGCTGTCGCTCAAGGCCGAGTATGCGCGGGACATCGCGCCAAAGGTGCGCGCCATCGTGGACGGCGGCGACCTCGCGCCCCTTTGCAGAAGCGAGGACCCGGACCTGTATGTGATCGCCGCGGCGGCGTATGACTACGGCCTGCCCGGCGAAGGGGACCTTGCGCAGGAGGACGCGCTGGAGCGCGCCCGCGAGACGGTAAGGGAGCGCTTCGGGCTCTCGCAGGAGGCGCTTTCGCGCTATACCGACGTGCTGGTCTACTTCGACGCGACCGGCCCGGACGCGCCCCTGTGGCGCTTCGTCTTTCAGCCTGAGATGGGCGCGCGGGACGCCCTGGGCCAGACGCAGTACGATCTGCGCTACCGGGTGGAGATCGCCTCCCCAGCGGGCGACGTAGCCTCGGCGGAGGCATTCAAGCGGCAGATCCCGGTCTATGATCTTTCGTATCTGATGAATCTGTATTAAACCGGCGCGGAGGCGTTCTCCTGCATCAGGTCATGCACCCGCGTCATCACGGGGATGGCCAGCTTCAGCGCGGCGGGCGCGTCCAGGCCGCGCTCGGCCAGCACCAGCTCCGCCGTGCGCCCGGCGGAAAAGCGCAGGCGTTCGTCGGCGCGGCTCACGGCGTCAAACAGACGGCCGGGGTCGGGCAGGAAGCGGGTGTCGATGCGCATATGGATGCCGTCGGGCCGCAGGAACAGGTGGCTCACGCCCAGCCTGCGCGTCACCCCGCGCAGCTGGGCAATGCGCATGAGGTTCTCCACCGGCTCGGGCACGTCGCCAAAGCGGTCGATGAGCTCCTCCTCGATGTCCATCCGTCCGGCTTCGTCCTGAATCATGGCAATGCGCTTGTAGATCTCCACGCGCAGCTTTTCCTCCGGCACGTAGCTCTCCGGCAGGAAGGCGTCCACGGCCAGCTCCACGCGGGTGTCCAGCTCCGGCGTGACCTCCACGCCCTGCGCCTCGCTGACGGCCTGCTCGATGAGCTTGAGGTACATGTCGTAGCCCACGGTGCTCATGTGGCCGCTCTGCTGGGGGCCCAGCACGTCGCCCGCGCCGCGGATCTCCAGATCGCGCATGGCGATGCGGTAGCCCGCGCCGAACTCCGTAAACTCCCGTATGGCCGAGAGGCGCTGGTCCGCCGTTTCGGACAGCAGCTTGCCAGCGCGAACGGTCAGGTAGGCGTAGGCCTGCCGGCTGCTGCGCCCCACGCGCCCGCGGATCTGATACAGCTGGGAGAGGCCGAAGCGGTCCGCGTCAAAGACGATCAGCGTGTTGGCCTCCGGCACGTCCAGCCCGCTTTCCACGATCGTGGTGCAAAGCAGCACGTCATACGCCCCGGCGTAGAAGTCCAGCATCACGTCCTCCAGCGCGTTTTCACGCATCTGCCCGTGCGCGATGCCGATGCGCGCCTCCGGCACCAGCTGGTGCAGGCGGTCGTACATCTTTTCAATGCTGCGCACGCGGTTGTAGAGGAAGTACACCTGCCCGCCGCGCGCCAGCTCCCGCCGGATGGCCTCGCGGATCACGTTGTCGTCGTATTCCATCACGTAGGTCTTGACGGGCAGGCGTTCCTCCGGCGGCGTTTCCAGAATGCTCATGTCGCGGATGCCCGCCATGCTCATATGCAGCGTGCGCGGGATGGGCGTGGCCGAGAGGGTCAGCACGTCAACGCGGGTTTTCATGTGCTGGATGCTCTCCTTGTGACTGACGCCAAAGCGGTGCTCCTCGTCCACGATGAGCAATCCCAGGTCCTTGAACTGCACGTCCTTGTTGAGCAGGCGGTGCGTACCCACCACCAGGTCCAGTTCGCCCTCGCGCAGCTTGCGGACGATTTCGCGCTGCTCCTTGGGCGTGCGGAAGCGGCTGAGCATGTCAAACTTCACAGGAAAGCCCGCGAAGCGTTTTTTGATGGTGTTGTAATGCTGCTGCACCAGAATGGTGGTCGGGGCCAGAATGGCCACCTGCTTGCCCTCCACCACGGCCTTGAAGGCCGCGCGCAGGGCCACCTCGGTCTTGCCGTAGCCCACGTCGCCGCACAGCAGGCGGTCCATGTTGCGCGGGCTTTCCATGTCGGCCTCGATCTGGGCCACGCTCTTTTGCTGGTCCTCGGTCAGCTCGTAGGGGAACAGGTCCTCAAACTCCCGCTGCCAGGGGTTGTCGTGGCTGAAGGCGTAGCCCGTCTCCTTGGAGCGCCTGGCGTAGAGCTCGGCCAGGTCGAAGGCCAGCTTTTTGAGGCCGGACTTGACCTTGCTCTTCTGCCGTTCCCATTCCTGGCCGCCCAGGCGGTTGAGCTTGGGGGCGGCGTTTTCGGAGCCGATGAACTTGGTCACCCGGTCGAACTGGTCGGCAGGCACGTAGAGCTTGTCGTTTCCCGCGTACTGAATCAGCAGGTAATCGCGCCTGGCGCCGTCGTTTTCCAGCTGCACCACGCCCTTGAACAGGCCGACGCCGTGCAGGTCGTGCACCACGTAGTCGCCCGCCTTGAGGTCGGTGAAGGAGGCGATGCGCTCGCCCGCGGTCTGCTTCTTGCGGGCGCGCTGGTAGGCGGTGCCGTAGATATCGGAATCGCTGATGACGCACAGCCCCGCGGGCAGGTTCACAAACCCCTTGGTATAGGACACCGGCAGCAGCAGCACCTCGCGCGCGATGAGGTTGCCGTCCAGCGTGGCGCAGTAGGAGGCGGGCACATGCTGCGCCGCGAGCGCGGTTTGCAGCCTGCGTCCGCGCGCCTCGCCGCCGGTGAGCAGCACCACGCAGGCGCCCTCCTGCTTCCATTTGGCGATATCCTGACACAGCGGCTCCAGCCGGCTCTGATAGGGCATCGAGGGCCGGGAACCAAAGGCGATGGCCTCGTCCGGCGCAAAGCGGCCAAAGGTGCCCACCGTGTCGCTCAGGCACACGGCGGGCCGCGCCTTGAGGTCGCTCAGCAGGTTTTCATAGGTGAAGCGCAGGTCCTTCTGCGCGTCGAAGGCGTCGCCGCGCAGCCGTGCGTCCTCGTACGCCTCCGAAAAAGCGTCCGCGGCGGCGCGCAGGCGGACCTGATACTGGTCCGGCCGGTCCAGCAGCACGATGGGGTCGTCCAGGTAGTCGGTCACCAGCGCCGTATCGTCCAAAAGCACATTCATCCACATGGGCGCGGTGCGGATCACCTGTCCCGCGCGCACGCGGTCCACGTCGTCCAGGTGGCGCTTCCAGGCGGCGCGCGCCTCCGCTCCGGCCTCATCGGAGCGAGCGCCGTCGTCATTCCCCTGCGGCTGGGCGAGCAGGTCCTCCGTGGCCTCCAGCGCGTCCAAGCCGCTCAAAAAATCGTCCAGCGAGGACAGCCCGTCCGGCCCCGGCGCGGCATGCTCGGGCGCGGCGGATTCCATGGCGTGGCCCACGCCCTTTTCCAGCGCGGCCTTCAGCCGGTCTGCGGCGGCCTGAGCATCGGCCACGAGGCATTCGGTGGCGGGGGCGATGCGCGCGCCCTTCACCCGCGCGATGCTGCGCTGGCTGATGCAGTCAAAGCGGCGCAGGCTGTCGATCTCGTCGTCAAAAAACTCGATGCGCAGCGCGTCGGCGGCGTTGGCGGGGAACACGTCCACGATCGCGCCGCGCATGGCGCACTGGCCCCGGCCCTCCACCATGGGCACGCGCTCGTATCCGCCGCAGATGAGCGCTTCCATCAGCCCATCCGGCGCAATGCGGCCCCCTTCTGACAGCGTGATGGCCGCGCTTTGAAAGCGGGCGCGGGGCGCGCAGCGGTCCAAAAGCGCGTCCACGCTGGCGCACAGCACCTTTACCCGCCCGGCGGTCAGACCGTCCAGCACGCTCAGGCGCTGCCACGCGCTGTCGCGGCTCATGGCCGCGCGGCTGAACTGGATGTCGCGCGCGGGCAGCATGGCGCATCCGTCCCCGGTCAGGCGCTCTATGTCCTGCGCCTGGCGCTGGGCGATCAGCTCCGTAGGCGCGACCAGCAGCACGGGCCGCCCCGTGGCATGCGAAAGCGCCGCGGCCAGAAACGGCCGCTCTCCTTCGGCGATTTCGTACAGGGCGGTGCATCCGCCCTCCCCGATGCGCTCCATCAGCCGCTTCCAGGCGGGCAGGCTTTGGTAGGCGGTAAAGAGGCCCTCGTTCATGCGTCGGCTCCTTCGGCGGGTTCGGGCGGTTTTTTGGTCTTTTTGGTATTATACTTGCACATGGCGCTTTCGATGCCGTTTGTGATGTACTCAATGATGGCGTCGGCGGCCAGGGCATAGGCGGCGTCGGCGGTCTGCTGCTCCTCGCCGGGCAGGTAATGGCCCAGCACCCAATCGGCCAGCTCGTAGCCGGGCCTGCGCTGCCCCACGCCTACCCTCAGGCGGGGAAAGTTCTCGTACCCCAGCAGGCCCACGATGCTGCGCATGCCGTTATGCGTGCCCGCGCTGCCGTTTTTGCGGATGCGGATGGCTCCCTGGGGCAGGTCCACGTCGTCGTAGACCACCATCAGATTTTCCGGAGGCAGGCGGTACCAGCGCACCAGACGGGAGACGGCCTCGCCGCTCAGGTTCATATAGGTCTGCGGAAGGGCCAGGATGGTCTTTTGCCCGGCGATGAAGCATTCGCCAAGCAGGGCCTCGTCCCGCTCCCGCCCGATGGTCACGCCCAGCTTGCGGGCCAGCGTGTCCACCACGTCAAAGCCCACGTTATGGCGGGTGTGGGCGTATTGGGCGCCGGGGTTTCCCAAACCGACGATCAGGTACATGGCGTTTTCTCCTTTGAATCAGGCACGCGGTCAAGCCGCGGGCGCCGCTATTGTAGCACATCCGGAGACGGGCGCGCAAGGCGAACCGTCAGGCCTTTTGGCGCTTTTCGCCGGCGCGCGCAAAAAGCGGACGGTCCAGCGCCAGCGTGGCCAAAAGCACGTACAGCGGCGCAAAAACGAACAGGTAGCGCGGCCAGACCTCAAAGAGCAGCAGGTAGGCCGTGGCTCCCAGAATCGCCAGGGTGAGCGCCTGCGCTTCCGGGCGGCGGCGGCGCGCAAACGCCGCGACCGCGCACAGCGCCAGCACCGCCAGCCACAGGCCCTGGGCCAGCGTGTGGCACAGCGGGTTGAGGCTGCCGCGGTGATGGTAGAGGCTGCGAACAAAAGTGCTCAGCGCATCCGTGCGGCGGGGAATCTCCAGGTCCAGAAAGCTGGAATTGGCGGCGAAGCTGCCGTCGGCATAGGCCTTATACAGTTTAATGGTGAAAAAGCGCACATTGCCCCACAGGCCCTTTTCGCATACCCGCTCCCAGGCCCTTTGCAGGTTGGCCCGCTGGCGGTCGGCCAGGGATTCGAACGACTGGGAAAACGCCACGTCGTCCGGGGAATGGCCGCCATAGGTTTCGCCGTTCATGCCCATCATGAGGTAGTGCGTTTCGCTCAGCTGCTCCTGAGGGACGGCACCGCCCGCCAGGTATGCCGTGGACGCGCACTGGAACACCTGCCCCGGCACGGCGCCCAGCACGAGCGCGGCCAGCACCGCCAGCGCGCGTTTCCACGCGGCAGCGGAAAAATCCCGGCGGCCCAGAAAGCGGCACAGGCCGAGCAGTCCCAGCGCGATGAGCACGATCAGCACCGTGGGCTTGACCGCGGCGCCGGCAAAGCACGCCAGCGAAACCAGCCCCCACCTGAGTGCCGGGCGGCGCACGGTCAGCCACGCGTAGATCGCCAGCACGGGAAACAGCACGGCCCACGTATCGGTGTAAGGGTAGAGCACATAGGGCGACAGGGCGATCCAGAGGATGGAGACCGCCGCGGCAAATCCCCTTGCCCAGCGGCTTGGGGTGATGCGCTGGGCGCAGCGCACCGTGAAATATGCCGTCAGGTTCAAAAGCACCGCGTCCAGGTAGGGCAGCACCACAAACGGCACCGCGAGCCCCAGCTTGACGGCCACCCACATGGGGACGGCCTGCAGGATGGTCAGGGGCGCATTGTTGGGGCACAGGCGGAAATAGTCCGGATCGGTGAGGGCCTGTCCACGGGCCAGTTCCTCGGCCGTGGTGTAGACATTGGCGATGTCCCAGCCCATCTTGTACCAGGCGCAGCGCGCCACCACCAGCTGCACCGCCAGCACCGCCGCAAACACCAGTATCGCCGCCGCATAGCCCGCGAATTCGCCGACCATCAGCGGAGCCTGCTCCGGGCCCTTGATGTCATAGACGGTACTCTTCTGGGTATCGACCGGAAAGGTATCGACCACGATGCGCAGAGGCGCCTGCGAATAGAGCGTATCGGTGATATTCTTGTCGCCGTAAAGCACCGGATAACGCCCCAGCTCGTAAATCCCCGCATCGAACGAGGTCAGTTCGTACCGTTTGCGAAGCACCTGCCTGCGCCCCTCCTGCCGGAGCGTATCGAGCGGCGATTCGGAGAGTATCTCGATGCTGCCGCCACCCGTCATATCCGTGCCGAAGGTGGGGAGTTCCACCACCTG
>OLRD01001654.1_pt1 | contig 11987 bp, 14 predicted proteins | sample 1672051 | NCBI WGS metagenome assembly OLRD01 (sample SAMEA3136640, study PRJEB25190) | human gut metagenome | biome: human gut; feature: human-associated habitat; material: faeces | place: Austria | collected 2013 | reverse complement strand
AACGGCACGTTCTTGCCGCTGCGCTCGAGCGCGGCGCGCGCCGCATGTTCCAGGCCGCCGCAGCACGGCACCTCCATGCGCGCCACGGTGACCGACGCGATGTCGTTGGAGGCGAACAGGGCTTCGAGCTTCTGGCTGTAGTCGACGCCGTCGAGCTTGGGGCAGCCGATAAGAGTGATGCGCCCGCGCATGAAGCCGCGATGGAAGTCGGCGTAGGCGAACGATCAGCACGTGCGCGCCCGCGAAATACGGCGCCTGCACGGGCGCGAGCTTGATCTCCACCGGCCACTGCGAAAGCTGGGAGGGCGTTTCTTCGCAAACCGGTTCGGCGACGGGGGCGGAAGCGGAAGGCCGGGCGGGCTTCGCCTCAGGATCTTCGGACGCGAAGAAGCGCGAGAGCGATCCGGGACAGCCGCCCGACAGGCGTGCGACCGAATTCTCCTGCGCCGTTCGAGCCTTGACCGCAGCCTCGTCGTAGGCTGCCGCCTCGCGCTCCACGAACGAGATGGCGCCGGTCGGGCACGCGGGCAGACAGTCGCCCAACCCGTCGCAATAGTCGTCGCGCAGCAGTTTTGCCTTGCCGCCCACCATGCCAATGGCGCCCTCGTGGCAGGCCGCCGCGCAGGCGCCGCAGCCGTTGCATTTTTCTTCGTCTATGTGAATGATTTTGCGTAGCATAGTTGCATCCTCCCGCTTGACTTTCTTCTCTGATTTTACTAGATTAAACAGGGAAATACTGTTGGAAATACAACAAATAGGGAGAAAAATATGGAAGAATATCTGCCGGTATTGCAAAATACGGCGCTGTTTGCCGGGCTTTCAGCGCCGCAGCTTCTTGAGGCGCTGGCCTGCCTGGGCGCCCAAAAGCGCAGTTATGGCAAGGGCGAGGCCATCTTTCACGCAGGGCAGCGCATTTCCTGCATGGGGGTGCTTTTGTGCGGGCAGGTGCATATTCAGCGGGAGGACCACTGGGGCAACCGCAGCCTGCTGGCCGAAATAGGCCCGGGCGAGCTGTTTGGCGAGGCCTATGCGGTGGGGGAAGAGCCCATGTGCAACGACGCTGTGGCCTGCCGGGAAAGCGTGGCCCTGCTGCTGGACACAGGCCGCCTGCTTGCGCCCTGCGCGGCTGCCTGCGGGCTGCACGCCCGGCTGCTGCAACGCCTGTTTGCCATATTTGCGCAGAAAAACCGTGTGCTGGCGCAAAAGCTGGGCTGCCTTTCGCAGCGCACCACACGGCAAAAACTGCTGTATTACCTTTCGGAACAGGCCAAAAAGGCGGGCGGGGGAAGTTTTTCCATTCCGTTTAACCGCCAGCAATTGGCCGATTACCTTTCGGTAGACCGCAGTGCCATGTGCGCAGAGCTGGGCCGCATGCGCCGCGAGGGGCTTTTGGAGTTTAAGCGCAACCGCTTTGTGCTGAAATAGCCTGGCCGTGCGGCCCTGCATGTGGTTATGCCGGGTTTTCCGGCAACAGACCTCATCACGGCTGTGGGTGTGGCGTTCACGGGCGTTGGCCAGGCGGCAAAGCAGCTGCAGAAATCATACAGGCCCCCGAAGCGCTACTGGCGCCGGGGGCTTCCGTTATATGCCTCGGTGTAGAGAACAGAGCCGATACAGCCAAGCACAATATGGAGCACAGCGCGCGCTCTGCTTTTTGGTAAAGTGGAGAAAAGTGTGGTCGAAAGTGTGAACAGAGGGGATAGAAAAAGCCCGTGGAACGTTGATTCCACGGGCTTTTTTGTGGTGGAGTACGGGACCGGGAATCCGAACCGAAGGCTGCGAAAATATCGGTCAGACTCGCAGTCTGGCTGCCGTTCTTGTAGTTGTAGGTGAAGACAAGTCTATCATCGAACACGTAGATGGAGTTGAGGAAGATGTCGATAATCTGCCGCCGATAAGCTTTATCGTTCGGGTCACCATAGCGGAACCGGGAGATCCACTCGATAATATCCTCCCGGGTGTACTGTGGGTGTTCCAGTTCCGCCTGCAGGATGCTGGCTTTCACATTGTCACGCAGCTGTTCCAATTCTTCCAGCCGCTGGCGGGTACTGCTGGTGAAGATGCCTTGCTGGATGGCATTGAGTATATTCTCGATCCCCCGCTCGGTGTCGGCTAACTGACGGCGGAGCAAGGGCAGGGAGTTATCCTCGGTATTTTGCAACACCACCAGTTCGTCTGCGATCTGGGCAATGAGGTCATCCTGGAACACCCGCTGGATAGTATACATCACGGCGATATGCTCGATCCAGTCCTTTTTCACGGCCTTTTTGTGGCAGCCCTGCTGCCGCTTAGCGGCTCCACACTTGTAATAGCGGTGGATGGTGCCGTTGCGGCCTTTCCCGCTTTCTCCAATCATCATCCGACCGCAGTGCCCACAGAACAGCTTGGTGGTCAACAGATACTCTTCTTCGGCTTTTGTCCTGGCTGGGGCGTGCTGGTTCTTTTTCATTCGTTCCTGCACCCTTTCAAACAATTCTTTGGGGACAATAGCGGGGATCGCATCAGGGATCACTACATCCTTGTATCGGTATTCTCCAATGTACTTCCGGTTTTTCAGCAGGCTGCTAAAGCTGTTTCTCCGAAATTCATTGCCTTTTCGGGTCAGCAGATGACGCTCGTTGAGGGCCTCGATGATTTCCCGTACTGTTTCGCCGTCTGCATATCGCTGGAAAATCTCCCGCACCACCGGTGCAGTCAGCGGGTCGATCCGTAGGCGGTGGTCCTCCCCCAAACGATATCCAAGGGGGATGCTGCCGCCGTTGTTCTTTCCCTTGAGTGCATTTTCACGCAGTCCACGATTGATCTTCTGGGCCAGTTCTGCTGAATAGTACTCCGCCATGCCTTCCAGCATAGACTCCAGAATAATACCCTCTGGGCCGTCAGAAATCTGCTCCGTCGCAGAGATGACCCGCACTCCGTTTTTCTTCAGCAGGGATTTGTAGTGGGCGCTGTCGTACCGGTTGCGGGCGAAACGGTCCAGCTTCCAGACCAGCACCGTGTCGAACAGCCCTTTGGCGCTGTCCCGGATCATCCGCTGAAATTCCGGGCGGTTGTCCGTCTTGGCGGACAGGGCCCGGTCGATGTAGCTTTGCAATACCAGAATACCGTTCCGCTGGGCGTATTCATTGCATTCCCGCAGCTGTCCCTCGATGCTTTCCTCTCGCTGGTTGTCGCTGCTGTATCGGGCGTAGATGACTGCTTTCATTGGCATTCCTCCTTCTGGTCACTTGCGGGGTTTGGGGCGCCGCCCCAAGATTTGCGTTTGGTGGATATCCAAACGCTATGCTAGCAAAATCAGTCGCGGCAGATAGGGCGGCTTTTCAGCTCAACACAGTACCACAGGAACCTGCTGAAAGCTATCACCAATCTGCACAACTTTTTCTGCCAAATCTATGCAAAAGAGTACCGGCTGGGAAGGAAGATCCTTCCCAGCACGGCGGGAGTTCTCAACCCTGCTGCTCCCGTTCTGCACGCCACTGTTTCAGGGCGGCTTGTCCTTCGTCGCTGGCAAAGTAGGCTCGCATCTGCGGCAGCAATGCGCGGGCCAGACTTTCCACCGCCGTTTTGGGCAATTGCTCTGTCTGGTTTGTCTTGATGACCTCGGTGGCAGGCACCCCTCCTTTCCTGTAAGCATATTCTTCTTTCCCAGTCGGTATAGGTGGGTGGTAAGCGATAGCTTGCCACCCCCTATAGTCCCCCTCCATGAGACTGCTTGACCAGAAAATTCGTGTTCCCAGCATAGCATCCGGGAATTGCAATTTCAAGGCTTTTTGGGTATACTGTAAGTAATCATATTTTCGATAAATTATAATTTCCATAAAATCACAGCATACAGGAGACGATACACAGGAGGATACATGGAAGGATACGCCTTTGTAACCAAGGAACCGCTGTTGGGGCCTATTGTTCTGGCCCTTCGGGTGGACGTGCCGGGCCGGAAAGAACAGCTTTGGCTGGGAGAAGAACAGGATGTGGAGGCTGCCCTGCGGGGTAAAGAGCGTCCGCTGTTCCTGGCCCAAACCCGCCCACTGGGAACCTTTTGGTGCGAGTTCGGGCAAACTGCCGCCGAGGGCTGGACAGAGGCCATTTGGGCCCTTTCCGACGCCCTGACGGCGAAGAAACGCTCCCAGCGGGAAGATTGGGAGCAGGCCGCCGCCCAGCTTCTTTCCCAGCAGGCAGAAGGCAACGGCACCAATGCTGCCGCCTGGTATGCGGCCATTCAGATCTGGGAGATGTATCTGCGCTGCCGCCGGGGCCGGGACAGCCAGCAGGCGGCCCAGGCTCTGCGGAACTATGCCCAGCTGCTAACACTGCCTTTTGGCCAATACACCCCGGAGATGGTCCACTGGCTCCGGGACAAACCGGTGATCTCTGTCTGGAACGACCGTAGGGACGGAAAGCTGGAGGTGTGGTATTCCCAGGGGCAAACGCCTTTTGAGTGCGCCGTGGTGAAGGAATCTCTGCGGCCCTCTCTCATCTACTACCGCCAGCGCATTCTGGACGCCGGGCTGCTCATGCGCCGGTGCAGCCAGTGCGGGCGCATCTTCTTCGGCCCGGACGCCCGCAGCACTTTGTGCAGCGACCGCTGCCGCAAGGCCAGCCGAAAGGCCGCCAAACGCCAGTTCGATGGCCGGGCCAAGGGCAAGGACTACGAGCAGGCCTACGACCGGGAGTATATGTTCTGGTACAACCGCATCACCAAACTAAAAAAGGCCGGCGCACCACCTGAACAAATCGGGCGGGCGCAGGCCGCATTGAAGGAGTTTCGCAAGGAAGCGCTGATTCGTAAACAGCAGGTCAAGGAGAAAAAACTGCCTGCCAGCCAGTTCATTAGCTGGATGATCGGGCAGGAGGCGGTGATTGAGGGGATTTGTGAGGAAGGCGATAAGAAACAGGTGACTATGATAAGTCACCCTTGAGATATATTACAAAATTGTAGTCAGAATTGTAATTTTCAATTGATAATAATATAATAAGTGTAATAATTCCAGGGTATAGTTGAAATTGAAAAGGACTGAGAATATGAAGAAGCTTAATAGACTTTTTGTAATTGGATTGATTTTTCTTCTTGGTCTAAGTGGATGTTCCACGCCACAGGGCTCATTATCGACCTCTTCACAATCGATCGAGTGTATTCATCACTGGATATACGATGAAACAAGCAATTCGAAAACATGTGAAAATTGCCATGCAACTGAAGAATATATTCCGAGTGGATATTTCCTTAGTGCGGCACAGATAGAATCTGAAAGTGCAAAGGAATATTTTAATGAGAAACAAATTTTTTGCACTTACGATGAAAGCGAATTTGAAAATTTCAACTCAAATAAAAGTGCATCTGCCGCACAAAAGCTAATTGATTCGAGCAAGGCTTTTTATGTTGCCCCTGGAACCACTTGCGAAATTCTTGATGATAGTAATGCACTATCTCCGCAATTGCATATAGTTTTAACATCTGGAGACTTTAACGGTACAAGTTGTTGGACATTAGCGGCTGTTTGCGTCAATGATGAATCCTTGGCTCAATACAACGAATACAAAGACGAATATGAAAACAGAACCGATGAAGAAATACAACAGTAAATAGATGACTTTTATGATACCTCTGATAATATTTTTCCGGGAACCGATAGTGAATCCAAAGGCAGCGATTCAGATAGTGGCTGGGATGTGGTCACTAATGAGGACGATTTGAAGTATGCAATTACTGCAGCCCAAGAAATTGTTAAGGACGAATTAAAAGACCCGTCTTCCGCGAGTTTTCCTTGGGATTTTTCGGAATACATAGTTCAGAAAAAAGGATTTTTATGGAAAGTATCGGGATATGTTGATGCCGATAATTCCTATGGATCAACAAAGAGAGAGCATTGGACCGCTAAATTTGAAATGGGGAACACTACAGGGAGCGAGTATAGTATATCCAATTATAGTGTAATGTTTGATTAACTAAATTTTTGAGAACCCGCCCAAAAGAATCTTGGGCGGGTTCTGTTAATTATGTTTGTTGACTAGTACTTCATCAAATAAATTCGCGGAATCTTTTAGATACCCCATGTCTTCCAGAGACTTTTTTATTGCTTCCTTTTCATCAAAAGTCAGCTGGCAAGCAATATGACTTATAATCAATTCGCAAGTGTCCATTCTTTGCGCTTCATTGCTTCTTTTTTCTAGCTCTTTTCTATCTAGAGCGAGTAGGTAATCGTTTGTTCTTCCGTGTTGGTATAAAATAACACCATCAATTTGAGGATAAGAAAGAATAGCCATATCGCACTCATAAATATCTAAAGCATTAAAGTTGATGGCATTGATAGTCGCCTTGCCTGTTTCCTCAATTACAAAGACGAATTTGCACTTTTTCCCTGGGTATTTTTCCGAAGCTTTTTTCACATAGGCATTGTATTGCTTCATATGCTTTGCTAGGCTAGCTGCTAGCGATTTATACAGATTATCAATCTTTGGATTTAACGGTTTTATGAGTGGATTGACAAGACTTTTTCTATTTAACTTTTGATAAGGCGTATTTTGTACTTTTCTTAACAAGTCATTACCTTTAGCATCTCGATATATTGATATTTCAAAATGCTCTATCATATATACGACATCTTCTATCAAGATGATGCCATCTGGACATTCTTCACCTGTTATTTCGGAAAACTTATTGATGATTTTTTCAAAGGCAATGCTTTCTGATAGGTATTCACATTGTGCGTTGGATTGTTTAATGGATTCGTATAGCTTTTTTAGTTCGTTTTTTGCTGCCGTCATCTCATCACTACCTTCCCAGCTGACACACCACAAATTAATCTTGGAAATAAAAAACAAATCCGAACCCATCGCCAATCGGCACAAGGTTCGGATTTGTTTGTTGTGGTGGAGAAGAGGGGACTCGAACCCATGACCTCACGGATGTGAACCGTGCGCTCTAACCAGCTGAGCTACTCCTCCACAGCGAAAATGATTATAGCATGAAATGCGGCGTTTGTCCAGTCCTTGCAAAAAATTTTTTGAAAAGGCTTGACTTTTGAATTGCGTAGTGTATTATTGTATTAGATACTTAGTACAATAAAACAAAGGGAGGGCAGAACATGGCATGGGACATTCGGGCCGACAGGCCCGTATATTTACAGCTTGTAGAGCATTTGCAGACGGCGGTGGTAACGGGCGAATATCCGCCCGGTTCGCGCATTCCCCCTGTGCGGGAGCTTGCGGGCCAGGCGGGCGTGAACCCCAACACCATGCAGCGCGCCCTGGCCGAGCTGGAGACACAGGGCCTGGTGGAGACACACCGCACCTCTGGCCGCACGGTGACAGAAAACCGGCAGACGGTAGAGGATATGAAACAGGCCCTGGCGCGTGGCTGTGCGGGGGAATATGTAAAAAACATGGGGCGGCTGGGTATTTCTCAGCCAGAGGCGGCCCGCATGGCTGCCGAATATAAGGAGGAATCTGTATGAACGAGATACTGGCCTGCAAAGGGCTTGCAAAACGCTATGGCCAGGCTGCATACCTGCGGCCCGCGCTGGATGGGGTGGATATCTCTATTCCTGCGGGGCGCATCGTGGGCCTGCTGGGGCCCAATGGCTCTGGCAAAACCACGCTGCTCAAGCTGGCGGCGGGCCTTCTGGTGCCCACCGCGGGTACCATCACGGTGTGCGGCAAGGCGCCCGGCCCGGCCACCAAGGCCATGACGGCATACCTGCCCGACAGGCCCGCGCTGCCGCGCAGCCTGCGCGTGCGCGACGCCATAGAGCTGTACCGCGATTTTTTTGCCGATTTCAGCGAAGAGAAGGCCGGCGCCATGCTGGCGGACCTTTCTATCGGCCCGAGGGATAAGCTTTCAGCCATGAGCAAGGGCACGCTGGAAAAGCTGTACCTGGCCCTTACCATGAGCCGGAAGGCGAAGCTCTATTTGCTGGATGAGCCCATCGGCGGGGTAGACCCTGCCGCGCGGGATTACATCCTTTCCACCATTATCCGCAATTATGCCGAAGATGCGGCACTGGTGCTTTCCACCCATCTGATTGGCGACATTGAAAATGTGCTGGACGACGCACTGTTTTTGCAGAACGGCCGTGTGGCATTGGCGGGCAGCGTGGACACGCTGCGGGAAGAAAACGGCAAAAGTGTGGATGCATTGTTCCGGGAGGTGTTCAAATGTTCGGGAAGTTACTGAAACATGAGTTCAAGGCAACGGGCCGCACCTTATTGCCGTTATACGGCGGGTTTGTGGCGCTGGTGCTGGCGGCAAGCGGCATGCTGTGGCTGGCATGGCGGTTTGGTGAGGTGCATGTAAACGGCAGCACGGCCATTGTGCAGGGCAACACCATTTTTGGCATCCTTTCCGGCGTGTTTACGCTTGTGGCCGTGTTTGCCATGCTGGCCATTGTCATTGTGACAGAGGTGCTTATTATCATGCGCTTTTACCGCCTGCTGGGCGATGACGGGTACTTTTGGTTTTCCCTGCCTGTCACCCCGGCGCAGCACATGATAGTTAAACTGATTGCCGCCATGGTGTGGTCTTTTGCCAGCGTGGCGCTGTTTGTGGGCGGCATCTTCGCATTCGTGCTGGTGGCCAATAGCATGGAGAACGGCGCCGTTCTGGCAGAACTGTGGGCCGCGCTGCGCTTCACCACCACTCTGGGGCCGGTGTTTGGCGTTCTTGGCCTGTTTGTGCTGGCCTCGCTGCTTAACATGGCCGCGGGCTGCCTGCAGGTGCAGCTGGCCTGTGCGCTGGGCATGCAGTGGCCGCAAAGCCGCCTTGGCGCCAGCATTGGCATGTACGTGCTGTTGAGCGTGGCGACGCAAATTTTGTGGACAGCAGCCACTGTGGGCGGCGGCGTGTTTCTGGTTGCCAGCGGGCCGCATATCACAACGCTTCCGGCCATGGAGGTGCCCCGCGTTCTGATGACGGCCACGGGTGGTTTTTGCCTGCTGTGCTTCATCCTGTGCGCTGTGTATTTCGCTGTGACGCGCTGGCTGCTGACAAAACGGCTGAACCTGGCATAAGCCTGCCACGGAAGAGGAGAGAACGGATGGAACGCGCACAGAAAACAAATTTTGCCTGCCTGATTGCCGCCAGCTTGTGTTTTGCCGCGGCGCTTGGCAGCGGCAACGGGGCCCTGTTCGGCCTTGGCTGTGCCTGCCTTGCACTGGGCCTGCAGGCGCTTGCAGGGAAAGAAGGTGGCCGCCCGTGCTGACAGCAGCCCGTCTGTTTGTGGCCGCCGGTGCGGCTGTGGTGGTGTTTTTGCAGGCCATTGGCATGTACGACACCCCGCTGTGGCGCCTGGTGGGTGCCGTGGCGGGCACCGCGCTGGGCCTGTGACGCTTGTGCGGCCGTGCCGCAGGTGTTATACTTTTGAAAAGGCCGCCCCGGGCGGCAAAGCAGAACAAAGGAGACGCGGATATGGAACCAATGCAGTATGTATGCCCCAAATGCGGCAACACGCAGTATGAAAGCGACCAGTTCCAGGCCACAGGCGGGAACTTTGCCAAAATTTTCGATGTGCAGAACAAGAAATTCATCACCATCAGCTGCACGCGCTGCGGCTACACCGAGCTTTACCGCGGCCAGACAGAAGACGGCTGGAACGTGCTGGACTTTCTGATGGGCGGCTGAGAGAAAGCCGCCTGTGTGCAAAAACCCCCTGTGCAAAAATGCACAGGGGGTTTTCAGTTCCCAGAAACACGGCCGGAACACGCGGCACTATGGTTTTATAAACACATACTCCGCCGGGCCGGAACGGGCGGGGCAGAAGCGGTAGCCCTGCTCGCAGAAGCTGCGCAGCTGCCCGGGGCTGTGCACGCTGTTTTCCGCCATCCAGCGCACCATGGCGCCGCGCGCCATTTTCACATACACGCCCTTCTCCACCACTTTGCCGCTGTGAAGCTGGCCGAACACGCACTTGATGCACTGGGTGCCGGGCGGCAGATGACGGCGCACAGCGCGGGCATATTCATCCGAGGCAAGGTCTATCAGAACGTTGTCGCCCTCCATTGCCTGCCGGGCCAGGCGCGTGCCCCAGAACTCGTACAGGTTTTTGCCGCGCGGCGTGCACAGTTTGGCCTGCATTTCCAGGCGGTAGGGCACCACGGCGTCCAGCGGCCGCAGCACGCCGTACAGGCCCGAGAGAATGCGCACATGTTCCTGCACATAATCGAAATAGCCGGTTTCAAACACCTGCGGGGCCATATATTTGTATTGGATGCCGTCGTAGGCCAGCAGTGCGGGCGTGGCCGCGCGCGAGGGGCGCATGCGGGCATACTGTTCAAAGGCGCGCTTTGCCAGCGCGTCTGAACAGCCCATCACGCGGCGGAACGCCTCATACGGCATTTCGCGCAGCACGCCTGCCAGATATTCCGCATCGGCCAGAAAGGCAGGCATGCCCGCCGGGGGCAGGGTGTCGGCGTCCTGCACCATGTTTTTTGCGGGTGAAATGATAACTTTCATACGCGCCGCCTTATTTATATTTGGGCTTCGGGGCATAGTGCTCGAAAATTACCGCGTCGTAATGCTCTTCCAGCGCGGCAATATCGTCGCCGGGTTTTGCCGTCCAATACACGGGCATGGCGCCGCAGGCCTCGGCAAAGCGGGCCAAAATTGTCTTTCTGCCCGGCCCGTGCGCGATGAACTGGGGGCGGGCAATGAGGTTGGAAAGCAGGTTGCCGGTTATAAAATCCAGCACGGGGTGGCCAGAGCCCAGCGCGCGCGGGGAATCGGTGAGCTGGCCGCGCAGAATATCGGGCGCATGCTTGCGAAACCAGGCCACAATGCGCGCATCGAAGCTTTCGACACAGAAGGCGCCGCCATACTTTTGCGCATAGGCGCGCATCAGCGCAAGGCCCTTTTGGCACAGTTCTGCGTTGCGCGGGCCGGTTTTCAGCTCGATGATGATAGGCGTTTTGCCGGCCACGGTGTCAAACACTTCTGTCAGAAGCGGCATGTGCTCGGCCGTGCCGGCCAGCGGCATTTCACGCAGCTGTGCCAGCGCAAAGGCGTCCACACGGCCCTGTATGCCGCACATGCGCGCCAGGGTGTCATCGTGGAACACCACCACTTCGCCGTCCTGAGAGAGCTGAATGTCCAGCTCCATCCCATAGCCGTTTTCCACGGCCGCCGCAAAGGCGGGCAGGCTGTTTTCCGGCACGCTTTGGTCTTGCGCATACAGGCCGCGGTGCGCATAGTTCACGCCGGAAAAGGGCGCGGCCTGCGCGGCGGTAAAGCGCCCCGGCTTTACGCACAGCCAAACCAGCACCAGCAAAACGCCGGCGCAGAAGACAAACAGTTGCATATCGTTCCCTCACATCCCGTCTAATTTACCATGCGGCGCAGCCAGGCCGCCGCTTTGCCTCCCTATTGTACAGCCATGCCGCGGCCGGGTAAAGGGTTTTCTTTCACAAATTCGGGAAAATCGGGCGCATTTTCACAATTTAGACATATCGAACAGGTAGTATTAGGTTGCGGAAAACGGCGGCGTGCACGGCATGTGCCCCACGCGCAGGGCGCGCGGCCCGTTCCTTCGCATACAAAACTGTCGGAGTGCTGGCACCAAGGAGGGTTTCGCCATGGCAAAGATTTTAATCGTGGACGATGAGCCGCGGATTCGTGAATTGATCGAAGAGCATCTGGAGCACGAGGGCTACCAGTGTACCCAGGCGTCAGACGGCGCCGCCGCGCTGGCCGCGGTGGCTGCGGGTGGCATAGACCTTGTGATTTTGGATGTGATGATGCCGTTTATGGACGGCATGACATGCCTGAAAGAGATGCGCCTGCGCGGGATGGATGTGCCCGTTATCATCCTCACTGCGCGCGGCGAGGAATATGACAAACTGGAGGGCCTTGGCGCCGGGGCGGACGACTATGTGGTAAAGCCGTTTTCTCCGCGCGAGCTGGTGGCCCGCGTGCGCGCTGTGCTGGCGCGCACCATGCGGCGCGACGGGCAGGGCGCTGAAAGCTTTGTATTCGGCGGGCTGGCAATAGACACGGCAAG
>OLRD01001653.1_pt1 | contig 11993 bp, 6 predicted proteins | sample 1672051 | NCBI WGS metagenome assembly OLRD01 (sample SAMEA3136640, study PRJEB25190) | human gut metagenome | biome: human gut; feature: human-associated habitat; material: faeces | place: Austria | collected 2013 | reverse complement strand
CCGCCATATGAAGATGTAGCTCAGCCGGAAGAGCAGCTGACTTTTAATCAGCAGGCCGCGAGTTCGAGCCTCGCTATCTTCACCAATTGCTGGGTAGCTCCCGGCTGATGTGTGTGCGTGGGCATTGCCACACAAAGAACAAAAACGCCCGCTGAAAACTGCTGGCGCTGCCGGGTATACACGACAGCTTGCAAACCCCCAAGAGGTGGGAAGTAGCCATGACTCCCACCGAGCGCTATCCCGCTGAAAACTACCGGCATTAGTACTGGTGTGACAATCTAAGCGGGAAATGCCTTTTTGCGGCATTAGTGTTCAACGGCCAGCACGTCGGCCTTCCAAGCCGAAAGTACCGGTTCGAATCCGGCATGCCGCTCCATTTTCAACGACATTTTGGTTTTCACAAACAAAGCAGAGACACCGAGTCAATGCAAGGAGTCCCCGCAGCAATGCTGGGACTCCTTCGTCGTAAGGCTGATGGTTTGGGAGAGCCGCCCTCCAAAACCGGAACTGATTCCGGTTTTTATTAAAAAATGTACCTTTGGGATATTTCATTTTTCGAAAACTTAGTATATACTATGTATATACGATGAAAGAGGGATTCCCCGTGGAAATGCCATTGTTTGCCCCATCACCAACACCATTGACATACTCCCACAGCTCACGCAGTGGGATTCTACCCACCCATGGCCGCGAGATTGTGCTTCACTGGGGCTGCTAGTTTGGCTAAAACCGACGCTCTTGACTAGGAACGAACTCCCCAATATAATAGAGTTAATCTTTTTCCCAAAAGCAGAAAAGGCAGGAGGAATTATACGGATGGAGAACTATTTCTATTCCAAACGATTTGACTATAGAGGCACTGACGTCCCATGCGTCTTTACGTTTGACCCCCAGACAGAACTGGTATGGCTTCAGCCTTGCGAACAACTCTATATCGAACGAGGCCACAGCACTGACACCGATGAATTTGACCACGTCTCCTTGCTGTGCGGCGCATGGGGACGACGCGAATGTTCCTCCCTTGCACAGGCAAACAGGCTAATCCAGAGGCATTACCCCGTCGAATGGTCCTACGGGATTTGTTTTCCAGAGATTTCTGAAGATTAAAAAACAGCCGGAGTTTCTCCGGCTGTTTCTATTTTTCAAAAGACTCTGAACAGGCTGGATACTTCCAGATATACTGGATAGCACGTTTCCTCCATCTCCAAGGGATACTGGAATAAGAGTTCGTATTGGAATGAGCCGACGACCATGATTTGATGGAGTTCCATGTATTGGACCCCATCGTTGAGAAACGAGGCGCTGGCACTCAGCCCCGTATTAGAGACCTGGTACTCGTTGAGCATATAGTTTGATTTTCCGCTGCCCATCGTGTTGACATAGTCAAGCTGGGTAAGCTGCGAAAAATCCATTGGCATATCGCTGACGGTGATACGGTAATTTGCGCCCGTTTCCTCAGACACCGCAACAAAACAGCCGTCTTCAATACCGGACGTCCAAGTCGTAGGAACGGGAAACTCGAAACTGCCGTAGTCGTTATAATACATCGTGTACCCATCCGGGATTGGCGACGGCTTTTCCCAAACGAATGTATCAAAAAGCGCTGTAAACTGGTTCGCGTATTCCTGGTAGTTTGCCGCCGGCGTATATGCTGAAACGCGTATTAACGTCTCCAAGTCCCATGTGACGAGCTCGAAATAATCGACGGCGTCAATCTCATATACGACTGCGTACGATGAGTTCGTAAGCCAGGAAAAGGCGCCGAGAAGCCCGCCCGCAGAGGTAACGTCGTTTGATACATTGTCTTGTGTCACCAAATTCAAGGTCGGGTCATATGGAGAAACCGAAAACGAAATAATGGAACCGTCATCGTCCACGTAACTATCGGCGCCGCTTTTGACGACAAATTGCCAATCCGCCGGCACGTCCATCGAAAAACCGTATTCGTCGTTCGTATACTGGGTTGTGGGAAAGTCTAGCAGTTCTGGTTCCTCGGATGCTACCGGCTCCACATCTGTCCCCTCTTGATACGAAGGAAGATTCGTATTCATAGACTGAAAGAAGCTGATGAAGAGAGCTGCCATGACAGCAAGCACAATCATTATCAGGAACCAGTTTTTCGGTTTTCTAGCAAAATCTCTTGGGTCTTTCACTTTCCATTCACCTTATTCCCCAGGAAATTATAGGCGCTGTCCTGTTCTCCTCGAATCTCCTCCAGTTTTGTCTGATGGTCTTCCCCCGTAAACTGGCAGTCAAACTCCGAAAAGGAGATATTCTGTTTTCGCGCTTCAATCCGCTTTTTGAGTTTTCCGGATTCACCTGTCCTGGTCTTATCTTTGTGTTTTTGGGGCTTCAGCTTATCTTTTACCGACTGATTGGGACGTGGGGGCGCAAAATAGCCATCATCATTATTGCCCTCTTTTTTGTTGTCAAACACACGGAAAGCAAGATGAAATCCTACCCCAATGGCCGCGAGCGCGGACAACAGCATAACGAGTAAAAACACGATGTCATAAGGTGTCATAAAGTTCCCTCCTTGCTTAAAATGAGTTGGTCCCGATACATGGAACCGCTTGATACATTGAGTATGTCTGTTCCGCAACAAAAGAAAGAGGCTCCCACAAATTGCGGGAGCCTCGCTCGTTTGTTAGTCTAACCAATCTGAAGCAAAATCGTCTATATCGTCCTGCGGGGAGTCATTGGCTATACCCGTATCGACTGCTGCGTCATCACTCGTATCGGGCGCCGTTGCAGTATCGTCGATACCATCATCAGTCGGATTGTTCCCAGCGTCAACCGCATCGGCGTTGCTATCCTCTTGAGCAACGTTATCGAATACAGCGTCATTGGAATCGATGAAATCAAGAGCAGAGGCGTTATCAACGGCTTGGTTAGCCTGAGGCGCCTCAGCGTCAAATTGAGGGGCATCATCAGCACTCAACAGCGTATCGTTTGTCAAATCGACGCCGGCGACTTCAGGCATTTCGATATCAGCCTCTTCAACCGATGCGGCGTCTGGGAGGTCGGCGTCACCATCGTTTATCTGGATATCGTCTTGAAATTCCATGTCTGGAGCCGTCAGCTCTTCCATGGATGTATCCACATCAAGGCCGTTGTCGTTGGCGGTGGCGACGTCATCAGGGGCATTAGAGTCGTCTGCGAACAGGGACTCGTCATTGTTCGCCTGGTCGAATGTGTCGTCAGTCATATCGGACGACGTCGCATCAACGTCGTCAAGGTCGTTTTCATAAGAGACATCGACTTCAGCGAAATCGTCGGCCATAGCCGCAACATCCACATCGTCGAAATCTACGTCGATATCGTAGTTATCGATATCCATCATCGTACGGAACAAGCTGTCGAGGTCGTCTGAAGCGTCGCTGATAATATTAAGCATCCCGTCATCGAGCGTGTCGAAGTCTTCGTAATCGACATCCTCTTCGTCGTCCTTACGGTCAGCGTCTTCCTTTTCCTCAAGCTCCTCTTCTTTTTGTTCAGTATCATAGCTTAACCGTTCAGCGACTGTCATGTCTTCAACGCCAATCGGGTCCGTGACATCGAGTTCAATGTCGTCGTAATCATCCGTTTCGTCGGCTGCCACCAGTACATCATCTTCTGGACGGTCAACACGGTCGCGTTCGGTTGCGTCTTTGTCGATTGACGCTGCCACGTCCCGCATAAGGTCGGGATAACCATCGATAACACGGCCAACTGTGTCAATAACGTTTTCCAGGCGGTCAAGGTTTGTGTCTGAGACGCCAGCTGCTTCCAGACGTTCCAATGTGTCTGCGATAGCGGCAGAGTTCTCATAGCCGGTAGAATCAAACCCATATTCATCGATACGGTCCGCAAAGGGTTCCATGACGTTTTCCAAAGCATCTACGAAGGAGGTTACAAAGGGGTTGTCTACTCCTGTGTCTACCGTTTGCTCAATGATAGACTCAATTTTGTCAGCGACTTTGTCCGCAAAGAAATCTACAAGCGTCTCCTGCACGGATACCATACAATCCGCGATAAGGTTTATTGAGCCGCTATCAAGGTCACGGCCTCCGCTCACGAATGACTCCAGCTCGGACGCAAACGCATCTACGATTGTGGAAGGGTCCAAACGATATTTATTTTCCTCAAAGAAATCCGTCGCGAAACTATAGGTGCTGTCAGGTTTATCTCCAACAGCAAGATACTCACGCATGGCGGCTGTGACGTCTGCCGTTGTCATTGGGCCTTGCAGCACACCGCTTGCCTGGTCAGGCGTCACACGGAGAAAATCATCGCCTTGCCCATCTACACGCATCCAGAAATGTTCGCCGTCCACATCCCGGAGTACCTCGTCTTTGTCCACCGTATCCCAATCCAGGTCAGGCGAATTTTCCCGGCACCCGAAATTCTCGTTTCCAACTTCATTGGAAGCAAAATCCCGGATGGCTTCCCTGGTCGCTTCAATATCCTCTTTGGAAGGGATATCTCCAATATCGCGGTCTTCGATGGCGTCACGGTCAGGAGCTGTTTCTAAGTCTGCTTTCTCCTCATTGTCTTCGTCCGCTGTATCCCGAGAAGTAGTATCGTCCACTGGGGCATTATCCGTATTATCGCTAGACGCTGTCTCTACATTGTCATGCGCGTCTTGTCCATCGATGTTATCAAGAGTACCGTCATCATCTACGTTTTCAACCCTTTCAGTATCGTTGACTGCATTGTCGTTCTCATCAGCGTCATCGTTCTTAGAAGTATCGTCGTCTTTATCTTCACCGTTGACATCGACGTCTTCGGTATCGTCGGCTTCGATATCGTTACCTGCAGAATCTGATGTCTCTACCGTCTCCGAAGTGTCATCGACGTCTGCATCGGTATCATCCGTTGAATCGTGCTTTTCGGTATCGTCCTCCTGATTTTCGACATCATTCTCGTCGGAGGCGATATCATTCTCTGTATCAGCGGCCTCATCGTTTGTTTCGTTGTCTACGTCATTTGACGTAACGTTATCATCGCCGTTTTCAGCGTCAACGGTATCCTTCGTATCATCTTGCGGGTTCTCATCGTCTTCATAGTCGACGTCGTCATTTTCCGATTCTTCGTTCTGCTCTACGTCGTCCGTTTCGTCCTTGGAGTCGTTGGAAACGTCGTTTTCTTCGTCTACGCGCTCCAAATCGGGGCCTTCCCCGTCCTCCCCGTCTCTGGTTACGTCCTGAGATTCATCGCCTTCCAGGGCCTCCTGAGGCTCTTTATCAACGTACTCAGAAACATCGTTTGTGTCGTCCGTAGATTCGAGGTCTCGTTCCTCTGTGGCAACGTCTTCTTGGGAGTCGTTTTCCTGGTCGACGTTGTCGTTCGGTTCCGTATCTACGGAATCGCTGGAATCGGGGTCAAAGTCCTTCATGATTTCGGAAACATCGAAACGGGCGCTGTCGATTTCGAATTTTCCAACGTCTTCTTTTCCAAAAATCGCGGGATACTTGTCTACTGCGTTGGGGACAGCGTTTTTGATAGCGTCTTTCCACGCCTCTACCCTATCTTCCGTTTGCACTCCTGGACGGACGTCTACCTTAGCCCCATAGCGGTCAATGGCTGCGCCGGCTTCCTTGGGCCAATCCTTTGATGCAAAAGCGCGTTCCAAAGTGTTGTCTACACTGGGGCCTTTGAAATCTACGGATTTACATACCCTATCAATGCTGCTGACATCCAGCTTTGTAACGCCAAAGTAGGGGTTGTCAATTTTACCCTGGGAATATTTTTCCACAGAGGTCGCGATAGCAAATCGAGGCGATGCGTCAACGTTCCTGGGATTGGAGCGGTCAACAGAAATTTGCTCTTTCGCACTCTTACAGATGTCTACCGTGTTACTCAAGGTTTCCAAACGATTTGAAAGTGAATCTTTCAGAGTTGAAAGCTTGTCAATGCTGTTATCGACCAACCCAATGAACTTTTCGTTGTTCGCGACATCTTTGGGGGACATGGAATCCCGCTGTGTATCCAAACGGTCCTGAAGATACTCTTTAACAGAACTCAAATACTCATACCGTTCCGAAACAGACTCAAGCTGGCCTGCAGTCTCGGGAATCAACTTTTCAGTCACATACGGCTCATGTTTATCAATGAAAGCCAGGGTGCGGTCTACATACGCATCCATCACACTGTTGGAAATCCGCTCTTTGACCACTTCCACTGTAGTTCCTTGGCTTTTCGCGTAGGTTTCGATAGCAGCGCTGCCGAACTTGGAAGCGGAAATATCCAGTGACCGGAAATACGGCTTCTCCACGCTGTTTTTGGCATCTACATCGTTTGTGCTCGCTGTGACGTTCGTGGAAACCGTCTTGCCAAACGGGTCTACCAGATACGTGCGCCCGTCATTCGGGACATACACCATACGGATTGACGGGACCCGCAAGGTCTCCATATCACCGTTTTCTCCCCGATACGTAACACTCTGCTCATACTTTGCGCCGCAGGGACGGACCTCCATCTCAATGTCTTTGATAATTGACCCTTTAGTCATGTCCGCGCCCATATACCGGGCAAATCCAGGATTATTCTCATTGATAGTGCTTTTATCGGTAGACGAGCCGCTGTTCTTATCTACAAAACCATTGTCATAGAAACGCTCGGAAACGTCGGCCCAGACACCGTCTGGAGTATCCACATGAGTATAAAAGCCGCTTTTCTCTGTATCATGCTCCACTAGCTTGTCTACGTCTTTCTCGCTGACATCGACAGCCGCGGGGAAATGCTTATCGAAAAAGGTAACAGCAACTACTTCAACGATGGATTCTATCAGGTTTCCTCGGGTCCATTCAAGGACATCCATAAAAATTTTGCCGCCGGAGACCATTTTACCATCCGCTCCGGGTTTTCCCTCTTTATAAGCGGCGATATCCATTTTCAGCTTATCAAATGATACGAATACATTCCGAAAGCCATACCCCTTTTCGCGCATGGCTTCATACCGCTCTTTGGCGATATCATAATCGGTTTTTGGCTCAGAGTCGACTTGATTGTCTTTTTCTTGAGCTATTTCTTCCCGGCTCATCATTTCCGGCTCGCGAGCCGTTTCGACGTGGTCAGGTTCCGCTTCCACGCTATCTGGCGTGTGGATAACACCGTACTCTGCGACTCCTTCTTTACAAAGACGCAGCTCCTCAGCAATACTGTCAAGCTGGCGTTGGGCATTATCAATTTCAAACCGCGCTTCAAAAAGTTCGTTACTGGCTCCACGAATATCTTCCACGCTGTCATGGATATGGTCCACAGCCTCCCATTTGGCCTCCAGGTCAGGAAGCACTTTGAGGGCAGCATCCCGAATGTCCATCAGCCGGCTATACTCAGCCGCCGGACCTCCCCGGCTGTCATCGCTATCTGTGGCCGCGTCCATATCAGAACGCACCTCTCCCAGTTCTTCAGGGGTCCATTTACGCGGGTCTACTTCGTATCCATCCACATCGCGTTCGCCGCCGTGGTACAGAAGGACAGTATCCGCTTGTTCCCGCCAATCAGGAGAGTCGTTTTCGCCGGCAATGATAGCGCCGGCCCGCAAAAAGCAGTCGTATTCCTTGCTTTCCAGTTCGTCGATTCGCGCATCGTGCTCCATGTCCCCGTTACGGGGTCCAAGAGCATCCAACTCTTTGATATACCCATCGAGCTCTTTAGAAAGCGGCAAATCGTCTTTGACTGCCTGCTCGATATAATCCATTGCATTGACGACAGCCGAGTGGATTTCCATACCGCCGGCAAAAGCAGGGTAATCTGTATTGTGAGAGTCAATACTCTTCGCTACGGCGTAGTCCATGACTACGTGGGCATCTTCCCGAGCAGAAAAGGGCAGTTCGATACGAGCCGAAGCCTTATCGTCTGCGGCGTCGGTGAGATTCCATTCCTGCTTCCCTACTGCAGCGCCTTGCTCCGCATATTCCCGTCCAATGTCCCGGGTAACGGATTCCACTGAGGCTTGGTCCGCTTCCATCGGCGCATCAACTTGCTCTCCGGGGGCTTCAACCCTATCGGGCGTTGTTTCCAGACGGATTACGGCAGCCTCAAGAACGTTAAATTTTTCGGCCATCAGGCGCAAATTCTCATCGGACGGGTCAGCGCGATATTTTTCCTCAGCGTCTATCGCCTCTGCGTACGCATCTCCCGTGTCACGAAACGGTCCAAAATCTTCGCGGTTTTCGAGGTCGATAAAATCCCCCATCGTGCGGCTATCGACCTTGTTTCCAAGATACATGTCGATACCGACGTTCGCAAGCTCACGCTCAAAAGGGCTCAACCCTTCTTCGCCAGCTGCACTGCGGCCCTCTTTGACAATATCGATGTTATCCGCTTTCAGCGCGTCCAATTCAGGACGCTGTACCGCATGCAACTCGTTGATGCGTTGTTCGGCGGCAGCAACGTCTTCTGGCGATGCTTTCGGGTCATCAGCTATCGCGTTATACGCATCATACGCATCAAACCGTTCGCTTTGAAGGTCAACGAGGCGTTCGATATTATCGTGGGCATGGGCGCAAATACTATCAGGATTCTTATCGGCGACAATTTCCATCATATGGTATTGTTTATCGTCGAATCGGGATTCGTAGTTCATTTCCACGGACGTATAATTGCGCAACACCTCTGGCCGTTCGATATAGGTATCAATACCAAACGACTCCAGACATGGACGAGCTATTGCGAAATCTGCGAGACCCGCTACCTCAGGGTCACCGTCAATAGCAGTCGCCACCAACACGGCATCAGAAAAGGAAAGGTCATATTCGGAGCTGTAGTCACGAATCGCAGCTACTGACTCTCCTATATCACGGTCGGGAAACGCCGCTGAAATCGCTGACACCAAGGCTTCCCCAATGTTCTCTTCTAACTCCTCAAAGGTCGGTGGGTTCCGAGTGGCGTCGACGAAATCAATGCTATCCATACCATTCGGCATATTTATCGCTCCTTTCAAATCAAGGATGATTACTGACAGAAGTATGTTTGAAACACATACACCAATCTGCTTCAGAAGCGGATGCAACCTCGAAAATCCTACATACTTCCTTTGCAAGCCATATCATGATGAACGGAGGATAACAAATGGAAATTCGCCATATGAGAATCACGAACTTTCGAGGTCTAAAATCTGCCGATTTCACACCGGAGAAGATGAATGTCTTCCTGGGCGCTTCTGGCAGCGGCAAAAGCAGCATACTTGACGCACTGCGTTACGGCATCACCGGAAAACGCTGTCCGAACCAGATTCACTCCAACGCGTTTGATTCTACTGTGACAGTAGAGTTCGAACGCATTGGACAAGTCCACAGGCGCATCACTAGCGCTGGAAAGAGCGAGGTGTATCTCGCGGGGAAGAAGACAACCGCCAAATCCGTTGACGAACAAATGGAAACGGCTTTTGAAGTACACCCTGCCGATATCAATATGCTGACGTCTTCTCAGGTCCTGGAACACGCTCTTGGGAAAGACCTCGCCGAGTACCTGTTAAACAGCGGGTTCTTGGCAAACGATATGCCGTACAGCCGGCTGTTGGCGCTCAACCCTCTCGACAACTATGTGGCCGACGAACTGGAGCGCACGATGTTCCCGCACTCTGGAACTACACGTGACCATGAAAATGTCACCCTGGAACTTATCGAGGCTGCTTATCAGCAATACCGGTCTAGCAGGCCGGCTCTGAAGCGGATGCTCGCCGACGAAACAGCAAAAGCTTCCATGGCTGCAAGCGCACCCACCAGGCGCCTTGAGGAAATCACCCAAGAACTGACGGACAACCAAGCGAAGATAGGCGCAGAACGTCGCGCAGCGCTTGAGTATCCCAAAGCGGTAAAAGAGACGGAAAGCCTGACAAAAAGCATTTCGGAAACAGAAGCTAAACTCGCGGCAATGTCTTCTGTCAAACCCGTTACCGAACGCGAGAAAAAGCTGGCGGCCTCTAACCTTACCAACGCGCAAAAGCTGGTCAACGATACGATGGTCGCTATTGCTTCTGGCACCAACGAAATCAAGGTGTTAGAAAAGACTTTACATTCCCTCAATACATCCGTGTGCCCTATCAGCCAGAGTCTCGTATGCACCACAGATAAAACGTCCGTTAAGGAAGAGCTTACCGCTGCTCTGGAGATGAAACGCGATGCTGTAGACATTCTTCACGATAAACTCGAAGGATATCAGCAGACGGTCCACGATGCAAAAGAGGCTGTAGACGCTTGCGTTGCCCAAGAGAAGGCGTATCAGGCCAAATTGGACCTGATGAAGTTACTTTCCAGTTTAAAAACCGTGAAGGTGACCATTCCAAAAAAGCCTGACCCAAAAACTCTCGAAGCCCTTGAACATCGCAACGAAGAGCTGCGTAAAGAACAGGCCGACGCGATGCAGTATGAAATCATCAAATCTCACGCCAAACGCGCTGAATCGCTGAAGACAGAACTTGAGGTTGCCGAAACACTGGTCAAAGAGTTGGCGCCAAACGGTGGTATCCGCAAACAGGTCCTGGCGCACTCTATTGGCCCAATGGAAGACGTTTGCAACGAATGCATGAAAACCCTTCTTCCGAAATACAGACTCCTCTTTAACCCTGATGACAACTTCAACATCACAGGATGTTTCTTTGCCCGGTATCACTTTCTCCTTTGATGCTTTATCTCGTGGAGAGCAGCTGTGCGTTCTTTTCATCCTCATGTTGATGTTGAACCAGGTGAATCAAGTTCGGATTATCTGCATGGATAATCTGAACGACCTGGACGTCGAAGCGCTGAAACGGTTTCTGAAAGTCGTTGAGGATGTGGACCCGTCCTATTACGACCACATTTTCTTATCCAGTATCGACCACGAAGGGTTTATCGAGGCATTCGATAAATGCAAAATCGACCATGCGATTTTCGAATGCCATGCCAAGACCATCTCAAAGTGGACCGCGCCAGGAGCGGGGTATTAAGAAGAACAAAAAGAATTTCCAAAACGAAGAAAGGTCACCTCATTGAGATGACCTTTCTTTTTTGCTCAATATTCTATCCCGACATTTTACTGTGCGGGATTTTCAGGGTCGCTTACAACGGCAACCTCAGTCGCAATCAACGACTCAAAGCGGTTATGAACACCATCTTCGCGGACGCGATTTGCGGTTTCCATGAATCCAGTACAGCAAACGATGTCTCCACGCTTGAGGTTCATTGCGGGATTTGTCTGAGCACCAAAACACGTGACACGCGGGAAATTCGTACGCCCGTCAGATTGAACACGTAGAGTGATAGTTGCACCAAAAGGACGGGTTGAACCTGGACGGGTGATGGGCCGAACGCTTGTCACCTGGCCCAGCACACACACGACATTTTCGCTGTCAGCCTTATGATTGCCGATGCCGCGGATACCCGTCAGATTTTCCATTTGGGTCAAGGTCCGCGAAATGGTCCTACCGACCAAAGTCTGATACAGCCGGATTCCATTTGGGGTCTCGCGACGGCTTGTCTGAATGGTGCCCTCCACATGAACACGAGGGTACTCCTTGTCTTCCAAGGAAATGCTGTTGTCAATGGTTGATGCGATGTCTTCACCATAAAAGGCGACGTTGGGATAGTCGGCATCGTGGACTTGTCCTTTTACAGCAATAGTCAGGACAATAACATCGGGGCGGGGACGATATTTATGGACCACGCTTCCCGTGAGCGAAAATTGATTGAGATACTGGATGTCGTTCTGAGGATTTACAGCGATTACTTCCTCCATACGGGGAACCTCCTTTGGAAATTTTTATGGTTCATTGAATCAGGCTAATTGGCCTTTTGCGTATCAGACGTCTCCAAACGCGAAAACAAGGCCGTAAGAAGCTTCTGATTTGAGTATGGAAGAAAATGAAAAAATCTATATTTCGGCACAAGAATATGCAGGCAATAGATATTTCGCACTTGAAAAATGAGGAAATGCCTGCTATGATTGACGCAGATTGAATTATTCCGAGATACTATGTCCCCGTGCCACCGACCCTGTCCAATCTGTGCCACGAATCCTGTCCACTCTCG
>OLRD01001650.1_pt1 | contig 12007 bp, 12 predicted proteins | sample 1672051 | NCBI WGS metagenome assembly OLRD01 (sample SAMEA3136640, study PRJEB25190) | human gut metagenome | biome: human gut; feature: human-associated habitat; material: faeces | place: Austria | collected 2013 | reverse complement strand
ACCGTTGACAATTTCATTAAGGGGATTGGGCGCTACCGATACAGCGATTATCTGTTGGAGATTATCAATGCAACGCCATTCTTTCGGAAGAAATCTGAGGGAGAGGTCTACGTCAGCCCTTCCAGCGAGGCCCACGGCGAATGGGACTGCATTTCCAAACAGTATCAGCTGGATTTCAAATTGATTGCCAGCAAAACCGCCATGCAGGCTAGGAGCATTTTTTCTTCTCAAATCTACTACGACAAAGGGGTAACTACCTATTGCGGTTCTCGGGTTGATAGCCAAAGCAAAAACTACCATCCGATAGAGACAACACGGATTTTTGCTGCGTTGCGTCCATTGTCCCTGGAGGATTTGCAGCGTATTCGAGGACAAGAAGAGTACGATAAGCAAGCGGAACGGGACGTTTCTTGGCTGCTGAAAACATTGGAGACAGATAAAAACCTCTTCTTGTTTTTTCCGTACAATTTTTACTTTGATGAAAACAACAATATTGCGCTGGGGCAGGACCTTGCAATACAGGGGGTTGAATCGGATTTTCGCCAAGCATTGGCCTACCGATCTGATTGTTGCCCCAACCGAGACACCTATCTCTCTTTCCTCTATGCGCGCCAATTTATAATAACCGTTTGGGAAAATCCTTCGCTGCGTTTTGTTGATGCTATTCCCATAAGAGTCCATTATTTATGAAGTTGCTGTATTTTACGGAAGATATGCTTTTTGGAGGCGGATTAAAATGACCTCTTTTAACATCATCGCCGCCACAACGGAAAACACGGTGGTCACCTCCTACGAGCCGGTGGCAAAACGCTCGGACAGCTACCAGAGCGAGGCGGCGCTGGAGCGGGAGTTTATCCAGATGCTCACCCAGCAGGGCTATGAGTATCTCCCCATCCACCACGAGGCGGACCTGATTGCCAACCTGCGCCTTCAGCTGGAGGCTCTGAACGGCTATCAATTCACCGACAGTGAGTGGGAGCAGTTTTTCACCGGGGCCATCGCCAACCCCAACGAGCACATCGTGGAGAAGACCCGGAAGATCCAGGAGGATTTTGTCCAGGTGCTGCGGCGGGACGATGGGACCTCCAAGAATATCTCCCTCATCGATAAGAAGAACATCCACAACAACCGTTTGCAGGTCATCAACCAGTATGAGGTGAGCCGGGAGCAGGGGGCCAAGCACGACAACCGCTACGATGTGACGGTGTTGGTCAACGGCCTGCCCCTGGTACATATTGAGCTAAAGCGCCGGGGTGTCGCCATCCGGGAGGCGTTTCATCAAATTGACCGTTACCAGCGGGACTCCTTCTGGGCTGGCAATGGCCTGTTTGAGTACGTCCAGATTTTCGTCATTTCTAATGGCACGAACACAAAATACTATTCCAACAGTACCCGGTGGAACGTGGAAAAAGAAAATGAGAAAAAAGGCGCCAGTAAGACCAAGACCAGTAACAGCTTTGAGTTTACCTCTTTTTGGGCGGATGCCAACAACCGCGTCATTCCGGATCTAATTGATTTTACCAAGACATTCTTTGCCCGGCATACCATTTTGAATATCCTGACAAAGTACTGCATCTTCACTTCGGAAAATATGCTGATGGTCATGCGTCCCTATCAGATAACTGCCACGGAGCGTATCCTAAACCGCATCGAAATCGCCAACAATTATAAGAAATATGGCACAATCGCAGGCGGCGGCTATGTCTGGCATACCACGGGCTCCGGGAAGACATTGACCTCCTTCAAAACGGCACAGCTTGCTTCGAAGCTGCCCTACATCGACAAGGTTCTCTTTGTAGTTGACCGGAAAGATTTGGACTACCAGACCATGAAAGAATATGATCGTTTTGAAAAAGGCGCCGCCAATAGCAACAGCTCTATCAATGTGTTACAGCGTCAACTGGAGGATAGGGACGAAAAGGGAAATCCCCATGAATATAAAATTATCATTACAACGATTCAGAAGCTCTCCGGATTTATCAAACGGAATAAAGGTCACGCAGTGTTTAACCAGCATGTTGTGATTATTTTCGACGAGTGTCACCGCAGCCAGTTTGGGGAAAAGGTGATATTTTTTGATATTTTTTGGGGATATGCACGCTGCTATCGTCAAAAATTTCAAAAAATATCACCTTTTTGGATTTACAGGAACACCAATCTTTACCCAGAATACCGGCACTCTTCGAAATGCACAATTCCTGACCACGGAGCAGACCTTTGGCGATCAGCTCCACAGCTATACAATTGTGGATGCCATTAACGACAAGAACGTTTTGCCATTCCGGGTGGACTACATCAAGACAATGGATGTGGACGCGGATATCGATGATGAAGAGGTGTGGGATATCGACCGCAAGAAAGCGCTGGAAGCGCCTCAGCGGATCTCTCTTGTGACAAAATACATTCTGGAACACTTCGATCAAAAGACCTACCGGGGGGATAAAACCTATGTGTTTAATTCCCTGATCAATATTTCTGAGGTAGCATCCGGCAAACAGGACGCCGTGGAGGAAATCAAACGCAAGCAGCGCATCAGCGGCTTCAATTCCATTTTTGCCGTGGCTTCCGTGCCGATGGCGAAGCTGTACTACCAGGAGTTCCAACGGCAGATGGCGGCAGACCCAACAAAAAAGCTGCGCATTGCCACTATTTACAGTTATGGAGCCAATGAAGCGGAGGCCGATGGCATTCTCGATGAGGAAAATTCGGAGGACACTAGTGCTCTGGATCAAAATGCTCGGGATTTCTTAGATTCTGCTATTCGAGACTACAACAAAATGTTCCACACGAATTATGACACCTCCAGTGACAAGTTCCAAAATTACTACAAAGATGTGTCCTTGCGTATGAAGAATAAAGAGCTTGACCTGCTTATCGTGGTCAATATGTTCCTGACAGGGTTTGACGCCACAACATTGAACACGCTCTGGGTGGATAAAAACCTAAAAATGCACGGCCTAATTCAGGCTTTTTCTAGAACTAACCGTATTCTGAATTCAGTCAAGACCTTTGGCAATATTGTATGTTTTCGGAACTTACAAAAACGGGTGGACGCTGCGATTTCCCTATTTGGCGACAAGAATGCTGGGGGTGTCGTCCTTCTTCAGAGTTTCAAGGACTATTACTACGGCTACGTAGGAACAGATGAGAAGCCTCATCCAGGTTATGTAGATCTGGTAGAGGAATTGAAAGAGAAGTTTCCCCTTACCCAGCTGAGTATCTTAGGGGAGCAAAAACAAAAGGATTTTATCGCCTTGTTCGGGGCGTTGCTTCGGATGCGCAATCTTCTCTCCTCTTTTGACGATTTCAAAGGCAAGGAGTTGCTTTCTGAGCGCGACATGCAGGATTATCTGGGCCGCTATCAAGATTTGCGGGATGAATGGATGGAACGCCGCAAACGGGGTGAAAGTGCAGACATCACCGATGATATCGTTTTTGAGGTTGAGCTGATCAAACAGGTGGAAATCAATATTGACTACATCCTGATGCTGGTCAAAAAATACCACGACACCCACTGTGAGGATAAGGAAGTGCTTATCACCATTCATAAGGCGGTGGATGCCAGTCCGGAGCTGCGCAGCAAAAAGGCACTTATTGAAAATTTCATCTCAGGAATTAATGATGTGGACGATGTGGTGAATGAGTGGAACACCTATGTGGCAGAGGAACGGGAGCGGCAACTTGTCCATATAATTCGGGAAGAAAAGCTGCGGGAACCAGAGACACGGAAGTTCTTGGAAAATGCTTTCCGAGATGGTGAGATAAAAACTACCGGTACGGATATTGATCAGCTGATGCCGCCAGTATCTCGTTTTGGTGGTGGCGGGGCAAGGGCCAAAAAGAAGCAGACGGTCATTGATAAACTTAAAGCGTTCTTTGAACGTTTCTTTGGCATTGGAGGGTAGGATTACAATTCAGAATAGGTTCACATAATCATAATGAAGTTGTAAAGATGGGAGCTTGGAGTGCGAGCAAAAAAGCAATACACTTCGCAAAAAGTGAAGTGTATTGCTTATGAATTTCAGTGTCGCAAATTTACAGCAAGCTAACAGACACCCTGAAAAAACTGCGCTTGTACGCAAGATGCATACAAGCGCAGTTTGATGGGAAGCGGTGACAAAAAGATACCCTATCTAAAAAGGAAAAATATTAGCTTTTAATGAAGCGATATTTGTGTTGCCTCAATGCAAAGGCTTGTTCACCGCCCTCGAGAATTTCACAAATATGTTCCTGTATCCCTTTACTATTTAATATACCTGGAACAATTTCGCCATTGTCATAAACGGGGGAATTGTTCTCGATTGAGCCGCCGCGGTATTCAAAGTGGTATTGCTTATTCGGGGCATTCTTGCCTTCTTGATTTGCAACTATCACTAACTCAGCATCACCACCAAGGACGATATTAGCATTATGTGTAACGGTAATAATTTGTCTATCAACCTTCTTCTCTTTAATAAATCGTATCAATTCGTCAAAAATTGATCTGTTGTCAAGGTCATCCTCTGGCTGATCTATAAGAATCGGGCACCTGCTTTCGGCAAGGCTGATAAGAAGTCTAAGCAAGACTAAAGCTTTCTTGCCTGGTGACATATCTTGTATATCGTCATTGTCCATTCTGACAACATAGTCTATGTTGTACCAATCGGATAAGATTTCTCTGAGTGCAGATTCCACAGTATAGCCGCTCTTTAGTTGCAGTGATTCTTTTGAATTATTAAGGATGGACTCGATAAATGCCACAATATGCTCCGTGGATAACGCATCTTCTGTTATATCATGAAGATTAAAAACGGAAAATTTATTTATTGATTTATTATTTAATATTTCTGAAATTTTCCGAGAAAACTGTTCAGCTCGAAACACTTTTCTTACGGAAAACTCCAATTCACCTGTAGAAGACACAGAGCTACTGTTAATGCTATCTACATAAGCATGATATATTTGGCTAAAGGCAGAAAACGATTGACTTAACTCATTCAGCTTTTGTTTATACTGTTCCTGCACGGTGTTTAGGCGGGCCTTGTATTCAGAAAGCTTTGCCAGCCGTTCTCGCTCGTTCACAATAGCAGCGGAAAGTTTGCTAACCCGCTCATTCCCATCCATTTTAGGCTTTAATGCACGGACTGTCTCTTCATATTTACTTATAGCCGACTCAATATCTCCACACTGCTTACGGGTATCTTGTAGAATTTTCTCCCGTTTGGAAGCCCAAGCTTCATCAGCAATCTTTCTTACTTCATCAATGGCATTGTTAATCGACTCATTAAAAATTGAAAAGATACCATTCGGTGAGAGTTTAACTTCTAAAACAGATTGAATCTCTTGTATCAAGCCTATTTCTTTAGTCGCAGCTGAAAGAGTTTCTCGCGATACTTTAGCGTTTTCTACAGCACTTTGATATTCTGCTATTTCGGCCTCTGTGACATCGTATTCTTTACTCAATTGTTCTAATTGGGCATTTAATTTTGCAAGTTCAGTTTCAATTGCCTCTCTATCGCCAATTTCTTTGCATCGCTCATAAAGTTCAGTCCGGTCAACAGCAATTTTTAAGAAATCAACGATTGATTTCGCTATTTTTTGTTTTTGCTCGGAAATTTGTTCACCCATCAAATGGTATGCTTCGCTGCACTTTTCATCCTGTAAAACAATGTCTTGGATAATGGTATCAATTTCCGTAGTTTCCTGTTCTTCGTCACTAAGCCGGTTTAAGTATGTTTGTGGTATATAAACGATTTTTCGGTCTTTACCTCTATCATCACTGCAAACACCATCACGCCAGTAAACTTTTAACTCTGGAATTTGCCTGACATTCGTTGTTGCGGTTTCCTGCTTTTTCTCTACTTGCTTTTCATCTATTGCCATTGCCATATTATGAAGAAGCAGGGATTTTCCAGTTGATTTTCCTCCTATGATACATGTGAGCTTATCACTAAAATAGATAGGTTCAGGTGAGAATTTATCATTCCCTGCTATCTCCACTCGGTCAATCACATAGTATTCAGGCTTTTTATCTGGAACACTGCTGCTAATACGCACACGCTCTTTCGGCTCATAAAGGACCTGCTTCAACCCTTCAAAGGTTGGATCCGCTTTAATCCAGCAAAAGCGATTATCCGCTGGAGCAAACACTTTGTCGTTGCTATGGGCATCGCAGCCATGAATGCAGGGCATTAACGAGCCACACTTTTCTTTAACAATATCTATGGAATCGGGCCCTTCCCCAAGGAAGTATGCAATATCTTTTGGATTAGAAGAAAACACCATGTCAGAAAGTTGATAAATTGCTCTCCGGGTAGCTTCTAATTGGGAAATGTCACCCAAAAAATAGTCACGATGAGTACGAAGCCCAGATGCACCATCTGAACTACTATTTGACACTACAATAATAGTTTTTTCCTTTAATTGAGGATTGTTCTTAAAAACGTCAGACAAAGCTTTCAAGGAAATCACATATTGAGATAAACCTATTTTAAGGGCAGCTTCGTCACTCAATGATTGGTTCTTCTGAAAATCACGGCCTAATCGAATCAACTCATTTTTTGTGGCACCATAATCATTGTGATTATATTCAAATTTTAAATTGGCAAAAAAGCGGCCCTCTAATTCTCCAACAATACTTGGATCAAATAAACAATGTATATTAATAGGGGAATCTGACGCAATTGGTGCCATTCTCAACTCTACATTGGGAAAAACAAATTTGACACTATTGGGGAGCCGTTTATCCTCGCAAACTTTAAGATAATTATCTATGGAAAGATAATCGGTAATTGCAATAGCACAAATCGAGTGTAAAGGGTCACTTCCATCACCTATATAGTCTGCGATAGAAGTATAGAAGTTGTCCCATTTTTCGTTAACAGTTGACCCTGTATACTGATCCTCCTTTTTAGTGCCAGGGGTATGCAAATGCATTTCCCATCTTCGCCATTCTGAGCCTCTATTACTCTCCATAATTGTAAATCCTTCTTTCCTTATCTCATCTTTAGGGAAAGGTAGCCAAACGATAAAATCCCCTTCATATGTGATGAGGTATGTGAACAAATTGTTCATTTCAACTTCAATTTGAGTTCTTGACATGTTAAGCAAGAGTTCTTTTTCAAAATTATATCACAAATCGCCCCATTTCTCAACGAGAAAAGCAGGCACAGAGAGACACCGGCAGCGCCCAAGCTGCCAGCATCTCTCTATGCCTGCTTCTTAGTTAAGGGGCTGGGTAATTTTAAACCCACCGACGAAGCAGATGTGAATCTCTTCTTTGGAGAGGACAGTTACTCGTTCAATCACTCGGTATACCAGGTGGAGTACTCCGTAAGGTCGAGATCTTCTGCGGAGATGAGTTCCATGATCTCCCTGGCCTTGTTTTCTCGGCCCATATCCTGCTTGGCATCCAGTTCCGCATGTTTTTTCATTTGCCTCAGCTGGAGCATTTCGTTGCTGATTTGCTTGATTCGCAGATCTCCGATTTCACTCTCATCCATCGTAAGCAGCCGGTCCAAGTCCTTGTTCAGATCGTGGAGCCTGTTTTCTATCACGAGGGAATTGATTGCGGCATTTTCTCCACCGATACAGTGTATAAGTGCTTCCTGCAGGGTGTCGGCCTTTTTTTCTGGTGGCCTTGAATTAGCTTATTAGCTCGTCAAAGCCCAGGCCGGGGATGTGCTGCACATCCGAGGGCGGCAGGTTGACGGTGACGCCCTTCATGGTGGGAGCGTCCTCGGTTCTGGTGGTGTACTGGTAGTAGAGCCGACCCTTGGTGTCCCTGTCCACCACCATGCGGTTTGGCATCAGCGGATAGGGGGCAGTGGCCTCGCCCTTGCCGTTGCAGATGATCTGGGCATAGGGGCTGCCCCATAGGAGCAGATGGGTCATAAGGGTTCCCGGAACACAAAGGAACTCATTTCCGAGTTCGGCTCATCGTGGAACAGGTGGTACAGCGTATGGTCCAGCGCTTTCTCCTTGCCGCCGTCCTCCTTATAACGGTAGAGGTGCAGCGGAAGCCCCGCCACCGCTTCCGCCAGGATGCGGACGCAGGAGTACACGGCGGTCATCTGCATGGCGGAACGCTCATTGACGTTCTTGCCGGCGGTGGAGCCGCCGAAGAAGAAGCTGTACCCGCTACCGGATGTCCGGTTCTGGGGCTTGTCGCGGGATTTGAACAAGCCGGAAAATATGCCCATAGGCTTGACCTCACTTTCGCAAATCTGTGAAATGAACGGAAAATTTACAACACCATATTGACAAGATACTACATAATGTTGTATCTTATTGACGGAGGATGACGTCATGAAAACATACACGGTAAAGGAAATCGCAGATCTCCTGGGGACAAATCCTGAAACAGTCCGTCGCTGGATTCGGGATGGGAAACTGCAGGCCGAAGCCAATTCAAAGAAAAAGGGCGAAAACAAAGTGATCCTTGAAGAAGCTCTGACCGCTTTTCTAAAGACCTCTCCTAAGTATGCAGCCACACTTGCAGCACCGCTCACTCTGGGGGTAGGAGCCGCTACCTTGGGAGTGCTGGGAGTAACAAATGCGGTGCTTGCTGTACGAAAAGCCAAGGGGCAAGAATTGGAGAATGCGCGTGTTGGCGTTGACTCTGTTTATGCTTTCATTGCTACAAGAATCAGCGAGGAACGCGCAAAATTGGAATCACTATTAAAAAGTCGTGCCGAACTGGATCAAAAAATCCAGATTGAGACTGATCTGTTAAACCAGTTGCTGGATAACCTCAACGGACTGAGTGATGCCACCGCTAACCAACATCCCAAATCTAAGGAGGAAGGAAATAATGAGCCACGAGAATGAGATTTTAGACCTGATCAATTCCAGCGCCGGTAAAGCTGCACCTTATATGACTGAAAAGCTCCGGGTAATAGGCAACGGCAAAATGTCCGCAGGTGTTACTGCCTTAACTAAATATGCTGCAAAAAGCGGCATGGAAATAGGCGAAAAAATCGGTCTGAAGAAAGGACTTGGGCTCGGCATACTCGGTACACTTACTGTAGTTGGCGCAATCAAGATAGCTTTCGATTTTCATCGTAAAAAAGCTGAACGGATTAACGAATTACAGCAGGTAGATCAAGAATTGAAGGTGGAGTCTACTGAACTCGAAGGCACGGAGCAGCCTGATCAGCCAAGCGCATCAGAAAACGAGTCACTAAATTAAGGAGGATTAGCTATGGAAGACTGCATCAATTGCGGAATGTCCCTCAGCGGAGGAGATCTTACGCTTCCGTGGGAGGATGATGACAATCCCTACGCCTACATCATCTGTCCTCATTGTGGGTGTAAAAACACCGTTTATGGTTACGGGGAGGATGACGATTAACCTCCGAAAATCAAATAAACAGCAGCCCTCTGCTGTCATAGACCGACTCGCTGGTGTCGTTGCCGCATCGGATGGCCCGATCAAGGGCCATAACGGTGGCAACGGTGCCATCGATTTTTTCTGTGGATTATTCCTTGTCCGGTTTTATGTTCCCTGCCGGGTCGATTCGAATGTAAATGTTGTCCATCATCCAGCGAAAGACAAGGACGCTATGGGACTAAATGCTCGCCACAATGGGAAACAAGATGATGACAGCATAATCCACCAAGTCCCCGGAAAACAGAAAAAGCCCGGAAAGCCTGATATTATGAGCTTTCCGGGCATAGATACAAAAACAGCCCTCCGATTTGGAAGGCTGTTTTTGTATTAAAGATTGTTCCTTAATATGGTGCTGCTGACCGGACTTGAACCGGTACGGTGTTGCCACCGAGGGATTTTAAGTCCCTTGCGTCTGCCTATTCCGCCACAGCGGCATTCTAAAATACTAATATAGTATAATCGAAAAAAAGCATTTTGTCAAGCCGTAAGAAAAATAGGAGAAAAGGGAGAATCTCAGGTAAAAAAAGAATTGCGGAATCAGGTTGATTGTCGTATAATAAGCCTGCACGGCATATAGCGGCTTAATTTGTAAACATTTTGTTAAATCAGGCATGCTGCTGTCACAAGATGCAGAAAAATGCGTTTTAAATATAGACGCGGCAAGTTTGGGGACTGATATGTTGATTGCTTGTAGTGAACAGGAAGAGATGATAAACCGTATATATCAAACGTATAAAAAGTTGATGCTTTATGCGGCTTATCAAATTCTGGAAAATCAAGAGGATGCAGAAGATGCGTTGCAGATGGCGATGCTTGGGATATGCCGCAACGCTGCACAGATTGATGATAACGTGAGCGAACCGGAGATGCGGTCGTATGTGGTGACCGCTGCACAGAATGCGGCGTATTCCATTAAACGGCATCAGATCCGCCACGGTGGTCAGGATACTTCTTTGGACGAACTGAGAGAAAAAGCCGGTGATGTCGTTCCAGAAGAGCACTCTTTTTTAGAGCAGCTCACCTTAAAAGAGCGGTATCAGGAGGTGGTGGAGGCCATTCGCAGCCTGCCCGAACTATATCGGGAGGTGTTGTTTCTCTGCTATGTGGAGGAGTATTCCATCTCGGCGATTGCCAAAAGGCTTGGGAGAAAAGAAGATACAGTTAGGCAGCAATTGTCGCGCGGAAGGAAGATGCTGATTAAACGGCTGAACGAAAAGGAGGACGCCTAATGGATGATAGAGCATTGCTTCGCCAGGCGTTTCTGGAGGCGTACGGGATAAAACAAGAGGTGCCCCAAATGGAAGAAAAGGGGTTACAGCTTTCTCGAAGGACTGATCGGCGAATCTTGCGTATGATATACAGGGATAGCCGCAGGCGGCGCTTTTTTCGGACGGTATCCGCAGCGGCGCGCAGTATGGCAGCTTTTCTGTTGATCGCCGGCTTATTCTTTTTCCCTAATATAGGAACAGATGCGACGTTCCAATCGCATCAAAGCGTATTTGTAACGGACGATACGGATGTTTTTTTCGTACATATCGGTCAGGAGAATATCCGCGCCGGTGAACAGATGGAACATGCGTTTTCATTGGAGGCGCCGCAGGGGTTTGTGTGTGAAGCGGTAGAAGAGGGCGATATCTATCAGAATCTGGTTTATAAGCCGGAGCTTCTTGCGCAAGGAGGAGACCCCTATGCTTATCTTTATTTGAACTGCTCTGTCAACGGGAGCCAGCAGCTTTCGTTTGATTTGCTGCATTGCTTAAACCGCGGCTGGCGGGATGTGGGAAGCCGGCGGGTGTATTGGATGGAATATGCGGATGCATGTCAGGCTGTGTGGATTGAAGAAGTGGATGGAAAAGCATATACAATTGAAATGGGCTGGTTTGATAAAGGCGGCGTTTCAAAAGAGGCGTTTGACCGAATGATTAAAAGCGTTACAGCAAAGGAAAGAGGGAAATCAGAATCATGATGAAGAAAACAATATCTTTATTTTTGGCAGCAGTTATAATGTCCTGCGCGTTTTTAACCGTCCCAATGACGGTGTACGCAGAGGATGATATCGGCATCTCTCCTTATTTCACAAATTTTTATAATGGGACGATTAACTTTTCCGTTTCTACTTCCGGTTATGCAGAGGTTAAAGCCACGGTTTATACGAACAGCTATACTACAAGCGGGACAATTTATACTTATATCCAGCGGAAAGACGGCAATACGTGGTCGACGATTAACAACGGTCAGGAGAACAACCAGTGGGCCGATACGTTTGGCAGCAGCGGACGTACCGTCACCCATTATATGTACTTACCGTCTAAGGGGATCAGTTATCGTGCGGTAGCGGTGTTTTATGTAAGAGGAACGGGCGGCGTAGCTGACTCAGTTGTAAAATATTCTGTCACCCGTACTTTTTAATATCCCGTTTGAACAGAAGAAAGATAGATGGAGCATATAAAAAGGCGGCGGATTTTCCGCCGCCTTTTTATATGCTTATGCGATCCGAAGAAGTTAACCGGCTGCCCTAAAGCCTTTTTGGACAGGTGCCAGATGACGATCGTAATGACGCGGCAAGGAGGGCTTGTTATAAAGGGGTTAGGTTAAAATCCTGCACAAAATCAAGGCCATGTTCTGCTGGGGGTGTGT
>OLRD01001636.1_pt1 | contig 12107 bp, 10 predicted proteins | sample 1672051 | NCBI WGS metagenome assembly OLRD01 (sample SAMEA3136640, study PRJEB25190) | human gut metagenome | biome: human gut; feature: human-associated habitat; material: faeces | place: Austria | collected 2013 | reverse complement strand
CTTCCCCTCCTTTGCCGGTACCGCTCACTCCATGCCGCTGAGCCACTCGTCCGCCGCGCGAAGCAGCGCGGCGGTTTCATTTTGGATATGACCCTCCACTGCCATGCGCCACAGCTTTTCCAGCAGGCGTCCCATCTGCCGGGCGGGCACGCCCCGTGCGGTCAGCAGCGGCATCAGCGCGTCCCCTCCGACAGCCAGTTCCCTGAGCGACCACGGTGCGTCCCGCAATGCGTCCAACGCGCCCTTTGCGCGCGCCTCGTCCGCCGCATCCCCAAGCGCCTGGAAAGCAACCGCCGCATAGGTCACCGCATCGCGGCCCAGCTGCACCGTTTCAAAAGCGCCGCCTTGCCCCGTTGCAAAATGCCGCAGTGCCGCCCCATACCGTGCGGCCAGCACCGCATCGCGGGTGGAAAAGTGCAGGCGCAAGAGAGCGCTTTGCAGTTCGGACGGCTTCATTTCCCTCAGCAGCAGCGCCAGCCTCCCCGCCAGCGGCGCGTCCTCCCATCCCAGAGCTGCCAGGGCGTTCACCGCCTCCACATCATAAGGCGCGTCCAGCAGATAGGGCCACGCCCCGCAGTCCCATAGGGTTTTAAGCCCGCTGGCGGTAGCCGGAGCGCGGCGCTTCAGCATTGGGTACCGAAGGTCAGCCAAAAGGGTTTTCTGCCATTCATCGCGCAAGCGCTCACAGGCGATGTCCCGGAGCAGCGACGCATGCCGTGCGAGGCTGTCCAGCAGCGCCGGCGTGGGCGCAAGGTCCAGTTCAGCCTGAAAGCGCGCCGCGCGCAGGATGCGCAGGCCATCATCCCGGAGCACGCGGTCCGGGTCAGGGGTCACGGTGTGCAAAACGCCCTGTTCAAGGTGCTTCTGTCCCCCTGTCGGGTCGATGACCGGGCCCAGTTCGCCGTCATACAGGCGGCGATAGAGGGCGTTGACGCTGAAATCCCGGCGCAGCGCGTCCACGCCGATGTCCGTGGTAAAGCGCACGGCATCCGGCCGATGGCCGCAGCGGTAGCTGTCCTCGCGGAAAGTGGTGTATTCGGCCATATGCCGCACGCCATCCTCGTCCGTCACATGCAGCTCCACGGTGCCGAAGTGCGCCGCGCGCAGCACTGCCCGCACCTGCGTACCCTCGCACAGCGCCATGACCCTCTCCGGCCGCGCCGGGCCGCACATGTCCACATCGGACAGGGGCAGCCCCATCAGCGGGTTCCTCACCGCCCCGCCCACCAGGTAGACGGGTTCCCCCGCCCGCTCAAAAACGCGCGCCACAGCCAAAAGCCATGGCGCGCCCGTCAATGCATCTTTCTTCATCGCCGCTCGCACAGGCGCTCAAACTCGTCCAGTTCCCCGCGGAACACATCCAGCGCGCCGCGCCAGTAGTCCACGCTGGCCACATCGATCCCCACGCCCGCCGCCACGTCACGCACCAGCCCGCTCCCGCAGGAGGCCAGCAGCGCGTCATATTCGGGCATAAAGGCCGCGCCCTTTTCCAGATATTTTTTGAACACGCCCAGGCCGAACAGGTGACCGAACGCATAGGGGAAGTTATAGAAGTGCAGACCCACGCTGTAGTAGTGGCTCTTGTTGATCCACATGCCGGAGTGCATGACCTCGGGGTCCAGCCCGTCGCCGTAGCTCTCCCGCTGGGCATCCAGCATCATGCGATTCAGCTCTGCGGCCGTGGGGATGTGGGTCTTTCGGGCCTCAAACACAGCGCTTTCAAACAGGAAGCGGCTGTAGATGTCCACGATGACCTGGGTAGCCTCCATCAGGCTGTTTTCCAACAGAGCAAAGCGCGTCTCGTCATCTGCGGTCTTGCGCACCTCGTGGCTGAGCAGCGTTTCGTTGAAGATGGATGCCGTCTCGGCAAGGGGCATGGGCGGGTCGGCCATGAGCACCGGCACGCGCTCCAGGCACACGTTGTGCCAGCCATGCCCCAGTTCGTGCGCCAGCGTGCTCACATCGCTGAAGCTGCCCACGAAGTTGGTCAGCACCCGGCTGATCTTCATCTGATGGAAGCCCGCGCAGAATGCGCCTCCCTCCTTGCCTTCACGGGGATAGAGGTCGATCCAGCGGTTTTCAAACGCATGGTCGATAAACCGGCCCATTTCGGGGTGCACCTGCGAAAAGACACGCACCAGCAGCTCCCGCGCCTCCGCTACGGTATACCGCTTGGTATCCCGCCCCATGGGCGCGAACAGGTCATAGAAGGGCAGGCCGTTCGTATGGCCCAGCAGCTCCGCCTTTTTGCGCAGATAGCGCCGGAAATCCGGCAGCGCCTCACGGATGGCGGTCCACATGGCATCCAGCGTCTCGTGGTCCATCCGGCTTTCGGCCAGCTGCTGGCTCAATACGTCGGAATAGCCCTTGGCCTCGCACATGGTCAGCGCCTCGCCTTTGATGCAGCTTAAGCAGAAGGCCATGGGAGTTTCGATCTTGCGGTAGCTGGCCAGCTCCGCCTCATAGGCGGCCTTGCGCACCGCGGGGTCCGGATCGTAGGCCATGCCGCGCACCGCGGGCAGAGGCTGGGCCTTGCCGTTCAGGTCCACCGTATGCGTGCCAATGAGCCGGTCGCGCAGCTTGGAAAACGCGTCTCCCCCATCCAGCGACATGCGAAGCATCCACTTTTCCAGCTCGGCGGGCAGCATATGGGCCGACTGCCGGGCCATCTCCCGCAGGATGAAGCCGTTTTCCCGGAGCGCTTCACGGCCTTCAATCAGCTGATCCAGGCCGCTCACGCCACCCACATGCCGCACGCAGCGGCTCTGGCACAGCTGCACCTCTACCATCAGGGCGCTGAGCTCATCCATCAGGCGGAGCGCCCCCTCATTTTCCGTATCCGCCGCCAGCGTCAGCTCGGCATAGCCGTACGCGCGAGTCAAACGGTTGGTCATATCCTCCAGGCAGGAGACCATCGCTTCCAGGCGGTCCGCCTCCGGGCGGTCCTGTGCGAGCAGGTTTTCCATGCCCTCCGCCGCAGCGCGGATCGCGTCGATATCGCCGCGCAGGGCCGGATCGTCAAAGTCCTGATAAAATACGCTCAAATCCCAGGTGCCCTCGTTCACGAAATGCGCCTTCCTTCCTTCAAAAACCCGTTATTTCTGCGCTTCATTGTGCTTAAGCTTGCTTTCTTCCAGGGCCAGCAGACAGGTTTCCTTGCTCCGCTCGATGTGCTTGCGCATCAGCTTTTCAAAGGATTCCAGGTCCCGCTGTTCCACCAAGTCCACCAGCTGGTGATGCTCCCGGTGCGCCGCGTGCCGCCGCGTTTCCCGCGCGATGGACAGCGCCGAAAAGCGCGTGATATACTGATCCTGGCTCTCAATGACGCGCAGGATGCGGTTCATTTTGGACAGCCGCGTCAGCTGTGTATGGAAGGCGCGCGCACGAGGCGAAAGCGCCTCGATATCCCCCGTCTCGTCAAAGGCGTCCATTTCTTGCAGCAGCGCACGGAGCGACCGGATGTCCTCGGCGGTGGCATTGCGGACAATGGCGGGCAGTGTCAGCATTTCCAGGGCGTTCCGGATGGTGTAGATCTCCTCGACGTCCGCGATGGTAAAGGCGCGCACCACCACGCCCCGTCTGACGACATATTCCACCAGCCCGTCACGTTCCAGCTTGCGCAGGGCCTCGCGCAGCGGCGTGCGGCTGATGTGCATGCGTTCGGCATATTCGGTCTCAACAATGCGCGAACCTGCGGGAATCTCCCCGGTGACGATCGCGTTTTTCAGGGTTTCGTATGCCACCTCGCGGATCGGCTTGCTTTCCATTGACGGAGCCAGGCTCATCGGTACCATCAGGCCGCCCCCCTGTACTTTCTTTGTATTTCTTTTTCATTGTAGTACGGTGTGCGGCGGATTGTCAAGGTTGGATTGGATACAGATGAAAACGGCTCCCGTTCTGGCGAACGGGAGCCGGTATGCAAACGCGGCCAAGCCGCGGAGTTTTTTGTCGCGCCCGGAAGCGGAGGGAACGCCATGCGGGATCAAAGGGGCGCAAGACCGCCCAAAAAGCAGCCGCCGCACAGCCGGAACCATCCGGAGCAGGAACCGTATCTCTTGCGCAAGAGCTTCCCTTCGCACCGCTTCCGCAGCGCATTTCGTCTTTATCGACGATCTAAGGATAGCAAATGATTATGGCGGCGTTGTGAACAGAAACCGAACAATTGGAGAATAACGCCATGCAAGCGGGTGAACGCGGCCAAAGCAGGTATCATGGATTGACCCACACATGTGTCACCGCTCCAATCAGGCGGCCGTCCTGCAGGATGGGGCTGCCGCTCATGCCCTGTACGATGCCGCCCGTGCGCTCCAGCAGCTCCGGGTCGGTGACCCGCAGCACCATGCTTCGCTGCGCGGGCTGGGACTGGCGCGCCACCTCGACAATCTCCACATCGTATTCACGCATGCCGTCGGTCCCCACGGTGGAGAGGATGGTCGCAGGACCCGTGTGCACCGCGTCACGCCGTCCGATGGGTACGCCGTCGGGATAGAGCGGATGCTCCGGGATCTCCTCCAGTTCGCCATAGATGCCGTACTGGTTGTTCACAAAGATATCGCCCAGCACCCGGTTTTCCCTCAGAAAGCTCCCCTTGAGCTCACCCGGAAAGCCGGCCTCGCCTTTTCTGACATCCACCACATCGGCCTGCATGATCTGACCCCGGCCCACGGTGAGCACCTGCTGGGTGTCGCTGTCGGTGATGGCATGGCCCAACGCGCCAAAGCGCGTATCGCCCCCCTCCTCCAGCGCGCCATAGAAGGACAGGGTTCCCACACCCGCGGTGCTGTCGCGCACCCAGGCGCCGATGCGGTAGTCGCCGCTCTGGCCGTCGCGCTGTGGGGTGAGCGTCACCTCCAGCGTACTGTTGCCACGCTGAATGGTCAAGGGCAGCGGTGCGTCGCCCATGGCGGCCACCATCTCCGTCAGCTGCGCGGCGCTTTCCAGCGGCTTGCCGCCCGCCCGGGTGATCAGGTCGCCCGCCTTTACCCCAGCCAGACGCGCGGGGCTGTACGCGCCGCTGAGGTCGCTGGTGCCCACCACCAGCACGCCCTGGGTGTGCAGCGCCACGCCTACCGCCTGCCCGCCGGGATAGAGCCGCAGATCATCGCTGATGTCGATTTCTACCTCTCGCAGGGGCAACAGTCCCAAAAAGCTGATGGTAGCGGTGCTTGTCCCCGCGCCTTCCTCCAACGTTTCATCCAAAGACGCGCCGGCGGATACGTCCTCTCCCGCCTCAACGGTCAGGGGAAAGGGCGCGTCGAGCACGGCCTGCTGGCCCACAGCCACGCTGAGCCTGGCGGGCAGGGTCCGAAGCAGCTGTGCCTGGGGAGAAAAGTACACCACGAGCAGAAAGGCCGAGAGCAGCCAGCCGATGGTTTTTTTGAGCCGGGTGGGTGGTTTTCGCATGAAAACGCCTCTTTCTGATCTTGCTTCGCAGGGAAGTGTTTGCAGAAAGAGGCGTTTTTCATCGTGGTAAAGTTTGTGGTTTTCGTGGACCGGATCAGACGGAATGCTTCACGCGGTCGCGTTCCTCGGCACGCTTGCCATTGTTGAAACGGTCCAGGGTGCCCACCAGATAGCCTGTGATGCGGCGGATGCGCTCAAAGGCATGGCCGTTTTCGCTGCGTCCGCACTTGGGGCAGGTATCGCCGATGATGCCGTTGTAGCCGCAGTCCGGGTCACGGTCCACAGGATGGTTGATGCTGCCGTACCCGATGCCCACGTCGTGCATGTAACGGACCACCTTTTCAAAGGCGTCCAGGTTCTTGGTGGGGTCACCGTCCATTTCGATGTAGCTGATGTGGCCGGCATTGGTCAGCGCATGATAGGGCGCTTCGATGGAAAGTTTTTCAAACGCGCTGATGGGGAAATATACCGGCACATGGAAGGAGTTGGTGTAGTATTCGCGATCCGTAACGCCGGGGATGACGCCGAATTTCTCGCGGTCAATGCGCACGAAGCGTCCGCTCAGGCCCTCCGCGGGCGTAGCAAGGCAGGTGTAGTTGAGCTTTTCCTTCTGGCTGAGGTCGTCGCAGTATTTGCGGATGAAGCCCACGATTTCCAGACCCAGGTTCTGGCTGTTGGGGTCCTCGCCATGGTGGGTGCCGCGCAGGGCCTTCAGGCACTCCGCCAGTCCGATAAAGCCGATGGACAGGGTACCGTGCTTGAGCACCTCGCGCACGCTGTCGTTCCAGTTCAGCTTTTCGGAATCCAGCCACACGCCCTCGCCCATGAGGAAGGGGAAGTTGTAGACCTTTTTGTTGGCAATGATTTCAAAGCGCTCCAGAAGCTGCTCATGCACCAGGTCCAGCATGCGCTCCAGCTCCTCAAAGAACCACTGCACGTCGCCCTTTGCCTTGATGGCGATGCGGGGAAGGTTGATGGAGGTGAAGGAGAGGTTGCCGCGGCGGGGGCAGATCTGCCGGGTGGGATCGTAGACGTTGCCGATCACGCGGGTGCGGCAGCCCATGTAGGCGATTTCGGTTTCGGGGTGGCCCTCCTTATAATACTGCTTGTTGAAGGGCGCGTCCACGAAGCTGAAATTGGGGAAGAGGCGCTTGGCGCTGGTACGGATGGCCAGACGATACAGGTCGTAGTTGGGATCGCCGGGGTTGAAGCTGACGCCCTCCTTGACGCGGAAAATCTGGATGGGGAAGATGGGCGTTTCGCCGTTGCCAAGGCCCGCCTCGGTGGCCAGAAGAACGTTGCGCATCACCATGCGGCCTTCTGGCGAGGTATCCATGCCATAGTTGATGGAGGAGAACGGCACCTGCGCGCCCGCGCGGCTGTTCATGGTGTTGAGGTTGTGGATAAGCGCCTCCATGGCCTGATAGGTCGCCTTGTCGGTTTCCTTTTCGGCATGCTCGCGCACGAAGTCCAGAACGCGGGTATCAACCTCCTGGCTGGCGGCGGGCATGGCCTGCGCAATCTTCTCAATCAGCGCCCGATCATAGTCGGGATCGGCGGCCAGGCTGGGCTTTTTGCCGGTTTCCTGCTCCAGCTCGTCCAGGATGCGCGCAGCCACATCAGCCGCGTCCTCCACATTGCCCAGCAGCTCCAGCGCACGGGCCAGGTTGTCGCGGAACCGCTTGAAATAGGTCTTTTTGACACCCGGCGCCATGCCGTAGTCAAAGTTGACCACGCTCTGGCCGCCATGCTGGTCGTTCTGGTTGGCCTGGATGGCAATGCACGCCAGGGCGGAATAGCTGTAGATATCGTTGGGCTCACGCAGCACGCCATGACCCGTGGAGAATCCGCCGTGGAACAATTCCAGCAGGTCGATTTGGCAGCAGGTGGTGGTCAGGGTGTAAAAGTCCAGGTCATGAATATGGATATCGCCATCGCGATGCGCCTGTGCATGCCGGGGATTGAGCACATACATCTCATAGAACTGCTTGGAACCCTCCGAGCCGAACTTGAGCATGCTGCCCATGGCGGTATCTCCGTTGATGTTGGCGTTTTCGCGCTTGATGTCGGAGTCGATGGCATCCTTGTAGGCGATGTCCTCGAAGATCTTCATCAGGCGGGTATTCATCTCACGCACCCGGCTGCGTTCCGCGCGGTAGAGGATATAGCTCTTGGCCGAACGCACGAAGCCGCGTTCAATCAGCACGCGCTCCACCACATCCTGCACCTGCTCCACGGAGGGCACAGCGGGAAGGTTTTCATCCCGCTCGATTTCCTGAACGACGACGCCAGCCAGCTCCTGGGCCGTTTCCTGCGACTTCTGGCTGCCGCTGGCCATAAAGCTCTTTTCGATCGCCTGCTCGATCTTCTCCTGATCGAAGGGGACAATGCGCCCGTCGCGCTTTTTAATGGATGTAATCATGTGCCCGATGCCTCCATAAATTGTTACATAACGTGTCGGCCGCCTCCCCCAAAACAAGGGGGTTTTTTGAGCGAGCACCACCATTATATTGTGCTCATCGGATAAAGTCAACACTAAATATTGATTTATAAAGTGTAATATTTTCCAGTTTCGCAGTTTTCAACGCTGTCGAAACATGCGATAAAGTGCGAAAATACATGGTTTTGTAACATTTTCCACATGGTTTTCCATGGCTCAAAAAACTTTTCCTTATCTTTTCCTCTTGTGTAGACGCCGTTATGGAGTGCGTATGGAAGGTACAAGGAAAACTTCGCGTAAATCCTGCGGTTTTCCATGCGTTTTCCACTATCGAAGCCCCCATTTTCCACATTTCAGCCACAAACTGCCGGTTTTCCATGAGATTTTCATATGCTTCTCATCCAATCCAAACCAAATCCCAAAGCATCCAGCGTGGGCCTGTGCTATGATGAACCCGCAATCCAGAAAAACGCCCATTAAGGAGGAGACGGTTATGTCGGAACAGCGTCCCTATCCATCCCAGGAGAAGCAGAGCGGTCAGACCCGCTGGTTCAGCTTCCTGTATCGCACGCGCGTCATGGTTCATCAGGGAGACATCCCCATTGTCAACCTGTCTCTGGCCTTTGCGCTGCTCGTGGCGGTCAGCGCGCCATGGGTAGCGGTCGCCGGGCTGGCGGTGGCGCTGGCACTGGGCTACCGCATTCATGTGGAGCGAAACGCGCCGGGCTTTTCCGGGGACTTTCAGCAGGTGGTGCATGACGCGGCGGAGCATGTGAAGGCCGCCGTGGACAAAGTGGTGAAGGACGGAGAAAACTAAGTGCGCGCCGGCGCAAAAAGAGCGGAACGGCTATTCGTCCCGCTCTTTTTGCTTATCTGCCTACAGCTTGTTCATCTCCGAAGAGAGCATGGTGTTCTGGAGCATCTGCTTGTAGTCGTTGGGGCCGCTATTGATCACGCCCAGGTACAGCGCCTCCAGAATAATCATTTCCACGATGCGTTTGGTTACGCTGTCACGGCCGATACTCATATCGACCGACGAAGAGTACAGTGAGATATCGCAGTACTTTGTCAGCGGAGAACGTCCCCCCTGCGTGATACAACAGGTAAAGGCTCCCTGCTCATGGGCGATCTTCATGGCGTTGACCACATTGGTGGACCTGCCACTATTGCTGAGCGCGATGGCGACATCGGATTCGTTCAGACGCATGGCCGTTTCGTACTGATAAAACACATCCGCGCACACGAAAGCGGACAGTCCCACGCGATTAAACTTCGTGCATGCATACTGGCAGGAAGTCACGGCGTCTCCGGAGGCAAAGAGATAGATGGAACGCGCCCCCAAAATCGCAGCCAGCACCCGGTCATAATCGCCGGAAATGAACGCGTTCATATCCTCCATCGACCGGTTGACAGACTGAATGAGCTTGGCGGTAATGGCAGGCATGGCATCCGCCACACTGATGGGTTCGGGCGAATCGGGATGATCCTCATTGGCGGCAAAGGCAAAGGCCTGACGCAGCTGGATGTAGGAGGAATACCCAAGCCGCCTGCAAAAGCGCAAAATGGTCGCTTCGCTTACGGACGTTTCGTCCGAAAGCATGGACAGCGTCATGTCGGACATCTGCGCGACATGGGCGGCCATGTATTCCGCAACAGCTTTTTCAGCCCTTGGCAGGCTTTGAAGCATGAATTGCAGGCGTACCAGCAGCTTGTTCATTCCAAACACATCCATTTCACAGCGCCGGAAGCACATGCGGGCGGGAACATTGCTATTCAAAGGAGAACCCCAGGCCGGCAAGCATATGCATATCGTCCTTTACGGAGGTGTAGACATGCTTGTAGATTTCATAATAGCGATTGTACAGCTCATGATTCTGCCAATTGGGGCAAAAGACCATATAGGACTTCGTCCAGCTGTCAATCTCCTCAAAGCCGGCAAACACACCGCCCGCCACGCCGGCCATAAAGGCATCTCCCATCGGCGCTTCCACGCCGTCTCTCATGCATTCCAGCTTCACGCCCGTAATATCGGCCAGAATTTGCACCCATAGCTTGGAGGCTGTGCCGCCGCCTACGATGCGGCATACGGAATCCCTTGCGAAGGAAAAGCCGTACGCTTCCCTTACATGCCGAAAACCGTTCCTCACTCTGCCGCCGCCACCTGCTGTGAGGACGATGTGTGTGAGGAACTGCTCAAAAACGTGAGCTGGATTCACCTTTCCGGTTTTGCCCTGTCTATCGGCGAATCGTCGGCCCGTGCCCATCACAAGGTGATCGCGCTGGCTCCACAGGAAACGCGCATCAGCTTTGCCCTCAATTTCCACCCCAGGTCATCGACCGCGATACCTACCTCCGACGCGCCATGCCGCTTCTGGAGCGGTGTGATTGCTTTTTGCCCAGTCGCGGCGAAGCGGCGCTTTTCGTCCGGCCCGGCGAAAGCGAAGAAGCGGTTTGCCAGCAGCTGTCGTATAACAAGGCTTTCGCTCTCAAGGACGGCAGCAATGGCAGCTATGTATTTTACAGGCGCGAGCAGCGGCACCTGTCCGGCTACCGGGTAGAGGAAGCGGACAGCGCCGGGGCCGGCGACACCTACGACGGTGCCTTCATCGCCGCCCTGATGGACGGCAAGGACCTATGGTCTGCCGGCGAATACGCCACAGCAGCCGGAGCGGTAGCCGTAACCCGGCGCGGTTTGATGGATATTGCGCCCACGCGCGAGGATATTGCAGCCATGATGAGCCGTGGCAGATAATCCAACGCATATGTGAGAACACGGGAAAGGAAGATGGATATGCGGGTGGTCATTGGTTATGATCCCAACGCCGGCAGCCACGCGCGCGTCGCGCGAGAAGTGTGTGAAAGTATGGGCATCACGGTGGTAGATATGCGCGGTGAAGACCCAATCTATGCAAATACAGCCATTCATGCAGCCAACATGATCGTGTCCGGCCAGGCAGACCGCGGAATCCTGATTTGCGGGACAGGCATTGGCATGTCGATTGCGGCCAACAAGGTGCGCGGCGCCTATGCCGCGCTGATCAGCGACGCCTATTCAGCGGTGCGGGCAGAAAAGAGCAACAACGCTAACATAGCCTGCTTCGGTGCCTTTACCCTGGGTGAAAAAGTGATGGAGTCTCTCCTGCGCATTTGGCTTAGCGCGGAATACCAGGACGGCACCCCTTCTGCACCCAAGGTGCAACGCATTGTAGCCTATGAGAACGAAGCCGCGCATGACCAGTACCAATGACGAAGCCTTACAGACTGGGGCTGTACGAAAAAGCATTGCCGGACACCCTGACCTGGGAACAAAAGCTGATTGAAACACATATCTGCGGCTTTGATTGGTTGGAAATCAGCATCGATGAATCGCAGCCCAGGCTGGACCGGCTGACCATGAGCAAGAAAGAGCGAGCCTCGCTTCGGAACCTTTCCTTTCAGCTTGAAACCCCCATCAGTACCATGTGCCTAAGCGGCCACAGGCGCTATCCGCTCGGCTCACATGATACGCGCAAACGAAGCAAGGCACTTGAAATCATGCGGCGTGCCATCGAACTGGCCGGAGACCTGGGTGTGCGTGTCATTCAGCTGGCCAGCTACGACGTATATTACGAAACGGCGGACGACAGTACCCGTGGATGGTTCCTGGAAAACCTGTTTCAGTGCGTTCACATGGCACAGCAATACGGCATGATGCTTGGCTTTGAAACCATGGAAACGTCCTTTATGGATACCGTTTCAAAAGCAATGGCCTATGTGGACTGTGTAGCATCGCCCTACCTTGGCATTTACCCGGATATCGGGAACCTCAAGAATGCCCATCTGCTTTACGGAAGCGATATGGATGCCGATCTCAAGGCCGGCAAAGGACATATATTAGCTGCCCACCTCAAGGAAACGCGGCCCAACGTGTATCGAAATCTGTTTTTCGGCGATGGACATACGGAATACGTTCCCTGCGTGCACGCGCTTTACAGCATGGGCGTAAGGATGTTCACGGCCGAATTCTGGTGCGCCAGCCCGGAAACAGATCGCAGTCGTCTGCTTCAGGCTTCCCTGTTTCTGACGCGGCAAATTGATCAGGCCGTATCGACGTGCAAAGAGAAATAGCGCAAAAGAAAGCCCGGCTAAAAGTCGGGCTTCAGTCTGCTGACAAAGTGCGGGGTGCAGGGGGATCATCCCCCTGCCAGGGTTTAGGGCAGAGCCCCAAACCCTTATGCCGCAGCATTTTCCACGAGCGTTGCGAGCGTCCGAAGGACGCAAGAAA
>OLRD01001635.1_pt1 | contig 12142 bp, 10 predicted proteins | sample 1672051 | NCBI WGS metagenome assembly OLRD01 (sample SAMEA3136640, study PRJEB25190) | human gut metagenome | biome: human gut; feature: human-associated habitat; material: faeces | place: Austria | collected 2013 | reverse complement strand
CCATCATACCGCAGTTTTAAAAAAATGTAAACAGGCATTTGCACGAAATGGCCGAATTTTTATGCCCGCTGTACGCAGGGTCACGGGGTTTTGAAATCTTCAGGAAAAATTTATGTTTTCTTCCGCGCGGGTGTGCTATACTTTATTTATTACCATCTCCACGCGAAAAGGAGGCAGAGGCTTGAATCAGACAAGCAGAATTCTGGAAGAAGTCAAAAAAGCGGTATGCGGCAAGGACCGCGTTTTGGTCTGGGTGCTGACGGTGCTGCTGGCCCGGGGCCATGTGCTGCTCGAGGATATTCCGGGCGTCGGCAAGACGACCATGGCGCTGGCGTTTTCCCGCGCGCTGGGGCTCGATTACGGGCGCGTGCAGTTTACGCCGGACGTGCTGCCGTCCGATATCACCGGCTATTCCGTTTATCAGAAGGAGAGCGGCAAGCTCGTCTATCAGCCCGGCGCAGTGCTCTGCAATCTGTTCCTCGCGGATGAGCTCAACCGGGCGACGTCCCGCACGCAGTCTGCGCTGCTCGAGGCCATGGAGGAGGGGCAGGTCACCGTTGACGGCGTCAGCCATCCGATCCCGCAGCCGTTTATCGTCTTCGCCACGCAGAACCCGACGGGTGCCGCCGGTACGCAGCTGCTGCCGGACTCGCAGATGGACCGTTTTACGGTCCGGCTGTCCATCGGCTATCCGGAGCCGGCGGACGAATGCAGCATGGTGCTCGCGCGGCAGGGCGTCAACCCGCTGCAGACAGTCGAGCAGGTCCTGTCCCGGCAGGAGCTCGTTGCCATGCAGGACGAAGCCGCCGCGGTTTACATCAAAAAAGAGCTGGTAGAATACATCGTCGCCCTGATCGGCGCGACGCGCGGCCATCCACTGATCCTGCGCGGCGCGAGCCCGCGTGCGACGCTGTCGCTGACCGCCATGGCCAAGGCCGTTGCCTACGTCCAGCGGCGGGACTATGTCGTGCCGAAGGACATTCAGGTCACGTTCCCGCAGGTCATCGCGCACCGCCTGCTGCTGGCCCCGGAGGCGGATGCGCGGCAGATCGGCCCGGAGCAGATCCTTGCAGAGATCCTGCACCAGGTCCCGGCCCCCAGGCTGTGAGCGATGGCCAGAAACCGGATCTTTTACGGGCTGTTCTTGCTGGCAGCCGTCGTGTTTCACAGCTTTTATACCGGCTGGTTCTCCTTCTTTCTGCTCCTGTTTTCGGTGCTGCTGCCGGTTTTCTCGCTGCTCGTCAGCCTCCCGGCCATGCTCCGTGCCGCCTATACGCCGCAGCTGCCGCTGCGCTGCTTCTGTGGGCAGGACGCACAGTTCGCGCTCCAGCCTTCGTCCGCCTCCCGGCTGCCGGTCAGCTGCTGCAGGCTGCATCTGCTGGTCTGTGACGCCGTGGGCGGCACGCAGCAGGCCGAATGGCTGACCCTTGCAGGGACGCTCCGCTTCTCCCTGCGCGTTGACACGCGCCATGCGGGCCAGCAGACCTTCCGTGTCGACCGGGCGCGGGTCTATGACGCGCTGGGGCTCGTCGGCCTGCCGCTGCAGCTGCCGACTGCGTGCAGCATCGCGGTCGAGCCGGAGCCGCTGGAACCCGCGGAGCTGCCGAATCTCAGCCAGTTCCAATACCGTTCCTATCATCCAAAGCCGGGCGGCGGCTTTTCCGAGATCCACGATCTGCGCGAATACCGCCCGGGCGACAGCCTGCATGAGATCCACTGGAAGCTCTCAGCCAAGACGGACAAGCTGATCGTCCGCGAGGCAGAGGAGCCGAACCGCGGGCTGATCGTCCTGAGCTTCGATTTTTCCGGCAGCCGGACGCAGCTCGACAGTACGCTGCGGCAGCTGCTGTGGCTGTCCGGCTGGCTGACGGACAGGGAAGTCGTCCATCAGATCGACTGGCTTGACCCCGATACCCTCGAGCCGCAGACAAAGCAGATCCGCGCGCCGCAGGATCTGCAGGAGCTGCTCCGGGCGCTGCTGCAGACGCACCTGACCGGCGACACGCCGACGATCGCGCAGCGGCTGTATCCGAACGCGGACTGGCGCTATCACATCCAGTCGGCCGCGCAGGAGGTGTCCGTATGAGACCATCCAGATACGCGTTCCCGGCCGCGCTGCTCTGCGCCGCGGGACTATCTATCGGGCTGTGCTTCTGCGTAATCACGTCGTTTGCCGTCCCGGTCGACCCGGTGCGGCTGCTGCTTGCGTGTTTCCTCGCGGCAGCGCTGTTTTCCGCGGTATTTCTGCTGAAAAAGAGCTGGATCTGGCTGCTTGTTGTCCTGCTTCTGGCAGGGGCGGGCGGATATCTGCTCCGCGCGGAGCTGCGGCAGAGCCTGTCTGCGCTCGTGTATGCCGTCAGCAGCAACTACGCCGATGCGATCCCCGGCCTGCAGGCTGTCAGCCTGACAGAGGACGCCTCCGGCGTCGATGCGACGCTGGTCCTGATCCTGATCGCCGCGCTCTACGCACTGCTTTGCAGCTGGACTGTCATGCGCGGGGAGCATCTGGCCTACCTGCTGGCAGGTGTGCTGCCGGTGCTGGTTTTGTGTCTGGTCATTTTGCAGACGCCGCCGGCTGCCTGGGCGATCCTGCTTGTGGTGGGCGTCCTGGCGCTGCTGCTGCTCAGCCAGCTGCTGCGCGCGCGGCAGGAGAGCGAGGGCAACCGACTGGCCCTGCTGCTGGCTGTGCCGCTGGCGCTGCTGGTCGGGCTGCTGGCCGTTTTGTTCCCGGCAAAGACATACGAGCGTGCGAAGTGGTCGGATTCTCTGCAGCAGACGCTTGCGGATGCGGCAGACAAGCTCACGCTCTTCCGCCGCGACGCGCAGACCGGCCAGGTGCGCTTCACCTCGCCGATCAGCCCCAGCACGCTCGGCAGCTACCTCTGGGATTCGAGCGTCACGGGCGTGAATCTCAACCGCGTCGGCCCGCAGCGGCAGTACGGCCGCACAGTCATGCGCGTGCAGGGGCAGACAAGCGGCCTGTGTCATCTGCGGGGGGATTCTCTGGCTGTCTACGAAGAGAACCGCTGGAAGGCCCTGTCTGAACGGGACTATGCAGAAGCCGGAGACGCGGTGTCCGCCCTGACGGCAGGGGCGGTCCGTATCGCAGCCAGTGAGGAAGAGGAGGCGGGGTTCTCTGCTGTCTCCGCCGCCTACAGCATGTCGATCGAGACAGAGATGAAATCCGGTGTCTATTATACGCCGTACTATCCGCTGACCCTTCCGGAGGGAGCCGCCCCGTATCACGATGCATACATCAGGAATTCTTCGCAGCGGACGAGCTACGCGGTCCTTTATACCGACGCACATACCGATGTTCCGGATGAGACCTATGAGGCCTTTGTTCACGAAACCTATACGCAAGTGCCGGACCAGACGCGGCAGGCGCTTGCCGATATCCTGCAGCAGCTTGACGTACAGCCGGGTGACGATCCACATCGGATCCTTGCCGCTGTGCAGAGCTATGTATCGTCCAGCGCGCGGTATGATCTGAATACGCCCGCCGTGCCGGATGGGGAGGACTTTGTCTCCTGGTTCCTGCACGAGAGTGAAACGGGCTACTGTGTCCATTTTGCGACTGCGGCGGCGATCCTGCTGCGGTGCATGGACGTCCCGGCTCGCTATGTGACCGGCTTTTCCACGAATGTGACCGCCGGAAGCTGGACGACCGTAACGACCGATGACGCGCACGCCTGGGTGGAATACTATGTCGACGGCCTAGGCTGGTACGTGCTCGACCCGACGCCCGCTATGCAGGACTCTCACATTCTTACCCTGCAGCCAGATAATTCGTCGGAAACCGATCCGGCCCCGACGCAGGAGGAAAATCAAGTCCAGCAGGTCCCGGAGACCTCTACGACAGAAACAACGCCGGATGCGCCGGAAGTTTCTCCGGAAACGTCTGATAAACCGACCGGAACAAACCAGGAGAGTTCAAAAACATTCCATTTCTTCCGTTATCTCTGGCCAATTCTGGCCGCCGCCGCGGCGCTGCTGATCTGGCGGGCGCTGCTGTTCAGCATCCGCAGGGCTGCGATCGGGCAGGGCTCCGGCAATCGCCGCGCGGTCACGCTCTATCACCATATCTGCTGGCTGGCCAGGCGGACCAAAACGGAGGTCCCAGCAGAATTTCTGGAGGTCGCCGAAAAGGCACGCTTCAGCCACCATAAGCTGAGCAGGGAAGAGCTGCAGCCGCTGCAGGACCATGCGGACCAGCTGACCAGACAGCTGCTGGCCGACAAGCGCTTCTGGCGGCAGTTCTTATACCGCGTGATCTACGCGCTGGGATGATCGCTGCTTCAGGCGATCTTTCCCCGGCGCAGATCGACCTCTGCGGCAAGCCGCACGCCGGAATGCCGGATCTCATGCCAGATGGTCTGCGTTTTGAACAGAGCCAGCGTCTGCAGCGGCAGGAAGCAGGCCATAAAAACAGGGTAGAGGAGCATCCCGCCCACCAGCTTCCGATCCAGCCGCCGTTCCAGTGCCAGCGCGGCGACAGCCGCGGCCAGACAGCCGGCATAAGCTGTCAGCAAACTGACCGGCAGCCCCTGCAGGGACATGCTCCCGGCGAGCAGCGCCTCGAGCGCAAAAAACGGCGTCAGCGCCTGCAAAAAGGGGAAGCTGAGCTGCAGGAGCCCGTCCAGACAGTTGAGGCTTGGCTGCCGCAGGAAATTCGCGAGCAGCTCCGGCAGCGTCAGGCGCGCGACCTGCAGAATACCGCTCATCCAACGTCTGCGCTGCACGAGAGACGCACGCCATGTGACTGGTTCTTCATCGTATGTAACGGCCGTTTCGCAGTAGCCGATCCGTGCGCCGCGGCAGAGACAGGCCGCGTACAGCTCGGCGTCCTCTGTCAGCGTGCGGCAGGGGAACCCGTCCAGCGCCTCCAGCAGATCCCGCCGGATCGCAAAACCGGTGCCGATCACGCGGGCCGATAGGCCCACGGCCTCTCTGGCGCGGTTCAGAAAATGATTGGCACTGCAGAAGTAGATCTCATAGCAGGCGCTGATCCCGGCCTGTGTCCGGTTTTTGGCGAGAATGCGGCTCTTGACGATCGCTGTACGGTCCAGCGCGCGGTTCATTTCCGACAAGAACGCAGGATCCGCCTCATTATCCGCGTCAAACACGCAAAAAGCATCATAATTCCGCGCGCTGCGCAGCAGCGCTTTTGCCGCAGTGTGCAGCGCGGCTCCCTTGGAGCGGACGGAGGCAGGCATTTCCAGTACCTGGGCCCCGACACGGCGCGCGGCCTCCGCGGTGCGGTCGGTGCAGTTGTTCGGAAGCACCCAGATATCAACGAGCTCCGGGGGATAGTGCTGCGCCCGCAGGCTCTCGATCAACCCTGCGATGCAGCTTTCCTCGTTTCTGGCCGCGATCAGGACCGCAAACCGCCGGAGTCTGGCAGCAGGCTCCGGCGTGCGCCGTCTGCACAGGCCAAACAGCGACACCGCCAGAAAGTACAGGGAAAACACCCTGAGGATCAGAAAAAACACAGTAACTGTCGTGTTCATAGCTTTTTTCTCCTTTGTGATTTCTTGTGCCTCCAGTATATCACGTCCGCCCGCAGCCGGACGGAAACATCCAATGAAGGAAACCTTAAGGTTTGATGAAGCTCAGGACCCAACAGAAAAAGCACCTACAAATCCAGCCCCCAGAAAGACCGAGCCCCAGAGGGGAGACCCCCAGCCGCGGATGCTTGTCAGACAGACGCGTGAGAGTCCTGCATGATGAACGCAACAAAATAAAGATTTTGTTGCGTTAGGAGCAGAGATGTGCTATCATAAAGGCAGCTGAGCCGCTGGATGGCGGCGAAAGGAGTTTTTGGGATGCAGAGCTATGCTGAGTGCCCGCAGGTGCTGCGGGATTTTCTGTCGTATCATGAATCGATCAAGGGCCAGTCCAGACGTACCGTCGAGGAATATCATCTGGATCTGCGGATGTTCCTTCGCTTCCTGACGCTGATGCGCCGGGAGCTGCCGTACAATACGCCGCTGGATTCCATCGATATCAAATGGATCGACGCGGCGGTTTTGAACACCGTTACCTCGTCGGAGATCTTTGATTTCCTGTCCTACCTGACGAACGACCGCCAGAACCGCGAAGGCCCGAATGACGCCGGGATCGCGGCCGCTTCCCGCGCGCGCAAGCTTTCGGCGATCAAAGCGCTCTACAAATATTTGACCGTCAGCACCAAGCAGATCTCAAACAACCCGGTCAAGGATATCGAGTTCCCCAAGATCCGCCGCAGCCTGCCGAAATACCTGACGTTGGAAGAATCTACCGCGCTGCTGAAAGCTGTCGACGGCCCGAACAAAAACCGGGATTTTGCGATCCTGATGCTGTTTCTCAACTGCGGGATCCGGCGCTCGGAGCTGGTCGGGCTGAATCTGACAGACGTCTACGATGACCGCATCCGTGTCGTCGGCAAGGGCAACAAGGAACGGATCGTCTACATGGGCTCGTCCTGCCGCAGGGCGATCGACCGCTATCTGGAAGAACGGAACAACATCGTCCTCACGGACAATAAGGCGCTGTTCGGCTCCCGGGACAAAAACCGCATCAGCGTCTCCGCGGTCCACCGGCTGGTCAAGAAGCACCTGCTGGAATCCGGACTGGACGCGTCGCAGTTTTCCGCACACAAGCTCCGCCACACGGCGGCAACGCTGATGCTGGCCAACGGTGTCGATCTGAAAACGCTGCAGGAAGTTCTGGGACACGAAAACCTGAACACGACGCAGATCTACACCCACATCGAAAACACGGACAAGAAGATCGCCGCAGAGGCCAATCCCCTCTCCAAGCTGAAAATATAAAAATGGACAGCATGCAATGGAATGCATGCTGTCCGTTTTTTTAGTTATTCGATATGTGCGAGGGTCTTTCCAAGGCCAGTATCAAAGCCGAGCGCCCGAAACATCGCCTCGTCACACGGGGCGCAGCATACCGTTAAGCTCGCGATCCCATGTTCTTGGCACCAGCGCTGCGCCGCTTCTGCCAATTTTCGCGCAATGCCCTTGCCCCGGAAGGCAGGTTCGATATAAAAATCCTCATATACGCCCGTGTTTGCGCAGGAGAACGTCGAGTAGTATGCAGCAACGCTGCACATGCCCACGGCGCGATAGCCGCGTTTGGCGATAAAAAACGTGATCCTCCCCTCTTTGACGGCTTGCTGAAGCCGTTTCTGCTGGGAACTTGTAAGCACGTCTTCGCCGGTCTCACGCTTGAAGCCATTTTCCAGCTTCCGCAGCTGCCAATCATCCGGATCCTCCAAAACCTCCACGGTAAACGGCACCGGATCTGCAGGCGGCAGGAGCATCAGCGGTTCTCCCCACTCGTCAGCGCCATTTTCAACGAAACCGACGCGTTTCCAGAACCGGAGGCGGCGTTCATCCCCGCCGTAGTTCAGCTCCGCATAGCGCGCGCCGCGCATCTTTGTCCAGCTTAGAAGTGCATCGGCGCAGGTTCGGCCTGTTCCGCTACCCCGGAACGCCGGGAAAACGCAAAACTCCAAAATGAAGCATTTCCCGTCCTCCGAGGTGAAGATCGCCGGCAGTGCAAAGCCGATGTCCTGCCCGTCCCGATGAAAGAACAGGTAATAGCAGCGGTCCTGCTGCCGGTCGTGCACGCGCTGGATCTGCGCACGGTATTCGGTATCGTCCAGAAAATGTTTGCGATTTTCGTCTTCCGGATCGGGAAAAATATCCCGCATGTGATAGGTGTGAAGCTGCCCCAAAAAGGCTGCGATGTCGGCCTCGGTGATCGCTTCACGGATGGTGATCTGGTTTTTCATGTTGTTTCCTCCAAAAAATGATTCGGAGGGTTAGGAAGCGTGAACCCTCCATACACGTTTCATTTTCATAAAAAACCACCCTTTCTGTTTTGCATTTGGATCGTTTTTGACCCTGCTTTATTATAGCATAGATTCCTGGAAACACAATGGATATCGAAAAACAGACAGTACACAGTGGAAACTGCGTACTGTCTGTTTGTATGCTTTGAAAATCAACCGCCCAGATAGGCTTTTTTGATGGAGTCGCTTTCCAGAAGCTCTTTGCCGGAGCCGGCGAGGGTGATCTTGCCGGTCTCAAGGACGTAGGCGCGGTTTGCGACCTGCAGCGCCATCTGTGCGTTCTGCTCGACGAGCAGGATCGTGGCGCCGGACTTGTGCAGCTCGCGGATGATATCGAAGATCTGCTCGACCAGGATCGGAGCCAGGCCCATGGACGGCTCGTCCAGCATCAGCAGCTTCGGCTCGGACATCATTGCGCGGCCCATGGCAAGCATCTGCTGCTCGCCGCCGGAGAGCGTACCGCCGACCTGCTTCCGGCGTTCCTTCAGACGCGGGAACAGCTCGTAGACGTGCTCCAGATTGCCCTCAATGGTGCTGTTGGGGCGGGTATAAGCGCCCATTTCGAGGTTTTCCTCGACGGTCATGTGCGCGAACACACGGCGGCCTTCCGGGCACTGCGCCAGGCCAAGCTGCACGATCTTGTTGGGGGCCATGGTATTGATCGGCGTGCCCATGAAGTCGATCGTGCCGGATTTTGCGCGCAGAAGACCGGAGATCGTATTCAGGACGGTGCTCTTGCCGGCGCCGTTCGCGCCGATCAGCGTAACGACCTCGCCTTCGTTGACCTCAAGGGAAACACCCTTGACGGCGTGGATCGCACCATAGTAGACGTGAATATCATTGACGGAAAGCAGCATGTCTCAGCCCTCCTTCTTTTTGCCGAGGTACGCTTCGATGACGGCCGGGTTGGCCTGGATATCATCGGGCATGCCCTTTGCGATGATCTTACCGAAGTTCAGAACGCAGATACCTTCGCAGATGCCCATGACGAGATTCATGTCATGCTCGATGAGCATGATGGCGATGCCGAAGGTGTCGCGGATTTTGACGATGTTCTCCATGAGCTCGCTGGTCTCGGAGGGGTTCATACCGGCGGCCGGCTCGTCGAGCAGCAGCAGGCACGGATTCGTTGCCAGCGCACGGACGATCTCCAGCCGGCGCTGCGCGCCGTACGGAAGACTGCCGGCCAGATGATCGGCGACGTTTTCCATGTTGAAGATGCTCAGCAGCTCCAGCGCACGCTCTTTGGCGATGCGCTCGCGCTTCCAGTATTCCGGCAGACGCAGGATGGCGGAAGCGGCGGAATATTTCATCTCGTTATTGAGGCCGATGAGCACGTTGTCCAGCACGGTCAGATTCCGGAACAGACGGATATTCTGGAAGGTACGGGCGATGCCCATGTGGTTGACCTCGATCGTGCTCTTCCCTGCCGTCGAAACGCCGTCGAGCAGGATGGAGCCGCGCGTGGGCTTATAGACATTGGTGAGCAGGTTGAAGATCGTGGTCTTGCCGGCGCCGTTCGGACCGATCAGGCCAGTGATCTCTGTGCGGCCAATGGCGAGGTTAAAATCAGCGACAGCGGTCAGACCGCCGAAATCAATGCCGAGGTGCCGGGTCTCCAGGATGGGAGGCCGACCGATATCGCGCTCGGTCAGCAGGTTGGTGTACGGCTGCGGGACGAGCTTCGGCTGCGGGTTGACCCATTTGTTACTCATTTTCTGCCGCCTCCTTCTGCGTTTTTGTGGTGCGTCCGGTCAAACGGTTCAGGAACTTCTCCAGGCTGCGGGACAGCGAGAAGTCGTAGCTGCCAAGCAGACCCTTCGGACGGAAGATCATCATCACGACCAGCGCCAGCGAGTAGACGACCATGCGGTAGTCAGAGAACGAACGCAGCAGCTCCGGCAGGATGGTCAGGACTGTGGCCGAGAGGATCGAGCCGAGCATCGAGCCCATGCCGCCGAGCACGACCATGACGAGGATCTCGATGGACTTCATGAACTTGAAGGTCGACGGATACAAAGAGCCGAGATAGCCCGCGTACAGGCAGCCGGCGATACCGGCCATCATGGCGGACAGGACGAAAGCAAACGTCTTGTAGTACGTCGTCTGGACGCCCACGCTCTCCGACGCGATCTCATCTTCGCGGATGGAGAGGATCGCGCGGCCGTGGCGGGATTTCATGACGGTGTGGATGATGTAGCAGCAGACGACCACGCAGATAAAGACCAGCGTGAACGAGGAATACTTCGGGATGCGCTTCAGACCGGCTGCGCCGTAGGTGAAGTCCGTGCCGATGACGGAGTCGATATTCGTCAGGATGACACGGATGATCTCACCGAAGCCCAGGGTGATGATAGCCAGATAGTCGCCGCGCAGACGCAGCGCCGGGATGCCGATGATGATGCCGAAGATCCCGGCCACGATCGCGCTGATGAGCAGTGCCAGCAGGATGTACGGGATCGCAGCGCCCGTGTTGCCCGCCTTGAGCAGCTCCTGCACCGGCATGGCCTTCATGAAGATGCCGCCGGCGTAAGCGCCGACCGCCATGAAGCCCGCGTGGCCCAGCGGGAGCTGGCCAAGGTAGCCGGTCGCGACGTTCAGAGAGGTCGCAAGGATGATGTTGATGCCGACGGTGATGAGAATGCCGCTCCAGTAGTTGGTGATGACGCCGCTCTGGATCAGCGAATTGAGGACGAACCAGACCGCGACGATGAGGATCAGGTTGATCACATAGCGCAGCGGCATGGGAATGCGGATGGCAGATCGATTCTTTTTCATAGTCCGACTCCCCTCCCTTACACTTTTTCCGTCTGCGGACGGCCGAGAATGCCGGTCGGCTTGACGAGCAGCACGACGATCAGGATGGCGAACACAACGCCGTCTTTCCACACGGACAGGCCGACCGCGGAGACCAGCGCCTCGAGAAGACCGATGGCGAAGCCGCCGATCATCGCGCCGGGGATCGAGCCGATGCCGCCGAGAACGGCTGCGACGAACGCCTTCAGGCCGAGCATCGAGCCCATGGTGGGCGATGCCTGCTGGTAGGCGCACAGATACAGGACGGAGCCGATGCCGGCCAGCGCGGAGCCGATGGCAAAGGTAAAGGAGATCGTCCGGTTCAGGCTGATGCCCATGAGCTGGGCCGCGCCCATATCCTCAGAGACCGCGCGCATGGCCTTGCCGGTCTTGGTGCGCTTGACAAAAATGGTCAAAAGGATCATGAGCAGCACCGAAATGGCCAACGTCAGGACCGTTATAAAGCTCACCCGAAGGCTGCCGATCACAATCGGCGGCATGGAGACAATGGTGGGGAAGGGGCGCGCGGTGGGAGAAAAGATCAGCTGCGCGCTGTTCTCCAGAAGCAAACTGACCCCAATGGCGGTAATCAGCGCGGAAATGCGCGCATAGCTGCGCAGCCGCTTGTAGGCCACCCGCTCAATGAGCACGCCCATGGCCGCGCAGACCAGAATGGAAAACGGGATCGACAGATAAACCGGCCAACCCAAAACCGTCATGGTCAGCAGCACCGCATAGGCGCCCACCATGATGATATCTCCGTGGGCAAAGTTGATGAGCTTGACGATGCCATACACCATGGTATAGCCCAGGGCGATCAGCGCGTAAATGCTGCCCACCTGAAGCCCATTGATCAGCTGAAGCAAAAAACGCATGGATTCCACCTTCCTTTGCCTTATTGCCGGCGAAAACGATTCCGTTTTTCACGCCCAAGAGCGCGAAGGATCCGTGCCTTTGGGCGTGAAAAACGGCTGGTTTCATGAAATAGGGAAAGAGGAAGGACGATCTTGTCCTTCCTCAATGAGGCGAACTCAAAAAACCGAATTAGGCTTCGGGCTCCACCGTGTCCACATACTTGGGCTGGCCATCCACGTAATTCATGATATAGGCGTTTTTGACGGGATCGTTGTGATCGTCAAAGGTGATGTGGCCGGTGACGCAGCCCAGGTCGGTGGCCTTGATCTTTTCCACAACCGCCGCGGAATCCGTGCTGCCGGCCTCGGCGATGGCGTTGAGCAAAATCTTCACCGCGTCATAGCCGGTGGCGCTGAAGGCCATCTTGGGCTCCTCGCCGTACTTGGCCTTGTAGCTTTCGATAAAGGTCTTTACGTTCTCATCATCCGCGTCGTTGGCGAAATGGGCGCAATAATAGGTCTTGCTCAAAAGCGCGGTGTCGCTCACCAGATCTTCCACGCCGCCGATGCCGTCGGCGCCCAGGAATTTGCAATCCAGGCCCACCTCCACCGACTGGTTGAGGATCATGGCCGCGGGCTCATA
>OLRD01001633.1_pt1 | contig 12162 bp, 9 predicted proteins | sample 1672051 | NCBI WGS metagenome assembly OLRD01 (sample SAMEA3136640, study PRJEB25190) | human gut metagenome | biome: human gut; feature: human-associated habitat; material: faeces | place: Austria | collected 2013 | reverse complement strand
AATGCGCGCAGACGCGTTTTGAAGTTTTTGAGATGAAAAAGCATTTTTTCTATCGTTTTCGTTTTGCGGGCAAAGTTTTCGAGATTCATTCGGAAGCGCAGCTTGATGTTGATGCGCGAAGTGCGTTGTTTTGGGAGACTGAATACTTTGAAAGCTCCGAAACCGCTGACTGCGTAATTCAAGTTCGGCGGGCCGAACCGCCTGCCGCCTGCGGAAAACTCGTTTATGAAAACGCATTCTTCAGGCTGTTTGAAAGCGGCGAAGGCTTTTTGCAGCAAACGCTTGACAGAGCCGCGCTTGAGCGCGGGGAAAAGCGCGCAATGCTTGCTTCCCGCTTCGGCGGCGCATTGAGCGAAAGCGCACTTGATGTTAATGCGCTCAACATTGATAACGCGCTTAATATCGAAGTTTTTCTTCCGCAGGATTTTCCGCCGGAGCAGGAGTGTATGCAGCAGATTTGGCAGAGCATCAACCTGCCCTTCCAACTGCTGCAAAGGGGCATTTTCACCCTGCATTCCGCAGCGGTTCAAACCCGATTCGGAGCAATACTTTTTTGCGGGCGTTCCGGAATCGGAAAATCCACGCAGGCGAATCTTTGGAAGGAGTATGAAAACGCTTTGATTCTCAACGGGGATCGATGCGCTGTCGGCTTTGTTGACGGCGCGGCAAATGCTTTCGGACTGCCGTTTTGCGGCACAAGCGGCATTTGCTTAAACTTTTCTCTGCCGATTGCCGCAATTATTTCGCTCGGACAGGCTCCGGAAAACAGAATCACCCGCCTTTCGGGTGTTCGCGCTTTGAGGGCAATTATGAGCAATATTGTCGGGCTTTACGGCGGAGCGATGCGCGAAAGCCATGCGGAACTCTTTTTCCGCGCGGCAGAGTGCATTCCCATTTTTGAGCTGCACTGCACGGCGGACTTCCGCGCGGTTCGGTTGCTGAAAGAAACACTGGAAGGAGGTGAATGAAGTGAAATATGCGGAGTATGTGAACAGGCTTTTTGCAAAGAGCGCAAAAAGGGGCATTCCGCTTTCCGGAACGTTTGAGCTTACGGCGCGCTGCAATCTCCGCTGCCGCATGTGCTATATCCATCGCGAAGAAAATGACGGCGAAATCAAAACGGACGAATTTTCCTCGGAGGAATGGCTGAACATTGCAAAGGAAGCGCAGCAGTGCGGCATGTTGTTTTTGCTGCTGACCGGAGGCGAGCCTTTTATTCGGCCCGATTTTGAAGAAATCTATCGCCGATGCCGTGAACTCGGCATTATCGTTTCGATAAACACAAACGGAACGATGATCGGCGAAAAACAGGTCGAATTGCTCAGAAAGCTCCCGCCGCAGAGGGTGAATATCACGCTTTACGGAGCATCCGAAGCAACCTATGAAAAACTTTGCCGCAGCGGCAGTGCTTTTGAAAGAGCCTACCGTGCGGTTGCAATGCTCACGGAAGCTGGTGTTCCCGTCAAGATCAACTATTCTGTAACACCGTACAATATTGGAGATCTTGACGCTGTTGAACGCTTTGCAAATGAGCATAATCTGCCGCTGCAGGCGGCAACGTATATGTTCCCGCCCGTCCGTGCGGATGAGAACTCCGAAATTTCTCCCTGTAAAATCGGCGAATGCGAAACCTGCGAAAGGTTCACGCCGGAGGAATCCGCTGCCGCAAGGTGGGCGCACGAGCTGCGAACGCTTGACCCGGCGATTATTGAAAAACGTGCGGAAGCTGTTGCACTCAACACGGATATTCCGCCTGCCGAGACGGAGTGCGGCGATATTCCGACGGAGCGTATACGCTGTCGTGCGGGAGCTGCGGCGTTTTGGATCACATACAACGGGCAGCTTCGCCCCTGCGGAATGATGCGCGAACCGTCCGCTTCGCTGAAAGAACGCGGATTTTCTGCCGCATGGAACGACATTCGGGCAATGCGCGAAAACATCATGGTTCCGGCAAAATGCACCGCTTGCCGTTTTCGCAATATCTGTGAAGCTTGTCCCGCCGTTTGTTTTGCCGAGAACGGGCGATTCGATGCAGAACCGACCTTTATGTGCAAAAAAATGGACGCATATACACGGCTTGCAGCAGAATATCACAAAAGAAGATAATTACGGAGGGAGCTTATGCAAATAAGCAAAAATTACGTTTTAAGAACAATTGCCGGAGACAACCTTTTGGTGCCGCTTGGGGGAAGCAGCACGGAAACAAAGGGAATGATTTTGCTTAATGAAATGTCGTTGTTTGTTTATGAGTCGATTCAGAAGGGACAAACGGAGGATGAAATCCTTTCGCACATTCTTGATGAATATGATGTTGAGATCCCTCAGGCAGCGGCTGATTTGGGTGAAATTATCTCCGAGTTCACAAAACTTGGCATAATTGAATGATTTAAACCGGGCTTTACTGCATCATTACGGTTTAGATTCGTTCAGACAATCTATCAGTCTATTATTTGAAAGGAAAATAATATGAGGGTAAATACGATAAAAAAAATCATCGCTGCGATTCTCGCCGCAGTGTTCTGCTTCGGCGTTCTGCCGTCACGGAGCTTTTTCAACACTCTTTCCGCCGTTGTTAAGGCTGCGAACGCGGATTCGCTAAACGAGGCCTATGCGGACGGCACTTCGCTGATGCCTATCGGCCCGGCATTCACGGTTGACACGCTGCTCAGCTGGGAACCGACAAACGATCCGGATTCCGACTACTCAAGATCCGTTGTTCCCCTTGCAGACAGATACACGGGATTCACGGTCAACGACTATGCAAACCCCGATGCTAAACTCATGGTTTGCTCCCTTGCAAACTCCAAACACGATGCAACAAACGCACAGGGACAGGAAAGCTTTTCAAGCTATGCCTTTAACTACTGGCAGTACGCAACCTCCTTTGTGTACTGGTCCGGTTCAAAACGGGGGCAAGTCGTTGTGCCGACAGGTGAATTCACCGATGCGGCGCACACAAACGGCGTTCCCGTCATGGGCACGATTTTCTTCGACTGGAACGGCGATTCCTCCGTTGTGGAGAACTTTGTTCGCAATTACAGAAGCGTTGCGGACAAGCTGATTGAAGTTATGGAATATTACGGCTTCGACGGTTATTTCTTCAATGAAGAAACCGCCGTCAACTACACAACCGCCGGTAATCTCAGAAGCATGATAGCATATATGCGTCAGCAAAGGCCGAACATGCTTATCGGCTGGTACGATTCAATCACCGACAGCGGCAATCTCAGCTATCAGGATGCCGTTAACGGCAGCAACAGCGGCTGGGTTTCCGCAGGCGTTAACGAGTTCTTTATGAACTACAATTGGACGACTCAAGATGTCAACACGACCGTTTCCACCATGCAGAACCTCGGCAAAAGCCAATACGAGGCCTTTGCGGGGCTTGATGTTCAGCAGAACTGCATGAACACATATTTCAGCTCAAATTATCTGCTCAACAACAGCAACAAATTGAAGCTCTCTCTTGCTCTTTACTGCCCGAACTCCACAATGGGTCTTTCCGGTGACGGTGCGGATTTCCACGAGGTTGAACGTCAATTCTATGTCAACGGCGGCGACCCCAGAAGCACTTCCTCAAGCGGCTGGGCGGGTATGTCAAGGTTCTTTGCCGACCACACGACGATCATTTCTGCGCCGTTTGTAACCAACTTCAACTCCGGCCACGGAAAGGCTTTCTATATTGACGGCGTCAAATCCCGCGATGCGGAATGGAGCTATCAGTCCGTTCAGGATGTTATGCCCACATGGACATGGATCATCGATTCCAACGGACAAAAGCTCAGCGGCGCATACGACTTTGAAGACGCATACAACGGCGGTTCTTCAATCAAATTCTACGGTTCGCTGACGGCAAACAAGCCCAATAATATCATGCTTTACAGCACGAATCTTGACATCAACGGCAGCACAAATATTGCCGTGACCTCCAAGAACGACAGGGGGCTGATGAAACTTGTTGCCTATTACGGCGACAGCAGCACTTCAAGCTATGCAAATTGCCAAAAAGCAGCTTTTGCCCTTGACGCAAGCAGCGGCGGCTGGACAACAAGCAATGTTTCCCTCGCTTCCCTCAGCGGCAAAAAACTCTATGCGATCGGCTTTGAAATCGGCGGCACAAGCAATGTTTCCGACTATCAGGTCAACATCGGCAGGCTTGCCGTCACCGATTCCGAAGCGGCGGCTGCAAGCGCAAGCAATGCAAGGCTTGAAGAAATCATTTATCTCGACGCATACACTGCCGAAGCGCGCATCAAGTGGAACGGCAATAACGCCTCCTCCTACGAGATTTACAGGCTCAATGCGGACGGCACAAGAACACTTATAATGGAAACGCCCAACACCGCGTATTATATTCCGAACCTTGTCCGCAACGATGACCAGGCAGATGTTACCGTTGAAGTCGTTCCCGTAAACGCAAACGGTGTTCGCGGCGAAAGCTCCCGCTTTACAATCGATTGGCTCTATGAAAACGGCGATACCGAAAAGCTGAGCGATGTTACCGTTCCCGTAAACATCTGCCCCTTGGCCGAAGTCACCGGCTATTCCGCTCAGAATGACGGCGAACCCGCATGGAAGGCCATTGACGGAACGAGCGAAAACGGTTCCAAATGGTGCGCCACTAATGCGCGGAGCGGCTGGATGACGATAAAACTCGACCAACCGCGAACCATCAAACGAATTCGAATTGAACACGCCGAATACGGCGGCGAGGCCCAGGACATGAACACAATTGCTTTTTCCGTTCAGTACAAAAGCGGAAACAATTGGGTAACAGTATACAGCACAAACAGCAACAGTTCGGATGTCACCGATGAACTGATCACACCCGTCACCGCACAGGAATGGAGACTCTATATCTCCAACAGCGGCTCTTCCGCATGGGGCGCTATCCGTATTTACGAATGGCAGATGTTTGAAACGACCGAACGCAACCGCACGGACATCGTGCTCATGAAGTTCGCTTCCGCAAAGAACAACAAGGGCGCAAGCGATACGTTCAGTCTCACCAATGCTCCGACGGGCAGCACGGTTCGTCTCTATCTGCGTGACGCAAACGGGAACTACACGCAGATTGCTTCCAAAGAAGCTCAGAGCAGCACAGTCAGCTTCACCGGCCTTGATTACGGCAGCGATGCAGGACGCGTGTTCTACACGGTTCAGGAAGGCAAGCAGGAAGAGAGTATCAAGCTCAGCACCGCCTTTGATGCAGAACCCGGCGCGGTAAAATACAGCATTAACGTTGTTCAGCCCGCAAACGGCACGGTTTCGGCTTCCGCAACCTCCGCAACTGCGGGTACAACAATAGAGCTTACCGCAACCCCTGCGGAAGGCTACACCCTCGATTACTTTACGCTTGACGGCGAGAGGATTAACGGCGATACTTTCATCATGCCCGCACGGAATGTTGAGGTTTCCGCCGTGTTCACCGCGAATGCGTACAGCATCACCGTTGTTCAGCCCGCAGGCGGCACGGTTACGGCTTCCAAGCTGTCCGCCTTTTTCGGGGAAGCAGTTGAGCTGACAGCCGTTCCCGATGAAGGGTACGAGCTCAGTCATTACGTTGTCAACGGTGCGGCGAACAACGGCGGCACCTTCACGATGCCTGCACGTGACGTTATTGTTACCGCAGTGTTCACAAAGGTCGCCGAACCCTCGGTCAACCTTGCGCTTAACGCCACCATCTATTATTCCAATAAGAAGTATCCGGATTATGCGAAGAACGGACCGCAGCACGCATTTGACGGAAAGATGAGTGATCTCGAAGCCGACAAGTGGCACGCTTCCGGCATCAACGGTTGGGTTGCATTCGACATTCATACCCCCGTTGCAAATCCGATACTCAAGATATATCATGCCGGTTCTGCAGGTGAAAATTCCAACCTGAACACTTCGTCATGGGATGTTTATATCCTTAACGAAAGGTATCTCACGGAAGAAGCGTACTTCAATATGGACAGATCCACGCAAAACCGAGTCTGCCAAATCGCATGGTTCTGGAAGAGGATTCATGTCACAACCGGCAATACCGCTGACATATCTGTCGACCATATTGATATGCCCGAAGCAAGGCGTCTGTTCAAAATCAACATGCGCAAAACGAATCAGACCGGGTATCCTTATTATCTCAATGTTTACGAAATTGAGATGTATGCCGGCAACTGATAAACCCTCCGAATTTGCCCGCTGCCCCTGCTTTTTACCGTAGGCAGCGGAACAAAAAGCGAAGCCTGAAGCCCGTTCCTGTTCAAAATGCAGGAGCGGGCTTCGGTGCTATTGACAGCGGCTCACGGATAAGTTATAATAGTAGCATCGATTTTTTACGGAGGGACGGACATTGAGTACCGATGACGACAACGGTAATCATGAGTGTCAGGGCGCGGTAACATACTGCTGCGTTTCAGCCGAGCATTGCTCCGGCGGGCATTTTCTGCCCGGTTTTTTCGTTATGTATTCCGCATATGCTCAAATGCGTATCCGAAAGTTTTGCGTTCGGAGCGTTTTTTTGTTGCCCGCGTTCCCATCCCTGCAAATTCAACAAGGAGCAGTTTTGACCCAATGAACCACATTTCAATGATCGTTGCCATGATGATATGCATCATTCTTTCCGCATATTTTTCCGCAACGGAAACAGCTTTTTCGTCTCTTAACCGCACAAGGCTGCGTACAATTGCGGAAAAAGGCAACCGCCGCGCCGTGCTTTCGCTGCATCTTTGCGATAAATATGACAAGCTTTTGTCCACCATTCTTATCGGAAACAATATTGTTAACATTCTTGTGGCGTCACTCGGCACTGTGCTTTTCGTTGAATTGTACGGAAACAAGGGCGCAACAATTTCAACCGTTGTTGTTACAATCGTTGTTTTGATTTTCGGCGAAATCTGCCCCAAGAGCCTTGCAAAAGAGAATCCTGAAAAATTCAGCATGTTTTCGGCTCCCCTAATCAACCTTCTGATGATTGTTTTTACCCCGCTCACTCTGCTTTTCACCGGCCTTAAAAAGCTGCTTGCAAAACTGCTCAAAACCGACAGCAACAGAAAGGTCACGCAGGAAGAGCTGCTGATGTTTGTTGACGAAGTTGAACAGGGCGGAAGCATCAACGAGAACGAGGGCTCCCTGCTCCGCAGCGCAATCGAGTTTAACGACGTGCAGGTTGAAGATATTTTGACCCATCGCGTTGATATTGAAGCGGTTGATGTTGATGAATCAAAAGGCGAAATTGCAAAGATTTTTACCGAATCCGGACATTCGCGTCTGCCCGTTTACGAAGAAACGATAGATGACATCATCGGCATAATTCATCATAAGGATTTTTACACGGACGGCGGCATTACGGAGCATTCGGTCCGCGAAATCATGACAAAGCCTATATTCATCCCGCCGACTCTGAAGATAAGCAACCTCCTGAAGCTGCTGCAAAAGGAAAAAACTTATATGGCCGTTGTTACGGATGAATACGGCGGCACACTCGGCATCGTCACCATGGAAGATATCCTTGAGGAGCTTGTCGGCGAGATTTGGGACGAACACGATGAAATCGTTGAAAACGTGCGAAAACTCGGCGAAAACAATTATGACATCAACTGCGCAATGGATCTCGATGAATTTTTCGATATGTTTGATATCACGGATGAAACCGATTCATCGACTCTTAACGGCTGGGTTATGGAACACCTGGGAAGGATTCCCGATATCGGCGATAAATTCAGCGCGCACGGCCTTGAAATCACGATAAAGGCGGCGGACGGAAGGCGCGTTAATGAAATCAATGTTGTTCACACACCCGTTAAGCCCGAAAAGGGCACGAAATAAAACGGGCCGGCGGTCAAATCAACATGAATTTAAATCGGAGGTAAAACCACAATGAAATATAAAAGAGTACTGTTAAAAGTCAGCGGCGAAGCACTTTCGGGCAAAACGCCCATTGATTTTGAAAAGGCCACGGAAACCGCACTGCAAATTAAAGCGCTTCATGATGCAGGCTGTCTGCTCGGTGTTGTTGTCGGCGGCGGCAACATTTGGCGCGGACGCTCCGGCGGAACAATGGACCGAAGCCGCGCCGATAACATAGGCATGCTTGCAACCGCCATGAACGCACTCGCCCTTGAGCAGGCACTCATCGACCTTAACGTTCCCGTTCGCGTGCTTTCCGCTGTTTCAATTGATATGTTTATGGACAGTTATTCCGCACGCGAAGCGAACAAGTCCGTTGACGCCGGCACGGTTGTTATCTTTGCCTGCGGTTCGGGAGCGCCTTTCTTTTCCACGGATACGGCATCGGCGCTCCGCGCTGCTCAGATTCACGCTGACGCACTGCTGCTTGCAAAAAATGTTGACGGAATATACACCGCCGACCCGAATGTCTGTGCGGAGGCAAAGCGTTATGCCCGCATCAGTTACGATGAAGTCATTACAAAAAACCTCAAAGCAACCGACTTAACGGCAATGAGTTTTTGCCGCGAATACAGCATTCCGATGGTGCTTTTCAAAATGCACTCCGCAGAAGCGCTTGTTGCCGCCGTTAACGGCGAAAATGCCGGCACGATAGTTGATGCGCAGCCGGGATTTGAACTTGTTTAAATTAAACGCTGCTTCGGCGGCAGTCGAACTCATAAGCAGCATCAATCGGAGTTGCCCTTGCGCAGTCAATTTGCGAATTTTGCCGCAAAAATACAAAAAAACACCCCCGACTGCGGTTGACAACGCCGCGGCCTTAATATAAAATAATACAGTTAATTCATTCTTCAAGAGGAGGATTTACCATGGATATTATCGAAACCGCACAGGATAAAATGAACAAGACCATTGCTGTGCTCAACAGGGATCTCGGCTCCCTTCGTGCAGGCAGGGCAAACCCCAAGCTGCTTGACCGCATCATGGTGGACTATTACGGCACGCCCACTCCCATTAACCAAATGGGCACCGTCAGCTCACCCGAACCGCGTCTTCTTGTTATCTCGCTGTGGGATGCTTCAATGATCTCAGCCGCGGAAAAAGCAATTCAAAAATCCGATCTCGGCATCAACCCGTCGAACGACGGCAAGCTCATTCGCCTTGTTTTCCCCGAACTTACCGAGGAGCGCCGCAAAGAGCTTGTTAAAATCGTCCGCAAAAAAGCCGAGGAATCCAAAGTTGCGATCCGTGCAATCCGCCGCGAAGCAAACGAAACCATCAAAAAAGACTGCAAGGACGGCACTATCACCGAGGATGACCAGAAGAGGCTTGAAGAAAAGGCTCAAAAGGCCACCGACAATGCCATTAAAGAAATTGACCGCATTGCAAGCGAAAAAGAGAAGGAGCTTCTTGCCGTTTGATGAACATACTCGGTTATCCGCTTGATCGGGCCGCTGCAATTCTTGAGCGTGCGGGCTACCGCGTTGAAACGGTCGAGGCACGTTCACGCAAGGGCGTTGAAGGCGACTCCAAACGTGTTGTGCGCTGCCTTCCCCTGCCCGGTCGCAGCATTCCGACAGTTCAGCTTGTGTTTTGTGAATTCAAAACAAACGTCGATTCCCTCCGTGCGGAGGATACGGCGGACGCTGAATCAACCCATTGAGAATATGCGGCTGCTGCAGGTTCTCGGCTTGCAGCAGTCTTGTTATCGTATTTTTATGATACTGCCCGGGCGTGGTGCCTGTTCCGGCCTCTTTTATGTTTTATGAAGATTTATCCCAAATTCACAAATGAAGAACTTGCCGCACTTTCACTCGGCGGCGAACTGCCGCACCATGTCGGCATAATAATGGACGGCAACGGCCGTTGGGCAAAGAAACGCCTGCTTCCGCGCAGTGCGGGGCACCGTGCGGGAATGGAATCCCTGCACCAAATCGTCCGCACAACGCATTCCCTCGGAATCGAGGCTCTCACGGTCTATGCATTTTCAACCGAAAACTGGGCTCGCCCCGCAGCCGAAATCGATGCATTGTTCAAGCTCCTCTCCGAATATTTTTATAAAGAAATCGATGAGCTGAACCTGAACGGCGTCCGGATACGCACCCTCGGCGAACTTTCGGCATTTAAACCCGGACTCCGTTCCCTCATGGAGGATGCCGTTGAAAGAACAAAGCATAACACCGGCCTCTGTTTCAATATCGCCGTTAACTACGGCAGCCGTGACGAAATCGTTCATGCTGTCCGCCGCATTGCAGCGGAGGGCATTGCACCCGATGCCGTTACCGAGCAAACAATAGCAGACAGGCTTTATACGTCAGGACTGCCCGAACTTGATCTCATAATCCGCACCGCCGGTGAGGAGCGTTTGTCCAACTTTTTGCTTTGGCAGGCCGCATATGCCGAGTTTGTTTTTTCAAAAACGCTGTGGCCCGATTTCACTCCCGAGGTTTACTTTGGTTGCCTGCGCGAGTTTTTGAATCGAACCCGACGCTTTGGCCGTGTGCTTTGATTTTGCGGAAGTTTTGTTCAGGTTTGCGCTGTTTTGCGGCTCCTTTCAGCGCAGCCGCAGAATAATTTTGATTTAAGGATTTTGTTTTATGAAAGATTTGCCTGTTCGCACTTTAATCGCCGTTCTGTTAATCGGTCTGCTCTGCCTCGTTGCTTGGTTCGGGGGCTGGGTTCAGGCGGCTGTTCTCGGACTTTTCACAGTTGCAGCTGTCTATGAAATGTTCACGATCTTTGTCAAAAGAGGAATTCGCCCCGCCGTGCTTCCGCAAATTCTGCTCGGCGGCTCAATGTTCGCCGTAATGTATAAATTCGGCGCAAGATTCATTCTTCCGATGGCGGCTGCCGCATTTGTTGCAATCATGGTTGAAAGAATCCTTAACGCGCGGCGCACAAATGAAGATCTTATCGCCTCGCTTGCGCTGCTCGTCTACCCCGTGTCTCTGCTTGCCTGCTTCGGACTTGTCGGGTTCGGCCGAAACGATATTTCGCGTGCAGCATTCCTTTGCATTTTTGCCGGTCCCTGCATGGCTGACAACACCGCATACATGGTCGGTTCACTGTTTGGCAAGCACAAACTCTGTCCCTACATCAGCCCTAATAAAACTGTTGAGGGCGCAGTAAGCGGCGTTGTCGGCGGTGCTCTCGGCGGCGTTATTGTCTATTTTGCTCAAAAACTCTGGGGACTTGACGTTTCTCTCGTTGCTCTTATTGCAGTATGCTTCATCGCGGGCATCGTTGGGCAGTTCGGAGATCTGCTTGCATCCACATTCAAACGCTGGGCAGGTGTTAAAGATTACAGCAATCTTTTCCCCGGTCACGGCGGCGTGATGGACAGATTGGACAGCGCAATGGTCGCTGCGCCAATCGTTGCGGTCGCATTTGCATTTTTCATTTAATATGCATCAAGCGGATGCCGAACAGTCGGTCTGCTGATTGCCGCAGCCCGCTGCAAAGGCGGCTTGTCCGCTCCGTTGTTGTTTACGGATTTTTCCATTGGGCTCAGCTGCGGATTCGGCAGCTCGCAGAAAAACTTCTCGTTGTACGGAGGATTAACAAATGAAAAAAATTGCCGTTTTCGGTTCAACAGGTTCAATCGGAACACAAACTCTCTCCGTGGCGGGCTTTCACTCGGATGAATTCGAAGTTTATGCAATAGCTGCAAACAAAAACGCAGAGCAGGTGGTTCGCAGCGCAAATGAGTTTCACCCGAAGTTCATCGGCATGTATGACGAAGCCGCCGCACGCGAAGTTGCCGAACGCTGCCCCGGCATCACTGTTGTTTCGGGCGGCGAAGTAAACTCGCTTGCGGCTCTTTCCGAAGTTGACATTGTTGTGAACGGTGTCAGCGGCTTTGCAGGACTGTTCCCGCTGCTTTCCGCACTCCGTGCAGGAAAAACCGTTGCGCTTGCAAACAAAGAAAGCATTGTTTGCGGACATGTTGTTGTGAACCGCACTCTCGCCGAATTCGGCGGAAAAATACTTCCGGTTGACAGCGAACAGAGTGCAATTTTTCAATGCCTTGCCGCAGGCCGCAGTGAGGATGTTCGTTCGCTTATTCTCACCGCATCCGGGGGTATGTTCCGCAACGCCTCGGCCGATGAGCTTGCCCTTGTAACGCCGCAAATGGCACTCCGTCACCCCACGTGGAGCATGGGCGGAAAAATCACGATTGATTCATCCACGCTGTTCAACAAGGGACTTGAGCTTATGGAGGCCGGGTGGCTGTTTGATATTGAACCGAATCGAATCGAGATCCTTATT
>OLRD01001629.1_pt1 | contig 12174 bp, 11 predicted proteins | sample 1672051 | NCBI WGS metagenome assembly OLRD01 (sample SAMEA3136640, study PRJEB25190) | human gut metagenome | biome: human gut; feature: human-associated habitat; material: faeces | place: Austria | collected 2013 | reverse complement strand
TTTTGCACCGTATTTCGATCAGGTGATTACCGGCGAAATGACCCAGCGCAGCAAGCCTGCCCCCGATATCTACCTGCTGGGGGCAAAGCTGCTGGGACTGTCCCCGGCGGAGTGCGCGGGGGTGGAGGATTCGGTAAACGGGGTGAAGGCCATTCGCGCGGCGGGGATGCTGTGCGTGATGGTACCGGATGTGGTGCCTTATGGCCCGGAACTGTCCCCCTATGTAGATGTGTGCCTTGGTAGCCTGCACGAACTGGAGCAGGCCATTTTCGGGAAGGAGTGACGGAAAACATGATGACGGTTGCCCAACGCTTTTTGAAGTACACCGGCTTTGAGACCACTTCCTGTGAGATGTCGGAGAGCTGCCCCTCCACGCCCAGCCAGATGGAGCTGGCCCGGGCGCTGGTGGAGGAATTGCAGGAAATGGGCGTGACGGATGCCCGGGTGGATGCCCATGGATACGTTTATGCGTCCATCCCACCCAAGGGAGACCATCCGGCCCGGGTGGGCTTGATTGCCCATATGGACACCTCCGACGGTGTCAAGGGCCCCACCCATGCCCAGGTGATTTCCAACTATGATGGCAAAGCCGTTACCTTGAAAAACGGCGTGGTCATCGACGGGTTTGATTTCCTGGAGAGCCTCAAGGGACAGGACCTGATTGTCACCGACGGGGAGAGCGTTCTGGGGGCTGACGACAAGGCGGGCGTGGCGGAGATTATGGCCCTGGCCGCGTTGCTTACCGCGCCGGATGCGCCGGAACACTGCCGGGTATGCATTGCCTTTACCCCCGATGAGGAGATTGGCCGCGGGGCGGACCTGTTCGACGTGGCGGGCTTTGGAGCCGACTACGCCTACACCGTGGATGGCGGCGCACTGGGAGAGCTGGAGTATGAAAACTTCAATGCCGCCTCCGCCGTGGTGGAGGTGCACGGGGTGAATATTCACCCGGGCTCTGCCAAGAACCAGATGAAGAACGCGGCCTTGATTGCCATGGAGTTCAACGGAATGTTGCCGCCCTGGGAGATTCCCGCCCATACGGAAGGCTATGAGGGCTTCTATCACCTGGGCGCCATGGAAGGGAACGAGGAGCTGGCCATCCTGCGCTATATTCTCCGGGACCATGACAGCGACAAGCTCCAGCAGAAAAAGGAAAACCTCGCCCGCATTGCCGCCTACCTCAACGGCAAATGGGGCGAGGGTACGGTGCAGCTAAAGATCAAGGACAGCTACCGGAATATGAAGGAAATGCTGGCCCCGCACATGGAAATTGTGGACAAGGCACGGGAAGCCTTTGAGGCTTGCGGCGTAACGCCGAGCGTGCAGCCCATTCGCGGCGGCACGGATGGCGCGCGGCTGAGCTACATGGGTCTGCTGTGCCCCAATCTATCCACCGGCGGCTACAACTGCCATGGTCGGAAGGAACTGATCACCGTTCAGGCGCTGGAGAAGATGACCCAGGTGCTTCTGGAGATTGTCAAAAGGGCGTGAGCCAATGATCTATACGCCCATGGTGAATCGCGCCCTGCGCCTGGCTTATAGGGCGCACGCTGGGCAGCTGGACCGCGGCGGAGTTCCGTACATTTTCCATCCATACCATCTGGCGGAACAGATGGACGATGAACGATCCATATGCGTGGCGTTGCTTCATGACGTGGTGGAGGATACCCCGGTGACCCTGGAGGAGATTCAGCGGGAATTCCCATCGGAGATAGCCGAAGCCGTTGCGCTGCTGACCCATGACCCAAGCACGGATTACTTTGCGTATGTGCGCCGCCTGAAGGCCAATCCCCTGGCGCGAAAGGTGAAACTGGCGGATCTGATGCACAATGCTGATCAGGCCCGCTGCGCGGATGCCGGAATCGATCCGGTGAAGCTGCAACATTGGTGTGAAAAGTACCGCCGTGCACAGGAAATTTTGATGGAAGTGTAAAACATGTGTTCAAACTGCTGGCTGCCTAGGCGGCCGGCAGTTTTTTTGAAAAAAACTGCTTGACTTTTTTCTGCGTTTGAGTATAATATTTTCTGTTGCGAATCGCAGCACATGCACCATTAGCTCAGTTGGTAGAGCACCTGACTCTTAATCAGGGTGTCTAGGGTTCGAGTCCCTAATGGTGTACGAAACACAACGCCCGGCAGGCTGAATGGCTTGCCGGGCGTTATGTTTATTTTTTCCGTTGCAGTTTTTTCAGGTGGTTTAGAACGCTGGTGGCAACTACGCCTGTAACGGCCCCCGTCCCCAGGCCAACCAGCATCAAAATGGCCATATAATACATGAGCTGAGAGGTGTGCAGCATCACCATGGCCAGACCCACCTGACCAACGTTATGCGCTACGCCACCCACCATGCTTACGGTGACGGGATGAATGCCCTTCACACGGCTGAGCAGCGACATGGCAATCATGCTTATCAGCCCCCCTGCAAAGGCATACATCATGGCACTGACACCGCCAAAAAGCAAGCCGGAAAGCACGACTTTTAACACCATCAGTACAAAGGCTGTGGGAATATCCAATAGATACAGTGCGAATAACAGCACCCCGTTGCTCAAGCCCAATTTAATGCCCGGCACAACCGTAGGGACGGGGATGAGGCTTTCAATATAGCCCAACACCAGCATCAGGCTGACCAGCAGGCCACATAGGGCAATGCGCTGATTTTGTTCCCGGACGCTTCTTGCCATGGTGCGCCTCCATTCTTTATTCTTCGGATGCCACGCTTTGAAGGAGTTCCGCTACTTCCTCAGGGGTGAGCAGCTCCAGGGTAACGCCATTGGGCAGGCAGATAATCATGTTTTGCAGTACGCGGGTATCCCGGTTTTCCAGGGTGACGGCGCCCTGCTTCACGCAGTCCTGATTGTCACAGTTGGCGCTTGCCATGACGATGCTGTCCGGCGTAACGTGAATGACGTTTTCCAAGCCGACAGCCTTCTGCGAAATGGAATAATCAGCCTCTTCCAGCAACGGTATGGGTTCATACATGATGCCACCCACCGTTGCCAATAGATAGGCCTTGGCTTCCTGCACAGAAGCGGAAGCCGCGTCCTCGGTGGCCTGAGCAGTTTCAGTAGCCTGAGCAGTCTCAGTAGCCTGAGCGGTTTCAGTGGCCTGAGCAGTCTCGGTAGCCTGAGCAATCTCTGTGGCCTGAGCGGTTTCAGTAGCCTGTGCGGTCTCAGTGGCGGTAGCCGTGGCAGAGGCGGTGGCCAGAGGAGAGTAGGTGCTGGTCTGCGTGGGGGTAGAAACGACGAGGGTCAAATCCTCATTGTCCTCCTGGGATACAAGCGTAGCGCTGCGCCTGGTGGGCAGGGTCAGGCCAACAATGGCGACGATAAAAATGACCAGCACAACTGCGCCAATAATATAAAGGTTTTTTTTAGACATTGGTTTGCTCCTTTCAAATGCAGGACGGTGTCGCGTCCTGACATCCTCCCTGCCTATCCGTGGCCAGCCACCTGTGAAGGCAGCAGCCAGTCCATTCCCCATTATTCGACCACCCGGCCGGTTTTTCCTGCCGGATTTTGCTGCCATAAAGTTAAGCCTTTTCATTTCTTCTGTGCTATGATAAAATAAAATAGAATATATATGGACGGAGCGTGCATAGCCCATGAATCAAACACCTACGGCGCACCGTGGGACGGTGGCGCTACGCTGGATATTTATTGTCGGGATGCTTGCCTTCTGCGCTTTTATGGCTTGGCACACCTGGACGGTGTATGACCTGCGCTTTCAGGTGAAGGACTTGGCCCTGACCCTGGATACCAACCGCCAACGTGTGCGCAAGCAGCAATATGAGTATGATCAGGTGGTGGCTGCCCTGCCGGAAACACAAACCCAGCTGGATCAGGTGCAGCCGGAATCAGATGCCATGGTGCAGACAGTGGATGAGCTGAAGGAAAGGCGCAAGGAGCTCCGCGCACAACGGGATGCGCTGGCCCTGGAACTGGAGACGGCGCAAGCGGACGCTGACAACGCACAGGCGGCGCTAACCCAGGCGCAGAGCGAGCAGCAGACCCTGGCCCAAACCGTGGAGATGCTCCAACAGGAAGCCGAGCGGCTAAGCCAGGAGGTCGCCGCGCTCCAGCAGCAGCTGGGCCAATGAATTTCGGTTCCAAACGCATGGAATGCGTTTTCACCCATGGACTTTCAGGAGAAAAAGGAGGTATGCCCGGATGTCGGAAACCAAGAAGGTCAATGTTCCCTTGCTACTGTTGTGCGGTGTTTTTCTGGTGGCGGTCATTGTGGCCATCACCATGGCTGCCCAGCGCAACAGCCTCTCTGCCGAGGTGACTGAGCTGCAACAGCAAATTGCCGAGGAGCAGGCCACATGGCAAGCCATTGCGGCGGAGAAAGAGGAACTGCAAGCCACCCTGACCGAGACAGAAAATGCGCTGAAAGAGGCGCAGCTTTCCCTGGAGGAAGCCACCGCACGCAAGGCGGAACTGGAGACGGAAGTGGAGGAGCTAACGGCCTCCAATGAAGCGGCCACACAGGAGATTGCCGGGCTTACCACCCAGAAGGAAACTGCCCAGGCGGAACTGACCACGGCCAACCAGTCCATTACCGACTTAACCGATGCCAAGACTGCACTGGAAGAGCAGATTGCCAGCCTGACCGCGGAGAAAGAAGCTGCGGAAAGCCAACTGGCGGAGCTGAACACGCAGCAAGAGGCACTGAGCAGCCAGGTAGACACCCTGACGGCGGAAAAAGAGGACCTGAGCAGCCAAGTGGAAAATCTGTCCGCAGAGAAGGACACGCTTACGGAACAGGTGACCGCGCTGTCTGCCAGCGAGGCAGACGTACAGGCGCTGACCCAGGAAAATCAGGAGCTCCAAACTTCCAACGATGCATTGACGGAAGAGGTCGCCTCTTTGCAGGCCACCGTGGAGACCCTGGAGGCAGAAGTGGAAACCCTGCGCGCCGGACAGCCGGAAGCCACAGAGGAAATGGTAGCCTCGGCCAAGGGCTTTACCGCTGGAGAGGTTACCGTGCGCGTGACCATGGACCAGGGCGTTATCGCCACGCTGACGGTGGAAACGCCCAATGAAACTCCAGGATTTGGCACCCGCTGCTCGGAGGACGCATTCACCAGCCAGTTTATCGGCAAGTCGCTTCCTCTTACGCTGGGGGACGATGTGGATGCGGTGAGCGGCGCTACCGTCACGTCCCAGGCAGTGGTGGACGCGCTCAATAGCCTGGCGGAAGCAGCGAATCCATCCTAAATCCAAACATAAAAAGAAAGGGGATGCATGCGTCCATGCGCTGCATCCCCTTTGATATGGCGGGCGGCCTTAGCAGGCATGTAAACACTCCTGCACGATCTGCTCCATTTGTTCCATCTTCGCCAGCATATCCTTGGCCAGGGCAATCTGGCAACGGGCCCGGACAAGGTTATGTGACGGGTAGTTGATTTTGAAATAGGGATCGCCTAACAGGTAATCGTCCAGGAAGCGGACCGACAGCTCACAGGCAAGAACCAGGCAGCTCAATGGCAGCGTGGCAATTTCCAGTTCGGTGAGGGCATGTGCCGTGGGTTTCAGAAAGCCCTGGGTGAACGTACGGAAAATATCCAGGTTGATGCCTGCCTGATCCGCGTGGGGGCTGTCCTCCTCCACATAGTTTGCGGCAAAGCGGATAGCGTCGCCAAAATCATGTCCCACCAGGCCGGGCATCACGGTGTCCAAATCGATGACTACCAGCGCGTCATCCGTATCCGGATCAAAAAGCACATTGTTGATTTTGGTATCATTATGGGTAACCCGCAGCGGAAGCAGGCCCTGCTCGTGCAGGTTGGTCAGGCGGCAAGCCTGTTCCCGGACGCTCAATAGCCAGTCATATTCCGGACGGGCTTCAGCAAGACGGCCCTTGGGATCAGCCTGAGCGTCTGCGACGAGCTGCTCATACCGCTTGGGGGTGTTGTGAAAATTCGGGATGGTCTCATACAGGCTGGAAGCATCAAAGTCGGAAAGCATCATCTGGAATTGACCAAAGGCCTCCCCGGCATTACGTATGATGTCCAGGTTGTCCGTGGTGTTATAGGTATTGGAAGGAATATAGTTGAACAACCGCCAAAAGCCCTTATCGTCCATCAGGTACGTCTTCCGATCAGCCGTGTGATGGAAGTGCAGCACGCGCTTTTTGGGCGCCTTGGCGTGTATGTGCTCGGTTACCAAGTCAATGTTGCTCATGACCTGAACGGGATTTTTGAACACATACGTGTTCAATGCCTGCACGATGTATGACTTGTGCTTGCCGTCCTCCTGCAGGAAGTTTACACGGTAGGTTTTGTTGACGTTTCCCACTTTAATTTCTTCGTAGGATTGCAAGGAACCTTGGATACGAAATGCCTTACAGACCTGTTCTAGCTTCTCATGGGTAGAAAGCTGGACTGTCATGAATATGCTCCGCTCCCTTGTGTTTCTCTTAGGACGCCGCTGCTTACACGTTAGCATCAGCGCGGACGGCCTTCCTGCAGCTGGTACACAGTTCATCGGTACGGAAAGCCTGTGCCCGGTGACGAATATGTACGTATAACCCCGCCCTTTGGTCACCTGCTCAGTATATCATTTCCGTCATGGGTTGGCAAGCGCTTGGAAAATTCTCTTCCTATGAATTTCCGGGTGAAGCTGGCCAGGGAGAGCCCTGCTTGAGAAAGATGGCACTTGTGTAAAGATGCAATTTCTGGCTTGCAGGATCAGCATCTGGCATGAGGACTGAGGAAGTACAGGGGGAAAAAGTACCTTGGGAAAAACCGTGCCCTAAGGGCTGGGCCCTTATGCGGTGCAGCGCACGGACGTCTAGCCTGTGCCGGCATAGCATATGCTCCCTCAGAGGAGGGCAAAGGCATGAAGAAGCGGCAGTGGAGGATGATGGTTTGCCTGGGAACGTTGCTGGCCTTGGGATGCCTATATGCCGCGTGGGAGATGCATCCATCGGGAACGGCAACGCTTCCGGGAACAGGGGAGCGGCAACGCACCATCCTGCGCGTATGGGATGTGGACGGCCCTACCGGTTCCAGCGCATGGCTGCGCGCCCAGTGTGGAAAGTTTGAAAAAATCATGCCGGGCCTTACCGTTTACCTTCGGAGTGTGCCTTCCTCGGAGTGCTTTGCACCGGAGACGGTTCTGCCAGACGTTATTTGCTTCGCCGACGGAACCTTTTCCACGCCCGAGCAGGTGCTTGCACCGCTGCATGGCGTGGAATCGGTGTCGGAAACCTTTTTACAAAGCGGGCGATGGCAGGGCGAACAGTATGCACTGCCCCTTGCGGTGGAGCCTTGGGTGCTGGCAGTAGGGGACGCCTATTTGCCTGCACCGGCGCAAACACCGGTGCCTACCACCCTGCTGGGACGCGCCGCTGCCACGCCCCAGCCAGATGATTTTGCGGCTATGCCCCCCCTGGATACCCTGCGCAAGCAAAGCACACCTCTGGCTGCGCGTGGGCAGGGACTGTTTGCGCTCAGCGCATGGCTTGGCGTGCAACCACTGCCGCTGCCCGAGCAGATTATGACGCAGGGAGAAATTTTCACGGCATTGACCCGGGGCGAAGCGGCCTCAGCGCTGCTGACCACAGGCCAATGGGCATCCCTGGAGAACGCCATGGGACAGGGACAAAGCGCGGGCTACCAGGTCTGGGCGCTCCCGGAAGCACTGGCTCCACGGATGCTCTATGCGGGGCTGACAGCCCAAGCGCAGCCGGAAGCGGCAGCCCTGCTCAGCTATTTGATTTCCACGCCTGCCCAGCAGGAACTTGCCCAACAGCATTTGTTTTCCGTATGCGAGGATGTGCTGCTGTACTTCTCGTCACCCTGGGTGGATATCGAGCGCACTGTGCGGCAGCGCGGAGCCCCAGTGAACGCTTTCTGGCCCAAGGAGCGGGTGGAGAACGCCGCCCGCGCAGCATACCAGGGAACCGTGGAGCTGAACATAGCACTGACCGAACTCCGCTGAGACAAGTATACCCATGTAAAAATGCGGTTCCTGTGCCGCTTTTCCCTCCTTCCAGCTTGACAGAGAGCCGCCTTGCCGAGTACAATAGCATAGACGGTTTCTATATTTTCAGCGGGGCTTCGGCCCGTGGAAAACATAGGTCTGACCCGAAGTCGGAAGGAGGAGGGCGGCGGGGCTGCCCGTAAGCAACAATGAAACGACGGATTTTGATCGGGCTGATGGTATGCGTGGCGCTGTGCTGCCTGTGTGTGGCGGCATTGGCGGCTACTGACCCGTTAAAGTTCTCCATGGAGCTGAGCCAGAACAAGTTTACGACTACGCAGTCGATTACCGTATCCATCACCGTTTCCAATACCGGCGAGGAGGATCTTCCTGGCCCTGTAACCCTGTATTATCCTAACGGGCAGCCGGTGGAGGAGTTTGGCAGCCCGACCCTGGCCGCGGGCGCCAGCCAGTCCTGGAGTGGCAACTGGGACGTGACGCAGAAACAGCTGGAAGCCGGCAAAATCACCTTCAAGGTCAAGTACTCCATGTATAATGACGATGGTGAGCTGACCAACAAGACCAAGAACTATTCCATTCCCATCACCTACACCACCGCCTCGGCGGAGGACGCCAAGGTCCAGGTGGAGATCAACCGGACCATTACCCCTTCTGTTGCGGAGAAGGGGCAAGAGGTCAACGTCATTTATGATGTGGTCAATGCCGGCGAGGTGGAGATCACGGATGTGACCATCAAGGAAAACAGCAGCATTTCCAAGAGCACCGGCACCATTGCCAGCATTCCCGCGGGGGAAAAGGGCAGCTATACCTTTACGGTGACCATGGGCACCAAGGACCTGACCAGCCAGTCTACCATTACCTACAAGGCCAATGGCAAGACCCTGGCTGCCCAGAAGGACAAGGCCACCATCAAATACGGCCAGGTGAACCTGACCGCCAGCCTGGAAGCGGACAAGAAGGGCGGCGTGCCCGGCGACGTGGTGACCCTGACCCTTACGCTGAAAAATACGGGCAAGGTCAATTATACCAACATCAATGTGACTGACCCCACCCTGGGGCAAGTGTTTTCCAACCTGACCCTGGATGCGGGCAAGACGGAAACGTACACCAAGGAAGTAACCATTACCGACTCGGCGGACTATCTTTTTACCTTGACGGCGACGGATGCCGATGAACTGGAAACGGTTACCAGTACCGGCAAAGTATCCGTCACCGCGGTGAGCCCGGACGACCAGGTGATGCTGAGCGTCTCCGCCACCAGCGACCGGGATACGGTCTATTCGCTCCCCGGCACGGTGAAGTTTACCGTTACGGTTACCAATGAGGGCGCCAACGAGGTCAAGGATGTGTATGTATCCGCCTCCGGAGTGCAGCTGTATCATTTCCCCACCATTGCCGCGGGGGAGAGCCGCAATTTCAGCCGGGACGTGTCGGTTTCCATGGCCGGACAGTATCAGTTTACCGCCACCTGCAAAAATCTTTTGCAGGAGGACGTGACCTTCCAGAGCAATATCATTCCCATTCAGTATGCGATGCCCACGCCGGTTCCCACCGAGGCACCCATTGTGACGCCTCCGCAGCCCGAGTACGTGGAAACGCCCACGACGGACGGTTTGCCGGAATATGTGGACTCCATTCAGCAGGCGCTGGACGTGGTGTGGACCGTGTGCGCGGTGCTGGCGGTGATTAGCGCCGGTCTCCTGTGCGCGGGTTTGATCCGCCGCATGCAGCAAAAGGCCCAGTCCGCCAAGGCATACGATCACCTGGAGCGGGGCAACTACCGTGACTATACGGCTCCGGCGCCCAAGGAGAAAAAAGTCAAGGGCAAGGGTGCCAAGCCCGGAAAGCCTGCCCAGGAAAGCCAGCCGGATAAGGCCGCGGAGGAAAATGCCGAGGATACGGCGGCGGAAGACGAAACCGGCTTGCCGGTGTCCGACCAGGATACGGATGACTGGCTCACGGGGGACATGGCCGATGAGCCAGAGGAGGATACGTCTGAGCAGGGGCTGGATGAAGAGAACGGCGATGATGCAACCGACGTGGAGGAGGATATCTCCGCAGCGGAAGAGGCCGTGGACCTGCCGGCGGACGCGGACATATCCGCTGAGGATACCGTGACAGAGGCGCCGGACGCCGGCACGCCTGCCGCCCAGCCCGCGGAAGGCGCCCATGCGAACCGCCGCCGCCGTTCCAGCCGCCATTACGAGGAATAAACGGTTTGCCAATGCACGCCCCGCGAAGCCGCGCGTTGCTCCGCGGGGCGTTTTCAGCTCACAAAGGCTTGTCCAGGAAAGGAAAATAGGAGATGAAGGCATTTTTCAAGGAATTTCGGCAGTTTATTTCACGGGGAAACGTCATTGATCTGGCTGTGGGTGTTATGATAGGCAGCGCCTTCAGCAAGATCACCATCTCCCTGGTGAATGATGTATTTATGCCGCTGCTCAGCCTGGTGATAGGGCGGCTGAATCTGGCGGATGCGTTTCTGGCACTGGACGGGAACGCGTATCCCTCCGTGGAGGCGGCCAAGGCGGCAGGGGTGAGCACGCTGAACTACGGCGCTTTTGTGCAGTCCGTGCTGGATTTTCTGCTGATTTCCCTGTGCATTTTCTGCTTCCTGCGCCTGCTGCACCGGCTCCGGCCCGCAAAACCGGAAGCGCCGAAGCCTGCGCCCAGGCTCTGCCCCTATTGCTGCACGGAAATTCCCCAGGGCGCCACCCGCTGCCCACACTGTACCAGTGACTTGCAAGTAACCACGAAAGAAGGAATGATGGTATGACCGTTGGCATTGTAGGATTGGGACTGATTGGAGGTTCCCTGGCACGCAGTATCAAGGTGCATACGGACTTTGAGGTGCTGGGCATGGACATCAATCCACAAACCATGCTGCAAGCCAATTTGCTGGGCGCCATTGACGGCACGCTGACGGAGGACAATCTGGCTCGCTGCGATGTGGTGCTGGTGGCGCTCTATCCCGCGGCCATTGTGACCTGGATCACGGAGCACCAGGATGCCTTCCGGCCAGGGGCATGGGTGATTGACTGCGGCGGGGTAAAGGAGGCCGTTTGCACGCCGCTGAACGCCCTGGCTCAGGGAAAGCCCTGGCACTATTGCGGCGGCCACCCCATGGCGGGGCGCGAGTTTTCCGGCTTCCGCTACGCCAAGGATGATCTGTTCGACCGCGCCAGCATGATCCTTACCCCACCCCGGGATGCGGGGCCCGAGGTCCGGACCTGGCTGAAGGACTTTTTCCTCACCATCGGCTTTCGCCGGGTGCAGTTTACTACGCCCCGGGAGCATGACGAGATGATTGCCTATACTTCGCAGCTGGCCCATGTGGTTTCCAGCGCCTATGTCAAGTGCCCCCTGGCCCAGAAGCACCGGGGATTCTCCGCCGGCAGCTTTGCGGACATGACCCGGGTGGCCAAGCTCAACGAGGACATGTGGACTGAGCTGTTTTTTGACAACCGCGATGCGCTGCTCCTGGAGATCAACGGACTCATTGATCGCTTGGCTGCCTATCGGGATGCCCTGGCCGCAGAGGATCATCAAGCCATGAAGCAACTATTGCGCGAAGGCCGGGAAATCAAGGAAGCCCTGGAAGAATAACCAAAGCAGGCCCTAGAAAAAAAGGATGTGACGCCATGGGACTGTTTGCCTTTGACCAACAGTACGCCATGTTTGACGCGACGCCGGTGCAAAACCAGTTTATATTGGAGTATATGCCCTCTGCTCCGGGAGACTATGTGAAGGTATATCTGTACGGCCTGATGCGCTGCTGCCATCCCAGCGAGGAGATGACCCTGGCGCAGATGAGCCATGACCTGAACCTCAGCGAGGAGGATATCCGTGCGGCATACCGGCACTGGGAACGCCGGGGCCTGGTCCGCCGGGTGAGCGACGAACCACCCGTTTATCAGTACGTGAGCGTATACCAGCAGTTTCTCATGCGGGACGCGGCGCCGCGGGACACCGCCTATGAGGATTTTGCCGAATCCCTGTATGCGCTCTTTGGGGAGGACAGGCAGCTCCATGGCCGGGAAACTACCATGGCCTATGAATGGGTGGAGGACATGGGCCTGCCCCAGGAAGTGGTGCTGATGCTCGTCAATTATATGATTACCAACCATGGCAAGCATTTCAGCTTTGCCACCGCCCAGAAGAAAGCCGTGGAACTGGCCAAGGAAAAGGTTTCCACCATTGAGGAAGCCGAGGAGATCCTGGGCCG
>OLRD01001616.1_pt1 | contig 12266 bp, 14 predicted proteins | sample 1672051 | NCBI WGS metagenome assembly OLRD01 (sample SAMEA3136640, study PRJEB25190) | human gut metagenome | biome: human gut; feature: human-associated habitat; material: faeces | place: Austria | collected 2013 | reverse complement strand
GACAAGCTCCCCCAAAACAACTATAATAAGGACCTGACTCTAAAAATAAGAGGAGGGGTTTCCAATGCTGAAGAATATAGACAAGCAGCTTGTTTTTCTTTCATTCGGAAGCCCTCCTTCCTTTTTCCCTTGAAATTTTATTCGTGTGTGGAGAGAGCATTCCGGTTTTTCTGGAATGCTCTTTTTGTCGTTGCCGAGGGTTTATCAGAGTTTACCGGTAAACAGCAGTCAAAACAGCATTGCCTCATACGCCTTCCAACGGCGTTTCCGGACCGGCGCACCTCTTTTTCTGCTAAAAGCCGGACAAGCCCACTCCTCCCCGCTTTATATGCCGCCGGAAGCGGCTGGAATAAATATTTTTACAATATTAATTGCAGGAGGGATTCAAAATGATTCAGTTGGAGCACATCTGTAAAAGCTTCCGCGTTTCGCGGAGAAAGGCCGGCTTCGGCGCGGCGGCAAAGGCGCTGTTCCGGCGGGACACCGAGACCGTCCGTGCACTGGACGACGTTTCCTTTTCCATTAAAGACGGTGAGATGGTTGGCTATATTGGCCCCAACGGGGCCGGAAAAAGCACAACGATTGAGTGCATTTTAGGAACAAAGAAAGCTGATAGCGGTGAAATATCTATTCTCTCTCTTGATCCTCAAAAAGACAGACGCCGCCTGTTCCAAAGAGTTGGTGTTCAATTTCAAGAGTGCGATTATCAACCAGAGATTAAGGTGTCGGAACTATGCGAAGAAACCGTTTGTCTGTATAAGAACCCAGCCGACTGGAAGAAACTGTGTACACAGTTCGGACTTGCGAATAAAACAAATTCAGCAGTCAAAAGTTTATCCGGTGGAGAACGTCAACGGCTTTTTATCGTACTTGCCCTAATTCCCAATCCGCAGGTTGTTTTTCTGGATGAATTAACCACCGGACTTGATACAAAGGCCCGGCGTGATGTTTGGAAAATCCTCGAAGGACTAAAAAATCAAGGAATGACAATTTTCCTAACTTCTCACTTTATGGATGAAGTTGAGGCCTTGTGTGACGAGATTTGCATCCTCAAAAAGGGTCGAATTGCCTTTTATGGGACGATCATGCAGGCCATAGAAAAGAGTGGTTGCGAAAAATTTGAGGATGCGTATTTAGCACTTGCTGGTGAGGAGGTCGATGCGGAATGAGGTCTTTGGCTGTGCTCTTAAAAAATGAGCTGAAATTGAATATCCGAAATATGAACATGGTAATCTTTGCTGTTATATTGCCTTTGGTAGTGCTGGTGATACTTGGCTTTCTGTACGGGACAAGTCCAGCGGCAGAAGGGGCTGGCTTTACGTTTTTGGAGCAATCTATTGGTGCGCTCTGTACCATTTCTATTTGCGCTGGCGGTTTGATGGGTCTGCCTTTGGTGGTATCGGAATACCGGGAAAGAAAAATACTTAAACGGTTCAAGGTAACTCCGATTAGCCCCATTATGCTTTTGATGGTGGAGTTTTTAATCTATGTTATTTATTCTGCTGTTTCCCTTGCTACGATAATTCCTGTGGCGATGCTGTTTTGGAAAGTGGAGATGCATGGATCATGGATTGCTTTTCTCGGTAGCTGGCTTTTGACTATGGTTTCTACTTTGAGCATTGGAATGATGGTAGGAGGTGTTGCCAAAAACGCTAAGACTGCAAGTGTAATTGCCTGTATTTTATACTTTCCTATGCTTATTTTTTCCGGCGCCACTTTACCGTTTGAGGTAATGCCGGAGACAATGCAAAAAATCGTACAGTTTTTCCCCATGACACAAGGCATCCAACTTATGAAGGCAACTTTTTTGGGAACACCATTCCATAATATATGGCTGCCTGTTCTTGTAATGCTTGGCGTTACTATTCTTTGCTTTGGTGTTGCAGTCAAGTGCTTTAAGTGGGAATAGAGAAATAGGGATCGTCACAATGAAACCGTTGTAGAAACGGCGATATTGGGGCCGAAAACGGCGGTTTTGAAATAACAAATTTCAAGCCGCCGTTTTCTTTTCAAAAAATGAGATTACGGGGGGTGTGTTAAAGTCGCCCTTTTTTAAGGATACGGCGGTGTCCAGGAGGTATCGCCGTGTCCTTTTTCCTTTTCCATCCCCCTAACCTGTCAAAAAAAGCCCACCCGCCCAGCAGGATCAGTCCGGCGGTAGATGTGCAATTTGGAAGTACATAAATGAATATGTAATTTCGTGCGCTTGCGTGGCCTTGTGTCGCGCAGGCGCATTTTGTTTGTCCGACTTCTGGACACTTTGTCCAGAGGTGCGAGGCGGCTCCCCTGGGTGCCGCTCTCCGCCAGCCCCCGTTTCGGTCACTCGTTCACCCAACACCGAAACGGAGGTTTATAATAACTACCATCAATCTGAAAGATTTTTATTATTGGTACTTAATGGACGAGCTGGTGGAGGTGCCCGACGAAGTGGCCGAAGAGCTTATGGCCGGGAAACGGGCCGAGGCCGCCCACGCAGAGCGTGTGCGTTACAACAAGGCTTATTATTCCCTGGACTGTGACGATGGGATCGAATACTCCGCCTGCCTGCATGAACCAAGTCCCCAGGAGCTCATGGATCGTAAGGAGCTTTTCTATCGGCTGTGGAATGCCCTTAACTCTCTGCCGGAGATCCAGGGCCGCCGGGTGGACGCTCATTTGATACTGGGAAAGAGTTACCGTCAGATCGCCCGCGAGGAGGGCGTGGACAAGAGCGCCGTCCGCTGCTCCGTGAAATGCGGGATTGAGCGCATGAAAAAATATTTGCGAAAAAATTTCTAAGTTACCATCTCCATTTACCCCTCTTTTTCTGGTGGTATGTGAGAGGAAGTTCTCTCCGCAAAGGAGGCGCGGGGGCCGCAGGCCGCCGCCCCCCTTTGTGGGGGAGCGCCGCTGCCGAGTATGGCTGTCTTATGACGGGGCAAGAAAATGAGCGCGGCGCTCCCCGCCATTTATGAAAGTGAGGGATTACAGAATGGACTATGATCCTATGTTGGCTGCTATGCTGTCTCAGCCGTGGAGCAACAACGCTTGCCGTGGCTATGTCATCTATGCCATGGAGAACTGCGGGTTTTCTCCCCTGAACATCCGGCGTGTACTGGCGGAGCTCTATGAGGTTTTCGACACCTGCAGTCTGGAAGAGGCCCAGCAGCACTTTGAGGAAAGCCCTTACTGACTTCTGGACAAAGTGTCCAGAGGTACATATCCGGCCAAAGGCCAGCACTTTCTCGGTGCTGGCCTTTTCCATGTTTCAAAACATTCTTTGATTGTAAGGGAGGGATTTTATGCAGGCACAGGTCAAATACGAAAGTGAAGTCAAAACTGCTGTTCTCGGAGATCGCACGATCACCGTTAGAAATCTCACCCCCGTTCTTTCCCCGCAGGAACAGGATAAGCGCAACCGCGAGGTCGAGCGGCGGCTGTTCGATGTGTTCCGCAAATATGCTGGGCGGGGGTAGGCCAGAGTCATCCTTGTGGTAAGGGGGCGGCAGAGGTACAATATAATTGTAGGTTGGCTCCCGTTTAACGGAAGGGAGCTAATTATGGATAGTAGAATAGATGCAATTTACGGGCGGCAGTCGATTGACAAAAAGGACAGTATCAGCATTGAAAGTCAATTTGAGTTTTGTCGCTATGAGCTTAAAGGCGGTGAGGGTAAGGAATACAAAGACAAGGGCTACTCTGGCAAGAACATTGAGCGCCCCGACTTCCAGCGGCTTCTGCAGGACATCAAGCTGGGTTTGATTAAGTGGGTGATCGTCTACAAGCTGGATCGGATTAGCCGTTCCATCGTGGACTTCGCAAAGCTCATGGAGCTGTTCAAGCAGTACGATGTGGAGTTTGTGTCCTGCACAGAGAAGTTTGACACTTCCACGCCGATGGGCCGGGCGATGCTCAATATCTGCATTGTCTTTGCCCAGCTTGAACGCGAAAGCATCCAGATGCGTGTGCAGGACGCTTTCTATTCCCGGTGTGCCAAAGGCTACTATATGCGGGGCCGAACGCCATACGGCTTTGATACCGAGCCCATCGTTATGGACGGGATCAAGACAAAGAAGCTGGTGGAAAATGCGGAAATGGATTTTGCCGAGCTCATGTTTCAAATGTATGCGGAGCCGGGCAATTCCTACGGCGATATAACCCGGTACTTTGTCAAACACTCCATCAAGGTCTATGACAAGGCGTTGCAACGGGCCTTTATCTCTAAACTGTTGAGAAACCCCGTTTACGTCCAGGCTGATATGGACATCTACGAATACTTCAAGGCCCAGGGCGTAAAAATCGAAAGTCCCCCGGAAATGTTCACAGGGGACAATAGCTGTTATCTCTATCAAGGGCGCGAGGGTGAGGAGCCGATCCTTGTGATTGCGCCCCACCAGGGACGCATCCCCTCCCAGCTCTGGCTGACCGTTCAGCGCAAGCTCTCACAAAACACCACATTCAAGAATGGCCGGAAATGCCATAACACATGGCTGGCCGGGAAAATCAAGTGTGGGCGCTGTGGTTATGCACTAACTGCCCTGAGAGCTCAAAATGGCGTTGTTTACCTACGATGCAAACAGCGGGCGGACAATGGGAGCTGCGAGGGAGCCGGTACGCTGACCGCGCAAAGCATGGAGGCGTTTGTTTACGGCGAGATGGTTAAGAAGATGCGGAAATTCCACACGCTGAAAGGCGGCAAGGAACAAAGCTATAATCCGAAGCTGACCGCCGCCCGTGTCGCCCTGGCAAAGACGGAAAGCGAGATCGAGAAACTTCTGGACACTTTGTCCGGCGCTAATCCGCTTCTCCTGCAATACGCAAACACCCGCATTGAGGAACTGGATGCGGAACGGCAGAAACAGCTCCGGCTGGTCGCAGACCTCACCGCTAATTCTGTTTCCGCTTCACAGATTGACAGCATTACGGGCTATCTTGATGATTGGGAATCCGGGAGCTTTGACGATAAGCGCAAGGTGGTTGATATACTCATATCACAAATTGACGCTACCAGTGAGAGTGTTACAATCCACTGGAAAATCTAAAACCTTTTCACTTGGCATTATGCCCTTGTAAAAAATAGTTTACCAATAATAAGTAGAAATTGGTCAACCACTCAATAATCCCCTGATACAGAAAAGTCGTGGTTTCCAGCACTTACGCTGCTGAAAACGGCACTGTCAACAGGTCCCTTATCTTACCTTATCTCGCAAAGTCCTTGCGCTGCCCTATGCGCTCAGGCGATATGCTGAACAGATGAAGCAGATAGTCATCCAGCCGCAAGTTGTTGGCTTTTGCCGTTTCCATAAGCAAGTAGATGATTGTACTCGCCTCAGCACCCTGGGGAGTATCGGCAAAGAGCCATCCCTTCCGGCCAACGACAAAAGGGCGGATGGCGTTTTCAACCTGATTGCAATCTCGCCATGCCCAAGAAACGCACAGAGGTGCGCCTTCACTCGGACATTTCCGGTGTGCTTCGAGAACCGGACCTGACTTCTCCTTATGCTGCCTGAGCCGTTCTTCTGCGGGCAACTTGTCATATGCCTGTTCCAATTCAAGCAGCCGGAGGCAGAACTTATAACCCTGCACAGCCTTGCAGGTCTTTGCGTCAACGCCTTCGGGCATCGCATCCATCCATTTCCCGCGCATGCGCGCCCAGCGTCCCGAATGCTCCGCCTTCTGGACCTTGTTGTAGCCGCTGTGTCTGTGATCAGCACGCCGCTGAAGCCTTCAAGGCAGGCCTTTACCCATTTTTCGCTTTGGCTATCGTGGTATTCAAAGCAGCGCGGCTGGATGCACGCACGTTTGGCGGATGCGTAGACCCAGATACGCGATTCCCAGACGGCCGGCTTACCTTTCTCCTTGAGCGCCTGCATCGGCGTGAATCGCGCTCTGGGTCAGCAGCTCGCTCTGGATTCGCCTCCAGAAGGGACGAAGATGGAGTCCCGGCATCTGTATGACCCAATGAGCCATGGTACCGCGTTTCAGCCCCACACCCATGGTTTTCCGCATCTGCTCCTGCCGGTACAGGGGCATAGCGTCCACATACCATCTTCATCAGCACATCAGTGGCGGCTGAAGCAGAAGTATAGCTGTGTGCCAGCAGCGGCGTCGGCATGACCGGCTTGAAAGCCTCGGAATAGCCGGTTTCCTGTGCAAGCTCGTGGTCAACATAGACCTTCCGGTAATGCTTGACAGCCTCTGCTTTGCCACGTTCCATGACAAGCTCTGTACGGATATACTCCTGACCGGTGCAAGTAGGTCAGTGCATGCCCGTTGGCGTTCATCTTCTCATTGTCTGGCAAATCCACGATTCTCTCTTCCGCAGGCAGCGACACACAAAGCTCTTCCAGCGTGCGCTTTTCCTTCCAAATGTGACCAGAAGCATGGATTCCCCCTGCGTGTCAAACAGGCTGAGCTGCTGATGCCTGCCGTCAAGGACGTACGTCCGCTTGTCACTGCGCTGTCCGAATTGGGTGCGCTGAAGATTCAGAATAATTTGCCAGAGTCTCTCAATCTCCTCATCCTTTTGCCGGCTTTGTTCCCTGAGCAAATCAATGGTGCTTGCAGCATGGTCAGCTACTGCTGAATTGCAAGAAGTATTTCTGTTTGTCCCATACTGCTTCCATCACCCTTTTTGCCTGATTGATTCGACATGCAGGAGGCAAAATCCTTTTGGTCTTCTTCGCTTTTTTCAGAAAGCCACCGGCTTTTCAGCAGACGGTTCCGGGCTTTCCCGGAATAAACGCCTTTGTCCGGGGAATGGACAGCCCCTCCATAAGCCAGCAAAATTTCTGCAGCGTAAGCTTTTTCAGCTCTGCCTCGTTTTGTGACCACTGGAACCACTTTTCCGTCAGGCGCTTGTACAGCAGGATATATCCCATGCCATCCCCATACAACGCCTTAATGTGATCCGCACAGCAGATAGAGCGATGTCTCCTCCATTTCTTGGCCGAACTGGGTTTGTACTAGTGCGGCCAGGCCGTCGATTTGCTTGCGCATGTCCGTACAACTGCAGGCAATGTAGTAATTCTATATGAGGCTGAAATCAAGTATGGCTTAGTGCCTTCACGAACGCTGCAAGAATCCCAATATCCGTGTTCGGTGGAAACTCTTCTTCCACAACCTATGCCCGAATCACGATTTTCCCGGAGGAGGGCTGGGGCAATACGGTCTCAGCTGCCAGCTTTTGCGGTTCTACTCTGACAAGCGCACCGCGCTTGTTCTCTGCCTCGCAAAGAGCTTCTTCCCGGATGATTTTCCGCGCGCCTGGGCCTGAATAATAGTAGCTGTTTTCCCGAATCCCATTCTGCAGGCACCATGCCCGCACGTTTTGACCGCTCTGCTGCCGCTCATGAATAAGTATTGTACAATTAGAGAAAGTCATCAGGGCACGGGATTATTAAGTGGTTACGGAGAAGTTACAAATGTTCTGTAATAATATCAAAAGGCAAGAGGGACCCGTCTGAGCCCCTTCTAGCACATCGACCGATCCCTCTTGTTCTTTACTTATGGTCCGATGCCTTAGCGTTCTTTAAGTCCAGCAGCATCATTCCAGTTCCATTGTCTTTGCATATCCAGCAGTTGTATAATGCATGAAATATTTCGAGGGCGAAGTACTCATCTGCGCAAACCTCCATAAATTTTCTCCTGTATGCTCCCCCATCTTCGCTGCCAGATTTCATCATTGAACAGATCTGATGATCGGCTCCTTCACCTGCGCCACATCCGGAATCCACGCCAGGCCGGTTTCCCCACGTAACTTATGGATTGCTTCAATGAAAAAGTAATCGGCGTAAACCATGGTTATATGACGCCCGGAGATATCATGATAAGCACTTGTGCACTTGTGCACTTGGTTAGCAGGCCAGGGTCGTCCTCTTCCCAGTTGATACATGACTTCTCCATGGAGTAAAGCATACGTACAGCAGCACGGAAATAGCTTTGCCCTTCCAGCTCAGGCACACAGCGGGCCAGCTCCAAAAGACCGCTTGCAGCAATGGCGCCAGCGGCAGTGTCCTTTACCTCTGGAAAAGCGGGCTGCCGGAAATCACAATCCACAATGCCATCTTCGGGAATGTTGGCAATAAAATAATGTGCTACGCGCTTGCTGGTTTCCAGGTATTCCTGTTTGCCGGTGCACAAATAGCTAAGGACAAAGCCATACAGTGCCCATGCCTGGCCTCGGCTCCAGCTGGAGCCGGAAGCATATCCTTGACCGCCCGGATTGTCAAGCATTTCGCCTGTCAATGGATCAAACACTACAATGTGATTGCAGCTGCCATCTGCGCGCACAAACGCGCGCATGGACGTATCAGCATGACGCATGGCGATCAGTTCAAACCTGGGGTCGCCTGTTTGCCGTGAAGCCCAATACAATAGCGGCAGATTCATCATGCAATCGATGATAGCCCAGCCTTCCTGTCCAGTACCGTTCCATGCGCGGATGAAGCCGTTCGGATTGAAACGGCACGCCAGATGCTGGGCAGCACGCATGGTTCGATCATAACTCTCTTGCTGATGTTCCAATGCAAAACGAACCCCAGAGTGAATCAACCACATGAACCCAACATCATGACTAAGTACATCATACTGCGCAAGAGCCTCGTCCAAGAGTTTTTCTGTCCGAACAGCTTCCTCGTGAAATAACGGATCTTGTGTGCTCATATACATCTGCCACATGACCGCCGGCCAAAAACCATTGGTCCACCAACTGATATCGTTTTCCTTCCATTGGCCATTGGACGTGGTATACGGTATATAAGGAACCTCCCTGGCCTTACCGACGGCATAGACCATTTTACGGTGCAGCTTGGAAGCAACTGTCTCGAGCCAAGCCTTATCATGAAAATTACCGGCGATATCGAAACTCACTTGACGATCCTCCTTTTGCGGTTCAAACAATATCTTCAGCTTCAAATAAAAGGACGCCGGTCCAATACGTTCTTAAGAGGATATTCCGTAGAGAATTCTCCGGGAAGTGCTATTTGCAATTCCGCAACAGCGCACATTGCGCCGAACAGCATGTGCAAATCATTGATGTCGTCCCGTGTGTCAGGGTCCTGCGCATCAAGCCATGCCAGGAAAACCTGAGCAAAATCCATCAGTAGATCCTTAACTTCGGCATTCCGGTGCGGTGTCTGTCGGGAGGCACGGTTCATGGCGAACACCCAGTCAATCTCACAGAAACCTGCCCTACGGCCAAAGAACCGGTCTAGTTCTGTCTCCTTGTTCCGATACATGGCGATGCAGCTGTCGAGTAGCTTTTCGGGGTACGGAATGGGCATATGAGCGAACTCGTGATTAAAAAAGTAGTGGAACCAGCCGTTCAGCTGCCAATACAGGGGTACGGAGCCGTGCCGGCCCTTTAACCCCAGCCCGGTTACGGGGTCAGCACGATCGTGCAGCCATTTGAAATAATATTGCTGCCACTCAAGGCTGCACGTACGGGTAATCACCAATGCCGCAAATACGCCGGCGCCCTGGTGAGAATTGTTCCAGGGACTATTTTCCCAGTCCAGGTTGGTTAGCAGTTGATCCAGCTCCTCGTACTGGAGATATTTTTCTAGTCCACGCAGAGGGTAAAGGGGCATGGCGTCAAACAGTTCCAGCGCTGCGATACAATGTGCTGTGGTGTGAATGGTATGATGTGTTGGCTCAGCATACATGCCCGTCTCTGGGTTCTGCAGACCACGAAGGGTTTTTATCCATGCGGCACGTTTTTCAGGCTCCTGTATGAATTGACCAATGATATAAAGAATGTTGGCCGCATCCGCACAACCATATTCATTCACACCAAGATTGCGAAGTGCAGGCATGCCGGATGCTGAGCTGACTATGCCATCCTGTTCCGCCCTTTTCTCCTGCCACAGCCAGCGGGCATACACGCCCTCGTCCAGGCGATGCCTGTCCACAATGTATTTCGCCTTGTCCACAATCCCCTGAATGTTCATTTTTCTTCCTCCTGTTGTATTTTGTAGTCTTTATTCTTTTCTTTCCATTCGATGCTTTTGCGAATTTTGCTGGGCGATTGTTTCCCGTGCTTGGAGATAAACGCAGAGAAGTTACTCAAATCCTCAAAACCGATACTTTGCGCGATGTCGTTCATGCTTTGCTCTGTCTGCCATAGCAAATTATAGGCATAGTTGAACCGTTTCTGATTGTATACGGCGATAACGCCGGAACCAAAAAACTTTCGGGAACTGCGCTCCAGCTGCGAAATGCTAATGTGAAAATGGTCGGCTATTTTCTTTAGTGTAAGCTTGTCAGCCAGATGATTGGACAAGTAACGGGATAATTCAACATCAAAGCGCTTAGTGGCGCCAAAAACTTGCCCTTCCAATGCGTCCAACAAAATCTGGTTTACTAGCAGATATGCCCCCGCAGCAGCAAAATGACCATCGATCTTCAGCAGCTCGACTAACGCATCCGCTTTGTGCAGAAGGGAGGGACAATGGATCAGCATGTGAGGATCAACATACGTCTTCAGCAGATGAACCAAACCCGCACTGTCATCCACAATGACGCTTAGGGTAATGCCCACTTGTTCATAGCCGGTATCTGTATAAATCCGGTGCATGATACCGGGGCCGATAATACTTGCATCTCCAGCACCCAATTCATAGTGATGGCCGTCAATTTCTAAAATAACGTATCCCTTGGTTACCAGCAGAAACTGATATTCCGTGGGATGCTGGTGCATCGGACGTCCCCAGTAGGCAATACGCTTAAAGTAGTTAATCTCGTGGGTCGCTGTCCGCAGCACATACATATCCGCTACATAGGAGTCTGTTTCAACATATTTGTTCAAGGGAAATCACCCCTTTATTGCGCCGATCATAACACCTTTTACAAAGAATTTCTGTACAAATGAGAAGGCTACCAGCAGGGGCAGGATGGAGACAAACATAACAGCATAGTTAAGCGTAATGGTATACAGCGCTTCCAAACCATCCGCATCGGTTGCAGCCAGTCCCATGGTTTCATTGTTAATAAAGTACAGTTTACAAGGGACTACACAGGGTAACGGTCTGACGGGAGGATTACCGCCCGTCAGATTTTCCATGTAATGTTCAAGCTGTCGCTTGTGGCGGCAACGGTGGTAATCATCAAATCCACCACCCGCCGCTTGTCGTCAAAGGATACATCGTCCCATGTGTCGAGGTAGCCGGAAATCTGGTTGACCTGTCCCGGGCTGATGGTTTCCACCGTCAGCTCGGCTATCTGCTTCACAAGTTCCTGCTTGCGCCCGTCCAGTTCCGCTATCTTCACATTCACATAGGAGAGCAGGACATTGTTCGCGCCCGTCAGACTGTCCACCAGCTTTTCAATCTCGCTGTCCACATGGAGAAGCTCTACTTGCAGGGCGGCGATTTTGGGATTGGCCTTTGCCGCTTTCTTCCTGCCCGTCAGCGTCTTGTGCTTTTCCAGCTTCTTCACCATCTGCTGGTAAACCACCGCTTCCAGTTCGGAAGTGATGATTTTCCCACAGCCCGGACAGCTTTTATTGTCCAGCCGTTTCGTACAGCGGAGATATTGCCTGCCGGACGGATTGAAGATACTCATAAGCGCATATCCGCAGTTCCCGCACTTGATTTTCCCCGCCAGCCATGTGTGGGTGGCTTTTCGGGCGGACTGGATTTTCATGTTGTTCATCAGCTTCTTGCGGCAAGCCAGCCATATATCCGCCGGAACAATGCCCTCATGGGGAGCCAGCACCAGCATTTGGTCTTTCAAGTCGTTTTTCTTGCTGGGCTTCACATCCCGCCCCTGATACAGATAACAGCCGTTTGTCCCCGTAAAGTCGGCGGCGTCATTGACGATAACCGTACCCTGGCTTTTGAAAAATTCGTACACATCCAAGTCCGCCTGCACATAGACGGGATTGCGTAACATCTGCGCCAGTGTGGGGCGTATCAGTTCCTTGCCGTAGAACAAAATCCCCTGTTCGGCAAAGTACCGGGTAATGTCCCCGTAAGAGGTTGTGGGCTGGGCGTACATCTCAAATATCAGCCGGATATTGGCCGCTTCGTCCGGGTTTACCACCAGCTTCTTTGTGTTGATACCGTCCATTTTGATAGGCTCGGTGTGGAAGCCGTAAGGGGCTTTCCCGCCCATCTTGAAGCCCCGCTGACTGCGGGAGTAGTAAGCGTCCGTCACCCGCTTCTGTATCGTTTCCCGTTCAAGCTGGGCGAACACGATACAGATATTCAGCATAGCCCGCCCCATCGGGGTGGAGGTATCAAACTTTTCCGTAGAGGACACAAACTCCACATTGTACTGCTGGAACA
>OLRD01001614.1_pt1 | contig 12277 bp, 7 predicted proteins | sample 1672051 | NCBI WGS metagenome assembly OLRD01 (sample SAMEA3136640, study PRJEB25190) | human gut metagenome | biome: human gut; feature: human-associated habitat; material: faeces | place: Austria | collected 2013 | reverse complement strand
CCTTCATTTATAATAACTTTACTGCAGATCCATATCCGTACCCAGCCACCACCGAAGCACATCCTGAATCTTTTCATCCCAATATTTCCACTGGTGATCCCCTGCCGTTTCGCAGCAGGTCAAATCATATCCCAGTTTTTTCACATGATCCCAGGCTTTCAGATTCCCCTCATACAGAAAATCCTCCGTTCCGCACCATGCATACAGTCTGGGCAATTCCTTTTTCCGTGACGCCAGCTTCTCCGCCAGTGCCAGAATATCGTTATCGGAACCCTTCAGCTCTTCCTCCGTTCCGAAAATTCCCCGGAACAGCGGGTTCTTATTCTGATTTTCCTCAGAATTCCTTATGTAATCCTGTACGATATCCAGCGCTCCCGAAAGCGATGCCGCCGCTCCGAAGGTTTCACTCGCTCCCAGTCCCAGCTTCCACGCGCCATAACCGCCCATGGATAAACCGGCAGCCAGAGTATCCTCAGCCTTGTCCGACATATTCGGGAAAAATTCCCTGCAGATTCTGGGCAGTTCCTCCGAAATAAATGTCCAGTAGCGCATTCCATAACAGGTATCCGTATAAAATGCCAGATGTGTGGTAGGCATCACCACTGCAATACCAAGCTTGCTCACATACCTTTCAATTGAGGTCCTTCTCTGCCAGATTGTCTGGTCATCACTCATACCGTGCAGCAGATACATCGTTTTATATTTGCCGTCAGCGGCTATCCCCTCCATACCGATCTGTCCGTTTGTTTTCTGGGGAAGAATCACATCCATATTCACGCTCATTCCCAGAACATCTGAAAAAAAGTCCACATGTAAAAGTGCCATACCATTTACCCTCCCATTTCTGTCTGACCACATTTTTGTCTATTGTCAACCGACAGGATTATTTTATCACAAATTCCCTTATCCTGCATCAAAAAACTGCAGGATTTACCTATACTTATCCTGTGTTTCCTCACTTTATGGGGATATATATTTTAACCTCATTATCCGGATCATCAAAGGCTGTTACCTCACGCTCATAAACCTCAAAATCCTCCCGGTCATCCAGCTCCTCCTCCGCTGCCGACAGCCATGTCCCGAAAATATACTTGTAAGTTTTGAACAGGTTTGCAAGGGTTCCCCTGTGAGTGAATACGGCGTATCTCCCGGAGCTCAGCGTTTTTCCGGACAGCATCGGCGGCAGCTCCTCAAAATTGTCCGCCGGGCAGCCCAGCATGACGGAAAACAATACGTCACCGTCTTCTGTATATACGGCCTGCTGCGTTTCACAAACGCTGTACCCGGTCCGCTCCGTCCCGAAAAACTCAGTATGAAGGCTCTTGAACTGCTTCCATAATCCCGGAAGCCGGTTATCGGAAATGGAGGTCATTCCTCTGATACCGGCAATCTTTATTTCTTCCAGCCAAACTTTTTCAGGAGAACGGGAAATATTGTTCGCAATGTGGCTCACATCCTCAGGCGCAATTTCCCTTTTGGCATTAACTACCAGATCAAGCCCGGCCTTCCGGTAATCCGCCGGACTGCTTCCAAAGACATTCTTGAAAGCCCTGCTGAATGCCTCTGCCGATTCAAAACCACTGTCAAACGCGATATCTGTTATCCTCCGGTCGGAATGAATAAGCTTTTCGGAGGCATTGTACAGCCTGCGCCGATTGATATAACGTCCAACCGATTCCCCCAATACGGTTGAAAACAGACGTGTCATGTGATAGTAAGAATACCCTGTTTCCCTTGATACATCACTTAAACCGATATTTTCATTCAAATGCTCTTCAATATATTCGACTGCCCTTTCTAAAGGGGATAATTGTTTCAAACTGACCTCTCCCTTCTCTGCTTTCTTTACAGTATACTGCATTTTATATTGTCGGAGTAGAAAAAGCGCAAAAAATATCATGCATACAGCCCGGATTTTTTGTATAATAAAAAACCGCAGCATCAGAACGACAAAACATAACCGGCTAAATATGGATATAACGAATGCCGCATTCCGCAGGCCATCCTTATTTTCAAAGCAACAGAAAGAGGTGCAAACAAATGGCAGATATACTTATACAGGGTCTCACCCAAAACAATTTAAAACATGTCTCCTTCCATATCCCAAAAGAGAAAATTACAGTATTTACCGGTGTCTCCGGCTCCGGCAAATCCAGTATTGTATTTGATACCATCGCCGCCGAATCTCAGCGGCAGATGAATTCCACATACCCGGCCTTCGTGCGTTCCAGGCTCCCTAAGTACCCCAAACCGGCCGTGGAACGGATTGATAATTTAACGGCATCCGTTGTGGTGGATCAGTCTCCCCTGGGCGGGAATGCCCGTTCAACAGTAGGAACCATCAGCGGACTGTACTCCAGTCTGCGGCTGCTGTTTTCAAGGGTAGGAAGGCCTTATGCAGGTACGGCATCCTACTTTTCTTTTAACGATCCTAACGGCATGTGCAAAACCTGCTCCGGTCTTGGAAAAATAACCAGGGTTGATGTGGCTTCCATAATAGATCTCAATAAATCTTGGAAGGAAGGCTGTGTAAAGGATTCTTTATACCGTCCCGGCTCCTGGTACTGGCGGCAGTATGCCGAGTCCGGCCTGTTTCCTCTGGACAAGCCGGTAAAAGAATATTCCCGCGAAGAATATAATCTTCTTTTATACGGTTCCCGGGACGGCAAAGGAGCGCCGGAAAATCCGAAAGTAACCGGTCTGTACCATAAATATACAAAGACTCTTCTGAATCGGGATATCAGCAGCAAAAGCAGTCATACCCAGGAGAAATCCCAAAACTTAATCGCTGAGACAGAATGTAACGACTGTCACGGAAAACGGTTGAATCCGGCTGCCCTGAACTGCAGGATAAACGGATTTTCCATTGCGGACATGTGCGGGATGGAGCTGACACAGCTGCGGGAGGTCCTGACAGAAATCTCTGAGCCGACAGTTGATTTGCTGGTGCAGACTCTCATAGAGGGGCTGGACAGGATGATTGAAATCGGCCTGCCCTATCTCCACCTGAACCGTGAAACTCCTTCTCTGTCCGGCGGGGAGGCGCAGCGCCTGAAGCTTGTCCGGTATATGGGCAGCAGCCTGACCGGAATGACTTATATTTTTGACGAACCCAGTGCAGGAATGCATCCCAGGGATGTCTACCGGATGAATAACCTGCTGAAGCAGCTGCGTGACAAGGGCAATACAGTCCTTGTGGTGGAACATGATCCGGATGTCATCTCGATTGCCGACCATATCATCGATGTAGGGCCCCAGGCAGGCCAAAACGGCGGTGAAATCGTTTTTGCGGGCAGCTATCAGGACTTGCTGAAGTCCGGCACCCTGACAGGGAAGGCCTTGCTCCGGACCCTGCCGGTCAAGCAAACGCCGCGGCGGCCGTCGGGCAGCCTGCCGATCCGTGATGCCTGTCTGCATAATCTGAAGCACGTAGACGCAGATATCCCCCTGGGCATCATGACTGTTGTCACCGGTGTGGCCGGTTCGGGAAAAAGCACTCTGATATCCCAGGTATTTGCCAGGCAGTATGCGACTGATATCGTAATGATTGATCAGGGCCCCATCACAGCCACAAACCGTTCAACACCCGCCTCCTATCTCGGCTTTTTCGATGAAATACGAAAGCTGCTGGCAAGGGAAAGCGGCAGGCCGGACAGCCTGTTCAGCTTCAACTCCGCCGGGGCATGCCCGGTGTGCAAAGGGAAAGGCATCCTTGTGACCGAACTCGCTTTCATGGATCCGATTGTAACGGAATGTGAGGCCTGCGGAGGATTGCGGTATAACAAGGAGGCGCTGGCCTGTACCTACAAGGGGAAAAATATTGTGGAACTGCTGAGCCTGACCGCATCTCAGGCAATGGAAGTCTTCGAAGACTCTAAAATCAGGAAGCATCTGAAAGTGATGCAGCAGGTAGGGCTGTCATATCTGACGTTGGGACAGCCGCTTGGCACGCTGTCCGGCGGGGAACGGCAAAGAATCAAGCTGGCGAAGAATCTGGGGAAAAAGGGCGGCGTAATTGTAATGGACGAGCCAACCACAGGCCTGCATATGTCTGATATTCAGAATTTGCTGAAGCTGTTTGACATGATCGTGTCACGCGGAAATACTTTGATAGTGATTGAGCATAATCTTGAGGTGATGAAGCAGGCGGACTGGATCATTGATATTGGCCCAGACGGAGGAAAAAACGGAGGAGAGGTGGTATTTGCCGGAACTCCTGAGGAGATGCTGCGGAATGCCAAAACACTGACGGCCGACAGCCTGCGGGCATCGTGTTCACAATCTTATCATGGCTGCTGACCTGCTGGCTGGTTTCTGCCTGATTAGCAGCGGATTTTACGAATATCAACAGCCCAAAGGCACATTATTCCTATATTGCCGGTATACTCTTTAAAACTTTATCATAATTGACAGAAACAAATGGCAAATCTTTTGTTATCCGTTCTTTAAACCAGTCCAGATATTCTGCCCGAAGGTGCGCAAGCTCGTCGGGCCAGTAATTCTGGGCATACAGATATTCATCGCCCATCTGATATTTCATGAACAGGTCGATTTTCCTAATCCAATATTCACTTATTGTGTTTGCCTCTGAATATCCTCTTAAGTATGAAATCAAACAGCCTTCAGCAAACTCTGTCCGTTCTTCTTCACTTCTGTGTCTCAGCGGCCCGGCACCTTTCAATACCATAAAAAATATGGCGCTGGCAATATCTGCGGCATACCAGTTAAACTGGCAGGCATCAAAATCAAAAAGTTTGATTTTCCCACTATGCACAAAAAAATTATCGGTATGGATATCCCCGTGAATAATACCATAATTGTCTTTCCTTTTGGGAAGCCTGTTTATTTCATCATAATATTTTTTCAGACACAGCCGAACCCTTTCATCGTCTATAACATTTTCATAACGCCATGCGTTTACGGAACCTGTCCATTCAAACTCAGGACTTATGATAATATCCTCATAGCCCACAGCAAGCCTGTGCATCTCCCCCATAAGCTCCCCGAGATGAAAAAATAGTTCCTCATTAAACTCCTCCGGATTATCTATATCAACGGTTTTTCCGGGCGCTTTTTCGAACAGGCACAGGATATATGCTTTATCCCCGGCATTAATTACTTCAAAGAGAGAATTCCTTAAGCTTTTCTGCGGCCGGACAATTTCAGACAGATTATCCGATAAATATTCCATCCATTTCAGTTCAAATGCGGTATGCTTTTTGTTATCGATACTATACTCTGATGCCCTCAGTATGTATGCATTTTCTCCTTTATTCACTTCAAAAACCAGGCTGCCGGAATTGCCTGTTGTAATTTCATGAACTAATCTGACATCATACAGTAATTCTGCCTGCTCCAGAATAAAGCGGTTATCTGTCCCCATTCCTCTGCTCCTCATCAATTCTTCTACAAATCAATTCACTGTCTTGCAGCAACCTGCCGAATTGCTTTTATTTAATTATAGCAGAACAAAATAAAAAATGAAGCACTGTATATTTATTCCTCCAAATATACAGTAACTTCATTTTATAATTATTGTCAGATCCTCATACCTGCTGCCGATTATCTATGCTTATCCTGCTTTTTCTTTTTTCTCGAGAAAAACAGAAACAAAACTAATACTATAACAGCAGCTATGGCAAGGGACACATACAGGATAACAGGCGCCGTATCTCCTGTCGTCTGCCCCATGGCCCATTCACCGAGCACCTCACCATAAGCATTCCGGTATTCATAGGTGCCGTCCGGTTTCTGATAACGGGTATATTCACCCAGCAGGCTTCCATCCTCTTTCCATACACGGATAACGGAAGGGCTGTCCTGAAGGGATGGATCCGGCACACTTCCTACCCTGAAATCAATCATCCCCCCAAATCCGGCGGCCGGTATTACAGGAGGCTGAGTCTGTGTCTCCTGGGGTAATACAGATGCCGGAGAAGCATCACCGCCGGATCCTCCGGAATTTCCATTGTCGCCGTGATTGTTCTCTTCCGTTCTATTTCTGGTATTTACAAAGGTAACGATAGTCTCCGTGTCAGCGGTAATTGTACCTGTCCCATTTGACCTGCTCACAGCGTAGCCTTCCGAACTGTAATCCTGCTCCTGTACTTCATAGGTAATGTCTTTAGGTAAATCAAATATGGTCAAGGCCTGTCCGTGACGGAGGGTGAAGGTATCACCGTCTGACAATGTCCCGGTCTGGCTTCCTCCCTTAATATAGGAATAGCTGCCCTGCACCGAATTTGTGTCTGCATTCTTAAGGGAAAGGGTAAAGGTAAATTCCCGTCCTGTTTCTCCGTCATTTCCGGCTACCTGTTTTTTAACAGTAAGACTTCCTACCGTTCCCTGCCTGTAGTTCTGTACTTCTATTTCATTTCCGCCGCCGTCAATTTTAGTTACCGGAGTCCCGGATCCATTCTCCACCACAACCTGATAGGAAAGGCCTGATAGATTATATCCGGAAGGAGCCTGTGTTTCCCGCAGTATATACTCTCCTGCCGGAAGAGCCTTCAGCATTAAGGTACCATCCGACCCGGATGCTGCCTTTCTGATTTCTGCACCGCTCTCCTTGGAAAAAAGAGTAAATTCTGCCCCCTGTAGAGGATTCGTACCATCTTTTTTCGTAATCTTTATCCATCCGCTGCGGGTGAGGACAGCGCCTGCCGAAGTAGCATCAATATTGTACCTCTGCTCCGCCTTCTCAGGCTGTGTTCCCAGACCGGACAACTGGGCTTTGTTGGAAATTTGTCCAATCGTTCCTGTTATATCCGTCACATAACGAAGGCGATATGCTTCTTCCTTATCCGGAGGAATAAATGTAATCGTACGTGTCGCACTGTCATATCGGAAATTCGCCGCTGTCGGAGTTATACTTTCATTTCCCGAACAGGTACCATCCGAAAGCATAGTAAGTTTTTCTATGGTTATGTTGTTTTCCATAATCAATTTACCGGTTGCATCGGTTCGTAAATCCACGCCGGTCGGTAAAATGTCCGTTATCTCTACCTGTCCGTCACGGGACATCCCATATGGACAATACAATACCTCCCATGTCAGTTCACCAATCGAGGAATTACCGTTCAGCACCTTTTTGCTGAGAATCTCGCTTTTAATCTTGGGCTTCGCATTTACACTGACAGCAGTCGATAAATTATTGTTTTTCAGCGCGGCCTGATTCTGCGGTTCATATTCTGCGTTTTTGCTGAAGTATTCCTTCGCGGTATCTTCATTCGGCCCGGCCTTAAGAAGAATTACATAGGAACCTTTCAACTCATTGAATGTAAAAGTAATTCCGTTCTTTCCATTAACCGTACTGTTGGATACATTCAGAAAAGCGGAGGAATCAGTAACCTGTTCATAAGCATTCTTACCAATCGCTTTATAAAGCAGGAATTTTTCCCCGGCCAATGTACGGAAATCCCAGCCCTTCGGCAGTTCGTCGCTTATCTCAAATTTCCCAAGTGCCGTTCCGTCCGGCGTTGTTTCTGCAGTAACATCCGCTATATTATTTTCATTCACATAGAGCCGGTATACAACAGATTTATCAATATAATCAAAGCTGTCTGCTGTGGAAGAAGAATTGACCGCACTGTAATTTTGGATGTTCTGCTCTATTTCACTGACTGCATTTCTGCCAAGCATCTCCTTAGAGAGCATATTGCTTTGTATCTTCTGATTACCTGACGCAGTACGTACCTCACTTGCTCCATCCCACAATACAACAGTATTACTGATAGTAGTTTCTTTATTAGATGCATAGTAATCAGGGTTTGTAACTACCGTTTTAAATTCAAAGGAATTATTTTCAGTTGGGGTAAAACCGCCGCTGCTTCCAGTGACTATCAATACATCGGCTATGGCTTTTCCGTTATTTTGCAATGTTACTACTCTGTATTGTATAGCTGATGATGTGGAAAAACTGCCTGCAGCAAATTTCTGATAATAACCGGCTTTCTTATCTTGTATCATTTTCTCGCAAGCCACTTTTTCGTCATTGCTAAGACCTGTCGAAGATAAAATATTGTTTATATTCAATGCTGATAAACTATCCTGATCCCCATAAACAAGCACTTCCATAATCCACAGAGCATTATAACTTTGCCCTTTCACATCCGCCGTTACCTTCCATGACAGCGTATGAGATGCGGCGTCATAATTACTGCTGCCTTCGCGTTTTGACAGGGCATTGATTCCTATGGAAACTTTAGCTTCGTTACTCGCATATGAAGAACTTCCAAATTCCAGTGCAGCTTTATTACTGAATATTTTCACTTCTACTGACTGGCTTGTATCTGTAACCTTCGTTTCAAAGGTTACTGTTACCTTTTCTGTAATGTTTCCAAGGCTAATGGACAGATATCTACTGTTGCTTGAATATGAAATATCTACACCTGATACCGGATTTACTCCTCCATCACCTATTTTTTTAGTAACTGAATTGGTGTCAAGTTCCAGCCCTTCCGGCAAAGTATCCGTAATCTTTGCATCCGTAATCGTCTCCTCAACCTGGTTTACTGTTATTGTCCACTTTATTTTTCTGTTTGATGGATCATATACGCCGCCATTATACTCATTTTCAGCTGCACCTTCCTTGCTGATCCACGTTCGCACGAACTTCACTTCTGCCGGAAGCTCCAGTACCTTTTCCTGCCCTTTGCTTACAATAGCTTTATTAGTAATTTTCTGCTCTCCGGTACTTTCCAGTTTATCAGCCGGTATTTCGGTTTGAAAGAACAGCCATCTTTCCCCTTCACAGGTATCCCCGGAGGATGCTTTCTCCCATTCAAATTCATAGGTGAGAGTATTTTCAGCCGAATCAAAAACCTTGCTGTCTGCCACCGGTTGCTTATCCGAACCATTCTCCGCTTTACCCACAAAAAAACTACCTGCAACATATGCACCCACACTATCCAGATCATCACTCCATATATATCCTGACAGGTCTCCGTCAGCTCCGCCTTCCTTTTCAGCTGCTTTTACCCGGATTTTCCAGTTGACAACCTTGTTTCCTTGATCCGCTTCCCCTGTTTTTTTGCCTGTTATCACCAGTTCTTTTTCCGGTACTACCACATAATAGTTGTCTCCAAGAATAGATATATTATATCTTCCCGGCGCTTTATCCGCCGGATCAGGAGCATATTTCATATTTGCTTCATAGTAGGCTGAAACCCTAAATAAACCAGGATTATCTAACTCACCGTTAAATATAATCTTGATATAGGAGCTGCCCCCATCATCATATAATGTTACATCACCGATTTTCACCCCATTTGTGGTCCACAGTTCATCAACATATCCTCCGGTTACCTCAAGTTCCTGAGGAATGGGAAGCAGGACATAATCACCACCCTTTATATAGGTGTCATCAGCATGTTCATCTATATTATCATCTCCTGCTACCGGGATACGATCCATCTGATACTTTATATGAATGGTCTTTAAAGAAGACAGTTCTCCATCAGGATCTACCGTACCTCCATCCTGGCTAACTATCGCAGACAGATCTCCGTTAATCAAATTCGTCTTATCCTCTCCGCCATTCCGCGTAACTGTCTGCTTTGAAGAACCCTTCAGCATATTGTCCGTTTCTTCCTCTGTCTCCTGGGTTCCGTCCGTTTCGTCTGTCTCTTCCGTCTCATCCACATTTTCCGTTTCCGCAGCTTCTTCCGTCCCGCCCGTTTCTTCCTCAGTTTCTTCTTCCGTTTCCGTAACTGCCGGTCCATTATTGCCTGATACGCTTTTTTCTGAAGAAGCCTCTTCCGCCTTTACAATTCCGGAACTGAAAAACAAGAAAAAAGCGAGAGCCAATGATAACAACTCCCACCTTTTATTTTTATGTCCTTTATTATGACTGCCACTCTTCATTAACTCATCCTCCGTAAGAAAAAATTATTAACATTAATTATAATTGTTTCTTACAGAGGCTTTCGAGCCTGACCGCTTCTCTTTCTGCGCAAAACAGCACCTCTTTTACGCAAAAAAGATTATCCTCTTACCTTCTCCCTGACATCCACCAGTATCCGGATAGTAAAAAGGCCTTCTCCATAATAACTGTCAAACTGTGCCCCATATTTCCTCACAAAAGCTGCTACCCCCTTGAGTCCCAGTCCATGGCCGTCTTTCTCCCCGCTATCCGGAATTACACCATCTAAATCAATATCCGGCTTTTCATATTCTTCACAGCTGTTAACCGTTTCCACTATCAGCAGCCCTTGTTCATAACGCAGAAGAAGGCTTACCCTGCGTTTTTCCGGTTCCTTATTCCTTACAAAGTTAATGGCATTTTCCAGCAGATTAGCTGTTACCGCCGCCAGTTCCATAGTACTCAGGGCTATTTCCCTGGGTACCGCCGCGGTAATCTGCACCTTTTCCCCAAAGTCCTCCGCTTTCGCCGCCAGGCTGCACAATACACTGTTCAATGTGGGATTTTCACAGTAGCGCTTCAGCTTTCCCTCCTGTATCTCTCCTGACAATTCCCGAATCAGTTTTTTGGCCTCCCCATATTCCTCCTGTTCCAGGAGAACATAGACCGCGGAGGCATAATGCCGCAGATCGTGACGCAGCACCATCAGCTTCTGTTCCGCCTCCTCAATCGCCTCACACTCCAGCTCCAGGCCCTTCTGATAAGACTCCAGCACAGCATTCTGTTCCATGATTTTCCCATGCTCAAAGTCCTGCCGGGCCTGGGACAATATAATGATATAAGAAACCATCATCGTAAATAACAGACAGAAAACCACAGGAATATTCTGCGGCTTTCTATCCAGGAATACAGGAAGATATACAATAATGCAGAAGGTACCATAAAACATTGCCGGTATCAGACAAAGCCGCAGCCAGCCCTTGTTGGTCTGCTGCAGAACAAGCTGATAAGTTCTGCGGATTCTGAATATCAGAAGCAGCAAAAGACCCAGATGCACTGCAAAAGCGATAAACAGGCTTTTTTCCATATTCCCTGTATAAACAAAAGCCACTCCGCCGGCAATTCCTCCCGCCATCACATAATTAGAGGCGCTCAGGCCAATGAACAGATCACGTGCATCCCTGTTTCTGGACACCAGAAAAACAGTCCCCTGTATCAAAAGGATCTGCATCACAGTGATCACAATATTAATCCCGCCAAATCCGTCGGAATATATAATCTTCCATGCATAGGCCAATGTATCCAGAATTATCGTAACCATACAAAAGAAAGAGGTTTTAGGCAGAGAATATCTGCGCGGCAGGAAAGAGAGCAGATACAGCATCAGGAACAAAATTCCAAAAAAATAATTTAATATATCAAACATACGACCCCCTATCTGTACTTATCGGTCATAAAGCCCAGATATTTCCTTTTAACCCAGGGAGCTTTGTTCCGGCTGACCGGCAGTATCTGTCCGTTTTCCATTGTGACGCTGTCCTGCTTATACCTGCTGATATATTCCATATTTACCACATAAGACTTATGTATCTGCACGAAAGTCCAGCTGTCAAGCAGCTCCTCCACCGCCTTTTCAAAAGGCCTGCGCAGCACAATACTATGAATACATGTCCCATCCTTTGCATAAAGATACAGACTCCGCTGCCTGCATTCCACATACAAAATACCGGAATAGGCAAAAGTCAGAACTCCCTCCGCCGTTTTAATCCGGAAAACCGGTTCCCGGTTCAATTCCGCCTGCATAAGGGCATACTGCACCGCCTCCTGAAACACCGCCTCTTCCAACGGCTTCACCAAATACCTGCATGCAAGCACCTGATAAGCCTCCAGCGCATAATCCACCGATGTCGTAGTATACATTATAATACTTTTACGTTTTTGGGCACGAATCAGATTCCCCAACTCTATCCCGGATTTATCCGGCATCAGAATATCAAGAATATAAATATCCGCATACTCCCCTTCCTCAATCCTGGCATACAGCTTTCCCGGATCCGAGTACTTATTAACAGCAAACAAACTATCAGGATTCCTCTCCCTGTAATGATAAAGCATTTTCTCCATATACATCAAATCCTGCAGACTGTCATCACATATCGTAATAAAAGGCATTGTAAGCACCGTCTTCCATCTTTCAGCATAAAATTCCAAGTTTCACGGAGCAGTTTTATTTTACACCTGATAATTTTCAATTACAATAAAAACCTAATTGTTACTATTTTCTAAATCTGCCTTCCTGTTACAGTTCACTCCCAGCTGCCCCTCCTGCGCGCTGTCCCCTTGTCCTTTGGCTGTCGCCTGCCTGCTGGCTCACTCATTTTATCAGGCGGCGTACCATATGGATCGTCAGCTGTA
>OLRD01001613.1_pt1 | contig 12278 bp, 6 predicted proteins | sample 1672051 | NCBI WGS metagenome assembly OLRD01 (sample SAMEA3136640, study PRJEB25190) | human gut metagenome | biome: human gut; feature: human-associated habitat; material: faeces | place: Austria | collected 2013 | reverse complement strand
AACCAGATCGGTTCCTCCGCCATGCCCTACAAGCGCAATCCCATGCGCTGCGAGCGCATCACCTCGCTCAGCCGCTATGTGATGGTGGACACGCTCAACACCGCCATCACCGCCGCCACCCAGTGGTTCGAGCGCACGCTGGACGACAGCGCCAACCGCCGCATCGCCGTGAGCGAGGCGTTCCTGGGCATCGACGCCATCCTCAACATCATGATGAACGTATGCGACGGGCTGGTGGTGTACGAAAAGGTCATCCGCGCCCGCGTGATGAACGAGCTGCCCTTCATGGCCACCGAAAACATCATGATGGACGCCGTCAAGCGCGGCGGCGACCGCCAGCAGCTGCACGAAAAGCTGCGCGTGCACAGCCAGGCTGCGGCGCGCGTGGTCAAGGAGGAGGGCGGGAAAAACGACCTCATCGACCGCATCGCCTCAGACCCTGCCTTCATGGTCACGCGCGAGGAGATCGAGGCCATTCTGGACCCCGCCAACTTCACCGGCCGGAGCGAGGAACAGGTGGAGGAATTCCTCCGGGACGTCATCCGCCCGGTGCTGGAGGCAAACCGCGAGCTGCTTGGCGAAAAGCAGGAACTGAGCGTGTGAGGCCGCACCCGGCAGCGCAGACCGAAAGCGAGGCGAAGCACCATGCCCAGGACCCCCGCCCAGAAGCAGGCCACGGACCGCTACCGCGCCCGAAACGGCCGCGTTCAGGTCAATATCGAGTTGACCCCGGAAATCTGCCGGCGCTGGCAGGCGTACGCCGGTTCCCGCGGCATGAGCCTGACGGCCATGGCCCGCGAGTGCGTGGCGCGCTGCATGGCAGAGGATTCCCTTGCGGCGGAGGCCGGCGCAGCGGCAAGCCCCGCCGGGGACGCGCATGCCGCCGGGGGGCCGCGCCCCATGCGCCCCGCGCGCGTGGACCGGGGCATCGAGGGCATGGAGGGCATGGACTGAGCCCGCTTGCCAAATGACAAAACCCGTGCTATAATGCCCTTGCGATGACGAAGAACAACGCCCGCTTCATCGCCCTGACCCAGAGAGGGCGGCACGCGCCGAGGCGCGGGCTGCAAGCCGCCTGCCGGGGCCGCGGGACATTCGCTTCCGAGCCTTTCCTTTGAACGCTCCATCAAGTAGAGGGAAACGTTTAGGCCGCGTTACTGGTCAAGAGCGCATCGGCGCGCCCCATGGGGCCGCCCGTGCGAAAGTTGGGTGGTACAACGCGGCGTCAGCCTTCGTCCCATGCATGCATGGGGCGGGGGCTTTTCTGTTGCAGGCGAAGTTTGAAAAAGGAGGAACCTGTCATGTCTGTTGTGGATACGCTGAGCGACATCAAAAGGCGGGTCGGGGAGGAGCTGCAGGCGCTTGACGGCTCCGCCGCCCTGGAAAACCTGCGCGTGCGGGTGCTTGGCAAAAAGGGCGAGCTGACCGCGCTGCTCAAGGGCATGGGCCAGCTGGCTCCGGAGGAGCGCCCCAGGGTGGGCGCTCAGATCAACGAGGTGCGCCAGTGGCTCACCGAGCGCATGGACGAGGCGCAGGCGCGCATCCGCGCCGCCGAGCGCGCCGCGGCCCTCAAGTCCGAAACCATCGACGTCACCGAGCCGCGCCCCCTGCCCAAGGTGGGCAGCGAGCACCCCATCACGCTGGTGATGAACGAGCTGATCGAATGCTTCACCGGCATGGGCTTTGACGTGATGGAGGGCCCGGAGGTGGAGCTGGATCATTACAACTTCGAGCTGATGAACCTGCCCAAGAACCACCCGGCCCGCGATGCGCAGGATACCTTCTATATGGATGAAAACATCGTGCTGCGCACGCATACCAGCCCCATGCAGGCGCGCGCCATGCTCACCCGCAAGCCGCCCATCCGCATCATCTGCCCGGGCCGCGTGTACCGCTCCGACGAGGTGGACGCCACGCACAGCCCGGTATTCCATCAGATGGAAGGCCTGGTGGTGGACGAGCACGTGCGCATGAGCGACCTGCGCGGCACGCTGGAGGCGTTTGCCAAGAAGCTCTACGGGCCGGAGATCACCACCCGCTTCCGCCCCAGCTTCTTCCCCTTTACCGAGCCCAGCGCCGAGGTGGACCTCACCTGTGTGAACTGCCACGGCAAGGGCTGCCGCATCTGCAAGGGCACCGGCTGGATCGAGGTGCTGGGCTCCGGCATGGTCAACCCCAAGGTGCTGGAAATGTGCGGCATCGACCCGGCAAAGTACAGCGGATTTGCCTTTGGCATCGGCCTGGAGCGCATCGCCATGCAGCGATACGGCATCCGCGACATGCGCCTGCTCTACGAAGGCGACGCGCGTCTTTTGGGGCAGCTGAGGTAAGCAGGGAGTAAGGAGGCGTTTTCAGTGAAACTGGCGATGAATATGATCCGGCAGTATGCGGATATCCCCGTCACGCCGGAGGAATATACCCAGCGGATGATTATGACCGGCACCGCTGTGGAGGGCACCGAGGATATCAGCGGCGGCATGGAGAAGGTCGTGGTGGGCCGCGTGCTCACGTGCACGGACGTGGAGGGCACGCACCTGCATGAGTGCACCGTGGACGTGGGCGGCCCGGAGACGCTGCACATCGTGTGCGGCGCGCCCAACGTGGCGGCGGGCCAGCTGGTGCCCGTGGCGCTGGACGGCGCGCATCTGCCCGGCGGCGTGAAGATCAAAAAGGGCAAGCTGCGGGGCATGATCTCCGAGGGCATGATCTGCTCCGGCGAGGAGCTTCACGTGCCCACGGAGCTCTATCCCAACATCGAGGAAAAGGGCATTCTGGTATTCCAGGAGGACTACCCCCTGGGCGCGGATGTGAAGCCCATTTTGGGCATCGACGACACGGCGGTGGACTTTGAGATTCTGGCCAACCGTCCGGACTGCCTGTGCGCCATCGGCATCGCGCGCGAGACGGCGGCGGCGCTGGATACCGAGTTCCATGCCCCCGAAATCACCGTGACCGAAGCGGGCGGGGATATCCATGACGAGGTGAAGGTGCGCGTGGAGGCCCCGGACCTTTGCCCGCGCTACGCCGCGCGCGTGATCAAAAACGTGCGCATCGCGCCCTCGCCCCTGTGGCTGCGCAAGTACCTGCACGGCGCGGGCCTTCGCGCCATCAACAACATCGTGGATATCACCAACTACATCATGATCGAATACGGCCATCCCATGCACGCCTTTGACCTGAGCAAGGTGCGCGGGCGGCAGATCGTGGTGCGCCGCGCCCATCCCGGCGAGACGCTGACCACGCTGGACGGAAACGAGCGCGCCCTGCGCACCGACGACCTGGTCATCTGCGACCAGGAGCGCGCCACGGGCCTTGCCGGCATCATGGGCGGCGAGGAGAGCGAGATCACCGAGGGCACCACGGACGTGATGTTCGAGTGCGCGGCGTTCGACCGCACGGCCATCCGCCTGACCAGCCGCGCGCTGGGCATGCGCACGGAGAGCAGCGGGCGCTTTGAGCGCGGCGTGGCCGCCGGCACGGTGATGGACGCGCTCGACCGCGCCTGCATGCTGGTGAACCTTTTGGACGCGGGCGACGTGGTATCCGGCGTGATCGACCTCTATCCCAATCCGCGCCCCGCGCAGGTCATCACCGCCAGCGTGGCGCACATTCAGGAGCGCGCGGGCGTGCCCATCCCCGCGGACGATATGGTGCGCATCCTCAAAAAGCTGCACTTTGGCTGCGAGCGCGACGGCGACACCCTTACCGTGACCGTCCCCGCCTTCCGTGAGGACCTGGACGGCGAGGCCGACATCTGCGAGGAATGCCTGCGCATCTACGGCTATCAGCACATTCCGGCCACGCCCCTCAGCGGCCAGACCACCCAGGGCGGCGTCAGCCCCATGAAGGCGCTCAAGGACCGCGCCGCGCGCCTGCTCACCGGCATGGGCTATCTGGAGATCATGAACTTCAGCTTCACCGGCATAAAGGAGATTCAGAAGCTGGGCCTGCCGGAGGGCGATCTGCGCAACGACCCCATGCCCATCCTCAACCCCCTGGGCGAGGATGCGGCCGTGATGCGTCCCACGCTGGCCTGCGGCATGCTGCACACGCTGGCCTTCAACATGAATCATTCCACCCCGGCCGCACGCCTGTATGAGATGGCGGCGGTGTTCGACCACCATCACCGCACGGACGAGGGCCTGCCCACCGAGACGCAAACCCTGTGCCTGGGCGCCTATGGGCCCGAGGAGGACTTCTTCACCGTGCGCGGCGCGGTGGAGGCCATTCTGCGCGCGGGCGGCATTGCCTGCGAGGTGGAGGCCGGCGGCGACGCGTACTATCATCCGGGCCGCTGCGCGCGCCTGGTGCGGGGCGGCGTGACCTTCGCCACCGTGGGCGAGGTGCATCCCGACGTGCGCGAGCGCTTTGATCTGCCCAAGCGTGCCGTGATGGCCGAAATCAACCTGCAAACCCTTCTGACCTACTTCCGGCCCATGGGCGAAATGAAGCCCCTGCCGCGCTTCCCGGCCGTGGAGCGCGACCTGGCGCTGGTCATGGACGAGAGCGTGGCCGTGGGTCCGCTGATGGCCGATATGCGCAAGGCCGCCGGCAAGCTGCTGGAGAGCATGGAGATGTTCGATGTGTACCGTGGCGCGCAGGTGGCCGCGGGCAAGAAGAGCGTGGCCTTCTCGCTGACCTTCCGCGCGCCTGACCGCACCCTCACCGACGAGGAGGTACAGGCCGCCATGGACAAGGTGACGCACGTCTGCGCCCAGAAGCACGGCGCGACGGTGAGGGCGTAAGCGGCGCAGAAGATTCGTAAGGAAAAGAGAATCAGACAACGAAGCGCCCGGCGCAATGCCGGGCGCTTTTGCGTGTCGCTTTGGCCTTCGCGCAGCAGTCCACAGGGCACACGCTTCCCTTCGGCGCCTCTGGCGCGGCCGGGAAAACGCGCAAGGCTTCCGAAACCGCGGCGCATGTCGGCGCCGCCCGCAGGAGGGGGCAGCCTGTCCCGCGCAGGCGCGGGATGCCTTCGTCCAATCGAAAATCCGGAAAAGGCACCGGAGATTCGGACTTCATTCGCGGCCTTGCGAACCTCTCAAATGGGTTTTTGGACAAGCAGAGGGCGGGATGCGCATGACGCGCACCCCGCCCCGTTCATCTTCCGTTTGGCATTTGCGGATTACAGGCCCTCGGCCGCGGTCTCGGCGGCGAAGCGGCCGCTGTTGGCGGCAAAGGACACGCCGATGCCCACGCCGGGATACTGGCGGGTGAAGGCGTTGCCCGCGATCAGCTCGCCGGAGGCATACAGGCCTTCAACCACCTGGCCCTCGCCGTCGAGCACCTGGCAGCTGTCATTGACCTCGATGCCGGGGATGGTGCCGAAGGTACGCAGGGTGACCTTTTCGATGTAGAAGGGCGCGGTCTCCACCTTGGTGGCCTTGTCGGCGGCCAGCTCATACTCCAGGGCGGGGATGGGCTCGCCGGCATCGGCGGCCTGGTTGTAGGCGTCGATGGTCTTCTGGAGCTGTTCGGCGTCGATGCCGTTGTCCTCGGCCAGCGCCTCAATGGTGTCGTACTGCTTCACATAGGCCTTTTCGATCTTCTGGGCGATGGTGTCCATATCGGCGTAGTTGGCGTCGGCGATGAGGAAGGCGGCCTTCTCCGGCTGCTGAGACACAGCGCGCTGCAGCACATACTTGGGCTCGCCTTCGCCCACAAAGCGCTCGCCGTTGAGGTTGACCAGGAAGTTGGCGGTTATCAGGCTGGAGCCATCCGGCGCGACGATGGAGCCCATGCTGCCGTCGCCCACGATCTTGGTGCCAAACTGACGGGTCATCAGGATGCCGTCGCCGGTGGCGCCCGCGTTGGTGGCGATGACGCCGTCGGCAAACAGGGGCAGGTATTCCTCCATCAGTTCGGGATTGCTGCCGAAGCCGCCGGTGGCCAGGATGACCGCCTTGGCGCGGATGTCGTAGCGCTGCTCATCGTCCTCGGCCACCACGCCGGCCACCTTGCCATCCTCCACGATCAGCTCGGTGGCGGTGGTGCCCATGCGCAGGTCAAAGGTGTTTTCCTTCACATAGCTGTTGAGGAAATCGGCAAAGCTCTGGCCGCGGTTTTCGGTGCGGATGGCATACACCTTGTCCGAATAGGTGCTGGCGGGCTCGGTTTCGCCGGTGAAGGGGGTGCCGTAGTCAATCAGACGGTTGAGAAGCACATCGCTCTTGGCGTACACGTTTTCCACCAGAGCGGTGCGCACCTGGGTGCCGGAGGTGTAGGTGAACAGCACGTCAAAATCCTTCGTGGTGCACTCCACACCGTCGCGCACATGATATTTCGAGCTGATGCCGGCGATCGCGCCGCCGGAGGCCGGCAGCGAGCCGCTGACCATGTCCAGCTTCTCCAGGACGATGAAGCTGACGTCCGGGTAGTCCTCCTTGAGCTCATAGGCCGCCATCAGGCCGGAAATGCCCGCGCCCACGATGACGATATCCGTCTCCACCGCTTCGCCCTCCACAAGCTCGGTGGGCTGCTTTTCCTGCTTGAAGGGGGTCACATCCACGCCGCCGGCCGTGAGAGCGGCCTCCACCGCGGTGAGAATGGCGTTGCTGGTGACGGTGGCGCCGGCCACGGTGTCCACCGTCAGGCTCTGCTCCTCCACGATGCGGCCGGGAATGGCGTTGATCGCCTGGTCGCCGATGCCGGGCGTTTCGCTGTTCTCACCCACGGTGACAGCGGTGATGCGGCCGTCCTCGTAGCTGACGGTCACCGGTACGTCGCCGCCCATGCCGGGGGCGGAGGCGGTGTAGTCCTCGGCAAATGCGCCGGCGCAGGCTGTGACCAGAACACAGGCACACAGAACCGCAATCATTTTTTTCCAATGAAACACGTTGATTCCTCCTGTTACAAGATGTTTGCCAAAAAGCGTACTATTATAACAGGCGGTCTTTTGAATTGTCAATAACGTAACAAATGGAAGCGCTATCAAAAAAACCCTGTCGCCACAAGGCCTGACCCCGCGGAAAAAGCAGGCGGCGGGACGTGGGCGCACTGTTATGAGGAGGAAGGCGCTGCCGGAGAAAACGCCCGCTGTTAAGCGGAGCGAAAAAGAGAAGAGCCCGGGTAGACGGGCAAAGGCGCGCATGACCCCGGCGCCGGGCCCTACAGAAACGGAGCAAAGCGCATCAGCGCGGCCCTGTCGCCCCGCACCCGCACCTTGCCGCCAAGGAGCGCCTTCAGGGGCGCAAGCTCATGGCGAAAGACGGCCAGCAGGTCCGCTTCGCCTCCGACGATGGATACGTCCACCGGCGCGTCGGGTGCAAGGGGAGAAAATACGCCGCTGCTCAGGGCAAAGGCGCACGCAAAGCCGGTGTCCGCCGCAAGGACGGGCAGGGTTTGGCCGTCGCCGGCCTCCCGGTACAGAGCGCGGAGATCCAGCTGTAAATCCGCCTTGCTCACCGGCGGCGCCTCCCTTCGCCTTTGGGGGCCGGATGCGCCCAAAGGGCGCGCCGTCCCTCCGAAACATTTCGGTTGTTTGCAATAGGCCGGGGAGGCAGCCACGCCGCCTTGCCCGCCGCAGAAGAAAGCGGAGCGGGCGCCCCTTCCCCAAAAAGGATTTACCGGTCTCCGGGGTTGTATGCAGGCATGTTCCCGGTCGGGACGAAGCCGGCGCAAACGGCATGGGGAAGGCAGCGGAGCGGATGGCGGCGCCCGTGGCGTGTTGCGGGCTAAGGAAAAAGAATTCCCGTTTTGGCCAAATCACACGATGCAAATACTTGCAGTTTTACAAAGAGCATAGTATAATGGTATCAATTACAAGAAGAAGGAGAATATATCGACTGTCTGCTTGATACGACAGTCGATATTAAAAAAGGCGATGCGAAAACGATTTAGTCAAATCCTGCTGCCGGTCGTTGTCTTGGGAATGTGCCTTTGCCTTGCAAGCATTGCGCTGGCCGGCGAAGCCACCCCCGCATGCCGGACGGTTTCCCAGGATTTCCGAAGCTCTCCGTTCCATACAACCAACCCGCTGGGCATCGCCGGGAACTTTCATCTGGTGGGCTTCTCCTCTGTGACGACGTCTGCCCACACCAATGGCAACATTTTAACCGACACGCTGCGTTATCAGAGCAACTTTGGCACCAACGGCGTGGAGGAGGTCAGCTACATCCGCAAAATCGAATTTCTCAGCGGCGGCGGCTTTTCCTCCACGTATTCGACAACGGATTCCCTGCTGGTGGTGGGGACGGAGGTGCCGGTAGGTACGGCGGATAATGGAAACGCCTGGACCCTTGACGGCCGCAAGGTGGACGCGCCCATGCGAAGCGTCCATCCCGACAGCCTGATGCAGGATTCCGACACCCTGAAGTATATCGATTTGCAGGCCGTCCACGATCAGACCGTGCGCATCAACCAGACGCTCAGCACCTACGAAAACCGGCTGGGCAAGGTCATCGAGCAGACGGACGGAGAGCGGACCTTTATCCAGAAAGTGATCCTTTCCGATCCTGCGGGCGTGAACGTGTGCAACATTACGGATGCGCACGCCTTTAAGGAGGGCACCAGCATTGAGTGCAAGGACTTTGACAGCCAACGGCCGGGACTGTTGATCCTGAATGTGGATCTCGCGGGCGTTGAAGAGTTCCTCCTGCCCGGCACGGATCTTCTCTACGCGGACGGAAGCAGGGCGCCGAACGGTGAGGTGACGGAGTGGCAGACGGGCAACGTGCTGTGGAACCTGTACGATTCCTCCGCCGCGGATGGCCTCTACCGGGGAAAGGTCCGCAACGAGCGCGCCGTGGCGGCGCATATTCTGGCGCCGGAGGCGGATGTGACGCTGGGGGCCAACCTGAACGGAACGGTCATCGCCAGAAACATTGACGTTCAGGCGGAATCGCACCGCACGGACCTAATGATGTTCAGCGTCGATCCGGGCGGAAACACCCTGGAGATACCCGTGGGGAAGGACTGGCAGTCGGACGAGACGTTCGAGGTGGAGGCGGTTCTGATCCGCATCGACGTGCAGGGCCGCCAGACGGAATGCGATTCCCTCAGGCTCAATGAGAGCAACCGGTGGCGGGGCACGTTTGAGGAGGTCGAAAAGAGCGACGCGGATGGCAACGAATACGTCTATCAGGTGAAGGAACGCGTCGGGAGCGTCATGCATGGCGACGGCGACGCGCTGGTCTACGGCGGGGAGACCTACAGCGTATCCATCCGGGGCACGCCCGCGGACGGCTTTCTGATTACCAATCGCCGTCAGGGCGGCACGCCCGGCGCGAAAAGGCTCAGCGTTTCCGTCGAAAAGCGGTGGGACCTGCGCGCCGCCGGGCTCGCCCCCTATCCTGTGACGATCCGGCTCTATCAGAACGGCGTGGGCATGGAGGAACGCACGCTGACGCTGGGGGAGGGCGTATGGTCCGGCAGCTTTGAGGACCTGCCGGCGGAAAACGCCGATGGCCAGCCCTATGAATACACGATCCGGGAAATCATCAACGGCCGTCCGCACGGCGACGGCGACGTATTTGCCTATGGTGAGACGCATACCGCCGTCTCGGTGGCGGGCAGCCAGCAGGAGGGCTATGTCGTCACCAATACCCTGTGGAAGGCGGGACTGGTCGCCGTGCCCGTGTACAAGACGTGGGACCTCGGTCCGGGCATGAGCGGGTATCCCGTGGCCTTTGAGCTGTACCGCCATGTGCAGGGGGAGGACGCATCCGGCGCGGTTCGGGTGGAAAACCCCGTCTGCGATTATGGCGGGCCCTATCAGGTGGAGTTTCGTGATCTGCCCAAGTATGACGGGGCGGGCAGAAGCTATGTCTATACCGTCCGCGAGGTCGTCGGAGGGGAGAGCTACACGGACGGCGACGTGTTTGCCTCGCCCGGCGGCGGAACAACCGCCGTTTCCATCGCCCCGGCCGAAAGCGGGGGATATGCCGTGCGCAACGTGGTGCGCCGCGACGGGGAGCTGCTGAGCATACCGGTGCGCAAGGTATGGCGCGGCGGCACGGGCGCCGGTGTGACGGTGCAGCTCTACCGCGGAACGGAGGGTGATGAAAAAATGGAGGGCCGCGTTCTGCTCCTCGGGGAGCACAATGGCTGGGAGGGCGTCTTTGAGAACCTCCAGCGCCATGACGCGGCCGGACGGGCCTGCACCTATACGGTGCGGGAGGTCGTGGAAGGCGTTTCCTATGGGGACGGGGACCGCTTTGTGGCGGGCGGCGCGCTGATCCGCCTGAGCATCGAGGGGGACGAGACGTCCGGTTTTACCGTTATCAACACGGTGGAAAGCACAAAGGGACCGCCCGTGACCGGCGTGACAAGCCCTGCGGCGCTGGCCGGCGCGGGGCTGCTGGCCTCTGTGGCCGGCATGAACGCCGCGTGGCTTGCTCTCAGGCGGCGCAGAAGGGGAGAGGAAAAACCGGGGAATTGACAGTGGGCGGGGAGCCGGGGCAGCCTGTCCCGGCTCCGACCGTTTCCCCTTTTTGGGGGAGGGCCGCGGCTCTCGGAGCCGCATGGCGTCCCCGGGGGGCGCCGGCAAACGAAAAGGCGGTGGCCGCCCGCACAAAAAAAGGAAACCACAAGGCGAATCGGCCCTTGAAAGAAGCGGTTTGGGCTTCATTCGAGGGCAGGTTTCCTGTGGTTTGTCGAGAGGCTTTTTGCGGCAGCCCCATCCAGCGCGGGACGGGCTGCCCGCTTCCGGCGGGCGGCCTGCCTGGCTGCCATGCGCGGCGGGTTTGGAAGCCCTGCGCAGCAGGGGCGCGCTTGCATGGCCGGGGGCCCTGAAGGGGGGCGAAGGGAAACGCCGGCTCCACGGGCTGCTGCGCCGGGCACACGCGAATGTGGGGGCTGCGCGCATCCGGCGCATGGGATCAGGCGAGCACGGCCTCCACCTCATGCTCCGCGGGCGCGGCGTCCGCGGGGATGAGGCTGCCTTCGACGGGCTTTCCGTCCACGGTCAGGGTCAGGCGGCCCTTCTCGTCGCCCGCGAGGTTGCGAATGTGGATGCGGTAGAGGCTGCCCCGGAAGCGGCGGGTCACCGTTACCTCGCTCAGCTGCGCGGGCAGGCAGGGATCGACGCGCAGGCCGTCATAGTCCGGCCTGATCCCCAGAATTCCCTGCGATATGGCATAGAACGTCCATGCCGCCGTGCCCGTCAGCCAGCTGTTTTTGGCCTGGCCGAAGCGCGGGGCGGCGGGGCCTGCGACCATCTGGCTATAGACATAGGGCTCGGTACGGTGCAAAGCGGGGTCGCTCAGATAGGCCGGACAGGTGCGGCAGTAAATATCGAAGGCCCGTCCGCCGTGTCCCAGCATGACCTCGGCCAGAACGATCCATGGATTGTTGTGACAGAAGATGCCGCCGTTTTCCTTGTATCCCGGAGGATAGGAGCTGATTTCGCCGAGCTCGGGATGATACCGGGTATAGGGCGGGGCGAGCAGGGCCACGCCATGCGGCGTGAGCAGACGGTCGCGCACGGAATCCAGCGCGCGCTGGGCATAGCCCTCCTTGATGCCCACGCCCGCCATGACCAGAAAGCCCTGTGGCTCGATATAGATCTGGCCCTCCTCGCATTCCCGGCTTCCCACCTTGCGGCCGTGCGCATCATAGGCGCGCAGGAACCACTCGCCGTCCCAGCCGTGCGCCAGCACCGACTGGCGCATCTTTTCGCCCTGGGCGGCGGCCTGACACGCCTCGTCCTCCCAGCCATAGAGGCGGCAGAGCGCCTGATAATCCGCGCACACGCCGATGAACATACCCGCGATGAAGAGCGATTCCGCCACGCCGGACTCGATGTTGGCCGTGGTCTGGAAGCTTTCGCCCGGGGTGGTGGAGAAGCAGTTGAGGTTGAGACAGTCGTTCCAGTCCGCGCGGCCAATCAGCGGCAGGCCGTGCGGCCCCAGATGGTCCAGCGTGAAGTGGAACGCCCGGCGAAGGTGTTCCATGAGCGGCTGGCTGAGACGCTCGTCGTTGTCAAAGGGAACGGCCTGATGCAGGATGGAGGCGTCGCCGGTTTCCCTGACATAGGCGGCGGCCCCGAAGATCAGCCACAGGGGATCGTCGTTGAATCCGCCGCCCACGTCAAAGTTGCCGCGCCGGGTGAGCGGCTGGTACTGGTGATAGGCGCTGCCATCGGGAAACTGCGTGGCCGCGAGATCCACAAGGCGCTGCCGCGCGCGCTGCGGAACCATGTGCACAAAGCCCAGCAGGTCCTGCGCGGAGTCACGGAAGCCCATGCCCCGCCCGATGCCGCTTTCATAATAGCTGGCGGAGCGCGACAGGTTAAAGGTGACCATGCACTGATACTGATGCCAGAGGTTGACCATGCGGTC
>OLRD01001612.1_pt1 | contig 12279 bp, 10 predicted proteins | sample 1672051 | NCBI WGS metagenome assembly OLRD01 (sample SAMEA3136640, study PRJEB25190) | human gut metagenome | biome: human gut; feature: human-associated habitat; material: faeces | place: Austria | collected 2013 | reverse complement strand
CCCGGCAGGAGGCATACGCAGTACAGGCAGGGTGCTGGGACAGCAGGCGCGGGAAGGAAGGCACAAGGAGGTCGGACAGGGCACAGGTCACGGCGGCGGGAGGGGACAACTACGTTTATTTCCGCGTGTTTGCAAAATGTTTACATTCTGCTGCATACTTTTTACCGGCCGGCAGGGTAAAGTAAAGGTGTCGGAAGGGCGGCGGCGCGGTTGTGGGGCCGGTGCCCGGGTGTACGGCAGATAAAAATAAAGTGAGGGTAAAGAGATGTCAAAAAAGAGATGGATTGCTGCGGCAGCGATTATGAGCATGGTATTAACCGTTCCTGTTGGTTGTCAGGGAACTTCTGCGGGGAGCGAAAATCCTTCTGCAGGAAGTAAGGATTCCTCCCAGGAGGATTTGGTGGTGCCTAAAAACCAGGAAAGTACTGTTCCTGCCCAGACGGCTAAGGGAGGAAATATCGCAGAACAGGTTCAGGCGCCGGATGCTTTTGAACTGCAGTTTTCCGATGAGAGCGGTAAGATAGAAGTGGAAGTGAAGGCCAGGGTAGTGGTTCCGGAGGCGGATGGGTTCCGGCTGAAAACCGTTACCAGCCGGATATTTACCCAGGAGGATTACGATGCGGTCAACCGGGTGCTTCTGCAGGGCGGAAAGCTCTGGGACAGGGTTGTGGATGAAAACGATCCGGCCCATGGTTTTACAAAATCGGAGATAGAGGAACGGATTAAAATCCTGAAAGAGGAAAAAGAATCCGGGGAATCCTATGTGGATCAGTATGGCGACGGGAAGGATTATGATAAAAAAATAGCGGAATTTGAGGCTATGCTGGAGGCGGCACCGGAAACTGCGCAAATCGAGGAAATTGAGCCCAAGGTTCAGTTTGATACGAAGGCAGAAGAAAACGGGAATCCGTACGGGAATGCACTGATGGGCTATGTGACAATGGACGGAAAGGATTATTTTACTGTTCTGGATAACAATATTTCCCCTACATGGAGGTGGATATATTTTTCAACCGAATATTCAGGGGAAGGCGGCAATTATATGCCGGTTGGAATGGAAGGGGATAATGCAGCGCATCTGAAGACGTCTCCTGCGGAAATCGAACAAAGGGCCGCCGCGGCTGTAGAGGAGATGGGGCTCACGGATTTCCAGCCCTGCGGAGGGGAATACTTCGCGTCCTTTACAGAAGAAAAAGGGCAGATGGTGCCTGTAGATTATTCCTATGGCGTTCACTTTACCAGGGTGATCGACGGAATTCCCGTAACCTATACCAATAACGATGGTACGACGGTGGAGGATGATAATGCCTCCTGGCCCTATGAGCATATTTATCTTGCGTATAATGATGAAGGCCTCACCAGCTTCCGCTGGACGGATCCTTATACGGTGACGGATATGTCGGACGAATATGTATTTCTTATGCCCTTTGAAGAAATCCAGAAAATTTTTAAAGAGATGATTTTGAAAAAATACAGTGATCTCGCCCAGGCAGGGCTTGATTTAAGCTTTCATATAGAAGAAATCCGGCTGGGCTATATGAGGATTATGGAAAAAGGCAACCCGACGGAAGGAACGATGGTACCGGTATGGGATTTCCTGGGAACCAAAGTGATAGATCATAATAATGCAGGAGAAGCGTATACTGATTCATTCGGAGGCCCTTATGAAAGCTGTCTGACCATCAATGCCATGGACGGCACTGTAATCGACAGGGATCTGGGATATTAAGAGCTGCTTTTCAGACCTGGAAAATGGCGGAAATGTGAAGAAAACCGCCAGGTCAATATAGTACAATAATCGGTCAAAAAAGAAGAAGAAAAGGGCGGGCAGAAGTGCTAATTTGGTAGTATACAAATTACATGAAAAGAAATTTCCTTTCTGTATACAGGAGGGGAAAAGCGGCGGTACGGACTGGTTTGGCCCGGGACGCTGCGGGGAAAAGGAGGAAAGGGATGCTTATACAGAAGCTGAATGAAAACTGGCAGATGTGCATCAACAATACGGAGGAATTTATGCCCGCCGCCGTGCCTGGAAGCGTTTACCAGGATCTGCTGGACAACAACAAAATGGAGGATCCTTATTACAGGGACAACGAACTGAAGGCGTTGAAAATCATGGAAAATGATTTTACCTATGTCACCTGTTTTGATGTGCCGGAGGATATCCGGGAGAGGGAAGAAGTCCTGCTTCATTTTGACGGAATTGATACGATCGGAGATATATACCTGAATGGAACCCTGTTGGGACATGTGAAGAACATGCACCGGATTTGGGAATATTCCGTAAAAAACCTGCTGAGAGCTGAAGAGAATGAGCTGAAGGTGGTGCTTCATTCCCCCACCCGCTTCATACGGGAAGCCTATGAAGAACGGCCTCTGGAAGGCAGCTCCGATGCCATGAGAGGTTTTCCCTATCTGCGCAAGGCCCATTGTATGTTCGGCTGGGACTGGGGCCCCCGCCTTCCCGATGCGGGTATCTGGCGTGAGGTGGAGCTGATGGCATTCGACACGGCCCGGCTGGACGGCGTATACATTACGCAGAAGCACGAGGAAGGCCGGGTTTCCCTGTCCGTACAGGTGGATGTAAAACGGACGGGCGTAAAGTGTACCGAACGGTTCGGAAGAGAGGAAAAGGAGCTGGAAGGGCTGTCCTGGCGCATAAAAGTGACGGATCCGGAAGGCGTTCCTGTTTTTGAAGGACTCTGCCCCGAAGAGGCGGTTATTGAAAATCCCCGTCTCTGGTGGCCCAATGGCTACGGAAGCCAGCCTTTATATCAGGTAGAGGTAGAGCTTCTGTGCGATGGCTGCGTGCTGGATTCCTGGAGCAAAAAGATTGGCCTGCGCACAATGACCATACACAGGGAAAAAGACGAATACGGCGAGCAGTTTGCCCATGAAGTGAACGGTGTCCGTATTTTTGCCATGGGTGCGGATTATATACCCGAGGATAATATCCTTCCCCGGGTGAAGCCGGAGAGAACCTATGAGCTGCTAAAACAGGCCAGGGACGCCCATTTCAACTGCATCCGCGTGTGGGGCGGCGGAAATTACCCCTATGACGGTTTTTGGGATGCCTGTGATGAGCTGGGGCTTGTTGTGTGGGAAGATTTCATGTTTGCCTGCGCGATCTATGACCTGACGGACGAATTTGAACAGGATATTATAGGAGAGTTTATAGACAATATTAAACGTATCCGTCACCATGCTTCTCTCGGACTGTGGTGCGGCAATAATGAAATGGAAATGTTCGTGAAGGAAGGAATGTGGATAACACGGCCCAAGGAAAAGAGTGATTACGTAAAAATATATGAATACATAATTCCCAAGGTGCTTAAGGAATATGATCCCAATACCTTTTACTGGCCTGCAAGCCCTTCCTCAGGCGGCGCTTTTGATGAGCCCAACGATGAAAACCGCGGGGATGTGCATTACTGGGATGTGTGGCACGGCAACAAGCCTATTACCGAATACAGAAAATTCTTTTTCCGTTATGTTTCCGAGTTCGGCTTCCAGTCCTTCCCTTCTCTGAAGACGGTAGAGACCTTTACCGAGCCGGAAGACAGGAATGTTTTCTCTTATGTTATGGAAAAGCACCAGCGCAATCAGAGCGCCAACGGAAAAATCATGAACTATATGGAACAGACCTTCCTGTATCCCAATGATTTTGACACCACTTTATATGCATCCCAGCTTCTTCAGGCGGAGGCCATCCGGTATGGCGTGGAGCATTTCCGGAGGAACAGAGGAAGATGTATGGGAACCGTTATCTGGCAGCTCAACGACTGCTGGCCGGTGGCGAGCTGGGCCTCCATAGACTACTGCGGAAGGTGGAAAGCGCTCCACTACTATGCAAAGAGATTTTTCGCGCCGGTAATGCTTTCCTGCGCCGAGGAAGGGATTCTCACACAGGATACCAATCCCAATGCGGAGCCTTATGAGGTGAAAAAGTCCATCCATCTTTGTGTGGCGAATGAGACGATGGAAGAACAGAACCTGACTGTAAAATGGACTCTGCGCAACAACAGGTCCGAAATCCTGCGGGGAGGGGAAGAAGCGGTTACGGCGGCTCCCCTGTCAAGCGTATGGCTTGCGAAGCAGGACTGCATGGATGCGGATACGTATGGAGATTATGTAAGCTATGAATGCGTCCGGGACGGAGAGCTTATTTCCGGCGGCTGTGTGATCTTCTGCGCTCCCAAGCATTATCATTTTGTGGATCCGAAGCTTACAGTTACGGCGGAAGGGGATGTGCTGACGGTGAAAGCAAATGCCTATGCCAGAGGCGTGGAAATCATCAACGAAGCGGATGATATGCTTTTAGAGGATAATTATTTTGACATGAATGCAGGAGAAAGAAAAATCCGGATTCTGAAGGGAACACCGGAAGGCCTGAAAATCAGAAGTGTGTATAATATACGCTGATTCTGACTGACAAACATAATTGAACTGTGTGTATAGAAAAAGGGAGGAAAGCACGCGCTTTCTTCCCTTTAAAGATCCTGGATATTCATTTTATCCAGCTGTTTCTTTGTCTTTATCTTTTCCCTGTGGCTGCCGGAAGAATGGTCCATAGAAAAGCCGGGAGACGTTGTCCCTCTCCCGGTCCGATCGTATACTATATGCTATTTTATTCCGGAATCAGAATGTTTTCAGCATCTGAAATTCCAAGATCTAATAAAAAACTCACGGTTCTGCGCAGTTCAAGGACAGCAAGCTCCTCCAGGCTGGCGGAGAACCGGCAGTAATCCATTTTTTCCAGAGACTCAATTAATTCATCAAAAAAAGGATCATACATTTCGTTTATTTGTTCCTGTTTCCCATTCATACCGCGGAATGCATAGCCCCAGAAGAACTGCCGCATCAGCTCGGAATAAACGGTTCGGATGGTCTGATAGGGAGCGGATTCACCGACCGTGCTCAGTATGAAATAAGACAAATTTTCCCCGCGCCGCAGCCCTTTATAGGCCTTCAGCTTCACACAAAGTTCTTCAATGGATTCGGTATTGAGAGAAGAAAGCGTTAACACAGACACGTCTTTGCAGGATAAGGCGAGCATCTGAATGCTCTCCGCCATATCCAGTAGTCTGCGGCGAAGGACTGGTTTGGTGAAATCACTGTTTGCTGAAGTCTGCTCCAATGGAAGAACACGAGTGCCCACATGTCTGGCGGATTTTATAGCACCGACGCTGCCGAGAAGTTCAAGTGTCCTGCGAATGGTGCTTACCGAAACATTCTTCTGCCGTGCGAGCTCCTCCTGTGAAGGCAGCAGGCTTCCGGCCGGATACAGCCCCCGGTTGATGGAAATGAGAAGCTCCATGGCTATGGAGTAGCATAGCTGCTGGCTTTTTTTATAGGAACTCCAGGTAAAAGCAACTTCCTTTTCCGGGGATGGCATATGGATTCTGTCCTTATAGAACCGGGTAAGAGACGAGGTCAGCTTGTTCATGGATTCCGCCATTTTAACACGCAGCGCTGTCCATTCCTTCTTACGGCAAAGTACGAGCACGATTGAAAGATAATCCTCAGATTGGTCAAAATAATGAAGATTATCTTTTATGCTGAAAAAAGGATCATGTAAAAACATGAAGATTTGCCAGGCGAGACGCATGAGGAGATTATTGCCGAGGGAGCTGTATTTTTGATTGAGATGCCTCAGCATGGCATAGGGCGCTTCTATATTTTTTTCGGTAAAGAGCTCCTCCATCTTTCGCAGCATTTCAGGAGAGGCATTCTTCATCCCTACACACTGTGCATTCCCAAACAGGGGCAGCATGGAATTTATCAGATCTATCATGGCATTTTTGCGTGCCGAAAAAAAAGTCTGGATAAACTGTTCCGTTTCCTGACTGTCATAATTTACTTTCACTGTGGCCCCTACATTTTTAGATAAAGTGATATATCCTTCATCCTTCAGCTTCAGATAAGCTGTGCGGGCCGTATCGATTGACACACAGAGCCGTCTGCTGGTTTCTTCTATAGTGGGAAGCTTTTCTCCGCAGCGATAGGTGCCGAATTGTATCTGAGTGAGCATGATGCTGTAGACTACCTTGCGTAAATCTGTATTGTTTTCCAAAACGGACTCCTTTACTTACGATAGGAATTTTAGATATTTGTCATACAGTATATCATTTTTTTTGACAATTTGCTACAAACGGATTGCGGATTTTAGCTGCCGGATATCCAAACGGTTGAAGTCCTCCCTTCAGATTTTTACAGCATTAAAATTTTTCAGGAAACAGAGCTTTTCGATGGCGGTGATGGATTTCCACCAGTTTTCACTGATGATGAACTCCTTGCCATAGGATTCCATGTTGTCAAACCAGGTCCAGGAAATGTTCCATACGCCATTTTCCGGTAATGTTTCCAGAAGATAATTGATTTCCTGATCGACGATTTCCTTGTTCGCCGGGTAAAAAGGGCTTTGCGGGCTGTGGATATAAGTGGAAGGAAGTACGCCGTAGTATTGCCATTTGTTTACATCACGTTCGATAGATGCATTAACCAGTTCGTTGATTTTGGAATACAGGGCAGGCATGTCATAATCGCCTATATTCAGGGTGGGAAGAGCGTCTATGAGGCCGATATATCCGCCGATGCCCATATCTCCGAAGTTTTTTGCAGTCAGAAGATTATCCAGCGCCTGTTTTGCCAGAGTCTCCGCTTTTTTATAAACGGAGGAAGTCTTGTCCATATTCTGCAGGATGAAGGCGCACAAGCCGCAGGTAGGGCCGATGCTTTCCGTTTTGTTGGCATCTTCGCTGTAGTTCCACCAGGGAGCGCGGGGATAGTTGTTATTTTCAGGAACATTAAAGCGCCAGCCATAGTCCGTCAAATCTTTTTCGCTGGATAAATATTCAAAGATTCCTTTATATATGGGATGTGAGGTGTCCGTCATCCCTATTCTCTGAAGAAGGCCCAGCGCATAAAGAGTCACATAAGGCGTGGAAGCAGGATTCCAGTTATCTGGCTCCAGGGCATTTCCGAAGCCGCCGTCCTCATTCTGATAGTGGGACAGCGCGGAAACAACATCTTCCTTTTTTCCGTTTTCAAAGTGGAATTTCCAGACATTCAGGTCAATTTCTCTGGCATTCCGGTATACCCATGTCCTTATTTGTGAAAATTGTTTTTCTGACAGCATAATATTTCCTCCTGGTTTTGGAACTGCTCCGGTAAGAGGCTTGCCGGAAGCGTTTTATGTACAGTATGATAATAAGCCGTCGGACATACTTTGTATTGTAATTTTGCGACATGAATCCGGCTGTATGCCTAATCCTGCGGCGGGGTATTTGACTCCCGGAGAATATCCGCCTTCTTTAATGCGTAATCCTTTGCCTGCGCAGGAAGAAGGGTATGGTACCTTTTAAAATCATGCAGTAAATGGGACTGATCCGTATAACCGTATTTATGAACCGCATTCGCCGGATGGAAAGAATCCTCCGTAAGAATGTCATGCCATAAATACTGATAACGGACCAAGGAAGAGAGCTGTTTCGGGGAGACGCCGGTATAATCGGCAAAAAGGCGTTCCAGCTGTCTTGTACTCAGAAAAACTTCATCGGCGAGCGAGGTGGTCCGGATGTTGCCTTTCCTGGCAAGAAGGGCGCCTATGGCTGCATCCAGAACGGGCTTATGCCTTGCGGAATCCAGACGGCGGAGAAGGATTTTTTCCGCTTCCCTTGCCCGGGCATGGATATCGGTTACTTCATAGAGAATCGGTTCCAGGGCGGTCTTAATCGCTTCATAGTGATATTGGACATCAAAGACCTTATTTTTTACCCCATTCATGGAGTCCTGGGAAAACATGGCGGCGGACCAGGCGAAGAAACGGATGCCGAAGGTGGAGCTGGTATCCTTCTCTTCTGTGGAGCCAGCTGAGAAGAAGGCTTCATTATTAATACCCACAAATCTGCTTTTCATGCTGTTTTGGGAATGGTTTATTTCAAAAATAATATCCATGCAGGTATCGGGAATAATCAGTTCGCCTGCCGTCGCTTTGGCGGCAGAGGGACCGACACTGCCCCAAAAGCATTTGATATAGGGCCTCAGGGCGCTGCAGGGAGTGATTTCCGTATAGGTGCTGTCGTTCCGGTGGGGAACCGCCGTGGCGGGCCTGTATAACCGATAAAAATGATTCATTGTCTTCCCTCCTGGTTCAGCCGGATAAATTCTTTGGGAGAGCAGCCATACTGCTTCCGGAATATCCGATAAAAATAACTGAGGTTGTGGATGCCGCATTCCTGGCAGATTTCAATGACCTCCAGGCCGGTTTCCAGAAGCAGCCCCGCCGCATAATCCATCCGTTTTATGTTGATGAATTCAGTGGGAGACATGTGCAGGAACCTGCGGAAGGATCGGTTCAGGTATTCCTGGGAAAGGCTGGCGAGGGACAGCAGGCGGGGAAGGCCTTCGATAAAGTTTTCCGGCTTTTCCATTTCCCGGATGAGAGCCGAGAGCCAGCCCGGCAGAGGGCTGGCCTCCTGCAGGGAAGGGCCGGGACAGAACTGGTACAGAAAAAAGGGCAGTACGGATGACAGGTACAGCCTTCTGCCGGCGCCCGGCTCCAGATCTCCTATATGAAGCATTTTGCCGCGAATATCGGAGAGCAGGGGCTCTGTCAGTTCGGTCTGGAGGCTTAGGGGAGAGTCGGTAAAAAATGACCGGGGACAGCCGAGAAGCCCGCAGATTTTATGAAAAATCGGAGGCTGAAAGGATATATTGATCAGTTCAAGATCATACTGATTCAGAAAATCATAGCCATGCCTGTCCTGTGGGCGCACAAATACAAAGGAACCCTCCGAAAGCAGGATAGAAGCATCATTGATCCGGTGGATTCCCTTTCCCTTGCTGATGAGAAAGAATTCATAAAAGGTATGGGTATGAAAGGGATAAGTTTCCCTCACGCTGAACTGATGCTGAAAGCCGCAGTCCTCATCCTCAAGGGTGAGAATGGGAATCTGCTGCAGGACATCCATGTCAGGAAGGGACTGGTTAAAGTTCTTCAAAGCCGATCTCCTTTTTGGAAAGGAAGGTCCTCACCGCCTTATCCCAAAGCACATCCACAGTCTTGTCAGGAAGGAAGGTGGTAAAGGCCGTTCCCGTCACCAGAGTCAGGCTGCCGCCGTCATATTTGCAGGTCAGGACCAGGGCCTTGACCTGATCAGGAGTGATGGGGGTGTCCTCCGGCTTCAGGATACCCGGTATATACCGGGGCATCAGATGAAAGATAAATTTAAACCCGGCGGGTGTCTTTTTTCCTTTTATCAGATCAAAACACAGAGGCCGCATCGTTTTCCAGGCAGAAAACTCGTCCGGATGCGTTTCCTTATTTTCCCATTCCTCGTCGCTGTAAAATTCCCGGTTGATGCGGCCGTCAATACGGAACGTATTATAAGTGGTGATAACCGCTTCCTCCAGCAGGAAGGAATCAAAGCATTCCGTTCCCAGAAGCTTGCCCATAAAGCTTTTTATTTCTTTTATCTGTAATGCAATCATGATTCATCTCCGTTACTATTGTAGTCCGAATATAAGGAAGGGCGGCTTCTGCGCAGTGCCAGTATTTCATGCAGAGTATCGCACCAGTCATTCCATAAATGCTGGTAGACATCCGCATCCACAACCCTGTCCTGCAGATCGGATATCGTATGTATGCCCCTGCTGCTGCAGGCGTCCGCACAAAGCTGGTATGCTTCCCAGTCAAGCTCGTCCTCATCCCACACAAGAGGAATCTTTGCCAGGCCCTTCCTGTAAGCGGCAAACGCCCGTGTATGGCCGTCTGTAAAAATAATCCTTCCGTTAAGCCGTTTGACGGGAACCGGCTCAAAATGGGAAAGGTCATCAGGCCGGAACCATTTTTCCACCTGCCTTAATTTTTCAAGGGATATATAAAACTGGGAAGGGTGTATATCAGAGAGCTTAAGCCCGGAAAGTTCCATAACATTCCTCCATGAGATCTTACACAGTTCTGCTGTAAGTTTTACCTGTTCATTTTACCACATTACTATCCTGTCCGCCATTCTTTCTTCAGCAGCTGATAACTTTATAAAAACTCTATAACTTTTAGAAATTCCCTTTACAATATATGCAGGCGGGTGTTATTATAAGTGGTAATCATAACTACGTGTGATTGTAGTGAATAATCGGAGGAACAAATGAGTTATAAAATTGTAGTGGATAGCTGTTGTGAATTACCTGAAGAATTAAAAGGAGATCCCCGCTTTGAAATAGTCCCTCTGGGAATAGAAGTGGGTGATTGGCATATCCAGGATGACGCCGGCTTCAACCAGGCAGAATTTCTGAAAAAAGTGGCGGAATGCCCCACATGCCCCCGTTCTTCCTGTCCATCTCCTGATAGATACAAGCAGAGCTTTGACTGTGATGCGGAGCATATCTACGTCGTTACATTGTCTGCAAACCTGAGCGGCAGCCATAACAGTGCTGTTCTGGGAAAGAATCTGTATGAAGAAAAGCACAATGATAAGAAAATCCATGTGGTGGATTCCAAGTCCGCTTCCTGCGGGGAGGCACAGATCGCCCTGAAGGCCATGGAACTGGAGGAGCAGGGTCTGTCCTTTGAAGAGATAGTGAAGAGGCTGGAAGATTTCCGTGATGAAATGAACACATATTTTGTCCTGAACAATCTGGAAACCCTGCGCAAAAACGGTCGTCTTACAGGCGTAAAGGCGCTGGTGGCTTCCACTCTCAATATAAAGCCCGTTATGGGCGCAACGGCGGAGGGAACCATTATCCAGCTGGGACAGGCCATCGGCTTCAAGAAAGCCCTGCAGAAGCTGGCGGACACTGTTGTCCAGGGGACGAAGAACCCTCAGAAAAAATGCCTTATGATCACCCACTGCAACAATCCGGCCAAGGCCGAGAGCGTGCGGCAGATGATTCTGGAAAAGGTACAGTTTGCCGATTCCAGAATTCTGGACACTGCAGGAATCAGCAGCATGTATGCCAATGACGGCGGTATTATTATTGCAGTATAAAAACATTGGGGAATAAGAAAACAGCAAGAAAGGCTATCCGCAGACTGATATCTGATATCTGCAGGATAGCCTTTTTTTAGAAATCTGTTCTGATTTCGGAAACCATGGTGCATAGCGCCTTTCTGCTGGAGGGCGAAATTTTTATCTTATGTCCGTCGATCATGGAAAGCTGGAAAAAGGAGATCTTGTCCACATATTTCAGATTGATTACCGCGCTGCAGCCAATCATGGCAAGAAGGCCGGATTCACTCACCCGGATATAACCGATGTCGAGCTTTGTGGTGCCTCTTGCGGAATAATCGATGTCAAATCCAAGAGTGGCGCAGAAGTTCAGCATTGTGGCAACGCATTCCCTGTTCTCCCCGTTTGCCAGATGAATACGGACAAAACGGTCGTCAGGATAAGCGTACATGATATCTTCTTCCTTCAGGTAAAAGGTCTCCGTATCCGTCCGGAATTCCAGCTTTTTTTCCTGGCTGTTTTTTATCGTGAGGAGAATTTCCACCATTTCGGTCAGCTTGTCGGGCTGTATCGGCTTGTCCAGAAAATAACAGTTATCCGGCAGATCCTTTTCTTCCCTGTAATTTATTTTGGAACAGCAGAAGATGATAGGAAGCCTGCTTCCCGCTTTTCGCAGCTCCCGGGCGATTTCTGCCGCATTGCAGCCATCCTCCACCATATCCATAAACAGACCGTCGTAAATCATAGGAGTGGAAAGAATCGCATTTCTGTTGCCGAAGGAGTCCACATACAGGACTCCGGTAGTATTGATCCTCCGATCCGATTCCCGTCCCAGAAGACGTTCCGTCTGTTTTCTGTCCGCAATATTGTCGTCACATACCGCTAGATGCATAGTGCTTCCTCCTGTTATTTTTATTATACTCAAACCTTGCATGAGCCAAGAGGCTTTCCGTCCGCTGCCGGATCAGTGTTACCGGGACTGAAAAGGAATTTTCTCCAGTACCTTTCGAATTACTTTAGTAATTTACCATGGAGATGAGACCGGTCAAGTGTGTCAGCCTCATCTGACACACTTGACGCCTTCGGGCTCATCGGAATGTCCGGCCTGATGGACTGGCGAATATCCTTTTCCGTCCCGGGGACAACGCTCTGCCAGCGGGCGGAAGGCCATTTTGCTCCTGCGAAGTTTGAATTTATTACGTAAAACGGAGTTTTAGAATATGGATCAGTCATCGGTTATTTTTATCAGTGTGATGTCGGCAGCGGGGCTGGCGGTATTGGTTTTTGCAGCATTTCTGGTGTCCCGGCGGTGGAGGCATAAAAGACGGCC
>OLRD01001608.1_pt1 | contig 12296 bp, 10 predicted proteins | sample 1672051 | NCBI WGS metagenome assembly OLRD01 (sample SAMEA3136640, study PRJEB25190) | human gut metagenome | biome: human gut; feature: human-associated habitat; material: faeces | place: Austria | collected 2013 | reverse complement strand
GGTTTCAGGAAATCCAGCACCACCAGAAGCTGATCGCGGCTGTAGCTGCAATGGACATCCAGCGGACAGTCGTACGGCAGACCGGCAGGCATGTCGATGAAGTCGATTTCATCCAGCCGGTAGCGGAGCAGTTCCATCAGCTCCTGCAGCATCACAGGGCTGTCGCACAGCGAATAGAGCTTTTCCCACACGCCATCGGCACCGAAATCTTCAATCGTCTCCTGCCATACGGTCGTATAGAACATATTGAGCATCTGCTGCTCAATGTGTGTGAGCTTGGTGAAATCCACGTCATCTAGCCTCGGCAGCAGGTCCAGCAGAAACTGAATCCAGCGCCGGGAGTCGATGGCAACCAAGCGGCTGAAGGCCTTGGTCATGGCTTCTTCGAGGGGCTCAGAATATGCGTCTTTGACACCGGCCTCCACGCACAAGCGTGAGAAATTGTACTTGGCATACATGGAACGCGCATCCATGTGATGATAACGCAGGAAATTGGCCAGCGTCAGCGGCTGACCATCGCCCGCGCGCTTGTGCGCAAGCCCGAACTTCTCATTCTGGACGACAGCGCCTCCGCGCTGGACTTTGCCACCGACGCCGCGCTTCGCAAGGCGTTGGCGCATCTGCCGTGGAAGCCCACGGTCGTGCTGATCTCGCAGCGCGTGTCCTCCATCCGCCACGCGGATCAGATCCTCGTGCTCGACGACGGCCGTCTGGCCGGGACCGGCACGCATGACGAGCTGCTGCAGAGCTGCCCGGTCTATCAGGAGATCTGCCGCTCGCAGTATAAGAAGGAGGATGCGCAATGAAGCATGATTCATCCTGGGCGCTTCGGCGCGTGCTCAAAAGCCTCGGGCGGTATCTGCCGCTTCTGATCGTGTCTCTGGTGCTGGCGGCGGCCAGCGTGGCGGGGACGCTCTATATCCCCATTCTGGTCGGCGACGCCATCGACGCCGTCGTCGGCCCGGGGCAGGTCGATTTTGCCGCGGTCTCCGCGTTGGCGGCGAAGATCGCCGTGCTGGCCGCGGGGACGGCGCTTCTGCAGTGGGTCATGGCGGCCATCCACAACCGGGTCTGCTTCGCCGTGACGCGCGACGTGCGCCGGCAGGCGTTCGCCCATCTGCAGCGTCTGCCGCTGGCCTATCTCGACAGCCATCCGGCGGGCGATACGCTCAGCCGCATGATCGCGGACGTCGACCAGTTTGCCGACGGTCTGCTCATGGGCTTCACACAGCTGTTTACGGGCGTTTTGACCATCGTGGGGACGCTCGGCTTCATGCTCTCGATCAGCGTGAAGATCACGCTGGTGGTCGTCGTTCTGACGCCGCTATCCCTGCTGGTGGCGAAGTTCATCGCGGGGCACACCTACTCCATGTTCCAGACGCAGTCCAAGGCCCGCGGCGAGCAGACCGCGCTCATCAATGAGCAGCTCGGCGGCCAGCGCGTCGTGCAGGCGTTCTCGCATGAGGCCGAGAGCCTTGCGCAGTTTGACGAGATCAATGACCGCCTGACCGCCGCGACCATGCGCGCGACCTTCTTCTCGTCGATGACGAACCCCTCGACCCGCATCATCTACAATATCATCTACGCCTGCGTGGGCTTTACCGGGGCGCTGAGCGCGGTGGCGGGGGCCATCACGGTCGGCGGGCTGTCGTGCTTCCTCAGCTATGCCAACCAGTACGCCAAGCCCTTCAATGAGATCACCGGCGTCGTCACCGAGCTGCAGAACGCGCTGGCCTGCGCCGCGCGGGTCTTCGAGCTCATCGACGAGCCGGCGGAGATCCCCGACGCGCCCGATGCCAGGGTGCTGACCGACGCCTCCGGCAGCGTGCAGCTGACGAATGTCGCCTTCTCCTACACGCCGGAGCAGCGGCTCATCGAGGATCTGGACCTCACGGTCCGGCCCGGCGAGCGCGTAGCCATCGTCGGCCCGACGGGCTGCGGCAAGACGACGCTCATCAACCTCCTCATGCGCTTCTACGACGTGAAGGACGGCTCCATCGCCGTGGACGGCAGCGACATCCGTACCGTGACGCGGCAGAGCCTGCGCCATCAGTACGGCATGGTCCTGCAGGACACCTGGCTCAAATTCGGCACCGTGCGGGAAAATATCCGCCTGGCCAAGCCCGATGCGGCCGACGAAGAGGTCGAGACGGCGGCCAAAAAGGCGCACGCCGATTCGTTCATCCGCCGCCTGCCGAACGGCTACGATACGATGCTCTCCGACACGGGCGGGGCGCTGTCCGCGGGGCAGCGGCAGCTGCTGTGCATTGCGCGCGTGATGCTCTGCCTGCCGCCGATGCTGATCCTCGACGAGGCCACGAGCTCCATCGATACCCGGACCGAGGTCAAGATCCAGCAGGCCTTCGACGAGATGATGCAGGGCCGGACGAGCTTCGTCGTGGCCCACCGCCTCTCGACCATCCGCGAAGCGGACGTCATCCTCGTCATGCGGGACGGCCGCATCGTCGAGCAGGGCAAACACGATGAGCTGCTCGCGAGAAACGGCTTCTACGCCAAGCTGTACCACAGCCAGTTCGAAGGATAACACACGCAGCCGCTTCCCTGGGGCGTATCGAAAACCTCACGGAAGCGGCTGCGCCTTTTTCTTGCATTTGCTGCCGGATGATGTTAATATGATACTATAAAAAAGCAAAGGAGCGGTCCCTTTGGCAAAACAGATCACGCGGATCGTACTGACCGGCGGGCCGGCCGCCGGCAAGACGACGCTCATCAGCCGGGTACTCAAGGAATTCAAGCAGGACGAGGGCTGGAAGGTCATCACCATCCCCGAAACGTCGACGGAGCTCATCTCCGGCTTTGGCATCAAGCCCTTCGGCGGCTGCGTGTCCATGCTGGATTTTCAGGATTTTGTCGTCGCCGACCAGCTGCACAAGGAGCAGCTGGCGCTCAAGGCTGCCCAGATGGTGCCTGAGGAGCGCGTGATCGTGCTGTATGACCGCGCGCTGTTCGACAACAAGGCCTACGTCTCTGACGACGAGTTCCGGCAGGTGCTTTCCCACTTCGGCCTGACGGAGCAGCAGGCGCTGACGCACTACGATACCGTGCTCCACCTCGTTTCCTGCGCCAAGGGCGCGGAATTTGCCTATAATTTCGGCAACGAGGCCCGCTATGAGCCTCTGGAGGTCGCGCGGGAGAAGGACGAGCTGACGCTCCGCGCCTGGAGCGCGCATCCCAACGTCCACGTGATCGACAATTCCGTCGATTTTGAAGACAAGATCGCTAGAGGCCTGCGCGCGGTCTACGCCGCGATCGGCCGGCCGGCACAGCAGGAGGTCTGGCACAAGTATCTCATCGCCCTGCCCACCCTCCAGACCCTGGAGCAGACTTACCACGCCGCCAGCATCGACATGATGCAGACCTACCTGACCCGCGCCAACCCCAACGTCGTGCGCCGCGTCCGCCAGCAGAAAAACGGCGGGGATTACCTCTACTTCTACACCGAGAAGCGCACGACCGACTCCGGCCAGTGGGAGACGGAGAAGCCGATCTCCGAGAAGGAGTACATCCGCTATCTGATGGAGGGCGACACGAGCCTGCACACCGTCCACAAGACGAAGTACCGCTTCGTCTATCAGGGCTGCCGGTTTGAGATCGACGTCTACCCGTTCTCCAACGACCGCGCCATCATGCGCGCCGCCCTGCCGCAGGACGCGCCCGCGCTTCAGGCCCCGCCGGAGATCACCGTCCTGCGTGAGGTCACCGACGATCCCGCCTACAAAAACCGCCAGCTGGCCAAAAACCAGCGCCTGTAAACGAGAAAGAGAGCTCCCCCGGCCAGAGCGGCCGGGGGAGCTTTTTCGGTTTTCGGGAGAATTTTTCTCAGCCCCACAGGGCGGTCAGCGATGGGATGACCTGCTTTTTCCGGGATACGACGCCCGGCAGGAAGCAGGTGTGGTCCTTGAGCTGCACGCCGAAGGCCTGCGTGATGATGTCCTCGTCGCCGAGGTACAGCAGGTGCGTGCCCTCGAGCAGCACGTCGGTCAGCATGAGGATCATGAGCGTGTAGCCGCGCTCTTCCATCGTCTTGCGCATGACGGACAGGAACTCGTCCTTGCGCTGCATCATGCGGTTGGAGTCGACGCAGGTGATCTGGCTGACACCGAAATCGTGGTCGGCGATGTGGAAATCCTTGAAATCCGTGAACAGCAGCACATCGGCCGGCTTGTCGTCGGAGATGGAGGCGGAGAAGATGGTCTGCCCGAGCTCCTCGAGCGAAATATTGGCGATACGGGCCATGCGGTCGGCCATGCGGCGGTCGACGGCGGTGGAGGTCGGGGATTTGAACATGACGGTATCCGCGACGATGGCGGCGGCGATCAGCCCCGCGAGCTTCGCCGGGGGCATGAGCCCGCGCTCCTGATACATCTCGGAGATGATCGTCGCGGTCGAGCCGACAGGCTCGTTGCGGAAGTAGATGGGGCCGCCGGTCTGGATGTCGGCGAGGCGGTGGTGGTCGATGATCTCGAGGATCTCCGCCTGCTCGAGGCCGGGGACGGACTGCGCCGCCTCATTGTGGTCGACGAGGACGACACGCTTGCGCCGCGGCTTGATGAGATGATACCGCGAGAGCGTGCCGACGACCTTGTCGTTTTCGTCGAGGATCGGGTAGCTGCGGTGGCGGCTTTTGAGTACGATCTCGCGCACGTCGTCGAGATAATCGGTCAGGTGGAAGGCCTCAAGATCCTCCCTCCGGCAGACGCGGGCGACCTCGATGGCGTAGTAGACCATCCGGGCGGCCTTGTAGGCGTCGAACGGCGTGGCGATGATGCAGGTGTTTGTCTGCTGCTGGCGCAGATCTTCGGGCAGCTCCGCCTGGCAGACGATCAGGCAGCTGACCTGCTGCTCGAGCGCGCGGCGGGCCATCTCCGGCTGTTCGCCGATGATGACGATGGCGTCCGGGCCGCGGAACAGGAGATTTTCATTGTCCTGCGGCAGCGCGATGCTGACCTCGCCGCTGATGGTGTCGGCGAGATATCCGTCTTCGTTGATGATCTTGCCGTCAAGCACGCTCAGGAGGTTGAACACCGGGATCCGGTCGACCCGGGAGTCGGAGAGCGTGCGCATGTCGTAGCTCGCGATCTCGCTCGGCGAGAGCATGCCGTAGAGCTCGCCGTTGTCGTTCGTGACGGGGATGGCGGGGATGGATCTGTTGTTCTGCAGCGCGGTCCAGGCACGGCTGACCGTCACGGCCCCGGACAGGGCGGGCGGCGTGTCGTAGTCGAGATCGCGGACCTGCGTGCGCATGGTCTGGATGCGGATGGGCGGCTCAAAGCCGAAGCGGCCGAGCACCAGCCGCGTCTCATCGGAGATGTGTCCGAGCCGGGCCGGGACGAATTCCCGGTCGCCCAGCGCGTTGCGCAGCGCCGCATAGGCCATGGCAGAGACGATCGAGTCGGTATCCGGGTTGCGGTGGCCGGTGACATAGATGGGTTCCATGAGAAGCCTCCTTATGCTTGCGGAAATTCGATGCCCTGGTGATGCAGGATGAAGCGCACGGGATAATAGCGGTCAAGATAGTTTTTGCAGTACCATTCGTAGGTCGCGTCGGGCAGGTGGACGAGCTCGGGCGCCTGCGTGCGGAAAAGCTTGAAGGTGGTCTCGTCGCCGGAGAGCAGGGCGGCGGCCAGCTCCATCTCGCCCTCCTGCTCGAGGCGGTGGAGGGCTTTGTCCATGATGGCGGCGCAGGCCTGCTCTTCTTCGTCCGCCAGCAGCTCCATGTTGCCGAGCCAGGCAAGGAAATCGTCGAGCTTCAGCTCGGTCCGGGCCGCGGCGTGGGAGAGCTTGGTGAACTCCGGCTCCGCGTGCCGCTTGAGAATGTCGATGAGGTAGGTCAGCAGGTCATCGTCGAGGCAGACACTGTCGAGGAAGATCTCGAAAATATCGCGCGTCTCGGTCCTGACCGGCTCCTGCGGCGCGTCGGGCACGGCGGGGGCCTCCTGCGTCTTCTGCGGCTGCGCGGCCGCGGCCAGCTGGGCGATGGCGGCGTTCAGCTCGGCAGGGTCAAAGCTGTCGTACTCGGACTGGGGGATCTCGGTGCCGTCCTGCGCGGCGCAGGCGCGGACGAAGGCGGGGATGCCCATCTCAGCGATCCCGGCCTGCAGCTGCAGCGCCTTTTTCAGATCGTCCTGCTCGCTCAGCGCAAGCCCCTCCGGCGCCTGCCGCGTCCCCTCGCAGATCTCGGAGAGATACTGCAGATAATACGGAATGAGAGACATAATTGTCCTCCTGTTTTTTCTTTCAGTGTACCATGCAGCGGGGGAAATGTCAAAAGCTTCACACTGGCTTTTTCCGCTGCAGCAAAAAACCTTCCCCTCATAGGGGAAGCCTTGGGATGCGCCCCTACAAAGTGCAAAGCAAATAAAGATAATTTCCCCGCAAAAAGGTGCAGACCAACAAATTTGGCCTGCACCTTCTATTGATGGCAAATATTCTAAGTCAGCTAGTTGCGAATCTGATACCACCGTATCAGGCGGCGCGTAGTATGACGCCCGTAAGGTGACTCCCGAGTGGAATGACGCCTGAAACATTGGTTCCAGCCTGAATTCAGAGGCAGCACGCACCAAACGCGTCCAAGCACTCTTTTCTCCCCTATCTTTTCTCTTGCGAGAGAAAAGATAGGGCCGCCGGAGGCGCGTCAGAAACGACCACGACGGAACGAATCCTTGCAAGCAAGGCTTCTTATCCTCTGTGCTCGTTTCTTCCTTTCCAAACCGCAAACTGAATTTGCGGTTTGGGTTTTTTCATGCAAATCTGCAGCAACCTCTCAGTCTCGGCTGCGCCGAGCCAGCATCCCTACCCCTTTTGTCCCTTCGGGACATTTCCCCCTGATAGGGGGAATCGGCCCCTAGGAGGGGAGCCTTTTTGCTGCGGCGGGGTCAGACGACAGTATCGTACTCTCCGGCGCCGCCGGACTGGAAGTAGCGGTGCAGGTCGAAGGGGGAGAAGACGCCGCGGTCGGTGACAATGCCGGAGATGAGGTGCGGCGGCGTCATGTCGAACGCGGGGTAGTAGCCCTTGACGCCCGCGGCAGCCGTGCGCACGCCCATGGCCTGCAGGGTGAAATCGGGGTCGCGCATCTCGATCCGGACGGTGTCCTTCGTCTCGTGGCCGATATCCGGCGCGCCGGTGACGAAGGTCGGGATGCCGAAGTGGTTGGCGCAGATGGCGATCTGCAGTGTGCCGACCTTGTTGACGACATAGCCGTCGAGGCAGATGGCGTCCGCCGCGCAGGTGAACAGATCCACGTGCTCGCGCTCCATGACGAACGCGGGCATGTTGTCGGTGATGACGGTCACGTCGAAGCCCATGTCACGGCAGACCGTGGCGGTGAGGCGCGCGCCCTGGAAATACGGCCGCGTCTCCGGGCAGAACAGGCGGAAGTCTTTGCCCGCCAGCTTCGCCTCCTTCAGCATCATGCCGACGATCGTCTCGCCGAAGCACTGCGTCATGACCGTACCGCCCGCGGGGATGAGCGGTACGAGATATTTTGCGATCTCGTTGACCTTGCTGTAGCGGCGGTTGTTGGCGTTCACCGCGTGCTCGCGGATGGCCAGGTCGACCGGCCGCCCCTCGCGGAGCGCCAGCTTCGCCGCCTCCAGACAGCCGTCGCAGACGAGCTTCATGCGCTTGGCCGTGGTCGGCCGGGCGTTCGAGATCGTCCCGTCCGCTGCGGCGAGGAAGGCGAGCTGCTCCGCCTCCGTTTTTTCGCGGCACTCATAGGCCGCCAGCGCCATGCCCATGGCGGCTGCGGTGTACGGTCCGGCGCTCTGCGTGACCATGTCGCGGATCGCCTGTGCGACCTCGCCGTGCGTCCGGCAGGTGACGAATTCGGTCTTCGCCGGATACACGCGGCGGTCCAGGATCCGCACCTCGCCCGCGTCGTACCAGGCGACATTCTCATACTGCAGCAGGAAAGCAAGGCCCTCGTCGGCCCGGAAAGTCGTTGTCATACGTCCATCTCCTCTACGATCTTTGTCAGATACCGGCTGAAGCGGCCGGCGACGGCGGCGCCGGTCTCGTTGACCTCCTCGCCGGTGACGGCGGCGCCGGTCATGCCGGCGGCCAGATTGGTAATGACCGAGATGCCGAGCAGCGGCAGACCGCAATGCGCCGCGGTCAGCGCCTCCGTCACGGTCGACATGCCGACGGCGTCGCCGCCGAGCGCGCGGATGGCGCGGATCTCCGCCGGAGTCTCAAACTGCGGGCCGGGCATGAAGAAATAGACGCCCTCCTGCACGCGGATGCCGAGCTCGTCGGCGCAGGTCTTTGCCAGCGCGCGCAGCTCCGGCGTGTACATCCGGGTGACGTCAAAAAACCGTGGGCCGAATTCGTCGACGTTCCGGCCGCGCAGGGGACTTGCGCCGTTGAGCTTGATCTGGTCGGCGATCAGCATGAAATCGCCGGGGCGGTAGCGCTCGTTCACGCCGCCGGCCGCGTTCGTCACGATCAGCGCCCGGACGCCCAGCAGCTTCAGAAGCCGCACCGGCTGCGTCAGCTGCTCGAAGTCGTACCCCTCATAGCTGTGGAACCGCCCCGACAGGCACACGAGCCGCTTGCCCGCGAGCGTCCCGAAGATGAGCTTGCCCGCGTGGCCGGGCGCGGTGGAGGTGAGGAAGTTGGGGATCTCGTGGTAGTCGATTTCTACCGGGTCCTGCAGCTGTCCGGCAAACGGCCCGAGCGACGAGCCGAGGATCACCGCGATCTGCGGCTCGAACGGCATGCGCGCGCGGACATAGTCAGCGCTCTGCTGATAAAATGCAAACGGTTCGTTCATAAAATTTCCACCTTTTTTGATGATACCCTCATCATACCGCACGGCGGCGGGAAGGTCAACGGCCGCGGAAAAACTTCCCCGCCGCGTTGACTTTCTCCGGCCGGAATGCTATGCTTGTACCAATACAGTTCATACAGTCAGGAGGAGCGGCCGTGATCACCATCAACTACCGGGACCCGCGCCCGATCTATGAGCAGATCCAGACGGAGCTGCGCCGTCTCATGCTGTCCGGCGTGCTGCCGCCGGGGAGCCGGCTGCCGTCCGTGCGCGAGCTGGCGGGACAGCTCGCCATCAACCCCAACACCATCCAGCGGGCCTACCGCGAGCTGGAGGCGGACGGCTATATCCTGTCCGTGGCCGGCAAGGGCTCGTTCGTCGCGCAGGTCGACCAGCTGGCCGAGCAGCAGAAAAAGCAGGCCGTGGACGCTTTCCGCGCCGCGGCGCAGAAGCTGCGCCAGCTGGGGCTTACACAGGCGCAGCTCGCGCAGCTGCTCACAGAGGAGGAACCAACGCCATGATCGAGCTTTCCCATGTCACAAAGACCTTCGGCGGCAAAAAAGCGCTGGACGAGCTGTCGCTCCGCGTGCCGCAGGGGGCGGTCTACGGCCTGATCGGCTCGAATGGCGCGGGCAAATCCACGGCCATCCGGCACCTGACCGGCATCTACCGGCCGGACGCCGGGACGGTCACGATCGGCGGTCTGCCGGTCTATGAAAACCCGGAGATCAAAAGCCGCATCGGCTATATCCCGGACGATCTGGGCGTGCTCGGCGGCGGGACGATCCGCGAGCTTGCGGCCTTTTACCGCGCGATGTACCCGCGCTTCGACGCGGCCCGCTTTGACGCGCTGCGCGAGGTCTTTTGTCTGGACGAGCGCACGCCGCTGCGCCGCTTTTCCAAGGGCATGCAGAAGCACGCGGCCTTCTGGCTGACGCTGTGCATCCGGCCGGACTATCTCGTGCTCGACGAGCCGGTCGACGGGCTCGACCCGGTCATGCGGCGGCAGATCTGGAGTCTCGTGGTGGAGGATGTGGCGGGCTACGGCATGACGGTGCTCGTCTCGTCGCACAACCTGCGCGAGCTGGAGGATATCTGTGATCACGTCGGCATGATGCACGCGGGCCGGATGCTGCTGGAGCGGTCACTGGCCGAGCTGCAGGAGAATATCGTCAAGGTCCAGCTTGTGACGGACCAGCCGCTGCCGGAGGACCTTGCAGTCCTGCACGCGAGCACGCTTGGCCGCGTGCAGACGCTCATCATCCGCGGCGAGCCCGCGCAGACGGCGGAACGTCTGGCCGGGACGAAGCCGCTGCTGTGCGACCTGCTGCCGCTGAGTCTGGAGGAAATTTTCATGTACGAGCTGGGAGGGAGCGGATATGACGTCAAAAAACTCATGCTTTGACCGTGCGATCTTCCGCCGCTCCCTGCGGCGGACCGCGCCGGTCTGGGGGCTGTTTTGCCTGTATGAGCTGCTGCTGCCGCTGCGGCTGTACAGCTACTGCCGCGGCGTGTCGGTGTGCACGGAGGACTTTTTCGTGCAGGCGGAGCGGACGATTTTGGAAAACGCGGTGACCGGCGCGTCGGTCGTGCCGTTTGTCTACGGCGGCCTGCTCGCCTGGGCGCTGTTTTCCTGGCTGTTCCGGACGAACAGCGCGTATTTCTATGCAGCCCTGCCGGTCAGACGGCGGACGCTGTTTCTGACCAACTACCTGACGGGGCTGCTGCTGTGCGCAGCGCCGGCGCTGGTGTCGTCGCTGCTGTTATGGGCGGTCGGCGCAGGCTTCGGCGTGTCGGCCTTTTTGCCCGCGATGCAGGTGTTCGCGGCGACGGCGATGGGTTTTTTGCTGTTTTTCTCGTTTGCGTCGCTGGTGTGCATGGTCGTCGGGCAGATGGCGGCTGCGCCGCTCGTCTACGGGATGCTGAATTTTGCCGCCTACGTGCTCGAGTCGATCGTGCAGCATCTGATGCAGACCTTTGTCTACGGCATGCCCGCGAGCCAGACGACCGCGGCCGAACGCGCCGCAGCCTACGCTTCGCCGGTCTTCGGCCTGCTGCGCGGCGGCTTCCGCGTGGCGACCGAATGGGTCGACGCGGGCGCGGTGGGCTATGAGACGGACCCGCATCTGGTGGGCTGGGGGTATCTCGGCATTCTGGCGGGCGTGGGCGTGGTCTTCGCCGTCTGCGCGTATTTGCTGCTGCAGCACCGGGAGATGGAGCGCAGCGGCGACGTGATCGCCGTGCGCCAGCTGCGCCCGGCGGCACTGTATGGGTTCACGATCGGCTGCGCGCTGGTCATCGGCGTGCTGCTGGTCGAGCTGCTCTCGGGCAACGCGTCGGATAATTTCTGGTATGTGCTGCTGTTTCTGACGGTCGGTGCGTTCGTGGGCTATTTTACCGGAAAAATGCTCCTGCAGAAGACCGTTTTCGTCTTCCGCAGCGGCTGGGGCGGGTTCGCGGCCTGCTGTCTGGTGCTGGCGGTGGTGTTCGGCGCGGCGAAGTTCGACCTGTTCGGCTATTCGCGGTATCTTCCGCAGCGCAGCCGGATCGCGGCGGCCGGGCTGACGAGAAACGAGTATCAGGGCCTCTACACCTCGCAGGATCCCGCGTTCATTGACCGCGTCCTGGCCCTGCACACCGCCGCTGTGGAGGAAAAGACGCAGCAGGAGCAGCGGAAGACGGACTACCAGCGCGGGACCGACCAGACGCAGGGCTTCTACATCAGCTACCGGCTGACGGACGGGCGGCTCCTGCAGCGCTACTACAGCGTGGTCTACAACGAGGCGGACGCGCTGGCGTCCGGCAGCCTCATCTCGCAGTTCTCCTCGCTCTACAACAGCCCCGACTGCGTGCGCATCCGCACGGGCTTCGATACGCCGCGCACGGAGGCGAACGTGCTCTCGTGCTATGTGTATTCCAACGCGTCGGACGCGGATCTGGAGCTGACAGGCGCGCATGCGTGGGAGCTCTACGCGGCCTGTCTGGCGGATATCAATGCGGGCCGGCTCGGCGCGGAGGACGTCAGCGGCGTCGGGACGAAGGACGACGCGGATTACACGCCGCTCTACCTGATGTTCATCGTCACGACCAACACCCCGGGCGAGACGGTGAACCTCTACGTCGATTCCATCCCGCTGGGCGCGGACGAGACCGTCCGCGTCCTGGAACAGGCGGGCGCGGAGATCTATTGGAAAACGAGCTGACGAACGGAGCAAAAACTCCGCCCGCGGGCCCTTTGGCCCGCGGGCGGTTTGTCAGTCGAGTACGACGCCCTTTTTCCTGCCGTTTTTCTTTCTCGGATACTCCCGGATCCGGGTGACAAAATCCAGATTGACGATCTCCAGTTCGCCCGTCTTCTTCTCTATGACCATACCGCCGTCATCAATTTCTTTTATCAATCCCTGTACGCTGCCGTCATTTGAAGTGATCGTATAAATGATGCACGCTTCTCCGATAAACCGTTTTGCCAGTTCTTTCATTTCACGGTTCTCCTTGTTCTGCTTTT
>OLRD01001601.1_pt1 | contig 12316 bp, 13 predicted proteins | sample 1672051 | NCBI WGS metagenome assembly OLRD01 (sample SAMEA3136640, study PRJEB25190) | human gut metagenome | biome: human gut; feature: human-associated habitat; material: faeces | place: Austria | collected 2013 | reverse complement strand
CGATGTAAAAACGGTGCTTTCGGAGCTTGCGGAAAATTCCGAAGAGATCGGGAATTCCGATGAAATACCCGATGAAATCGAGTTTTCGTTACGTTCCGCCGAAAACGGTGCAGATGATGAAGAATGACAAAAACGGGCGGACAGGCTCTGTGAATTGTTTAAAAATGCACAGCATACGGAAGGCAGAAACGGTGCATGAAACGGATTCCACAAATGCGGAGCTGAAGCGGCGCGCTGCAAACGGCGTGTTGAAAGACGGAACCGTATTGATTGCGGAACGGCAAACGAGAGGACGCGGCAGACGCGGCAGAAAATGGGAAAACACATCTGGAGCGCTGCTGATGAGCATTGCCTGTGATGCTGAGGATATTGCGGCGGAGGATATTCCTCTGGTTACGCTTGCGGCGGCACTCGGAGTGCTCGATTCGCTCGGTTTGCTCCTGTCTTCAAAAAAACGGTCAAAAGCCGACGCAGCAGATGTACGGATAAAATGGCCGAATGATATTCTGTTCAGACAGAAAAAACTTTGCGGAATACTTGCTGAGCTTGTTAAGAACGGAACGCGGACAATGACCGTTATCGGAATCGGCATGAACGTGAATGCCGCTGAAGTGTCGGATGCATGGATGCAGCGGGCAACTTCGCTTTTTATCGAGACGAGAGCAGTAACCGATGTGAATGAACTCGGAGCCTGCATTGCCGAACATGTGCATGAACGTGTTAAAATGCTGAAACAGGGGGAGAAAGACCGTATCCTGCGGGATTACATAAATAACTGTTCAACATTGAATCAGGAAATCACGATTCACGGCGCGGACGGCAGCAAGGTTAAGGCGTTTGCGGAGGGAATCGATGAACACGGCAGACTGATCGCCGCTTTTCCGAACGGAGAAACAAAAACGGTGGATGCTGCGGATGTGTCCGTCCGAACGGCAGAACGCATGCCCGAATAAATCAGTACGGAGAACAAAACGACACAAAGGACAGAATTTATGCTTAACGTATCCAAAACGACATTGATGCGCAGCTGCGACAAAAATATGACGGAAAAGATCGGCATACCCGACGCGGTTCTGATGGAAAATGCGGCAAACGCAGTTGCACAGAGCATAAAAAAGCATACGGCAGGGCGTAAAAACGGCAGCCGCGTGTTCATACTTATCGGCCCCGGCAACAACGGAGGGGACGGACTTGCGCTGCTCCGAATTTTGACGGCGGAGGGGTACAATGCGGAGGGAATTCTGCTTTTTGAGCCGATACAGAACAAAAAAGATGAACAATCGGCTGCGTTGCCGCGCAGCAGTGCCGAACTGAATTATCAAATTGCGATAAATCTCGGTTTACCGCTTTCAAACGACATTAACAGGTTGAATACCTGCCGGGAATCGGATATAATCGTTGATGCTGTCTTCGGCACAGGGTTGAACCGAAAGCCGAGCGGTGTTTTTAAAACGGCGATTGAAAGGGCAAACGCTCTTCCCGCCTGCCGCATTGCGGTGGATATTCCGTCCGGAATAAACGGCGACACGGGAGAGTGCGGAGGCTCGGAACCGAATTCGGAACGTCCGGCGGTGTTTCGTGCGGATGAAACGGTGACTTTTGTTGCCGTAAAGCGCGGAATGCTGCTCACTCATGAACGTGAGTGTGTAGGAAAAATAACCGTTGCACAAATCGGAATCACGGATGCGGAACACGCTGCCCTGCTGCAAAAAGAACAGCTTATTGACGAAGAGTTTGTTCGCAGCCTGCTGCCGAAAAGAAAACTTGTTTCAAACAAGGGAACTTTCGGAAAAGCGGCGATTGCGGCCGGAAGTCCCGGCATGGGCGGCGCGGCTGTTATGGCGGCATCTGCGGCTTTGCGTGCGGGTGCGGGGTTGACGAAAGCGTTTGTTCCGCGCGATATTATGCACATGTTTGCTTCCCGCCCCGAGATTATGGCAGTGGCGGATGAGGACATTCAGAGCCTTGTGCAGTGGGCAACGGCTTTCGGCATAGGCTGCGGGTCGGGCGGCGATGCATCGATTAAGCAAAAGCTTCGCGCCGTGCTTTCGTGCGGAAAACCGGCCGTTATCGATGCCGACGGACTGAATAACCTTGATAATGAGTTGAAAAAACTGCTTTCCCTGCGGCATGTGCTGACTCCGCATCCCGGCGAGATGGCGCGCCTGACGGGAAAATCAATCGAAGATGTGCTGCGTGACCCTGCGGGATTTGCCGAAAACACGGCAAAAGCATTCGGGTGCATCGTTCTGCTTAAAGGAGCGGTCTCGGTGGCAGCGCATCCGGACGGCAGACTGAGATACAACGCTTCCGGCAATCCCGGGCTTGCCAAGGGCGGCAGCGGCGATGTCCTGACGGGAATTATCACGGCGTTGCTGGCACAGGGACTGGAACCTTTCGATGCGGCATCGGCAGGTGCATATATTCTCGGCAGCTCGGCGGAGTCCGCACTTGAACTGCTGCATGAACGCGCATTAACGGCGGGGGACGTTTTGGACGCAATCGAAAAAACTGCGGGCATCACGGAACACCGCAATTGATTTTAATACCGATTTCATGTGAATAAATAAGTAAAAAAGGAAAAACAATGGAAATATTAAAAAACGGAAAAATAATTCCGATGGTCGGAGAACCCTACGAGGGGGATATTGCAATTGAAAACGGAAAGATTCATGCAATGGGCGTGAATCTTGATTATCCGAATGCGGAAGAGATAAATGTCAGCGGATGTTTTGTACTTCCCGGGTTTGTGGATGCACATTGCCATATCGGCATGTGGGAGGACGGCATAGGATTCGAGGGTGCGGACGGCAATGATTCTTATAAACCCGTAACTCCCGAACTGCGCGCGATTGACGGCATAAACCCGTTTGACAACTGCTTTACGGAGGCTCGTGCCGGCGGCGTAACAAGCGTTGTGACAGGCCCGGGCAGCGCAAATGTTATCGGCGGTCAGTTCGTTGCAATGAAAACGTTCGGCAGGAGCATAGAGGATATGACGATAAAATTCCCTGCCGCAATGAAGGCTGCATTCGGAGAGAATCCAAAGCGCGTTTTCAGCGCACAAAAAACTTTTTACACAAGAATGTCGATTGCCTCACAGCTGCGCGGGACTTTGCTCGATACGCTTGAATATGACAGAAGCATTAAAGACGCAAAGCAAAAGGGCGAAAAACCTCCGAAAATCGATCATTCACTCGAAGCGATGCTGCCCGTTGTGCGCGGTGAGCTTCCGCTCAAAATTCATGCGCACCGTGCGGACGATATAATGACGGCTCTGCGCATTGCAAAGGAGTTCAACCTTAAAATCACGCTGGATCATTTTACCGAAGGTTACATGATAATCGACCGCATAAAACCCTGCATTGATGAGCTGAATGCGGGGATTATCATCGGCCCGCTGCTGCATGAGCGCAGCAAACCCGAAGTTCGCAACCGCAGCCTGACATCCGCAAGAACTCTTTTCGATAACGGAGTAAAATTTGCGATAATGACGGATCACCCCGTTGTTCCGGTGCAGTATCTGCCCGTTTGCGCCGCGCTTGCCGTTCGGGAAGGTTTGCCGGAGGACGTCGCACTGGAGGCAATAACCATAAACGCTGCACGCATTGCGGGCATAGATTCCCGCGTCGGTTCGCTGGAAGTCGGCAAGGATGCGGATATTGCGGTTTTTTACGGCCATCCTTTCGATTTTCGCAGCCGCTGCGCGATGACGCTGATAAACGGCCGAATTGTGCATGATGAACTGTAACAAAAACAAATTCGATGCGAAAGACGGTGAAAGGCTATGATAAAAACTGAGAACACAGCTGAAAAGAAAGAAAATGCAGCCGGTGTATGCGCTGCGGAATGTGCGGCCGAAATAAAGGCGGGCATTCGAAAGCAGATGCGCGCAATGCGCAGGGCGCTCGATGCGGAGGCGGTGCGTGAAGCTTCGTTTGCCGTTGCCGAAAAGGTAAGGGCTTTGCCGGAGTTCAATTCCGCAGGGCTTTTGATGGCATATATGCCGGCAAAAAACGAGCTTGATCCGATGCCGCTTATTGAGTGTGCAAAGGCTGCGGGCAAGCGCATTGCGTTCCCGCTCTGCATTGAAAACGGCGGACTGCGTCTTTTTGTTCCGAATAACGGTGCGGATTCTTTTGTCAGCGGCAGCTACGGCATTCTTGAACCGAAGCCGGAGGATTCAACCGAGGTCTTTGCGGAGGATATCGATCTTATTATCGTTCCCGCCGTGGCATTCACAAAGGAATGCGGAAGGCTGGGACAGGGGGGCGGATATTACGACCGCCTGTTGAAGAAAACGGGCGCATTCACAGTCGGCGTCGGGTACGATTTCCAACTTTGCGAAAGCCTTCCCGTTGAGGAACACGATATGCCCCTTGATTGCGTTGCACTTCCCGGTGCTTTGTTCAAAAAGGGCTGAACGCAAAAACAGAAAATGCGTTAAACGGAAAAATAATTCGGATTTTGTCCGAAAATACTGCATCGGGGGTTGAAATTCACCCTTCGACAGTGGTAAAATCAGTATGTTATATTCGGAGGATTGAAATTGCGTATCATTGCAGGTTCGGCTCGCGGCAGGCGATTCGATGCACCGGAGGGCAGAAACACGCGCCCGACTCTCGACAGGGTGAAGGAAGCCATGTTCGGCATGATTCAGTTCGATATTGAAAACACACAGGTATTGGATCTTTTTTCCGGCAGCGGCAGCCTTGGGCTGGAAGCACTTTCCCGCGGGGGAGCGCATTGTGTCTTTTGCGACAGCGACAAAAAATCAATACAGGTAATTAAACACAACGTAGAGGCTCTTGGCTTCGGCGGCAGAAGCGAGGTGCTTTTCGGAGATGCGTTTGCGCTGCTTCCGCTGCTTTCCGCCGAAAAACGCCGCTTTTCGTTGGTTTTGCTTGATCCTCCGTATGAATCCGATTTTTATTCCCGCGCGGTGAATGAGCTTGTAAGGCTGAATCTTCTTGAGGATGGATGCATAATCCTTGCGGAGCACGCATTCAAGCGTCCGCCGCAGTTCAACTGCCCGAATATTTCGTGCGGAAAAACGCATAAATACGGTGATGCGGCAGTTACAAAAATTATCTATTCGGAACAAAGGGAGGAACAATCGTGAGCGTTGCTGTTTTTGCGGGCACATTCGACCCTTTCACCGTCGGGCACCTCGATATTGTTCGCCGTGCAAGCACCCATTTTGAAACGCTTTATGTTTCCGTTTGTCCGAACCCGGGCAAGCAGCTTCCGCGCTTCTCGCTTGAACAGCGGCTTGAACTGATACGCGATGCCGTACGCGGCATTGACAACGTGCGCGTTGCGCATTTTGAAGGGCTGCTTGTTGAACATTGCAGACTTGTCGGTGCGGATTGCATAGTCCGCGGGATAAGAAGCGGGCAGGATGTCGAATACGAGCGTATGCTCGAAGCCGTCAACAAAAAGCTTGATTCAAAAATCGAAACGGTATTTCTGCTTTCAAAACCCGAATACTGCCACATAAGCTCAAGCCTTGTCAGGCAGCTTATGGATATCAATATCGGCATTGAGGATCTTGTGCCGAATGCCGAAAACGGGATTTTTAAAAGAATGAACGACGGATAAGTGTCGGAAAGGATACGTATTTTGATTCAACAGAAAAAACAATTGAAGAATGCGTGGACAAGCTTATTGAGCTTATCGATAACACGCGTAAAACCGCATTCGGCAGTGCAGATTTCCGAATTATAAACTTTAACGATATTCTGTTGCGATTGGAAAAACTTAAAACGCTGCAGCTCCCTTATCGGAAGAACGGTTTTGCCTTTTGCCGCAAATTCATGTGCGGAGCAATTGCGGGAGATTATGAACACAGATATAATAAAAAAACCATTTGAAAGGATAAAACACCATGGCACATCACGATAAGATTATTGAAGGGCGCATTGATGAGCTTATTGAGCTGATCGATAACAGCCAGATACCGAGATTCGGCAGCGCGGATCGGAGAATTGTTAACGCTGACGAAATAGCAGGAATACTTGTTGAAATCAAGAGCTGCCTGCCGGAGAATGTCCGCAAGGCGAACGATGTGCTTGCAAGAGCAAATAAGATCATGCTTGAAGCCGACGAGTATTCGAATGCAACAAAAGCAGACGCCGACCGCATTGCACAGGACACCGTCGAAAAAGCAAGGATCGATGCCGAGCAGATGGAAACCGACGCCAACACATACTATGACAACAAGGTTGCCGAGGGCGATACCTACCTTGAAAATAAAACGGGCGAAGCGGATGACTACTACGAATCCCGCGTTGCCGAGGGTGATGACTACCTGAAGCAAAAGACGGAGCAGGGCAACAGCTACTATGAAGACTGCGTTGCAAGGGCGAAAGATACAGCACGTGATATTATTGAAGAAGCAAATGCAACCCGTGAACGCCTTGTCAGCGAAAGTGAGGTAACGCTTGAAGCGCAGAAGCGCGCCGAGGAACTTCGCCGCAAAACCGTTTTGCGTTCCAACCAAGTCTACAGCAATGCAAAACTCAGTGCGGACAGCGTGCTTGCGGAATTGATGGATTATCTTGAACGGTATTATTCCGCAATTGAGGCGGACAGGAAAGCTCTTGATGCGCGCCCTGCGGCAACGACCGGCGCACAGCCCCGCCCGCAGTCCGCTCCCGCTCAAAACGAAGCTGCGGATGAAGCAGGCGATGCAGATGAGGACGATGACGCATCGGGATGGAATATTTTCGGCAATCTGTTCAAACGCAAAAAGAAAGCCTCCCAAGAGGATGATTTCGAGGATGACGATGCTGAATAAGCCTTTCGGCATTGCTTAATGTGCCTGATTCGGTTTTTGAATGCTGTGAAAACGGAATGAGTTCCGAGCAGGCGAATGTGCCGAAATTGCATAATAAAATCAAGGGCAGGTCGTAACAGCCGTCCGCCTCATTGCGGGCGGCTGCGGCTGCCTTTTTTGCATATACTCTTTGTTAATTCATGTCCTCGTGCTTTTGACGGCAAACACGGCCGCGAGTGCGGATATGCAGGAGGAAAACAGGCATAGCAGTGCGATTTGTGCAGCCGTCATCACGTTTTCGGCAATAGCCGCAGATTCCGCCGTCGAAATGAATACCGGTGCGGCGTTTGAAAAAAACAACGGGTACATTGCCGCACAGAGAGCCGCCGAAAGAAGCGCATGGAAAAGCTTTGCCGCGAAATACCCGACAGGGCGCAGATTCACAACTCCGCAGGTCTGAAGAAATATGCAAAGTCCCCCGAAAGACATAAGTCCGCAGGTGAGAACGAGAGAAAGCCGCGACACAGGCTCCGCCGAAAGGATTTTTATCCCGTTTGTCATTTCCAAAAGTCCGAACAGCGTGCCTTTTTGCAGTTCGTTCAGCCCAAGAAGAGACACGATTCCGCTTGCTTCAAGCAGCCGAACCGCAACAACAAAAAACACGAGCGTTCCGCCCACAAGCAGAATTGAATTTACCGATTCACGAACGGCTTTGGGAAAAACTGCGGCCGCCCGAATGCGGCTTTGGGAATCCGCCGCGGGACGGAATTTGCAGTTGAGAGCGGAGGCAAGCAGCATAAGCAGGCTGACCGACAGCGCGGCTGCACCGTAATGGGAAAATGCAAGCAGAAGTGCGGCTTTCCGTTCGCAAAAGCCGAACATGCGGCTGCAAACCGCTCCCGCAATAAAAACAGGGCTTGCAAGGTTTGTAAGTGCGGCAAGCGCACTCCGCAATTCGTTGTTAAGCTGTTGCTTGTTATAATTCAATTCGGTGCTTTCGGGCAGCACCGAACCGATAAGCATCGGCCCTGTGGGTGTTCCGGAAATTAATGATACTGCAAAAATTTTAAATATTGCGGCACCGGCCCGGCCGCTCTTCACGCCGAACACGCCGAGCCCCTTAAGCAGCGCAACGCAAACAAAAAACGGGAACAGCGAGGGAAAAACGCAGCTTATAAAAAGCTCAAAGCCCTCCGCCGCGCCCGCTGCCGCCTGCGGACCGAAAAGTACGAGTCCAAAACAAAGAATTGCCGTGACAGCAACAAAAAAATACCTCATATAACGAGCATATGAGGTAAATGCGGCAGATATGAACCCGCAATGCATTCAAATGATAACAAGTCTGTGCGAAAAGTCATCGCGGCAGGATACATTGCCGGGGCAGGCGAGGGCGCGGATAAGCGAGGCTCTCCGTGTCAGTTCAAGCGTTTGCTTTGCGTTGAACGGAAGCGATTCCGCATCGGAACGGCGCAGGACGATCGGCAGAGCCGCATTCTCCTGCAACTCGGAAAGCAGGTGCAGCTTGCTCTGCCGAATGCCGAGCACGCGAATATACAGCGCATCGTCCGAATACGCGGCAGTTTCCTGCTGCTCACGCGTGATTCCGAGCAGTGCGTTAAAAAGTATCCGCTTCAGTCTTGCAAGCGTGTAGCGTTTTGTTTTCACGGCGTTGAGAAGTTCCGCAATGTTTGAAGCTGATTTCGCGGCGCGAAGTATCGGATTTTCAAGCCCTTCCGAAACGTCCGCAATGCGGCTGAGTTCATCGCCCGTCATGCAGCGCAGCCGATAAAGGACGGCCTGTGAAAGCCCCGAAAGAGCGGCGGGCGCACGTTGTTCGGAAAGCTGCTTTTGTATTTCAAGAAGAACGAACGGAGGAACGCTGCCGGAAATTGCGGAGAGTACGTCCCCGCGGCATATATTTTCGGAATCGGTCAAATGCAAAAGCGCGCTGCGAACGGCAGAAGCCGAGGCATAGTTTTCGGGCAGAGTGTTTTCGTTGTATCCGCAGCCGATGCGGCGAACGGCAAAAGGTCGAATTGCAGGGGCTATGCGGTTCAGAGCGCGAATGTATTCAATGCCGAGAACGTCATTCGGATTGTTTGAACCGACACCGATGCCGTGTGCACGGAGCTGCCTTGCAGCGGCGGCAGGGTAGGATAATCCGCTGCTCAGCGCGGATGACAGTTCGTCTCCGGAGAGTTTGGAATCGGCAGCCCTGCGCAGCGCATCGATATCCCCGCTTTCACTGCCGAAACACAGCCTGTCCGCAATGCCGCTTGCCGAAAGTATGCGAACCCCGCCGAGGGCGAAACGCTCCGCGCATGAAAGGGAAAGAATGTCCGGAAGTTCAAGCACCATATCCGCGCCGCCCTGAAGAGCCATGGCGGTTCGGGTGAATTTGTCGAACGCGGCCGGTTCACCGCGCTGGACAAAACTTGCGCTCATAACAGCTATCACACTTCCGCCGCCGGCAATCTTCCGCGCCTGCTCAATGTGATACGCATGTCCGTTATGAAACGGGTTGTATTCGGCAACGATGCCAATGTTTTTCATTCTTGCTCCATTTTATATTTTTTTGCGGTGTGCAAAAAACACCTTATTATGTTATAATACATTTCAGTGCCGCCGTCAATGTTTTTTGACGGCGGCAGAGATACAAAATTAATCCATTCGGAGACTTGTTATGAAAATTCTTGTTATCAATGCGGGCAGTTCGTCCCTTAAGTATCAGCTTATCGACGTTGAGTCCGGCGATGTTATTGCAAAGGGCCTTTGCGAACGAATCGGCATCGAAAACTCCAAGCTGACTTATAAACCCGCCGGCAAGGAGCCTTTTGAACTTGTTCAGAATATGAAGGATCACACCGACGCCATCAAACTCGTTCTTGATGCGCTTGTTGACGAAAAGCACGGCGTTATTTCAGACATGAGCGAGATTGACGCAGTCGGTCACCGCGTTGTTCACGGCGGCGAAAAATTTGCCGAATCCGTTCTGCTCACCGATGAAGTTCTTGAAACCATCGAGAGCCTTAACGATCTTGCACCCCTGCACAACCCGGCAAATCTCATGGGCATCCGCGCATGCAAGGCAATCATGCCCAACACTCCAATGGTCGGCGTTTTCGACACTGCGTTCCATCAAACAATGCCCAAGGAAGCTTTCATCTACGGTCTTCCCTATGAGGCATACACCGACAACATGGTTCGCCGCTACGGTTTCCACGGCACTTCCCACAACTATGTAACTCTCCGCGCAATCGAAATGCTCGGCAAGCCCGCAGAGGAAACAAAAATCATCACCTGCCACCTCGGCAACGGTTCGTCAATTTCGGCAGTTAAGGGCGGAAAGTGCATCGACACAAGCATGGGTCTGACGCCCCTTGAAGGCGTTCCCATGGGCACTCGCTGCGGCGACATGGATCCCGCAATCGTCATCTATCTGATGAATAAACTCGGCCTTGATGCAAAGGGCATGGACAACTACATGAACAAAAAGAGCGGTATGCTCGGCATCAGCGGCGTGTCCAGCGATTTCCGCGACCTCGGCGCAGCAGCGGCAGAGGGCAACGAACGTGCAGAGCTTGCGCTTCGGACTTTTGCATACAAGGTCAAAAAATACATCGGCGCATATGCCGCGGCACTCAACGGCGTTGATGCAATCGTGTTCACCGCAGGCGTCGGCGAAAACGACAAGGGAATGCGTGAGCGCATCCTGAACGGCCTTGCTTACCTCGGCGTTGAAGTCGATTTTGAGCTGAACCGCAATTGCCCGCGCGGCGAAAATGTCGAGATTTCCAAGCCCGGCAGCAAGGTTAAAGTCTTTGTCATCCCCACCGATGAAGAGCTTATGATCGCAAAGGACACCGCTCGTCTCGCAAAATAAGGTGGAGAATGCGCGGTTGGGGCCGCCGGTCGGCATTATATTTTGAATTTATGCAAAAAACTGTTGACAATACGGCTCCGGACATATAAAATATGAAAGGTTGCATTGTACACCGTCAGGATTGGAGTATTTTGTGCAGATTAATGTTGCTGAAGAACTAAAGTCGATAGGCAAAACTACCGACAGGCATTTGGAAGAGAGCCTTGAGCCGATTTCGTTCGGCGGAAACAAGCTCGTTTTCACAATGCCCCTAAGCGTTGACGTTCGCAGCTCTTTCGACGGCGAAGGGTTCAGCGTTTCGGGTGTGCTCAGTTCCGAACTGCTCATGCATTGCACAAAATGCAACAAGGAATTTAAGCAGGGTTTCAATATCGATTTCTCGGAGCGCTTTATCAAAGCTTCGGAAGAAGAGGCGGACGAGGCGGAGTGTTATCCGTTCTTCGGCGAAACACTCGAACTCGACAAAATGATTCTTGATTTGCTTGTTCTGAATGCGCCTGTTTACGGGCTGTGCAAGCCGGACTGCAAGGGGCTTTGTCCCGTTTGCGGCTGTGATTTGAATTTAATGCAGTGTTCGTGTTCACGAACGGTGAAGAATGCCAACTTCGCCTCCCTTGAAGAACTCGCACAACTGCTCAATAATGAAGAGGAGGTGTAGAAAATGGCAGTACCTAAGAGAAAAACATCGAAAGCAAGGCGTGATCAGCGCAGGGCTCACTGGAAGCTCAGCGTCCCCGCTATCGTAGAATGCCCCCAGTGCCACGCAAAGAAACTGGCACACAGGGTCTGCAAGCATTGCGGCTACTATGACGGCGAGCAGATTATCAAGATGGACGAAGAAGCATAACTTTTTCCGCTCCGCTTGAATGCTGAAAGCTAAAACTATACTTACCTGTAGGGCATTCCGTTCGGGGTGTCCTATTTGTGTTTAAATGACTCAATATCAATAGTTAATGTTCCTTGTTCTATCAGTTACACCAACAATTGACATTGAGTCAGAATTACAACTGTTCGATTTAGATTTTTTGTGCTATCGTCTACGCATTATAGCCGATCACTTCATGCTCGACCTGTGAGATTATATCACTTGGAATATCGGCAACAGCAATTCGTGAGACGATGTTCAGTCGAGGATTATAAACACCAAGATATCTTATGTTCTTAAACTCCGGATGAATCGAGTGCAGTCCCATACGCCAATACATAAGCAACTGCAGTGTGTTTTCTTTACTGACGGGCTTTCGTGAGACCTTAAAATCCCATAGCGTATCTGATGTGGTGAAGTCCCCATCCCCCTCACTCACTATACAGGTGTAACCGCCGTCAAAAGTAAATCCGTCGAGCACCTTGGGTCCGTAGGCATCAAGAAAGTGAAGAGAACGCTCTATCATGGTTCTCACGTTCCGGATTGTCGGTGCATCGGGATTGATTTCGTCAACGGATTTATAACCCATAAGACCTGATCTGTACACAACATCAAAACCGGATAGCTTAACAGCATTTACAACAGAATCATCATCGAGTCCGTTGACGCCGGCTATGAGTCTTGTCGCTTTGCTTTCTTCATGTATGATTGAAGCTCCCTTTATGGAAATTTTGAAAGCCTCTGTTGCCGGTGTCCCGGACATAAAGCGCGTCATATAGTCAACAGCCAG
>OLRD01001600.1_pt1 | contig 12341 bp, 10 predicted proteins | sample 1672051 | NCBI WGS metagenome assembly OLRD01 (sample SAMEA3136640, study PRJEB25190) | human gut metagenome | biome: human gut; feature: human-associated habitat; material: faeces | place: Austria | collected 2013 | reverse complement strand
AGGGACCCGCCCTTGCGGAACGCAAGAAGGCGGCTTGTCCAGTCCGGCCACGGACGGCTTGAGAAATCAAAATGATGAAATGCGGCAAAAAGCCAGGTTTTATGCGGGCTGCGCACTTCATCATATGATGCAGAGCGGGCCAAAAACACTTCGCACTTCATCATGTGATGAAGTGCGGAAAACCCAGGTATTTCCTAGCTTTTTTAGCGCTCTGAATCATTTTGTGATCTCAAGTGGGGCCGGGATCTCAAGCAGGGCAAAGGGAAAAGCCGCCCGGACCGGCCACGGACCCAAGCGCGGGCCGCTTGCCAGCCGCCCTCAGAAAACCCCGCCGCCCCAAAGCGCGACTTGAGTGCCCAGGCACTGGGCGGCTTGAGAGAGGGAAATAGCACTGTTGGGCTCAAACCCGCATAAACACTGGGTTTTTCGCCAACAGTGCCAAGTTTTCATCGCAAGCCGTGGGGGCGCCGGAAAGGCGCTTCCCTCTGAGAAAGATCGATACGTTCTAAAAAAGTAAGAAGCTCCAGAAGCGCCCGAGCAAGGGGAAGAAACCGTTTCCCCGCCTGCGGCGCGAACGTGAGCTAATTGTTTGCACAGGCGTGAGCGTAGCTCACCGCCCCAGGGCGCGAATTGCCAGGGGTGCAACCCCCGCGAACGTGAGCTAATTGTTTGCACAGGCGCGAATTGAGAGCCCAGGCACTGGGCGAAAGGAGGCCTCCGGTTGGACATTGTCATTTTAGACCTGGAGTGGAACGGCACCTACAGCCGGCGGCTGAAGGGCTATATCAATGAAATCATCGAGTTTGGCGCCGTGAAGTGCGGCCCGGACCTCTCGGAGAAGAGCACCTTCTCCTGCTTTGTCAAGCCCCAGGTGGCAAAGCATATCAGCTCTACCATCCAAAGCCTGACCAGCATCACCGACGAAAACCTCACCGGCGGCATGCCCTTTATGCAGGCCGTCAGCCGGTTTAAGCGCTGGGCCGGGGACTGCGTCATCATGACCTGGGGCACCTCGGACATATTAACACTCATTGAGAATTGCCGGTATTTCAGCGGCGACGAGCACGTGCCCTTTCTCGTCCGCTATTGCGATTTGCAGGTGTTCGCCCAAGACCGCATGGGCCTGGGGCGGCGGGAACAGGTGGGCCTCTCCAAGGCGGCGGAGCTTTTGGGGCTGGATGTCTCTGGCATGGAGCACCACCGCGCCCTGGATGACAGCCGCATGACCCTGGAGATCCTGCGGAAGATCTACGACCCCGGGGCCATCGCCCCCTATATCGACCTGTGCGACCGGGAGTTCTACCGGCGCATCACCTTTAAGACCACCTATATCTGCGACCTGCGCAGCCCCCTGGTGGAGAAGAGCCACCTGCGTTTTCCCTGCCCCAGGTGCGGCCGGGAAAGCCGCCGCCTGACCCGCTGGAACGTGAAGAACAAGAGCTTTCGGGCAGATTTCCGCTGCACATGCTGCGGCCACCTGTTTGCCGGAAGGCTCACCATCAAGCAGAAATATGAGGGATTGACTGTGAACAAGAAAACATTTCCCCTGCCGGATATCCAAGCCCCCCGACAGGCTGCCCCCGGACCCCTGGGGAATATGGAGCTCACCCTGCCCCAGGGCGTGGGGGTGCTGCGTTTTTCCGCCTGGAAGGGCTTGGAGGGCGTGAACCACGCCTTTACCACCCGCGTGGGCGGGGTCAGTGAAAATGAGTTCGCCGCCATGAACCTGGGCTTTGGCCGGGGCGACGAGCCGGAACGGGTGGAGGAGAACTACCGCCTGTTCTGTGCTGCCGCCGGGTTTGACCCGGACTCTTTAGTCTGCGGCGCCCAGGACCACCACATCAACATCCGCCGGGTGGAGAAGGCCCAGCGGGGCATTGGCATTTGGCGGGAAAAGGATATGGAATCTATCGACGGCCTGTGCACCAATGACCCCGGCGTCACCCTGGTCATCTACTGCGCCGACTGCGTGCCCCTGTACTTCTACGACCAGGAGCACCGGGCCATCGGCCTGGCTCACGCGGGCTGGCGGGGCACCGCTATGGGCATGGCGAGAGCGATGGTGGAGCGCATGGCCCAGGAGTTCGGCACCCGGCCAGAGGCACTGCGGGTGGGCATTGGGCCCTCCATCGGCAAGGACTGCTTCGAGGTGGACGAGCCCGTGGCCCAGGAGTTTATGAAGCTGCCCCGCTGGGAGCGGTTCGTCGCCGGGCCCCAGCGGGAGAAATACCATGTGGACCTGTGGGAGTGCAACCGGCAGTTCCTCCTTTCCGCCGGCGTGAAGGAGGAGAACATCGCCGTGGGCCAGGTGTGCACCATGTGCGAAAGCGACTTGATCTTCTCCCACCGGAAGACTAGGGGCCAGCGGGGCAGCAACTGCGCCATGCTGGCGCTGCAGGGATGAAGTCCTGCCGCCTGTGCCCCCGAAACTGCGGCGTATCCCGGGAAAGCGCCGGGGCGGGCGTGTGCCGCAGCGGGGAGAGGATGCGCATTGCCCGGGCCGCCCTCCACTTTTGGGAGGAGCCTCCCATCAGCGGCGCCCGGGGCAGCGGGGCGGTGTTTTTCACCGGCTGCCCTCTGGGCTGTGTGTTCTGCCAGAACGGGCAGATCAGCCACGGGCCCGTTTCGGGGCGGGAGGTCACGCCCCAGGAGCTGTCCGGCATCTTTTTTGATTTGATCGGCCAGGGGGCCCACAATATCAATTTGGTGACCCCCACCCATTTCGTGCCCCAGGTGCGCCAGGCGCTGCAGGTGAAAAAGCTGCCCGTGCCTGTGGTGTACAACACCTCTGGCTACGAAAAGGTGGAGACCCTGAGATCCCTGGAAGGCCTGGTGGACATCTACCTGCCCGACTACAAATACGACGGCCCGGACCTGGCGAAGCAGCTCTCCCACGCGGAGGACTATCCCCAGGCGGCCCGGGCGGCCATCCGGGAGATGGTGCGCCAGGTGGGGCCGCCCGTTTACGGGGAGGACGGCCTGATGAAGCGGGGGGTGCTCATCCGCCACCTCATCCTGCCGGGCCACACCAGGAACTCCATTGCCTGCCTGGGCCGCATCCGGGAGGAGTTCCCCGGTATCCCCGTCAGCCTGATGGCCCAGTACACCCCCTGCGGGGACCTCTCCCCCTTCCCGGAGCTGCAGCGGGCCATCACCCGCCGGGAGCAGGAAAAGGTGGAGGACGCCCTCTTTGCCCTGGGGCTGGAGGGTTTCACCCAGGAACGGGCCGCCCGGGGGAAGCAGTTCATCCCGGACTGGAACTTATAACGCTGCCCCGGCGGGCAGCAGCCCTTTGGAAAAATGCCGGGCCGTCTTGGCGGCGCGGCTTTTCTTGCACAGGATGAAAGGAGGACCTTCCATGCTCTCTGTCACACTGTATTCTTCTCTGGAAAAGCTCCTGCTGGGGCGTCGGGTCGAGGCGCCCTCCCTTGGGGGGATGAGCTGCCTGGGGGGCGAGGAATTTGCCTTCCAGGCGGTTTTGCAGGCGGACGGCTGGGGCATGGCCCCGGTGCGGGTCACGGTGGACTCCCCCTTGAAGGACAGCATCCAGGTCTTTCAGGTGGGGCAGGTGCCCTGCGCCCTGCCAGCTTATCCCGGCCGCGGGGATGAAAACTACCTCACCACCCAGCCGGGGCTGTTCCCGGACCCCCTGCTGCCCCTGGAAGGGGGCCGGGTGGAGGTGAGCTCCTTTTTCCCCACGGCCCTGTGGGTGAACGGGAAGGTTCCCCAGGGCTTCCCCGCCGGGGAGTACCCCATCACCCTCCGGCTGGAGCAGGGCGGGGACCGGGTGGAGCGGACGTTCTCCCTGCGGGTGCTGGGGGCGGACCTGCCGCCCCAGCGGCTCATCTATACCCAGTGGCTCCACGGGGACTGCCTGGCCACCTACTACGGCGTGCCTGTCTATTCGGAAGAGCACTGGCAGCTGTGGGAGAAGTACCTTGCCGCCGCGGCGGAAGAGGGGATGAACATGGTGCTCACCCCCATCTTCACCCCGCCCCTGGATACGGAACCCGGCACGGAGCGGCCCTGTGTCCAGCTGGTGGGCGTAGAGAAAACAGGGGAGAGCTACCGCTTTGACTTCTCCCTGCTGGAGCGGTTCCTCCAAATGGCCCGGCGCTGCGGCGTAGAGCGCTTTGAGATGGCCCACCTCTTCACCCAGTGGGGGGCCCAGGCCGCCCCGGCCATCTACGGCAGGGAGGAGGGGGTGCGCCGCCGCCTCTTCGGCTGGGACACCCCGGCGGCTTCCCCGGAGTACGCGGGCTTTCTGCGCCAGCTGCTGCCCGCCCTGACGGCCTTCCTGCGCCAGCAGGGCCTGGAGGGCAAGGCGGTGTTCCACATCTCCGATGAGCCCTCTCAGGAACATCTGGATTCCTACCGCCGGGCCAAGGAGCTGGTCAAGCCCTACCTGGGGGACTTCCCCCTGTACGACGCCCTCTCTGACCCGGCGTACTACGACAGCGGCCTGGTGGACCACCCTGTGGCTGCCACAGACCACATCGCCCCCTTTTTGGAGCGCCAGGTCCCCGGGCTGTGGGCCTACTACTGCTGCGGCCAGGGGGTGGATGTGGGCAACCGGTTCTTGGCCATGCCCTCCGCCCGCAACCGCATCCTGGGCTGGCAGCTGCACAAATACCGGCTCTCCGGTTTTCTCCACTGGGGGAACAACTTCTGGTACAGCCAAAATTCCCGCCAGAGGCTGGACCCTTGGCGCGTCACGGACGGCGGCGGGGCCTTCCCCGGCGGGGACCCCTTCTCCGTGTACCCGGGGAAGGAGGGGCCCATCCAGTCCCTGCGGATGAAGGTTTTCCACCAGGGCTTGCAGGACCTGCGGGCCCTGGAGCTGGCCCAGCGCCTCACCGGGGAGGACCCTGGCGGGCAGGTGATGCCGGGGTATGAGACCATGACCTTTGCCCGCTATCCCACACAGGCGGCAGAAGTGCTGGCCGCCCGGGAGAGCCTGAACCGGCTCATCGGGAAGCAAATTTCCGCCTGAGCGGGACGGCGAAGGAAAGGGCCCTCTGGGGGCCATCCAAGCGAAAGGAGCGTTACAGATGATCCATCAACTGTTTGATTTTATCCAGTGCTCGCCCACGGCCAGCCACACGGCGGCCACTGTGCGGGCCATGCTGGTGCAGGCCGGCTTTACCCAGCTTTTGGAGTCCCAGCCCTGGGACCTGCAGCCCGGCGGCCGGTATTACACCACCCGGGGCATGAGCTCTCTCATCGCCTTCCAGGTGCCCAAGGCGGACTTCCACGGGTTCTCCGTCATTGCGCCCCACGGGGATTCCCCCTGCTTTAAGGTGAAGGAGTCCCCGGAGCTGCGGGTGGACGGCCAGTACACCAAGCTGAACACAGAGGTCTACGGCGGCATGCAGCTGGCCCTGTGGACGGACCGCCCCCTCTCTGTGGCGGGGCGGCTGGCGGTGCGCACGGACAACGGCGTGAAGGGCGTGCTCTGCGACATCCGCCGGGACCTGCTGCTCATCCCCGGGGTGGCTATCCACATGAACCGGGGCGTCAACGAGGGCGTTAAGCTGGACCCCCAGAAGGACACCCTGCCCCTGCTGGGCGGCAGCCAGGCCGGCTTGAAAAAACTGGTGGCGGAAAACGCCGGCGTGGCCCCGGAGGACATCCTTTCCTGGGACCTGTACCTGTACAGCCGGGCCCAGGGCACGGTGTTCGGCGGGGAGAAGGAGTTCATCGCCGCCCCCCGCCTGGACGATTTGGAGTGCGTGTTCGCCGCCGCCAAGGCTTTTCTGGCCGGGGAAAACCGGGAGAATGTCACAGTGCTCTCCCTCTTTGACAACGAGGAGACCGGCAGCCTCACCCGCCAGGGGGCGGACTCCCCCTTCCTCTCCGAGGTGCTGGAGCGGATCTCCCTCTCCTGCGGCAAGAGCCGGGAGGAGCACCTGCGGGCCATTGCCAGCGGGTTTATGCTCTCCGCGGACAACGCCCACGCCGTCCACCCGGACAGCCCGGAGAAGTCTGACCCCACCAACCGCTGCTACTTAAACGGCGGCGTGGTGGTCAAGCACAGCCCCCGCTACGCCAGCGACGCCCTGACCGCGGGCCTCTTCCAGCGCATTTGCCAGAAGGCCGGGGTGCCGGTGCAGGTGTACTACAACAACGCCAAGATCCCCGGGGGCGGCACCCTGGGGAACCTGTCCGGCTCCCACGTGGCGCTGCCCACCGTGGATATCGGTCTGGCCCAGCTCTCCATGCACTCCCCCTATGAGACGGCGGGCGCCAAGGACCTGGACTACATGGTGTGGGCCATGCAGGCCTTTTATGAGAGCGTCATCACCCAGACCGGCCGGGAGGAATACGCCATCCAGTGAGAGGCAGTTACAGGAAGAAAGAAGAGAAATTTGATGGATTTTTTATAAATTTCTGCAAACTGCTTTGGCGTATAGACCCTAGTTTTACCAATTTGTTGTGAAAATTCCCCCGGAAAGGCTTCCCTTTTTCGGGGGAATGCTTTATACTGGTAGAAGAAGGATCAAGCGTTTTTTGTAAAGGAGGAAGCTGTATGCTGCATGGCAGGCCGGAAAAGGACTGGGCCCAAAGCGCCGTGTTCTATCAAATCTATCCCATGGGGTTCTGCGGGGCGCCCTTTGAAAACGACGGGGTGGCGGTGAACCGCATCCAAAAGGTGAAGGAGTGGATCCCCCACCTGGAGAAGCTGGGCATTGGGGCCATCTATTTCTCCCCGGTGTTTGAGTCGGACACCCACGGCTACGACACCCGGGATTATACAAAAATCGACTGCCGCCTGGGCACCAACCAGGAATTTAAAGAGGTCTGCGAGGCCTTGCACCGGGCGGGCATCCGGGTGGTGCTGGACGGGGTGTTCAACCATGTGGGCCGGGGCTTCTGGGCCTTCCAGGATGTGAAGGAAAAGCGGGAGGCCTCCCCCTATAAGGACTGGTTCCACATCAATTTTGGAGGCAACAGCGGCTACAACGACGGCTTCTGGTACGAGGGCTGGGAGGGCCACTACGAGCTGGTCAAGCTGAACCTGCAAAACCCGGCGGTGGTGGACTATCTGCTGGACTGCGTGGGCGGCTGGATGGAGGAGTTCTCCATCGACGGCCTGCGGCTGGACGTGGCTTACATGCTGGACGAGAACTTTATGCGGCGGCTTCACAGCTATGTGCGGGCAAAGGACGAGGGCTTCTTCCTGCTGGGGGAGATGATCCACGGGGACTATAAGCGCATCGTCAACCCGGAGATGTTGGACAGCGCCACCAACTACGAGTGCTATAAAGGGTTGTATTCCGCTTTTAATTCTATGAACATGTTTGAGATCGCCCATTCCCTGGCCCGGCAGTTCGGCCCGGAGCAGTGGACTCTCTACAAGGGAATGCACTTGTTTTCCTTCGCCGATAATCATGACGTGACCCGGCTTTACAGCATTTTGCAGGATAAGAAACAGATCTTCGGTCTGTACGCCGTGCTGTTCTGTATGCCTGGTATCCCTTGCATCTATTACGGCAGCGAATGGGGCGCTGAGGGCGAAAAGCATCAAGGCGACCCGGCGCTGCGTCCTTGCTTTGAGAAACCTCAGGAAAATGAATTGACAGAATTTATCGGCAAGCTTTCCCGCATCAAAACGGAGAGCAAAGCACTAAGAGACGGCGACTTTAAGAATCTTACCCTGCGGAACAAGCAGTGGATCATGGTGCGGCAGTGCCCGGAAGAAACAGTCATTTTGGCGGTGAACGCCGAGGAGAATCCCTGCCAGATGGAGTGCGCCTATCACGGCCCCACCACCGAATTGCTTACCGGGGAGAAAACCAGTCTCAACGGCACCGTAGAATTGAAAGGCTATGAGGTGAAGATCTACAAGATGGGATAACAGGGTGCTCAGGTTGGTTTGCAGGGCATGACTGTGCGGGATAATCCGTCGGCCACTTTTGGACGGTATCGTTCTGTGGAAGAGAAAATATCCTGTCCACGCTCTTGTTGAATTGCGCAAAATCCCCCGAACCAGTAATGGTTCGGGGGATTTTCATTTTGTGTCTTTAGGGGTAGACCGCTCCGTCCTCGGCGGTCCAAATCAACGTGCACTGGTCTTCTAAGTGGGAAAGGACATAGTCCTGGTCTCCCCATTTCAGGGGATTGCCTGTATAATAATAGGCTTCCACAACATCGCCGCCGGGGAAGGAACTTTCTGCTTCCTCATAGAGGAGCGTCTCTGTTTCTTTGTCCATTTCAGGTTCATAGCCGTAGTTTACATATGCTTCCGGAGTCAAAGGTGTAAAATAGGACATGGCATTGTCATTCACACCGCCACCCCAAAGAATCTGATTGAGCCTGTTTTCTAGGCTATCTACGGAAGCGAAGACCAGCAAAGTGCCGTCTTCCGTGGAGTTTTCCGTGACAGGGGCCGGGAAAGATCCTATCCCACCAGGAGCCACAATTTCTAAGACCAGACGGTCATTTTCCACTGAAATGCTCTTCACAGACTCAATGGGCTGGCTTAAAAGCGGCATTCTCATCACAATATTGCCCACGAATCCCAAGAGAATCACTACCACCAGCGCGGCAATCCCAATTTTCACCCATCTCCGGCGAAGGGCACGTTTTACCTTTTTCAACCCTTGGGATTTGTGTTCCTCTTCTTCCTTTACAGCCTGGGGCAAAGGGCTTTCCTCCAGCTTGTGGAATTCCTCTTGGCAGGCTTCGCAGTCTTTCAAGTGTTCCTCCACGAGGGTGCAGCTTTCCGGGGAGCACACGCTGTCGTGGTACAGGGGCAGCAGGTCACGGATGACATTGCAGGGGACTTTCATTCCAATTCCTCCTTTATCTTCATTCTCGCCCGGTGATAGGTGACCCGGGCCCAGCTTTCGGTCTTTTCAAACAGCCCGCCAATCTGGGCGAAGCTCAATTCCCCAAAGGTGCGCAGCCAGAACACCTCCCGGTAGGGTTCGGCCAGGCGGTGGAGCACCCGGTGGATCTTCAGGGCGTCCTCCTTGTCCCCCAGGCGCTGTTCCAGGTCGGCGGGGTCGGGCCAGTCCTCCTCCAAGGGGGCGGACCGTTTTCGCTTTTTGAGAAGGGAGAAGTAGGTGTTCTTGGCGATCTGGCACAGCCACACCTGCAGCCGGCACTCCCCATGGAAGGAGCCGATGGCCTTCAGCGCCTTGAAAAAGGACTCTTGGGTCACCTCTTCTGCCATGTGGGGGTCGTGGGTCAGCTTTAGGCAGTAGCCGTACACCTGGTCGTAGTACTCCGCGTAGATGCGCTCGAAATCGTCCATCTCCTCACCCCTCTCCGTCTATAGGACTCCCTGCCCCTGGTTTTGTTACAGGGTTTTTTCTCTTTTTCTTAGCATACCTTATAAAAAACACTTTGAAAAGATGGTTTTTTCATTGACTTCTCTTTTCCCCGCGGTATAATCTAACCAGAGGAGGTGTTTGCTGTGAAGCTGTTTCTCATCTATTCCTGCATCGCCATCCCGGTGTGGGTGGCCCAGTTCGCCCTGTACTTCTTCCTGCGCCGGGCCGGCCGGATGAAGGAGAGCCTGGCAGCCAAGTGCGCGGGCAGCTTTCTGGCCGTGGGCAGCGCCGCCCTGGGCATGGCCTTTTCCCATGAGGGCCCCGGCACGCCCTGGGTGTTCTGGTTCTTTGTGTTGTGCACCATCGCCGACGCCCTGCTGGAGATCAGCTTCGTCCCCGGCATGCTGGTGTTCGGCGCGGGCCATGTGTGTTTGATCCTCTGGCTGTGGGGGCTGGCCACGCCCTCCTGGTGGAGCCTGGCCCTGTGGGTGGCCGTGTACATCCTCACCGCCATCCTGTTCCGCAAGGAGCTGCCCACCCTGGGCAAGCTGACGGCGCCCTTCCTGCTGTACCCGGCGCTGCTGGGGGGCAGCCTGGCTTTGGGCCTGCCGCTGGTGTTCCTGCTGGGCTGGGAGTGGTGGCCCGTGGCTTTGGGCACCCTGCTGTTCTACATCTCCGACATGCTGGTGGCGAAAAACCAGCTGGCCCACTGGGACGACAAGTGGCAGAAGCCCATCATGGCCCTGTATTGGGGCGCCCTGTACCTCATCAGCGTGGGGCTGTGGGTGATATAGCTGCCCTTGAGAAAGAGACAATCCCAGGCCACCGCCAACGGGGCAGGGACATGAAAGAGAAAACAAGGAGGAAACTTGTATGGAGATCCATCTTCGCACAGTGGTAGTGGACTGCGAGGACGCCCACCGTGCGGCCCATTTCTATTCCAAGCTGTTGGGCTGGCCCATCACCCTGGAGGAGCCGGACTGGGTGCTCCTGCGGGACCCCAAGGGGGGCACGGGCCTCTCCTTCCAGACCGAGGAGGGGTACGTCCGCCCCGTGTGGCCGGAGGAGCCCGGCAAGCCCATGAAGATGCTCCACCTGGACTTTCAGGTGGACGACCTGCCCGCCGCCGCGGCCCACGCTTTGGCCTGCGGGGCGGTCAAGTCCCCCCAGCAGTTTTTGGAGGACCGGGGCGTCATCGTGTTTTTCGACACAGAAGGCCACCCCTTCTGCCTGTTCCTAAATTGACAAGCAAAGCGGCAAAAAAGGGAAGGGCCTCCCAGGCGGGAGGCCCTTCCCTTTTTCGGGGAAATATTTTCAGAGAAGAACTTGTAATCAGTTGGGAAATACCAGGCGGACAGTGGTGCCTTCGCCCTCAGTGCTCTGCAGGCTGACCTTGGCGTTGTGGAAGGCCGCCCCATGCTTGACGATGGAGAGCCCCAGGCCCGTGCCGCCAATCTCCTTGGAGTGGCTCTTGTCCACCCGGTAGAAGCGCTCGAACACCCGGTCCACATCCGCCTGGGGGATGCCGATGCCTGTGTCGGTCACCGTCAGGGCGGTGCCGTCGGAGGAGCTGTCCACGGTGACGGTGACCCGGCCGTTCTGCTTGTTGTACTTCACGGCGTTGTCCACCAGGTTGAAGACCATCTCGTCCACAATGCTCTTCACGCCGTTGATTTCCGCCTTGTCGCCAATCACCGTGATGACCACGCCGTTTTTCTTGGCGGAGGCCTTCAGGCGGCCGGCCACGTCCCGGGCCAGGGAGGAGAGGTCGAAGTCCTCTCGCTCCAGCTGGACGTCCGCCTCATCCAGGCGGGAGAGGTTCAAAATGTCATCCACCAAGGTGACCAGCCGCTGGGATTCCTCGTAGATGTTCCCGGCAAAGCGGGGGATGTCCTCGGGCTTGACAATGCCGTTTTTGATAATCTCCGCAAAGCCGGAGATGGAGGTCAGGGGCGTTTTCAGCTCGTGGGAGACGTTGGCGGTGAACTCCCGCCGCAGCCGCTCCCGCTGCTCCTTCTCCGTCACATCCAGGATCACCAGCACCGCACCCGCGATCTGGCCGTCCTGTTCCACAGGACTGGCGATGATCTGGCGGCAATCATCGTCCTTTTCCAGCAGCTGCTCACACCGCCGACCGGCCAGAGCCTCCTCCACGCAGCGGCGGAAGCCCGCCTCCCGGTTCAGGGCGTAGACGCTCTCTCCCTCCTCTGTGGGGACCTGCGCGTAGAGCAGCCGCAGCACGGCGGAATTGTAAGTCAGCACCCGCGTCTCCTGGTCGATCACCAGGAAGCCCTCGCTCATGTTCTCCGTGATGGCGGTGAACTCCTCCTGCCGGCGCTTTAAATCCCGCATCTGCCGCTGGATCTGCCTCTGCTGGCTGCGGAGCTTGGACAGCAGGGGCGTCAGCTCCTCATAGGTCTCGCTGCCGGCGGGGTCATTGAGGTCGATGGCGTTGATGGGCTCCACCAGCTGCCGCGCCACCCGGGAAGCCAGCGCCATGGCCAGGATGAAGGCCAGCAGCATCATCAGCGCCACCGGCTGCAGCGCCTGCAGTACCAGGACCCAGACGGAATACTGGGCGCTGGACACCCGCAGCACCGTTCCGTCAGCAAGCCGCTGGGCCGCATACAGCGTCTGCTGGGAAAGCGTGTCCGAATAGCGGACCGCATGTCCCTTCCCCAGGATCAGCGCCTCCCGGATCTCCTCCCGCTGGGCGTGGTTCCCCATCTCCTCCGGGTCCTGCCGGTTGTCGAAGAGCACGGTGCCGTCCGCATCCACCCAGGTAATCCGGTAGCTGCCGGGCAGATCCTCTGTGAGATAGTCCGTGCCATTCTCCTCTACCCCATGGGCGATGTACTCTGCCAGACTCTCCAGCTCACCGGAGACCCGATCCTGGAAATAACCGTGGAGCACGCCCACGATCAGCACCAGGCTGGCCAGCAGCACTGCCAGGGACACGCCCAGGATGGAGCGAAAGATCCGTTTCGTCATGTCTCTCCAGCCCTCCTGTCAGTTCACAGGGCTGATCTTGTAGCCATAGCCCCGGACCGTCTCGATGTAAAC
>OLRD01001598.1_pt1 | contig 12366 bp, 16 predicted proteins | sample 1672051 | NCBI WGS metagenome assembly OLRD01 (sample SAMEA3136640, study PRJEB25190) | human gut metagenome | biome: human gut; feature: human-associated habitat; material: faeces | place: Austria | collected 2013 | reverse complement strand
TTATTACAAAAAGTTCGACAAGCAGCGCAAGTAACTCGTATTGTATCCGACACATTTGAACCGCGTGGATTGCTTTTACAGGAAGCCTCTATGGTACCATCTCCAGATAGTATAGCTCTTCCATATGCCGCCAATGAAACGCCCCGATATGAAGGCCAGCTTAATGGTTATATTGTTTGCTCTTCATCCAACGTTCAAGAATTAGCTATGGAGTATATCTATTTTAGAACTAGGTATCAAACGATGACAGAACGCTTTTTACTGTATGATGGAGATTATGAATCTATTGAACGTGACGATTATCAAACGAATCTACGCATGTGGCAACTAAAACTGCAAGAGCAAAAAAAGCAGCTATTAGCCTCTGATAATCCATCTGAACAGCGGGACATACAAGCAGAAATCGACCGCTTGGAGGAGAGGATTTTAAATCCAGATCCTGAATTGATTTATGCTGTTACAGAAGAAGAAATTCAGTTCTACCAGAACGAAATAATTCCAAACATATGGTATCCATATACAAATGAATTAGTAGAGCAATCACAGCGTAATGCATGGTTTCGTAATCTCGTTGAGCAATTTCTTAATGGGCAGCTGGAGGAAAATATGTTTGTTATGCAGTTGGAAAAAAGAATACGTATGATGCAAATGGAGGCTGGCATTATATGAAGAAATTTTTTCGTATGTTTATCCTTGACGTAGAGCGGGCGCTTTTAATAAGGTTTGTCATATCAATATTTGCTATTCTTCAAAAGGGGACTTCCAGCCGAGGCATTTGCATGGACGTCGGTTGAGTTTGGCAATGAAGATGAATTAGACCGTTTGTGTTTTCATTTGTGCCGCGTTCCCATGGTGCATAGCGTTTCGTGGCAATCGGTATGGCCTTTTTCATTTGCTTTTTCAGGTTCGCATTCGCTTTGATATGCGTTCCATCCACAAACACGACTTCCGCAGACAGGTATCCTGCCCGGGCAACTTCCTCCAGTATCCACCGGAACACACCTTCGATTACTTCGGCTGTAAATCGATGCCGGAATGCGTAGCTGATGGTTGCAAAGTGCGGCAGCTGCTGCGACATGGTGTACCCCAGAAACCATCGATAGGCCACATTCACTTCCGCATCCCGCATGGTCTGCCGCAAAGAACGGATGCCAAACAGATGCTGGATCAGCACCAGCTTAAACAGAACCACCGGATCACAGCTGGGCCGTCCGTTATCCTCGCAGTACAAGTCTTCTACCAATTCGTATATGCGCGCAAAATTCACCGCTGCGTCGATCTTCCCCAGCAAGTGTCCCTTGGGTACCAGCATATCTGTGCACAGCATTTCTATCGCCTGGCGCTGCTCCGCTTCTTTCTTTAGCATCTTCATCACCTGTCCTTAGTATAACAAAAAAGGCCGCATAATGCGACCTTTTTTGACAGGCTGGGGGGCGGCGAACGCCCCCCTTTGTATTTTGGCTCTGAAAGATCTCATTCTGTTTTATTGAAATTCCCGTCCAAATCAACGCCTGTGGCTCCAAAGAGCTTTATTGGCGGTATGCCGTGGAATTGCCAGATGGTTCCCGGTAATCGGGCAATTCAGATTTTTTGAAGGAGGTACCGCTATGATAACGCATATTATCCGAAAAATATTGGCAGCGATCCCCATTTTGATTGTCGTCAGCCTGATTCTTTTCTTTCTGATGAATATCCTCCCGGGCGATGCGGCATCCGGCATTGCCAATATTGATGCCGGTGAAGAATACATCAACAAGCTTCGCGAAGAAATGGGCCTGAACCGTCCCTTCCTTGTGCGGTATGCCGACTGGGTCAAAAGCATGCTGACAGGGGACTTTGGCAAATCGCTGATCAATGGTCAGCCTGTCCGCGAAAAAATAGCCCTGCGTCTTCCGGTTACACTCGAAATAACGTTCCTTGCCATGGTCGTATCCTTGCTGATCGCACTTCCTGCGGGCATCATTTCCGCCATTCGGCGCAATAGCCCTCTGGATATGGCCGGGAGCATTCTGTCCATGATCGGCGTGGCCATGCCGCCCTTCTGGTTGGGCATGCTGCTGATTCTGGTGTTTTCCGTCAATCTCCGCTGGCTGCCTGCCTCGGGCTTTGTTTCCTTCTTTGAAAGCCCGTTGGAGAATCTTTCGCGCATGATTATGCCCGCTTTTGCCATTGGCGCCGCCTTTGCCGCAACCGTCATGAGGCAGACACGTTCAGCGCTGCTGGAGGTGCTGGATCAGGATTACATCGTCACAGCCAAGGCAAAGGGACTCAAGGGCAGCGTGATCATCTGGAAGCACGCGCTGCGCAATTCCCTGATCCCGGTCATCACCGTCATCGCCATGCAGGTGGGACGAATGATCGGCGGCGTTGTGGTGTGCGAAACCGTATTTGCCATGCCCGGTATTGGCCGCGAAATCGTTGACAGCATTCTTTCGCGCGACTATCCCGTAGCCATGGGACTGATTATGAGCGTGGCGATCATCGTTGTCTTTATCAACACATTCATCGATGTTGTTTACGTCATCATCGATCCGCGTATCTCGCACAACAGCACGGCCGGATAAACCAGCTGCATCCCCTATGAGACTTTCTATGCTATCAGCGAGGATGATTGCCATGAAAAAAATACAATGGAGCACCAATCAAAAGAGGTTCTTTAAGAAATTCCGCAAAAACAAACTGGCCATGTTCGGCATGGCGATTTGTGTGCTGGTTCTTTTCGTAACCATTGCCGGGCCGGTCATTTCCCCTTATGAAGCGTCCACTACCTCCGTCAAGGAACGCTTCTCTCCTCCCAGCGCCGCCCACTGGCTGGGCACGGATGAGCTGGGGCGCGACACGCTTTCGCGCATCATCGCAGGAGCGCGCATCACGGTCATTGTAGGCGTGTGCGCGGTGATGATCGCTCTGGTGCTGGGAACGATTTTTGGCCTCATCGCGGGCTATTACGGCGGCATTGTGGACACGGTCATCTCAGGATTCATGGATGCGCTGTGGTCTTTTCCGGCCATCATTCTGGCGCTGGCCATCACAGCGGTGCTGGGCGCCAGCATCCGTAACATCTTCATCGCCATCGGCATCGTCTACACCCCCAACTTCTGCCGTCTGGTGCGCAGCCGCGCGCTGTCCATCCGCGAAACAGAGTATGTGCAGGGCGCGCGTGCCATTGGCCTGAACGACTTTGAAATCATCACCCGTTATATGCTGCCCAACATGTCTTCCACGCTCATCGTGCAGGTCACGCTCAGCTGCGCCAAGGCCATCATTGCAGAAGCCAGCCTTTCCTTTTTGGGTTTGGGTGTTCAGCCGCCTGCCGCCAGCTGGGGCAGCATGCTCAAAAGCGGCTATCCGTATCTGGATCGCGCTCCGTGGCTGTCGATCTTTCCGGGACTGGCAATCATGCTGCTGGTGCTGGGCCTGAACTATCTGGGCGACGGTCTGCGCGATGCGCTGGATGTGCGCATCCGTGCTGATTGATGAAAGGAGGATTTCCTTTGTCACTGTTGGAAATCAAGCAATTAACCAGCGCTTTTCTCTTTGAGGGCAAACCAGTTCCCGTGGTGACGGATGTGTCCATCACGGTGGAAGAGGGGGAAATCCTTGGTCTGGTCGGCGAATCTGGTTCCGGCAAGTCTGTCACGGCCAAAAATGTGATGCGTCTGCTCCCCACGCCCCCGGCAAGCGTTCTGAGCGGCGAGATTCTCTTCAAGGGGCGCGATATTCTGAAGCTGTCGGAAAAAGAGATGCGCTCTGTGCGCGGCAACGAAATCTCCATGATCTTTCAGGAGCCCATGACATCGCTCAACCCTGTGTACACCTGCGGCAACCAGATCATGGAGGCCGTGATGCTGCATCAGCACGTGGATAAAAAAACCGCCCGGGCAAAGGCAGAGGAGATGCTCAAGCTGGTAGGCATGTCCATGCCTGAGGAAAGACTGAAAAACTATCCGCATGAGCTGTCCGGCGGCATGCGCCAGCGCGTAATGATCGCCATGGCGCTGTGTTCCAACCCCAGCCTGCTGATCGCAGATGAGCCCACCACCGCGTTGGATCCCACCATTCAGGCGCAGATTTTGGAGCTGATCGGCGAATTGCAGAAGAAGCTGGGCATGAGCGTTTTGTACATCACGCATGATCTGGGCGTTGTGGCGGAGCTTTGCCACCGTGTGGTGGTGATGTATGCCGGCATGGTGATGGAGGTTGCGCAAACGGAGGACTTGTTCAGCAAGCCGGCTCATCCCTATACGCAGGGACTGATGAAGGCCATGCCGCGCATGAACAGTGGCGGCGAGAGACTCAACAGCATCGAGGGCGTGGTGCCGCACATTACTGAAATGCCCAAGGGCTGCCATTTCCATCCGCGCTGCCCGTATGCGACGGAGCTGTGCCGACAGAGCTGTCCGCCTATGACGGATCTTGGCAACGGCCATCAGGTGCGCTGTCATCTGGCCGATCGCGGTAGAGAGGAGGAACAGGCATGACAAAGCCGCTGCTTACGGTTCGTGGATTGAAAAAATATTTTCCCATCAAGCAGGGACTGCTCAAGAAAACCGTAGGATACTATAAGGCTGTCGATGGAGTAAGCTTTGAGATCAACGAGGGTGAAACCTTTGGCCTTGTGGGTGAATCCGGCTGCGGAAAAACGACGGTTGGCAAGAGCATTCTGCGCTTGACAGAGCCCACCGACGGAGAAATTCTTCTCGAAGGCCGGGATATCCGCAGGATGGATCGCGAGGCGCTCAGGCAGGAGCGCAAGAACATGCAGATCATCTTTCAGGATCCGTATGGCTCGCTCAATCCTCGCATGACCATTGAAGATATCATTGCAGAGCCGCTGAAAAAGCATAAGCTGGTCCAAGGCGACCAGCTTGCAAAGCAGGTGGAAACCATTCTGTCCACCGTTGGTTTGTCCAAAAAGGAAATGCGCAAATATCCCCATGAGTTCTCCGGCGGCCAGCGCCAACGTATCGTCATTGCACGCGCGCTTGCGGTGAAGCCCAAGCTGATCGTATGCGATGAACCTGTTTCGGCGCTGGATGTATCCGTGCAGGCGCAGATTTTGAATTTGATGCAGGATTTGCAAAAGGAGATGGGCGTGGCCTATCTGTTCATCGCGCACGGCATGCCGGTAGTGCAGCATATTTCGCAGCGCGTAGGCGTGATGTATCTGGGCAAGCTGGTGGAGATCGCGCCCTCCAGCGAGATTTTCTCCCACGCGATGCATCCTTATTCCAAAGCGCTCATGAGCGCCGTGCCGGAGCCCGATCCGACCATCCGCAAAAAGCGCATCATCCTTTCGGGTGAGGTGCCCAACCTGGCCGATCCGCCTCCGGGCTGCCTGTTCTCTACGCGCTGCCCCCACTGCACGCAACGCTGCCTTACGGAGTGCCCGCAGCTGCGTGAGGTGAAGGAAGGCCATTGGGTAGCGTGTCATCTGATGGATACGGTTGAGCGGGCAGCTGAATGACGATCTGCGTACCGCTGCCTGAACTGGTGATTTCGAAATGATGGTTGCTTCCGTACAGGAAGCGCAGCCGCTGAATGACGCCTTTAAGGCCAAAGCCTTTCAGTTTTTTATCAAAGGAAACGTCCGGCGTCGCGTGGTTGAGCTCAGCCAGGAGAGAGGGTTCAATGCCATTTCCATTGTCCCCCAGACGAAGGAAAAGCCATTCATCGCTTATCTCGGCCTGAAGCGTGAGGCGGCATACCTCGCCGTGGTGGATGCCGCCGTGCATCAGCGCGTTTTCAACAAGAGGCTGCAAAATCATATTGGGTACCGCAAGAGGCAAAACCTCCTGCGGTATTTCTTTTTCGAGTTTTACATAATCCCCGTATACCGCGCGATAGATTTCCAGATAGGCTTCCACATGTTCAATCTCTTTTTCCAGAACGATGATTTTTTCATCAACGGCTTTCAGGTTGCTGCGCAGATAGCGCCCGGCAAGCACGGACAGGTCGGTTACTTTTTCGGTTTTGCCCATTTCATTCATCACATTGATGGTTGTGAGAATATTGCAGATAAAATGCGGACTCACCTGCGCCTGAAGCGAACGGTATTTCACCTCCAGCATTTCGTATTCAGCCTGCTGCTTTTCCATGGCGCGATTGATTCGTTCCTCGGTCACGTTTTTCAGCTCTCCCACCAGCCAGCCGAAGTGCTGTGTAAGCATGCCGATTTCATCCTTGCTCTGCGGTCTGAGAACAATATCAAATCGTCCTTTGCTCACTTCATTCATGGTTTTGTACAGGCGCTTGACGCCTTTGGTGAGCGAATGAGAGAACAGAAACAACAGCGGAATAGAGAACGCGAAAATGACAGCACAAATAAGCAGATTCATTTTGGATACCTTCATGGTGATCGCAAGCATATGTTCCAATGGGATCACATGCATCATTTTCCATGAAAACTGAAGTTCATCCGCCTGCAGATAATAGTTCGTTCCATCCATTTGAATGATGTCGCTGTAGGTGCCGGTATCTTCCAGATGTTTGCGATAGAATTCCAGCGCCTGATCATAAGACATGGATCCGCTGATAAGTACAGGATCTCCTTGAGCGGTCAGAAGAACGCTGTTGCCCGTTCTTTCTGCCAGAAGATCCACTCCCAATAACGAGCGCAGATACGGTGTGTCCAGACGGGCAATGAGCATGCCGCAGCGATATAGCGGTGTAACGGTATATACATCCTTCTTTATTAAACGATATAAAGGCAAGTTTTATCAAACCAGAATCCTTTGAACTGTTGGAAGCTGTGATTGCTGAGCCGTTTTTTGCGGTGCATGTTGCAGGAAGCAATAAAATGGGTGGCAAAAGTACCACTTGGTTTGCTGGCAAATTTTCTTCTGATACTGGTGAGTATTATGCTATGAACACGGATGACGTAGGTGATGACTTTGGGAAACTTTCATTGTCAGTTGACGATAAAATAGATATTGTACGGTTTCAATTATACGATCTTGACAAAGCCACGCCTATTTCTACAGAAACGATTGTGAGTTATATGAACTAGAAAACGGTAAAATAGTAGAAATGAGCCCGCCCTCCATCAAATGGAAGGCGGGCATCTTCTATCTCACCATCTTCACATACTTATACACCGTTGGTCTGCTTATTCCGCACACCCGCGCCAGCTCGCTTACATTCATCTTTCCCATCTTGTAGGCCGGATAGTGCTTGAGAAATATGCCGGGGATGTCCTCCTTGGTGCTGCGCGGTCTGCCGATTCTGCGCCCCTTGGCTCTGGCATTCGCCATGCCGCTTTTCACCCTTGCCCTGACGATGGACAGTTCCAGTTCGGCAAATACTGCGCTCATTTGGATGAACGCCTGACTCATGGGGTCGATCTCGCCGCTGCGGCAATCAACCGTGATGCTGCCCACAATCACAAGGCGAAGGTGCTTTCGCTTGATGACCTCCACAATCTCACACAACTGCTGCGTGCTGCGGCTCAGGCGGCTTACTTCGAGCGTGATGATGCTGTCGCCCTCGCGCGCCGTGTCCAGCAGCATTTGAAGCTCCTTCTTGATTCGCGCGTCGCCGTGCTCGTACTCAAAGACGACTTCCTCCGCGCCCGCCGCCTTCAATTCCCTAATCTGCCGCCGGATGTCCTGCTTGCTGTCGTTTGTTGAGCACCTTGCATATCCGTATATCATGTCTGCTTCTCCTGTCAAAGAAAGGGTCAAAAAAGGATTTTACATGGCGGACACGCCGCAAAGCCTGAAAAACGGTGCACGGGCCGCGGCGTGTCCGTTGGAAAGTTAATCATTTGTTTGATTTGACACATCCATGGCTTCCTGAATGGCGGCCTCCTGCGCGTCGCTGATCTGGCTGTGCAGTTCATACAGGGCCGCGCCGATGGTGTCAAAGGCGATTGCCGCCTTCATGTTCCCACTCTTTTTCGCCAGCAGGTTCAGGCTTTGCGCTTCGGATTCAAAAAGCGCAATGGCGCCCTCAGTCAGCAGGCGCGCGACCGACAATGTATGTCCTATATCGTAATAAACCTGTTCCATTGTGCTTCCTCCATAGGAAGATTGCGGCGAGCGCCGCCGCAATCTCTGTTTCATCAGGTTCCCAAAATCAGTGCAACGGCTTTTTCCGCCTTGCTGGATGCGCTGACGATGAACCGTTTGTCCCCTTTCAGCACATCCAGCCAGTTTTGAATGTAAGCAGCATTGTTGCGCAGGCTGGCGGAGGTTTCAAGCCCGGTATGATTAACCAGCGCCGCCGCGCCGATCTCCGCAACCAGTTCTTCCTTGCTGTAATCGTCGCTACCAAAGCGGGCGAGCGCAGTCAAACGATCAAGGCGGCTGCTGTGTCCTGTGGAGTGGACAAGCTCATGGAACGCGGTGCTGTAATACGCTGCGCTTTCCGCAAACTGTGCCAGCAGTGGAAGGACCACGCGGTCTGTGCTGGGCTGATAATACGCCCCGTCAGCTTGTCTGTGCTCCACCTTCACGCCAGAGCGCTGCACATAGCCACTTATGATGGTTTCGGCGTTTTGGTCTGTGCTGGCCGTCTGCGGCAGGGGTTGGGAGTGTCTCGCCGCCAGCCCTTCGCACTGGTCGATGTGGAACACGCTGTAATAGCGCAAAAGGGGAATGGTTTTCTGTTCGCCCGTTTCCTTATCCGCCTGCTCCATCACCTTCCAGAACACAACCATGCTGGCCTTTTCACCCTTGCGCACATAGCCGCCCTCCTGCTGTATCTGCCGGAAAGTTGCGTATTCACCGGGGCGGCCCAGCAGCATTTGATTCAGTAGCGAATAGGGCTTGCCGGTAGCGTAGCTGATGGCTTGGCCGCGCGCGATCCACGGTTTTGTCCACGGAATGATGCCCTGCTCCATTTGCGTGATGATACGGTCGGTAATCTCCCTGTAAATATCCATGTTTCCTGCTCCTTTGCTTGTGGGGAGCAAGGCGATTGTGGTAGAATGTCCTTGCTCCCCGTTTCGTGGTTGTTTCGGGTGGCATTGCCGGAGTGCTGTGGTAGGTGCTCCGGCTTTTAGTTGATGGAGAAGCGGCGGGCGGTGGTTTGCTTGGTGTAAGCTGCCGCAAGCTCTGCGTGGTCCTTCTTGAAGCGGGTGCTGTCAAAACGGCTGGCGGTGTAGGTGGTCCAACTGACCTTGAACGCTCCGGCCAAAAGCGTTTCTTCGTTGCCCATGCGGGCTTTGATTTGGTCTTCCAGCGCGGTGATCTCCGCTTCCAGTTCCTCCTTCATGCGGCGAAGCTCCATCAGTTCCTTGACTTTGGGTTCCATGTTCTGGTCGCTCATGTGGTGGCCTCCTTTGGATTGGGAACTTTGCTGTTCCTTATTACATGAACCATTATACAGGAAAATCTAAACGCTGTCAACCCTTTTCTAAAGAAAAACCTAAATAAAATTTCTTTATCCTTGACGTAAAGCAGAATACTCTATATAATATGTAAGAGGTGATTCAAGTGACGATTGCGCAGAAGATAAAAATGGCGCTTGCGTATAAGGGAATGAGCGAAGCAGAACTAGCGCGCACTATTGGTTCTTCGCCGTCTGCATTCAACCAGCGAATGAAAACAGGGAAGTTTTCTTCGGAGGAAATGGAGCGAATCGCGGAGGCGCTGGAAGCCACCTATTACTTCGGCTTTGAGTTCAAGGACGGGACAAAAATCTGATATGCCGCAAAGGCAAAGCGGCCGGTCCGTGCGTGCTCTGCATGAACCGGCTTTTTGTATGCGGGCCACCTTTCGGGCATGGTTTCTTTTTGTTCCTCAAAAATCTTTTCCCCCGCCGAAGGAAGCGCCGGAACGGTTTTTTGAAAAGGCTTGGGCCAAAACGTTATCAAATAATGGCTTTTCTCTAAAAAGCAGGCTCCGTTCCTATCATTTTATGGCCTGATGTTGTAAAATAAAGCCTATCAGATGTAAGAATAAACCCTTTGTTTCAAAAAGGAGTACACCATGGCCGTTTATGATCGTGAAGAGGATGCGCCGCAGGTCAATCTGTATGGCCGCAAAATGAAGCTGCTGGAAGTGATGCGCATTTTGGAGAGAGAAACCGACGCCGAACATGCGCTGACCGCCAACAGGATTGCCGCCCGGCTGGAGGAAAAAGGCTTCCCGCACGCGGATCGAAAGGGGATTTATGATGACATCAATGTGCTGAACTGCTTTCTCAAGCCCGGCGGCGGAGGCGGCTGCAAAAGGCCGCGCATTGAGAAGGATGAAATCACCTTCGGCTATTATCTGGACAACCGGCCTTTTTCGGTGGCGGACCTCAAGCTCATCATTGATGCGCTGCTGTCCAGCAGATTTTTGTCGGAGGCAAAAACAATGGAACTGGTCGGCGCGCTGGAATCGCTCTGTTCCGTGCATCAGGCCAAAGGGCTGAAACGGCAGATCATCGTTGCCAACCGCGTGAAAAACATGAACGCCAATGTGCTCAACAATGCCGACCACATCCATGCCGCGATTGACCGGGATGTATGCATACGGTTCAGGTATTTTGATTATGGCGTAAAGATGGAACGCATCCTGCGCAAAAAAGGCGCATGGTATGTGGTCAGTCCGCTGGCGCTGGTGTACTGCGACGATAACTATTACATGGTGGGCTATGTGCCGCAAGAAAACATGGTAAAAAACTACCGTGTAGACCGAATGACAAGCGTATCGGCCACCGATATTCCGCGCACGGGAAAAGAGCATTTCACAAAAGAGGAACAGGGGCAGTATCAAAGCTATACCTTCAAGATGTACAGCGGCAAGGTGCAGGATGTGACCCTGCGCTTCCGTAACAGCATGATGAACGAGGTTGTCAGCAAGTTTGGCAGACAGCCCTATGCCCGCGCGGTGGACGATGAGCATTTTGAAATTACGGTGCCTGTGGCAGTCAGCCCGCAGTTTTTCGCATGGGTGTTCGGGCTGGGGCGTTATGTGCGGATTGTCGCGCCTGAAAGCGTGCGGCAGGATATGCGCAGGATGCTGGGGAAGGTCGGAAAAATGTATGAATAAGCGCGGAGGGGAAAAGCGCCGCCTATCGAAATGTAACATGAACGGCTTCTGCCGCTGTCGGCGGAGGCGCTGCACCTTGACACTTTCATATCAGATGCCATAGACATGCTTTCTTAGGAGGAAAAAAGCGTGTCCAAAAGACAAAGATTCCATATCACGCTTCCGGGCGGAGAGCAGATTTGGATTACCGGCAACACCATTAGTGAAGCATTTGAGAATGGCCTGAAAAAAGTTGGCGGAGGCGAAAACAAACCATTGCGTACCACGCCGACCCTCAAAAACTATGCGGAAGAATGGTGGACGCTATATAAACTGCCGAAGCTGAAACATACCACGCTGCGCACTTATCGCAATCTGCTGGATAAGCATATTTTACCGTACATGGGTGGTATGTCGCTGCAAGAAATGACGACAAACAGCATCCAACACTTTTTCAATGAACATGCGTACATGGCGCAGTCTACCGCGCGGCAAATGCGCATTTTGCTCCATGAGATTTGTGCGGCGGCAGTTGAAGATGGTTATCTCGCCAAAGACCCGACTTGCAGCAAACGCCTGATATTGCCCACCAGAAAGAAAATGCGGGAGGCTTTACCAACGGCGGATTTTCTGGATGTGCTGGCAAATCTGCCGCGGCTTGCGTCTCAAGATGCAACGCTGCTTGCGCTGCTGACCTATACGGGAATGCGAAGGGGCGAAGCGCTGGGACTGCAATGGGGCGATTTGGATTTTGATACCGGACTAATTTCCATTGAACGCAATGTAACCTTCAAGGGCAATCAGCCCGTCGTTGGAACACCAAAAAGCGCGGCAGGGCAGCGCTCAATCCCGATGGTGAAGGAACTGCGCCCTTATCTGCACCCAAAAGAGGATCACCTTTTTGTTGTGGGCAATGGGGATACGCCTATCACGGAAAGTGCCTTTGACCGGGCATGGCAGCGCATTGGAAAAACCGTTGACCTTCATGGCGCAACGCCGCATATCTTTTGACATACCTATCTCACCATAATGGAGGCGGCGGGCGCGGATGTCAAAACTCTGCAAACGATTGCGGGCCATGCGGACATCCAGACCACCATGAACCGCTATGTACATAGCCGTCTGGAAGGGATTCAGACAGCGGGCGTGGCGTTCAGTGAATTGACAGCGAAATTGACATCCAATATCGCGCGGAAACCCAATGAAAATAAGACTTTTGCGCCCTGTTTTCAAGATGAAAACTGACATGTTGGTTGACAAAACCGCCGATTTCATCAAAACACCCTTGTTTCGAAGGGCTTCAGGGCAAAAAGAAAAGCCTCAAACCGTTATGGTTTAAGGCTTTATCTCTGGTGAGCCCGGCGGGATTCGAACCCACGACCTTTTGATTCGTAGTCAAACACTC
>OLRD01001590.1_pt1 | contig 12389 bp, 10 predicted proteins | sample 1672051 | NCBI WGS metagenome assembly OLRD01 (sample SAMEA3136640, study PRJEB25190) | human gut metagenome | biome: human gut; feature: human-associated habitat; material: faeces | place: Austria | collected 2013 | reverse complement strand
TGCTCGGCGTGTTCCGGGCCGGGTATATCCCGTCGGGCTTTATCTATACGCAGTTTTAAGGCGGTGCAGCTATGAGTTCTAAAAAATGGGTACTGGTCTTTCTCGTGACCGTTTTTGTGCTGGCCGCGCTGCTGGCCGGGCTGAATCTCGCGGCTGACCCCTTCGGTGCGTTCGGCGACCGGCTGCTTCATTGGTTCTCCTACGACGAGACCAACAATCCCCGCGTGGCAAAGCTCTCCTATCTCGAGCAGCATCACGGGGAATACGATTCCTATATCCTCGGCTGCTCGTCGACCAGCTCGTTCCCGGTGGACGGGTTCAACGAGCTGTATGACGCCAGCTTCTATAACCTCATCATGTACGGCGCGGACATGCGCGACTGCGAGAAGATCGCGGACTATCTGATCGGGCACTACGAGGTCAAAAACCTCGTGCTGAACGTGTATCTCGACAACGGTCTGGAATACGACGAGGAATCCGACCGGCTTACGAAGAACCTCCACTACAAGGAGGACCCGGATACCTCCGCCCTCTCATTCTACACGCGCTATCTCTTCGCCGACCCGCGCTACGCCCTCGCCAAGCTGAAGGCCCTGCGCACCGACACCATCCTGCCGCAGACCTTCGACGTCTTTGACGAGCAGACCGGCTGCTACGACAAGCGCGTGCGCGACGCCGAGCCGATCGGCGCGATGGACAGCTATTTAGAGCGCTACCCCGTCTTCACCGACTATCCCCATCAGTCGCTCTCCCTTCCCTACACCGACGCGTGCATGCAGAGCGTCGCTGCGATCAAGGCCCGGTGCGAGGCCGCCGGGGTCAACCTCGTGGTGGTCGCCGGGCCGGTCTACGCCGAGTACCTGCAAAACTATCAGGCAGAGGACGTCGCGCAGTTCTATCAGGCGCTGGCCGCCGTCACGCCGTACTGGGACTTTTCGTCGAGCAGCGTCAGCTGCGAGCCGCGGTATTTCTATGACGGCACGCACTTCCGCAACAACGTGGGCGAGATGATGTGCGCAAGGATCGCCGGGCGGACGGATCTGTGGATGCCGGACGATTTCGGGACCTATGTGACCGCCGACACGCCCGCAAGCTACTTTACGGACGTCCTGCAGCCCACGGCCCTGACCGACTCTGCGATCAGCACGCGCGTGCCCATCCTCATGTACCATCACCTGGCCGAGGACGTGACAAATGATGAGATGGTCTCGCCGGAGCAGTTTGAGGCGCAGATCCGCGCGCTCAGCGAGGCGGGCTACACCGGCGTTTCCTTTGACGAGCTGCAGGCCTACGTCCTGCGGGGCGATCCGCTGCCGAAAAAGCCTGTCGTCATCACGTTCGACGACGGCTATCTCAGCAACTACACGCTCGCCTATCCGATCCTGCAGAAATACGGCATGAAAGCGACGATCTTCTCAATCGGCGTCTCGTTCGGCAAGGATCACTACAAGGATACGGACTATGCCATGACGCCGCACTTCGGCGCGGCAGAAGCGGCAGAGATGGCCGGCTCCGGCCTTATCTCCATCCAGAGCCACACCTACGACATGCACCAGTGGCCGCCGTATGAAGACGGCTCTGCCGCCGTGCGGGAGAACATCCTCCAGCTGCCCGGCGAGAGTGAAGAGGCTTACGTCGAGGCGCTGACCGCCGACTTTACCAGAAGCCGCACGCAGTTGGAAGCTGCGGCCGGCCGGCCGGTCGATGTGCTGGCCTACCCGGCCGGACAGTATTCCACGCTCGCGCAGGTCACGCTGCAGAATCTCGGCGTCCACGTGACGCTCTCGACCAACCCCGGCATCAACACCGTGGTCAAGGGCCTGCCGCAGACGCTCACCGCCATGCTCCGCTTCGGCGTCACGGAGGACCTTTCCCCCGAAGCGCTGCTGGAGATGATCCAATAAAAAACGATGGAAACAGCCGAAGCTGTTTCCATCATTTTTTATATCTGCGTTGCATTTTGTGGTTTTCCGTGGTATCATGCAAGAAAAAGAATCAAAACAGGGGGAAACAGTATGGACTACACAAAACTGCAGAATGGCAGCGACATCCGCGGCGTTGCCATGGAAGGCATCGAGGGCCAGCATGTAAACCTCACCGAGCAGGCCTGCCGCGATATCGGCCGGGGCTTTGCCCTGTGGCTGCGCGCGCGGCTGGGCAAGGACACGCTGCGCGTGGCCGTGGGCCGCGACTCGCGCCTGTCCGGGCCGCAGCTGGCGCTGTGGCTCATGGAGGCAATGGCCGCCGAGGGCCTGCAGGTCACGGACCTCGGCATGGCCTCGACCCCGGCCATGTTCATGTCCACGGTCACCGAGGGCTTCGCCTTTGATGCCTCCGTCATGATCACGGCCAGCCACCTGCCCTTCAACCGCAACGGCTACAAGTTTTTCACCAAGGACGGCGGTCTGGAGAAGCAGGACATCGCCGCGATCCTCGCCCTGGCGGGCGGCAGCGAGCATACCGGCCTCCCCGCCGGCAGCATCGTGACCGGCAGCTTCATGGACACCTACGCCGCGCAGCTGCGCAAAAAGGTGCAGGACGCCGCCGGCTGTGAGCAGCCGCTGGCCGGTATGCGCATCGTGGTCGACGCCGGCAACGGCGCGGGCGGGTTCTACTGCGCGAAGGTCCTCGAGCCGCTCGGCGCGGATACCGCGGGCTCGCGCTACCTCGACCCCGACGGCTCCTTCCCCAACCACATCCCGAACCCGGAAAACGAGACCGCCATGCAGTCGATCCTGGACGCGGTCCAGGAATCGAAGGCCGATCTCGGCATCATCTTTGACACCGACGTCGACCGCGCGGGCGCGGTCCTGTCCGATGGGACGGAGCTCAACCGCAACCGCATCATCGCCATGATGGCGGCGATCTTGCTTCGCGAGCATCCCGGCACCACCATCGTCACCGACTCCATCACCTCCACCGGCCTCGCGGCCTTCATCCGGAAGCACGGCGGCGTGCACCACCGCTTCAAGCGCGGCTACCGCAACGTCATCAACGAGTCCATGCGCCTCAACCGTGAGGGCCACGACAGCCAGCTGGCCATGGAGACCTCCGGCCACGGCGCGCTGAAGGAGAATTACTTCCTGGACGACGGCGCGTATCTCGTCACCCGCCTGCTCATCGAGCTGGCGCGCGCGAAAAAAGAGGGCTACACGCTCGAATCCCTCATCGCCGACCTGGCCGAGCCCGCCGAGAGCAAGGAATTCCGCATGAACATCCTCGTCCCGGATTTCAAGGCCTACGGCCAGAAGATCATCGACGAGCTGAACGTCTACGCCGCCTCGCAGCCCGGCTGGTCCGTCGCGCCCGATAATTTTGAGGGCGTCCGCGTGAACCTCGACAAGGCCCACGGCGACGGCTGGTTCCTGCTGCGCCTGAGCCTGCACGACCCGCTCATCCCGCTCAACATCGAGTCCGACTCCGTTGGCGGCGTCCGGCAGATCGCAGCGGAGCTCGCGCCCTTCCTGCGCCCGTTCGACCAGCTGGATACCAGCGCGCTGCTGGCCTTCGCGGGGTGCTGAGCATGCCGACGCCCGCGCGCATTGCGCTCATCACCGGCGCCTCCGGCGGCATCGGCTCCGCCATTGCCCGGCGGTTTGCGGCCGAAGGCTTCCGCCTCGCGCTCTGCGGCCGGAACACGGAAAAGCTCGAGTCCGTCCGCGCCGGTCTCCCGCAGGGTACCGAGGCCCTGCTGCTGCCCGGCGACGTCAATGACGCCGGGTATCAGGACGCATGCCTTGCCGCCGTGCAGGCGCGCTTCGGCGGGCTCGACGTGCTGGTCAACTGCGCCGGGATGGCGCAGAGCGACGCCTTTGAAGACATTACGCCCGCCCGCTTCGACGAGATCATGACGCTCAACTGCCGCACACCGTTTTTCCTGTGCCAGAAGGCGCTGCCGCTGCTGCGGCAGTCGCAGGCGGCGTCCATCCTCAATATCGCCTCCGTCACCGCCCACAAGGGCTACGTGCGCCAGGCCGCCTATGCAGCGTCCAAGCACGCCATGGCCGGATTCACGAAGACGCTGGCCGCGGAGGTCTATGAACAGGGCATCCGCGTGCATCTGATCTCCCCGGGCGGCGTCTTTACCGATATGGCAAAGGTCTCCCGCCCGGATCTGACCGGCGAGGAGATGATCACCGCGGAGGATATCGCCGAGATCGCCGCCTTCCTCGTCCTGCGCCGCACGAACGCGGTCATCGACGAGATCGAGGTCCACCGCGCGAACAAGGCGCCCTTCGCCTGAGTCCTATCATACAGAAAACGCCCGGCAGCCGAAGCTGCCGGGCGTGATTTTTCGCTTATTTCCACCCGAAGGTGACCATGCCGTAGATGTAGATGAAGATGATGGCGACCGGAACGAGATACCGGAAGATGGGCTTCATCCACGCCTTGACCTTCAGGCCCTTGCCCGCGTTGGCCTCGGCGACGAAGTTGTCCCAGCCCCAGCCGAACTTGTTGCAGCAGTAGAGCGCGAAGACGAGCGAGCCGAGCGGCAGGATGTTGTTGGAGACGAGGAAGTCCCAGAGGTCGAGCCAGGCCGTGCCCTCGGCGAACGGCTGGAAATGGAACACGCTGTTGCCCAGCGCCGTGGTGATGGCGAGGATGAACACGCCCGCGCCGCACACAAGGCAGCCGAGCGGCCGCTTCCACCCGGTCATCTCGCGGACCATGGCGAGGATATTCTCGCACACGGCCAGCACCGTGGACAGGGCGGCGAAGACCATGAACAGGAAGAACAGCGAGCCCCACCAGCGGCCGCCCGCCATGTGGTTGAAAACGGAGGCCATGGTGTCAAACAGCAGGCTCGGGCCCGCGTTGACCTCCAGCCCGTAGGTGTAGCAGGCCGGGAACATGATGAGGCCCGCAACGATGGCGACGAACGTATCGAGCACGATGACGTTGACCGACTCGCCGAGCAGCGAGCGCTCCTTGCCGATGTAGCTGCCGAAGATGGCCATCGAGCCCATGCCGACCGAGAGCGTGAAGAACGCCTGGTTCATCGCGCCGACGATGACCGTGCCGGTGATCTTGGAGAAATCGGGCACGAGATAGAAGTTCAGACCCTCTGCCGCGCCCGAGAGCGTCGCGCTGTGGACGGCGAGCACGACCATCAGCACCAGCAGCAGCGTCATCATATACTTGGAGATGCGCTCCAGACCGCCCTGCAGGTTGAAGCAGAGGATCGTGAACGCAACGATGACCGTGACGGCCAGATAGGTGACGTTGACGCCCGGGTTCGTGATCATGGCGACGAAGCCAAGGTTTTCGGTCTGGCCGGTCAGGAACTTGACGAAGTAATAGACGATCCAGCCCGTCACGACGGTGTAGAACGCCATGAGCGCGATGTTGCCGAAGAAGGCCACATAGCCGTGGATGTGCCACTTCTGGCCCTTGCGCTCGAGCTTCTGATACATGTGGAGGGGGCTGGCCTGCGCTGCGCGGCCGACGGCAAATTCCATCGTCATGACCGGCAGACCCAGAAGCAGCAGGCACAGCACATAGATGAGCACGAACCCGCCGCCGCCATACTGACCGCACATCCACGGGAATTTCCATACGTTTCCGCAGCCGATGGCGCAGCCTGCCGACAGCAGGATGAAGCCCAGCCGGGAACCCAGTCTTTCTCTTTCCATCTGATTCTCTCTTTCCATTTTGTTGTTTTAAATAGTGAAAGCTTTAAATTGCTACCTTGATGTTATAGCAGACGCAGACTGGAAAGTCAAGGGCATGCGCGTGTTTTACGTACATTTGCCGTTCAGAAACGGACAGTTTGCAAACATCGCGGCCCATTTTCCCCTGCTTTCGTCAAAATGCCGTCGGCGCTTGACAAGCAGGAACAGCCGTGCTAAAAATAGAATTCCCGGCAGATCAACGCACCGCGTGCCGGGCAGAAAAGAGGATCTTTCGCATATGGATGCAGCACAGCGCGCCGTGCGGCGCAGGGACTTTCTCGCCGGCGTCCGCGACGGCGTTCCGATCGGCCTCGGCTATCTCGCCGTGGCGTTTTCGCTCGGCATTGCCGCCCGCAGCGCGGGCCTCAACGCCTTTCAGGGCTTTCTGATCAGCCTGCTCAACAATGCCTCGGCCGGCGAATACGCGGCCTTCACCGTCATCGCCGCCGACAGCGGCTTTGTGGAGATGGCGCTCATCACGCTCATCACCAACGCGCGGTACCTGCTGATGAGCTGCTCGCTCAGCCAGAAATTTTCGCCCGACACGCCTTTGTACCACCGGCTGCTCGTCGGCTACGACGTGACGGACGAGCTGTTCGGCATCGCCATCGCGCGGCCCGGGTATCTCGACCCCTTCTACTCCTACGGCGCGTTCGTGCCCGCTATTCCCGGCTGGGCCATCGGCACGGCGCTGGGCGTCACGGCTGGGAGCATCCTGCCCGCACGCGTGGTCAGCGCGCTGTCCGTCGCGCTGTTCGGCATGTTTCTGGCGATCATCATCCCGCCGTCGAAGAAAAACCCGGTCGTGCTCGGCTGCGTGTGCGTGAGCTTCGCGGCCAGCTGGCTTTGCTCGGTGCTGCCGCTGACGAGCGCCCTTTCCGAGGGCACGAGGACCATTCTGCTGACGATCCTCATCGCGTCCGCCGCGGCGGCGCTGTTCCCGGTGAAGGACGAGCCGGAGGAAAAGGAGGCCGCAGGGCATGAACACTAAGATCTATCTCTATATCGCGGTCTGCGCCGGGGTATCGTTCCTCATCCGCGAGCTGCCGCTGACGCTCATCCGCAGGCCCATCCGCAACCGCTTCCTGCGCTCGTTTTTGTTCTACGTCCCCTACGTGACGCTGGCCGTGATGACCTTCCCGTCCATCCTCCACACCACGAGCTCCCCCATCGCGGGCCTTGCCGCGCTGGTGCTGGGCATCGCGGCCGCGTGGCTCGGCGCGAACCTGTTCCAGGTCGCCGTCGGCTGCTGCGCGATCGTATTGATCCTGGAATTCTTCCTGGTCTGAGACCACAAAACCGCCCCTGCCGCAAACCGGCAGGGGCGGTTTTTTTCGTATTCAGCGCAGCAGGCTCCAGCTGCGGCGCAGCATCAGCCAGGCCGCGAGCGGCCCGAGGATGTAGACCAGCGCGCCCACACCGCCGCCGAGGATCAGCTGCATGACCGTCAGCACGGCCGCGGCCGCGGCCAGGATGTAGAACGCCAGCCTCCGCTTCGACGCCAGGAACCAGATCACGCAGCCGAACTGCAGCGCGACGAGCGCGGCGACCGCGAGATAATAGACCGGATACGCCTCAACGCTTGCAAGCAGCGCCTGCAGCAGCTCGGCCAGCGGCGCAAGCTCCTGAAATTGGCTGATGGTCTGGAAATAGACCGCCTGGAACCGGTAGATGAACAGCGTGCAGGCAAAGCCCAACAGCGTATAGCCCAGGAAAATGGCGCACAGCACCAGCCAGAAGGTCACGCCGCCGCTGAATTTGAGCTTCCCGTCCTCCCGCTGCCAGACCGCGGCGTGCGGCTGCGGCGGCTGGGTAAACGCGGTCCCCTGCGACTCAAACGGCTCCGCCTGCTGCGGCTCCGGCTTTCCGTAGCGCTTGACGAGCGCGCCACACTCCGGGCAGATGAGGACATTATCGTCCACTTCTTTCCCGCAATTATAACATTTCTGCACTGTGTTTTTCCCTCCGTGCATATTTACAAATTTTATTTTATTGTATCGTGAAACCGGGCGAAAGTCAATGCGGCGGCAGGCAGAGCATTTTTTGCAAGATTTTCAGCACGATTTTGCATTTACTTTCCTTCTTGTCCGGCATATAATACCATCAGAAACATCCGGGAGGGACACTGCGTGCACTTTACCAAAATGAACGGCGCGGGGAACGACTTCATCCTGCTCGACGCCATCGCCGAGCCGTTCGACGAAGCGGCCGCCCCGGCCCTCGCCCGGGCGCTGTGTGACCGCCGCCGGTCGATCGGCGCGGACGGTCTGATGCTCGTGACGCGGGCCGAGGGAGACGCGGACTACCGGATGCGGTTTTACAATTCCGACGGCTCGCTCGGCGAGATGTGCGGCAACGGCGCGCGGTGCATCTGCCGCTACGGCTTTGAGCACGGCTACGCGGGCAGCGTCCAGCGCGTGGAGACGACGGCGGGACTCGTGACCGGCTGGCGCATCGCGGACGATCAGTACCGCATCCGGCTGAACACGCCCGCTGCCCTCGAGCTGCAGAAGCCGCTGGATGTGGACGGCCGGACATACCGGTGCAGCTACGTCGAGCTTGGAGACCCCGGCATCCCGCACCTCGCGGTGCAGACGCCGGACCTTGCCGGGCAGGACGAAGCCGCGCTCCGGCAGCTCGGCCGGAAGCTCCGGTCCCACCCGGCGCTGCCGAAGGGCGCGAACGTCAACTTCTACGAGCTGACCGGCCCGGATACGGTGCTGGAAAAGACGTATGAGCGCGGCGTGGAGGACTTTACCCTCGCCTGCGGCACGGGCACCGGCGCGGTCGTCACGGTGCTGACGCTGCTGGGCAAGGTCAGCGGCCGGAACGTCCGCGTGCGGATGGACGGCGGCGAGCTGGCAGTCGACGCGGAAGCGCATGACGGCCGAATCGAAAACCTGTACCTGACGGGCCCGGCGGCGCTGGTCTGTGCGGGCGAAATTCTGGACAAAACCATTCTGGATCTCATCAAAAAGCAGGAGGAGAAAGCATGAAAAAGGGTAGCTTCTGGAAAAATTATGGATTTCTGATCCTGATGCTGACCGGCATCGTCGCCGGCTGCGTCGTGGGCGCGATCTGGCCCGCAGTCAAGGATGCATCAGGCGAGGTGATCGTCAAGGGCGCAACGGTCCTTGAGCCGCTCGGCACGGTCTTTCTGAACCTGATGTTCTGCATCGCGGTGCCGACGGTGTTCTGCTCCATTTCCTCTTCCATCGCCAACATGCAGAGCGCGAAGCGCGCGGGCAAGATCATGGGCGTGACCATCGCGACCTTCCTGACCACCGCGGCCATCGCCGCCGTCATCATGTATGTGACCGTCCTGCTCATCCCGCCGGTCACGGGCGAATATGCAATGATCGAGGGCGAAGTCGGCGGCACGCTGGGCGTGGCCGACATGATCGTCAACTTCTTCACGAAGCCGGACTTCACCGAGCTGTTCAGCCGCAAGGCCATCCTGCCGCTCATCGTGGCGGCCGTCCTCTTCGGCTTCGGCGTGCAGATGGCTGGCGGCGCGCAGACCAAGACCGCGCAGCTGCTCGACGACATCACCAACTGCATCATGAAGACCTTCAAGATCATCACCTACTACGCGCCCATCGGCTTCTTCGGCTTCTTCGCGTATCTGATCGCCTACCACGGCTCCGACCTCATCGGCGACTACGGCCGCGCGCTCGCGATCTACTACATCCTGAGCTTCGTCTACATGCTCGTCTCCTCCCCGATCTACGCCCGCTTCGGCGGCGGCAAGGGCGCGGCGAAGGTCATGTTCTCCAAGCTGTTCCGGCCGGCTGCCATGTCGTTTGGCACCTGCTCGTCCGTCGCGACGATCCCGACCAACATGGAAGTCGCCAGGGAGACCGGTATCTCCAAGGATGTCTCCAACATCGTCGTCCCCCTCGGCGCGACGATGCACATGGACGGCTCGGCCATGTCCGCGATCATCAAGGTCGCGTTCCTGTTCGGCATGTTCGGCCAGGACTTCACGACCGGCCGCGCCATCCTCGCCATCATCGTGGCGGTGTTCTCCTCGGTCGCCATGTCCGGCATCCCGGGCGGCGGCGGCACGGGTGAACTGGTTTTGTGCTCCATCTTCTTCCCGGACCATCTGGCGGTCGCCTTCCCCATCGCGCTCGCGCTCGGCAATCTCGTCGATCCCCCCGCGACCATGGTCAACTCTGCGGGCGACTACGTCGTCTCCTTCATCGTCTCGCGCTACGTCGACGGCAAGGATTGGCTGCAGAAGCAACTGGCAAAAAAAGCGGAAGCGGACGCCTCCGAAGCCAAATAAAAACACACGTTTTCCGCCGGTGTGCCCCGTTTTCGGGCACACCGGCGTTTGTGTCCGTTGACACCTGAAAAATTTTTAGGTTTTCATATTTTTCCCGTTTCACCCTTTTGTGCTTTTTACCTGTTTTGGGACAATTTCGCTGAATAGCAGCGGAAGAAACCGGCAAAATCAATAAAAAAGCACGATGCTGAAAATTGTTGTGGATATTCTTGACGAACCGTGATATACTGCTATTTGGTGAACAATGGCCTAACTGGATACATTGCTTCACCGAAGGAAAAATTGTTATTTTTTTAGAAAGAGGTTAATATACGATGGCAGAACTGAATTTGAGTAAGTATGGCATTTCCGGCACCACGGAAATCGTCCACAACCCTTCCTACGAAATGCTGTTCGCGGAAGAGACCAAGCCCGGTCTGGAAGGCTTTGAAAAGGGCCAGGTCAGCGAGCTCGGCGCCGTCAACGTTATGACCGGCATCTACACCGGCCGCTCCCCCAAAGACAAGTATATCGTCGTCGACGATAACTCCAAGGACACCGTGTGGTGGACCTCCGAGGCCTATAAGAACGACAACCACCCCATGGCCGAGGAGACCTGGAAGTCCGTTAAGGATCTGGCTGTCAAGGAGCTGTGCAACAAGCGCCTGTTCGTCGTCGACGCGTTCTGCGGCGCCAACAAGGATACCCGCATGGCCATCCGCTTCATCATGGAAGTCGCCTGGCAGGCACACTTCGTCACCAACATGTTCATCCGCCCGACGGAAGAAGAGCTTGAAAACTTCGAGCCGGACTTCGTCGTCTACAACGCCTCCAAGGCCAAGGTCGAGAATTACAAGGAGCTGGGCCTCAACTCCGAGACCTGCGTCGCCTTCAACATCACCAGCCGTGAGCAGGTCATCATCAACACCTGGTACGGCGGCGAGATGAAGAAGGGCATGTTCTCCATGATGAACTACTTCCTGCCGCTGAAGGGCATGGCTTCCATGCACTGCTCCGCCAACACCGATAAGGAAGGCAAGAACACCGCCATCTTCTTCGGTCTGTCCGGCACCGGCAAGACCACCCTGTCCACCGACCCGAAGCGCCTGCTGATCGGCGACGATGAGCACGGCTGGGACGACAACGGCGTCTTCAACTTTGAGGGTGGCTGCTACGCCAAAGTCATCAACCTGGACAAAGATTCTGAGCCTGACATCTACAACGCCATCAAGCGCAACGCTCTGCTGGAGAACGTTTCCCTCGACGCCGAAGGCAAAATCGATTTCGCTGATAAGAGCGTGACCGAGAACACTCGTGTTTCCTACCCCATCAACCACATTCAGAACATCGTTCGCCCGATTTCTTCTGCTCCGGCAGCCAAGAATGTTATCTTCCTGTCTGCTGACGCATTCGGCGTTCTGCCCCCGGTCTCCATCCTGACCCCGGCTCAGACCCAGTACTACTTCCTGTCTGGCTTTACCGCAAAGCTGGCCGGCACCGAGCGCGGCATCACCGAGCCCACCCCGACCTTCTCTGCTTGCTTCGGCCAGGCATTCCTGGAACTGCATCCCACCAAGTATGCTGAAGAGCTGGTCAAGAAGATGGAAAAGAGCGGCGCTAAGGCTTACCTGGTCAACACTGGCTGGAACGGCACTGGCAAGCGTATCTCCATCAAGGATACCCGCGGCATCATCGACGCTATCCTGAGCGGCGCTATCAACGAAGCCCCGACCAAGAAGATCCCGTACTTCGATTTCGAAGTTCCCACTTCTCTGCCCGGCGTTGATCCCGCTATCCTCGATCCTCGTGACACCTATGCAGATGCTGCTGAGTGGAACAAGAAGGCTGAGGACCTGGCAAGCCGCTTCATCAAGAACTTCGCCAAGTACGAAGGCAACGAGCACGGCAAGGCTCTGGTCTCTGCCGGCCCGCAGCTGTAATTTCTGCTGCAAGTTCTGTGCACAAGCCGCTTAAGGCTTGATTTGTTGTAACGAATAACACCCCCGCCCCGGCGCATGGCCTGCTGCAAAGCAGTGCCGCACCTGAGCGGGGGTGTTTTCATTTTGCCGGGCCAGCATGCACAGCAGCCCGCACAAGAGAAGAAAATATCAGCGCACAAAAAACCACCCGCCGCAGTCCCCTTGCGGGGGCTGCGGCGGGTGGCATATTTTCAGGGTTTGGGGTTAGTAAACAAAGGGTTCAGAACAAATTACTTGTTCTCAGGCAGATGCCACTTCCAGTCGATGATCTCAGGCAGATCCTGGCCAACTTCGTGGATGTAGTTCTTATGAGCAACCAGCTTGTCGTTCATCTGCTGGATCAGATAAGCGCCCTTGTTGCCCAGCTGCGGCAGGTGCTGCAGGGCATCCTTAACCAGGTGGAAGCGGTCGATCTCGTTCTGCACGCGCATATCGAACGGCGTGGTGATGGTGCCTTCCTCCTGGTAG
>OLRD01001579.1_pt1 | contig 12437 bp, 10 predicted proteins | sample 1672051 | NCBI WGS metagenome assembly OLRD01 (sample SAMEA3136640, study PRJEB25190) | human gut metagenome | biome: human gut; feature: human-associated habitat; material: faeces | place: Austria | collected 2013 | reverse complement strand
GCTCTCTAAGAAGGGGGTCAGCTTGGAAAAGCCAAAATTGCGCACGTCAAAATCGGGGTAGCGCTTGTCCAACAGGTTGCACACCGCCTCCTCCGTCCACTTGGGGTCAAACCGCGCCTGGGCCTGGGTGGGCAGCAGGGTCAGTGTGATCCCCTTCCTGTCCGCCTTGGGCTGGAGTCCCGCCACCGCCTGTTCCAGCAGCCGCTCCACCAGCGGGCCGAATTCCACTCCCGCGCCGCGCATCATGCCGGGAAAGCGGCTGTGCTCGGTGAAGCCCGGGATGGTGTTCACCTCGTTGAACACGATGCGCCCGTCCGGCGTGTAGAACAGATCCACCCGCGCGAAGCCCGTGCAGCACAGCGCTCGGTACACGGTCTTGGCTGCTTCACGCACACGGTCCCGTTCAGCCAGAGACAGGCGGGCGGGCATGTGGATGCGCGCGGTCTCCAGCGTATATTTTTCCGTATAATCAAAAAAGCCATGGGCCAGCTCAATCTCATCCACCTCTCCCACGGTGAGCGCCTCTCCGGCGCCCAGCACGGCACAGCCCACCTCAAAGCCCGGCACCGCCTGCTCCACCAGCACCTTGCCGTCGTGGCGGAACGCTTCGGCCACGGCCGCGGGCAGCGCGTCCGGCGTCTCCACACGGGTCACGCCGAAGGACGAACCCGCACAGGCGGGCTTGACGAACAGCGGGTACCGCAGCCCGTGGGTGCATGCCGCCAGCACCTCGGGGCGCGGCGGAGCATGCAGCACCGCACAGGGCGGCACCTCCACCCCCGCGGCCCGTGCCAGGCGGTGCGCTGCGTCCTTATCCATACACAGGGCGCTTGCCAGCACGCCGCAGCCCACGCAGGGGATGCCCGCCAGCGCAAGCAGCCCCTGCACGGTGCCGTCCTCGCCGTTTTTTCCATGCAGCACGGGAAACGCCGCATCCAGATACAGGCTGCCCGCGCCCTGCACCAGCAGGCCGTGGACAGAAGCGTCCGGCGTCAGCGTCACAGGCGCACATTCCTCTTTTTCCCATACGCCCTCCCCTACGGCGTCCAGCGGGCCGCGGTACCAGAACCACCTGCCCTCCCGCGTGATACCCACCGGCACGGCTTCAAAGCGCGTACCCTTCATGGCGTGCAGAACGGCGCAGGCCGATTGCAGCGAGACCGCATGCTCGGTGGACTGTCCCCCGAACAGCACGGCGACTTTTATTTTTTCCATTTGGATGGCCCCTTCCCATTGTTTGTTGAGAACAGGACCATCGTACCGCACGTTCCTGACGGACAGGCTGGGGAAAGGCTTTCAAAAATCTTACGGCATTCTGAACATCCTTTGAAGCGCGGCCGCTCACAGCGTCACCTTTTTTATAATAAATTCTTAAAAAGCCATTGACACCGGGGCGGATCCGCCCTATAATTGTTAGTAGCCTAACTAAAAAGCAAGGAAGTGTCGAAGGATGAAGGGTGAACGCCACGTGGGCGGAGAGATCCGCGTGCTTTCCAACCTGATCAAACGCTGTATGGACGACGGCATGCCGCCGGAGACCACCGGCATGCAAGGGTGGATCATCGGCTTTTTGCACCGCAACGAGGACCGTGACATGTTCCAGCGGGACGTGGAGGCTGAATTCAACATCCGCCGCTCCACGGCCACCGGCATATTGCAGCTGATGGAAAAAAACGGCTTTCTTCTGCGGGAGCCTGTTGCCTATGACGCCCGGCTGAAAAAGCTGGTGCTTACGCCCAAGGCTTTGGCGGTGCACGAGGGCGTGATCTCCCGCATCCGCGCCACAGAGGCACGCATCACCAAAGACGTCACGCCCGAAGAGCTGGAGCAATTTTTCGCCATCACAGCCAAATTCCGCCGCAATCTGGAGTGAGTGTCCGCTTTGCCTTTTCCATGCCGCCGGCGCAGGCGCGGCTTTTTCCGTGCCTGCCGCCAGCGGTTTTCCTCGGCGTATATAGTTAGGGTACTTACTGTAATGGTACTAACAAGTTAAGCGAAACAAAACCAATCTCAGGAGGACATTTTATGCTGAAAACCCTATTGGCTGAAGTAAAGCAGTACAAAAAAGCGTCCATCCTCACGCCGGCATTCATGGTGGGCGAAGTTGTCATGGAGATTCTCATCCCCATGCTGATGGCCTATCTCATCGACAGCGGCGTGGAGAAAGGGGACGTGCGCACGATCTGCATCACCGGCGGCGCAATGGCCGTGATGGCAATGCTGTCTCTGGCCTGCGGCGTGCTCTCGGGCAAATACGGCGCGCGGGCCTCCAGCGGATTCGCGCACAATCTGCGCCAGTCCATGTTCCGCAATATCCAGACATTTTCTTTTTCCAACATCGACAAATACTCCACGGCCGGGCTCGTCACCCGCATGACGACGGATGTGACAAACGTGCAGAACGCCTACCAGATGATCCTGCGCATGTGCACCCGCGCACCTGTGATGCTGCTGTGCGCAATGGCGGCCGCGTTCTCCATCAGCGCGCGGCTGTCCCTGATCTTCGTGGCGGCCATCGCGTTTCTGGGCGTGGCGCTGTTTTTCATCACGAAAAATTCTCACCCCGTATTTCGGCAGGTATTCCGCAAATACGACGACCTCAACGCCAGCGTGCAGGAGAATGTCAGCGCCATCCGCGTCGTCAAGGCCTATGTGCGCGAGGACCACGAGACGCAGAAATTCCACACCGCCAACGACAATGTTTACAGGCTGTTTGTCAAGGCTGAGACCGTGCTGGCGCTGAACAGCCCCGTGATGCAGTTCACGATGTACATGTGCATCCTGGCCATTTCCTGGCTGGGCGCGCACATGATCGCCGCCCAGTCTCTCACCACGGGTCAGCTCATGAGCCTGTTTACCTACGTTATGAACATCCTGATGAGCCTGATGATGCTCTCCATGATTTTCGTGATGGTGACAATGGCCCGCGCCTCGGCGGACCGCATCGCCGAGGTGCTGGAGGAAAAGGCGGACCTCACCTCCCCGCCCGCCGCCCGCACACAGGTGGAGGACGGCCGCGTGGACTTCGACCACGTATCCTTCTCCTACAAAAAAAGCGGCAAGCCCGTACTGGATGACATTGATCTGCACATCCGCGCGGGCGAGACCATCGGCATCATCGGCGGCACGGGCAGTGCGAAATCCAGCCTGGTGCAGCTCATCCCCCGCCTGTACGACGTCGCGGAAGGCGCGGTGCGCGTGGGCGGCGTGGATGTGCGGGAATACGACGTGGAAACCCTGCGCAACGAGGTGGCCATGGTGCTGCAGAAAAACGTACTGTTCAGCGGCACCATCCGGGAAAATCTGCGCTGGGGCGACAAAAACGCCACGGACGAGGAGATGGAGCGCGCCTGCCGCCTGGCACAGGCGGACGAGTTCATCCGCGCGCTGCCGGACGGCTATGACACTTACATCGAGCAGGGCGGCACCAACGTGTCCGGCGGGCAGAAACAGCGCCTGTGCATCGCGCGCGCGCTACTGAAAAAGCCCAAGATACTGATCCTGGACGATTCCACCAGCGCCGTAGATACCCGGACGGATACCCTGATCCGCCGGGCTTTCGCAGAGGAGATCCCCGACACCACGAAATTCATCATCGCCCAGCGCATCAGCTCCGTGCAGGACGCAGACCGCATCCTCGTGCTGGACGACGGCCGCGTGGCCGCCTTCGGCACGCACGACGAGCTGCTTGCGAGCAGCGAAATTTACCGGGATGTCTATGATTCCCAGATGAAAGGAGTGGATGACGATGCGCGGCGTACCTGCTGATAAAAGCGCGGCCATGATGGCCCCAAAGCAAAAGGTTGAAAAGCCCATGCGCATCATGGGCCGGCTGTTCGGCTATATCCTGCGGCGCTACAAGCTGCACTGCCTGGGCGTGCTGCTGTTCATCTTCGGCAGCACCGCGGCCACCGTGGCGGGCAATCTGTTTATGAAAACGCTCATCGACGACTACATCGTGCCCTATATCGGCGAGGGCGGCGCGTCGGACTTCGGCCCGCTGCTGGCGGCGCTGCTGAAAATGGGCTGCGTCTTCCTGTTCGGCGTGCTGTGCACGCTGCTGTACAACCGCATCATGGTATATGTGTCCCAGGGGACGATGCGCGCCATCCGCGACGATTTATTCCCGCATATGGAGCGCCTGCCCATCCGTTATTTCGACACCCATGCCCACGGCGATATCATGAGCATTTACACCAACGACATCGACACGCTGCGCCAGATGATCAGCCAGAGCATGCCCCAGCTCGTCTCTTCGGCGGTAACGATCGTCAGCGTATTCTGCTCCATGCTTGCCCTCAGCCTGCCGCTGACAGGGTTGACGCTGGTGATGGTGTGTCTTATGCTGTTCACCACCAAAAAGCTCACGAGCAGGTCCGGCGCATATTTCGTAGCGCAGCAGCGCAATCTGGGCACGGTCAACGGCTATATCGAGGAGATGATGGAGGGCCAGAAAGTCGTCAAGGTATTCTGCCACGAGGATGAGAGCATCGCCCGGTTTGACGCGCTGAACGACGCGCTGGCCGACAGTGCCGATAACGCCAACCGCTATGCCAATATCCTCATGCCCGTCATGGCCAACATCGGCAACCTCAGCTATGTGCTCACGGCCATCCTCGGCTCGCTGCTGGCGCTCTTCGGCACGGGCGGCTTTACGCTGGGCGGGCTGGCATCCTTTCTGCAGTTCAACAAAAGCTTCAACCAGCCCATCTCACAGGTATCTCAGCAGTTCAACTCCATCATCATGGCGTTGGCAGGCGCGGAGCGCGTATTCAGCCTGATGGATGAGCCTCCTGAAACCGACGAAGGCTATGTGGAGCTGGTGAATGCGGAACAAACCGCGGACGGCAGTCTGGAAGAATGCCGCGGGCGCACGGGTGTCTGGGCCTGGAAGCATTACCACAGGGCCGACGGCAGCACCACCTACCGCAGGCTGGAGGGCGAAGTGGTGTTCGACGACGTGGATTTCGGTTACGACGACGCCAAGATCATTCTGCACAACGTCAGCCTGTATGCCAGGCCCGGCCAGAAGATCGCTTTTGTGGGAGCCACCGGCGCGGGCAAAACGACCATCACAAACCTCATCAACCGCTTTTATGACATTGCGGACGGCAAGATCCGCTACGACGGCATCAATGTCAACAAGATCAAAAAGGCGGATCTGCGCCGGAGCCTGGGAATCGTTTTGCAGGACACACACCTGTTCACAGGCACCGTAGCGGACAACATCCGCTACGGCAAACTGGACGCCACCGACGCAGAGGTGACGGCTGCGGCGCAGCTGGCGGGCGCCCACGCGTTCATCGAACATCTTCCGGACGGCTACAACACTCTGCTGACAGGCGACGGGGCAAACCTCTCACAGGGCCAGCGGCAGCTGCTGGCCATTGCCCGCGCGGCCGTGGCGGACCCGCCCGTGCTTATTCTGGACGAGGCCACCAGTTCCATCGACACACGCACCGAGCGCATTGTACAGGAGGGCATGGACCGCCTGATGGCGGGCCGCACGGTGTTCGTCATTGCACACCGCCTCTCCACTGTACGCAATTCAGACTGCATCATGGTGCTGGAACAGGGCCGTATCATCGAACGCGGCACCCACAGTGAGCTGCTCGCGCAAAAAGGCAGATATTATCAGCTCTACACCGGTAAGTTCGAGCTTTCCTGACGCCGGACATGAAAACAGCCGGAAGGGAATCTTCCCTTCCGGCTGTTTTCATTTTCTTTCCGCCGCGGCTCAGTCCTCGAAGCACACGTTCATATATCCCATAATGAAGCGGATGATCTTCTCCTCACCCATATGGTCGGAATCGAAGCAGATGTCATAATGGCCGGCGTCGCGCCAGTCGCTGCCCGTGAAAGCGCGGTAATAGTCCGCTCGGCGTTTGTCCACCTGGCGCATGTGGCGGCGCGCCTCGGCCTCAGAGAGGTTGTGGCGCTGCATGACGCGGCGCACGCGCACTTCCTCCGGCGCGTGGATGAACACACGCAGCACATTGGGCCGGTCGCGCAAAATAAAGTCCGCGCAGCGGCCGATCATCACACAGCTCTCGTTCTGCGCCAGGCCCAGCATCACCTTGGCCTGGTAGCGGAACAGGTTCTCGTTGGAAACAAAGTTGTCGCTGTCCGGCGGGATGACCTCGCCGTTGTAGGCGTCCTTGGCCACGCGGAACAGCAGACTGCTGCGGAAGCTTTTCTCCGCGTTGGCAAACAGTTGTTCGTTGATGCCGCTGTCATCGGCGGCCATGCGCAGGATATCCCGATTGTAAAAAGGGATGCCCAGGCGCCCGGCCAACGCCTCGCCGATGGCGCGGCCGTTGCTTCCGTTTTCCCTGGCGATGGTGATCACGTAATTTTTCATAACGTTCCCTCCCTGAAACAGCAGCTTTTTTCACTTTCAGTATAGGCGAACGGAGCGCAAAAATCAACCGCTTTTCACGGTTTTCCCCGGTAAAAAACAAAGCGGCCGCGCCCATTCCTGGATGGGGAACAGACGCGGCCATGGCCGGCGCGAAGTGGGATGCGCCGGGAGTCTATTTTACCATGTCGAACGGTGTCGAATCAAGTTAAAAAGCCCGTCTCCCCTAAGATTCCGTTGTTTTTGCAAAAAAGCACCGCCGCTGCAAAAAGCAGAGCAGTGCGCCGGGCAGCGCGGCCGCAAATCCGCCGGGCTTCCACGGCCGTAAATCAAAAAATTTGATTTTCCATGCCTGCCGGCGGCACAGGCAACACATATTTTGTAAAGTTGCCTCAACCGGTTCCTTTGTGTTATCATGAAACAAAACCAATGAGGAGTGAGGCACATGCGGCGTACGGACCGCGAGATCACAGATTCAGAAAAAATCACACAAATCATCCAGACCTGCCATTGCTGCCGCCTCGGCTTCTGCGACAACGGCGCGGTGTATATCGTGCCGCTGAATTTCGGCTACGCCGAGGAAAACGGAAAGCGGGTGTTCTATTTTCACAGCGCTAAAAGCGGGCGGAAGCTGGATCTTATCGCCGGGGCGCCCTCCGTCGGCTTTGAGCTGGACGTAAACTACGCGCTGGTAGAGGGCGAGGAAGCCTGCCGGCATACCGCCCGGTTTCAAAGCGTTATCGGCACGGGGCGCGTTTCCTTTGTGGAGGAGGCCGCGCAGAAAGAAGCGGCTTTGCAGGCTCTGATGCTGCACAATACCGGAAAAGACGGCTGGACGTTTTCCGGCGCGATGTTGGATTCCGTCCGCGTGTTTAAGCTGGAGGTCGAAACGCTGTCGTGCAAGGAGCATGAATGATTTTGCAGTAAAATCGTCCTTCCCGGTGGGTTCTCATAAGACAGTATTAGAAAACTACTAAATTACGGCATCTGTCAGGCAGGCGCGGTTTTTTGAAGGGGGTATCCTGTCATTCCCCATGCCTGAAAATCAAACTACTATCACCATTTAATACTCATGCGGTTCACCAAGAGACATACTAAAAAAATTGCTATGCTGTAAATCACACAAGGAACAGGCGCGTTAACGGCCTGTGAGGCAGGGTTCGGGGAAGCTTCTCAACAGGTATTTTTGCAGGGCTGACAGCCCCGCAAAACAGCAAGCGTGTCCATTTTGCGTTGCTTGCGGTTTCGTGCAAGGTGTAAACGCTACTAAAATAATTTGCAGAGCGCTATTGACAAACGAGATAATGGTGCATATACTGTTCACATCAAAACTTTTTAATATGAGGCAAACACATGAGAACTTACCAAGAAAGCGCAAGGGTGTTTAAAGCCCTGTGCGACCCAAAACGTCTTGCCATTTTGGAGCAACTACGCAGTGGCGAGAAATGCGCTTGTGTTTTACAAGAGCCGATGGATTTAACACAGTCTGGCCTATCTTATCACATGAAAATTCTATGTGATTCCGGGCTTGTGGTGAGTCGTCAAGAGGGTAAATGGACGCATTACCGCTTGAGCGAGACCGGCAAAGATAAAGCGGTGGAGTTACTACTGGCTCTTATCACACCGAACACAGAACGGGTATGTGAATGCCCCTCATGTGATAAATAAACGCCATCATAGCAAGATGGCGTTTATCTCGGCACCAAACATCAATTTTTTTTGATATGTTGTCCGGCAAATTGAAAGCGAGGTTTCTCTATGGGTGTGTGGCAATTTATCCAGGATCAAGTGTTCGGCATGAAATGGCTGAATGAGCTAATTGGCAAGGGCCTTTCCAAGCTGGGGCTGGATGTAGGGGAACGTATAGGAGGAAGTATTCAGTTTTTCTTCTATGATGTGTTAAAAATCACGGTGCTGCTCTGCCTTTTGATTTTCGTAATTTCCTACATTCAAAGTTACTTTCCGCCGGAACGAAGCAAGCGGATATTGAGCCGGTTCCATGGTGTCGGTGCAAATATCATATCTGCCCTGCTGGGAACTGTGACGCCTTTCTGTTCTTGCTCGTCCATTCCACTTTTTATCGGCTTCACCAGCGCAGGGTTGCCGCTGGGAGTTACATTCTCTTTTCTGATTTCATCCCCTATGGTGGACTTGGGGAGTCTTATTCTTTTAATGAGCATTTTCGGGGCAAAAGTTGCGGTCATCTATGTGATTGTCGGTTTAATGATCGCTGTGGCAGGCGGCACCTTAATTGAAAAACTACACATGGAACCGTATGTGGAGGAATTTGTCCGTGCTGCCGGCGGCGTGGATATTGAATCTCCTACCCTGACGAAACGGGAACGAATACAGTATGCCAGAGAACAGGTCATTTCCACATTCAAAAAAGTATTTCCATACATTTTGGTTGGTGTGGGAATTGGCGCAGTCATTCACAACTGGATTCCAGAAAGCTGGATTGAAGCGGTATTAGGCGGTAACAATCCCTTTGGTGTTGTTCTTGCCACGCTGGTGGGTATCCCCATGTATGCGGATATTTTTGGTACAATCCCGGTGGCAGAAGCCCTGCTCTATAAGGGCGCACAACTCGGCACAGTTTTGTCCTTTATGATGGCTGTCACAACACTGAGTTTGCCGTCCTTGATTATGCTTCGCAAGGCTGTGAAGCCGAAGCTGCTGGCGCTGTTTATTGGTATTTGCACTATCGGTATCATCCTTGTGGGCTACCTGTTCAATGCGTTTCAATTTTTGCTTATATAATTTTCAGGAGGAATCAATTATGGGACTTTTTAACAAGAAAAAAGAAGAAACGAACTCCTGCTGCTGTGTGGGAAACTGCACCCCAAAAACAATGGCAAAAACAGAAGCGTCTAAGTCTGGCGTTGGGGTGAAGGTGCTGGGAAGTGGCTGCGTTAAATGCAAAACTCTGGAAAATGCTACCCGTGAAGCTCTTGTGGAATTGGGAATGGATACAACCGTCGGCCATGTAACGGACTTTTCACAAATCGCCGCTTACGGAGTTATGACTACTCCTGCGCTGGTTGTGGACGGGAAAGTCGTGTCTTATGGCAAGGTGTTAACAAAGAAAGAAGCTAAAACCATCATTGCGGATGCAAGGAGGTAACGCTGTGCTTTTCTATCCGTCTCCTTGGCTTTTCAAAAAAGCCACTCTCCAGGGCGGATAGAGATTGCCCAAGGAGACGAAAATCATCGTAATACACAGCATTTGAAAATAACGCCCGTTTCTCCTGCGTCCGTACAGCTTTAAGCTGTGCGGGCGCTTTCCTATGCTCTGAGACACTTTGTCTCCAGGCGCCCCGCCTGCCTTTTGTTTCGATTCACCCAACCAAAAAATCAAAACGGAGGAATAAAATGCCAGCCATCAACCTGAAAGATTTTTTCTGCCGGTACACTACGGACAAGTTCATTGATGTTTCGGAAAAAGGTCCTGAAGAGCTTCGGACGGATAAGCGGTACGAGGCAACCCAGAGTATCCGAATCACTTATGCTCCGTGGGCTTTATTCCGCTGGAAGAGCTGACAAAAGCAGGAACGGCATGATTCATAGGCCATGCCGCTCCCCAAAACTTCACTCACTTTTTTATGGCACCCCGCCTAAGGCGCTGTTCCGCTTGTTTTCAAGGTGCCGGTCAACACAAAAAAGCGTCCGAAAACCGTATAAAACATAAGAAAACACCCATTGACGCCTAAAACACAGGAAAATCAGCCGCAGCGGCATTTCTACCTTTCCTCCACCTGCGGCTCCTGGATGCGGCCTATGACAAACATTGCCGTGACAAATAACAGGAGTGTGAAAACGAAGGGCAGGCGGCGATCCATATTGGAGAGCCACCCGGCCAGATAACCAAAAGGAGATGAGAGGGCAACTGTGGAGGCCATGATAAGGGCATTCAGGCGTGCCCGTTCCTGCGAAGTGATGTTGAGCTGGAGAAGCACGTCCTTACGCGGATTCACCAGCGCTGCCGCCATAGCGGCAATAAACACATACAACAGCACAAAGCCCAGTCTGTCCGCAGGAGAGAAGATCAGCACCAAGGCAGCCACGACGTACAACGCCAGCCCGATCCACAGCGGGATGCGAAATTTCGTGGCATTGATGCGGTGCTGAAGCCCTATCATAAAGATCAGCATGACAGCAGCGTTCAAAATGGGGAACAGCGCCAGAAAGTTTTCCGAAAGCCCCAGCCGCTGTGTCACATACAGACCAAAAAAGTTTGTGCTCACCATGTTGGTGACATACAGGATCACAGAAACAGCCACTGCTTTGAGCACGCCCCTATTCTTCAGCATACCGGGAATCAACTGGCGGTATTCCCCCAGCATATGAAAAACAGATATTCCCCTTGTCTCTGCGCGCCGGATTTTGCCCTGCTTCGTTTCATGGCAAAACCGGAAGGTGATGAGCGTTTTCAGGATCATTGTCAGCGCAAAAAGAAAATACAGCACCCGTACTACCGGCACGATCGAATACGAACGGACGAACAGACCGGAAAGCGGCGCAAAAAAGATGGCCACCAATCCGCCAATATTTACCCAGGTATAGATTCCTACCAGATCCTTTGGGCGTGCGTCCTCAATCAGCAGGCAGTACCATGCCGTCTGATTGATCTGCTCAAAGCAATTCAGGATTGCAGCGGCCAAAAACAGCCAGAAATTGTTCGAAACAGCCCACACCAGACAGGCCAGCCCCCATCCGAAAAAATCCCCCATCATGGTAGTGAATTTTCGTCCCAGCTTGTCAGACAAAATGCCCCCCAAAAAGGAAAACAACACCTGGACTGCCATCGTGACGGAGAGAATCAGGCCAATCTGCACATCTGTGATGCCCTGTGTGTACATATAAAGAGTGGCGAACGGTGCGATAAGGTTGTAAGGGACGCCCCACAGCGGTTCGATCAGCACAAGCGTACGCGGATTCCCCCCATTGTCGGCCAGCACCTGAATGAGAGGATGTGCCTTCAGACTTCTTATTTTTGATTCCAGACTCATATACAACATCCCGGCTTTATCCAAATTTCCCGCTTATTCTATCATACTTCCAAACAAACGGAAAGAGGGCAGCATTTCTTCTTCCTAAATAGTGTTTACACGAGTAATGTGGTAAAATAGGCCAATAGCTCAGAAAGAGGTGTTCCTATGAGCAATGAACAACAACGCCATGACAGCCGTGATCAGGTATGGAATCTGCTGGCGCCTCATCGTTCAGGACAGCGAGGGCAATGGGGGCGGCACAGCACAAGATAACCAGCGGTCTATCAATGGCGTATTTTGGATTTTACACACAGGAGCACATGGCGGGGGGTGCCGCCGTGCTACGGGAAATGGGGTACTGTATATCAGCATTTTCGCAGATGAGCCTGATTTGGAATGGCCGATGATTGATGTCAGCCACTGTAAGGTACATCCACATGCAGCAGAAGCCAAAAGCGGTAATCAGGACATGAGTCGTACAAAAGGAGACTCAATACCAAGATTCACCTTGTCGTGGATGCAAATGGTATGCCGGTCCGAGTACATGTTACAGAGGGTATCCGAGCTGATTGCCAAGAAGCTATTCACCTGATTGGGGGAATAGCTGCGGAAACATTATTGACTGATCGTGGTCATGGCGCCAACCCGATTATTTCTTATGCTGCTGGTGCTGGGATGAACGTCGTCATTCCGATCAAACGAGATCGCAGATAACAGCGGAAGTATGGCCGTTATTTGTATCGGCTTCGTCATTTGTTGGGGAATGCTTTTCTGCACTTGAAATACTGGCGTGGTATTGCCACTCGACACGCAAAAAATACAGCATCCTTTTTGGCAGCAGTACAAATTCGTTGCATTGCTATTTGGTGTGCCGTTTCAGCCTAATCTTGTGTAGACACCATTTAGGAAAAGGCCCGGGCCATGGTGGAGGAACTTCCATGAAGCTGAAAGAAGCCGTCAAAAAGGCGGAGGAGAGCATTGAGGAGACGCTTGCCTGCTGCGACTTCCCCAGCGAACACTGGGCACGCATCCACATCAACAATGCCATTGAGAGGCTGAACCGGGAAATTCGTCGCCACAACCGTAGG